>OFFM01000053.1_pt1 | contig 114573 bp, 97 predicted proteins | sample 1521401 | NCBI WGS metagenome assembly OFFM01 (sample SAMEA3504118, study PRJEB24116) | mouse gut metagenome | biome: mouse gut; feature: mouse-associated habitat; material: faeces | place: Denmark | collected 2011
CGGTATTGTTGCCTTTGTAAGTGGCAAGAAATTGGCTGTTGCGTTTGAAATAAGTTGCTATCGCAGAATTATTCCATAACATATCGTCGCCATCCCCTCCACCTAATGTTGCTATCAGATTGAATACACCTTTAACACCTTCCTTCAACCGGATATTGATTGAAGCCTGTTCCTCCGGGCGCAATCCTTTGAGAGCCTTGATGTCCTGATGATTATCCAATACCTGCACGGTGGCAATGTTGTTAGGGTCAATGTTTTGAGTGGCAATGCCGTAATGACCTTTCATAAGATCCAAGCCCTCGATATAGAAATTCTTGATCGGTTTACCTTGATATGAAACTTGACCTGATTCTGACACAGAGATTCCCGGCATTTTTTTCAGTACATCGGCAAGTGCTTGGTCATTCTGTCCAAGAAAGTTTGCCACATTATAGGTGATGGTATCTCCTTGTGAATAGATTTTCTTGGACTTTACCACAACCTCCTTCAGTTCAATCGTTTTATCCTCTACGACGATGGCGTGTGTTCCTGACCGATTGGGTATTTTGATGGTCGCAGGCGAAATTTCAATACTTAATGCTTTCAGCAACAGGCTGTCGCATTCGCTGTGTGCCGAGATCGTGAACCGTCCGTTCTCATCAGTAAAAGCCGATGAAATGATTTGTTTGGGAGAATTGGAAGGAGAGATAATCACATTTGCAAAATCCACACCTTTCCCTTGTGCGGTTTTTACAACCCCACAAATCTCAACCTGCGCAAGGCTCTGAAAAACAGACAATAGCACAGAGGTTGCAACAATAATATTTCTGATATTATATTTTGGCATTTAAATATCCGATGATATTCGTATGTGGAATTCCGTCAACAATGCGTGGATCATACGCACAGTATCAGAAGCAAAATCATCAGGAGTGTTATGATTGATTTTTTTGTCATAATTATAATATATAAGTCAGCATAAGATGTGCTCCTATCTGCTTGCTTTGAACCCGTGGATACATCATCAGACCGCCACCGTGGCGAATCTGCATGTCGGTATAACGTGTGCTTCGCCAGTAAAAGTCCATGCCTGCCGAAAGATAAAATCTTTTAAAAATACGATACTTCAGTATTGCTTCAAGATGATTGAAAGTAGAGCTTGACCGGTCGCCCTGTATATCTACCGGTTTGCCTTCAGGGGCGGTTGACCAATCTGCATTTTGCTCATAGCCTTTCCAAGTATAGACCTTATAGAATTGATTGGCTAAGTTTATAATCAACCTGTTTCTGAAGAGCGAGGCATTTATACTTGCCTTTAAGGAATAGCCTGAGCCCCAATTGTAATTGCGATGATAATCTCTGTAAAAGTCGGTCAGGATACCGGCGAGAATCAGACCATTGGCATGAACAGATCCGTCAAAGACAAAATCCGGCGAAAGAGTATATTGTGCCATTAAGCCGGCTCCAATAGAAGCCGGTGCTCCAAGTTTATATGGCACCACGCACGGAAAGAGCGGACTGCGACCCGGTTCGCGCCTTTTGATAGTATCTGAATCAAAAAAATCAAAATGCTGGTACATGCCTACAGACGCCTTTATACCTTTACGGTCGATAAGCTCCTTGGATAACAGACGCCCTACAATCTCGACCCTGCTTAAAAGAGGCTGCGTCTTTATCCCTTGGATTTCCATCAAGAATGAGAAATAGTCGTATGGTGTAGTAGTTTTTTCTGCAAACTTGTCGCCGTATTCGATATCGATTTCCGCAGCTGCGCCTGTCCTTGTCCCTTCATCGTTGTCCCATAAGGTCAGCAATCGAGCGCCTAAAGATATCTCAACACTTATCGGAGGAATACCAAACCGCCTGCCGGAGGTCGAACGGCGCTTCCATGCCTCGCCTGTTATTATTCGTGTCAGCCCACGCATAGGATTTACGATAAATGCAGCGGTCTCTCTGCCAAACCTTTCACCTCCGCTGCTACGGTCGTCCAATATGAGGTCTGATGTGCGGTATAGCACTTCTCCAATCGCGGCGCCGCCTACAGGAGTAGCGATAATATCATTGGTTGAAGGATACTCACATTCCATAAACATCTCCCACATAGCACTTCCTCCAATTGCAAACAGCTCTGATTGCCAGAAGTTATAGCCGTTGTAGCGCCCGGCATTGAAAAATATACTGCCATTGTAGGGATGGTCAAACATATTGGTGTGCAGATGGTCGTTATCCCATTCAAAACCATGTCTGAAATTCTTTTTAATCGTATTCCATGAGATATATGCGAAATGGCCGTCGAGCACATAACGGTCAAAAGCCCATAGACCGATATTGAAGCCCACCGTCTCGGCTCCGGCTCTCCAGAAGTGTTTCTTTTGCAATCGGAAAACATCCGCACTGTCAGGCAATTCCGGACGGGATACAAGCCGGCGATACCCATATTCACTAATCAATCTTGGCGAAACCGTAGAGCGTTCGAGGCTGTCGGCCTCTTCGGTTGTTGCATTATGAGCGCAAACAATTAAAGGAAAGAAAAGAATTATTGAAATTATTATTGCTTTCATAATGAAAGTGCTTTAATTTGTTTGCGAAGTTATAGCCAATAAAAATAAAAACTCTCAACAAATGTTGAGAGTCGGTGATTTTAACATTTCTGGCTGTTGTTTTTTAACGGTTAGGATTCTCTTACGAAAAAGCTGAGTGATAAGTTCTGAGGCTCAATCGTTACGTTTTCGGTGGTGCCAAAACATCTTGCGTTGACATCCATGCGCAATTTCAATTTATCCAACGAGCCCGGCTCATTCGGTATCGAAATCTTTAATACCGGGTTAGCGGGTTTATATGAACTCCACGAAATACCGGTAATCTCACTTTCGAGAGTTGAATTTGAACTCCAAGTGTCGGCTCCTCCTCCAAACATCAGATCTATCGTTGTCGCGGTGCCGGAAGCCGGTGTCCAATATAGTTTATCTTTCGGAATAGCAACGATACCCTCTTCATCAGACTCCACATCAAACCATTGTGAAAACTCTTCTCCCGATGTCGATATACTCTTCACAGTTACATTGATATGGGCTTTGGATTCAAATTTCGGTATCCGGGTAAAAACAATGCGCTGTATGTTATCGGCTATAAGAATCTCGGCGTCGCGGCAGTTTTGCTTAATGAGGTCTCCAACAACAGAAAAATATAGGCGTCCGGTCATATAATTTAAAGGAACTTTAAACTCCAAGGCTTCACCCGAATAGGGCTTGCTCAAAATCCGCTGACCATTACTATATAGACTTATGTTTCTAAGGACAACCCCTTTTGGGGCAGTCATGTCGACTTCCGACACCCGGATGGTCATCTCTTCAGTAGAGCTGAGCCAAGATGAAGTAGGCGTCGCGTCTACTTTGGCAGAAATCTTGATTTTACTTGTATCGATAGGAGACAACTCCGGGTCATCATGGTCTGCACAAGCAGCCATTAGAACACAAAGCATGCAGATTATAAATTTGGATAATTTACACATTACAAATACTTTAAATTGTTTTTAATGAACTTTTGCTCTCTGGCCTTTGCCATTTTTAGCTACGAAATTACAACAAATACAAATAAAAACTCTCAACAAATGTTGAGAGTCAGTGATTTTAACACTTTTTGCTGTTGCTTTTCCGGAGTCTGCTCAGGTGTGTCGGTGTGATATTGAGGAATGAGGCTATATCTTTGAGCGAAAAGAGGTCAAAGAGGTTAGGGTGGAGGGTGACAAGCTCGGTGTAGCGCTGCTGTGGAGATTTGATGTATAGATCAATATAACGGTCATAGACAGTAGTATATACAGCTTCGGTAGAGTGAAGCACCACATCCTTGAAATGAGCGTCAGAGTCAATCATTTCTTTTACATCTTGCGACGGAATGCAATAAATTTCACAATCTGAGACCGCTACAATCGCCAGCTTAGCCTTTTGCCCATATAGACAGAACGGCCAGTCGGCAACAAAACCGTCGCCGAATACCAGCCCCATCACATGCTCTGTGCCATCTGCCGAATAAGCAGCATATTTAAGAGCACCCGAAACGATATACCCGATATATCGCCCGACCATGCCGACCGACACGAACTCCTCACCCTTGGCAAAACGCCGCAAAGTGCCTTCCTTGACGCAAAGCTCGCGCCAAGCCTCAAAATCAATTATCTCAATATAAGTATTAAAAGTATCAGCCATAAAATTTTATGGAATCCAGTAATATGGGGATTTTTTGCGGTGGTTGATGATCCAGTTTTCAAAATCGGACATGTCGCGTATGCCGTCGGCGATGACTGCCTCGTAGTATTCAACTCCGTGATAATCTTTCCCGTCGGCTGTCTCGAATTTCAAACGGAGAATAGTGTCGCGTTGGTCGGGAGTCATAATCTCTATAATCCTGTCGGCCATGCGTTCAAAGTAGCCGTCATATTCAGTGCCTTCTTCGATATGGATAACATCGAACTGCCAGATAGCGCCTTCATCATCTTTATATGATACGTGCCATGCTATGCACTGTTCATCGGTATGTAGCCCGTTTATGCAGCGGATCTCAGCGACTCTCGGATTTTGCGCAATTTTGGCGGCGATTGCAAAACTACTCTCGGTAGTGATACCGGAGGAATAGACATGGAGATCGATATCACGATGTGATACAAGCAAGCCCATTCGAAGAGAGCCGACAAGGTTGACCCTGCAACCTGCGGCTTGCCAAATCCCCGCAATGCCGGATTGCTCCAATATCTCCCGGGCTTTCCTTTGATTGCAGAGAGCCTTGTTGTTGATTTCTTGTTGCGCTTCACTATGAAAGTGTTCTGAGGTTTGATTCTGATTCATCGTTGTTGAGATTTGATAAATCTACAAAAATAGCGATTTTCTGTGAGCTGGCAATTTTGTTGTGTGTTCTTTTATATGTAATTTTGTAATTATCATTCGTAAGTGGGCTTGATACCACTTCTAAACGCTGATTATCATGCAAAATTCTTTGAATCGTTGTCCTTGGTGCGGTGCAGATCCGCTCTATATGGAATACCACGACAAGGAGTGGGGTAGGCTCGTCACTGATGACCATACCCTATTTGAATTCCTTACATTGGAAAGCGCTCAAGCTGGGTTGGCATGGATTACAATCCTGCGGAAGCGTGAAGGATACAGGCAGGCGTTTCATGACTTTGATGTCGTGAAAGTCGCTGCCATGACCGAAGACGATGTTGATCGGCTGATGAAGTTTGAGGGTATAGTGCGCAACCGTCGTAAAATTCAATCGGCTATTTCAAATGCAAGATTGTTTATCGGGATTCAAAAAGAATTCGGCAGTTTCTTTGCTTATCTCAGATCATTCTTTCATGGTGATTTCCCAATCGTGAATCATAGCAAGTCGATGGAGGAACTTCCGGTGACATCGCCTGAATCTGACGCGATAGCGAAAGATATGAGGCGCCGTGGCTTTAAATTTTTCGGCTCTACAATTTGCTATGCTCATCTTCAGGCGACCGGATTCGTTGATGATCATCTTGTAGATTGCTTTATACGTTCCACTCCTTCATAGCTAAGCGCCCGAGGAATTCTTGTCTTTGAGGTTGATAAGAGGTCGGATGAGATATTCAATCTCGCATGTGTCACTGATAAGACTCATCACCAGTGCAGTATCTTTGTATGCTTCCGGCGCTTCATCGATTGTTTCCAAGCCTACGGAGGTGGATACGACATCTTTCATCTGATTCCGAAACTCATCGACAGACAGATTCTTTCTTGCAGCGGCGCGGCTCATTACTCGCCCTGCACCATGCGGGGCCGAACAGTTCCAATCGGCATTGCTCTTTCCACGGCAGATAGCTAACCCGTCGCGCATATTGAATGGAATTACCAAGCGCTCGCCTTCGTAGCTGCGGACAGCACCTTTGCGGATTATATGGTCGGTGAAGTCCACATAGTTGTGGATTGAGCGCACCATGTCGACCACTTCCACATTCTCATCCTGCCGCCTAAGCGCTTTCATGATTAGTCTGCTTATAACTTCGTGGTTATTTAGAGCGTATGCAAGTCCGATAGCCATATCAGTGAGATAGTCGCTCATCTGCTCTCCTTTGAGATAACCCGACGGATATGTGGATTTATACGAGGCGGTAAATTCGCGGATTGCAGTGTCGAGCTCTTTATGACGACCGGCCTGCTTATAGTCTTCAATAAGCGATTGCATATCGCGGCGGAATTTGGCAGTCGCCGTAGGGTCGTCAGCCCGGCGTGAATGATACTTTGCAATCTTCAAGCCCAAGTTGCGGCTTCCGCAATGAATGGTATATACCAATGTGCCTTGGATTGGCTCGGCTCCGACTTCAATAAAATGGTTGCCGCTACCTACGGTGCCGAGTGAGTTCCAGAACATCACCTCATCCTGTCCCATCCGGCGACAGAAAGATTTAACGAAGGCTTCATCAACCGTCACCGACTGAATCATCTCTGGCCAAGTGCGGTGCCATTCATCCATCTTAATCTGCACAAAGCGGAAGAAATCATTCTTGTCAAGTTGCGGCTCTGAGTGAATCTCCATTCCGAATTTTACCAAAGAGCGGATGTCGCTTTCAAGTCGCACAAGGTCTACAGTATCTATTCTGGCTGTTGTAAACCATGAATCGATGGTGCAGCCGATGTCTACACCTACATGGTCCGGATTGATGTAGTCCGACAGCGGAGCGGTAAACCCGATTACAATTCCTTTTCCTGCATGTGTGTCGGGCATAATCCTGATTTTGGCTCCGGCAAATGCGGGAGAGTCCAATATATCTTGGATAAGCTCTTTAGCACTATCTTCGATTTCATCGATAAACACTCGGCAGTCGGTGCAATATTTTCCTTTAAATTCTTTCATTGTTGCATTTGTAAAGATTTCATGCAGCAAAGTTATAAGCCTTGTGTGTCATCAATTGTCACACTTGGATTTTTTTTCGTAAATATTGTTTGCCTCCGACATCTGTCGGGCTATCCTCTTGCGCAGCAATCTCGGACTTATTACCTCCAAATGGCAGCCGAAGCCAAGGAGAAGTCTCTCAAGCTCACGGTTGTGGATTATGTTAAGAGAGAATAGGGTAGAGCCGTCGTCACATTGCCTGCAAATCTGTTGGCTGCCATGAAGTGGTTTTGTAATAATATAAGGAGTAGTCTCCTTGTCTACCCTGATAAGTATTTGCTGACACTCATCTTTTTCACTTCGGGTAACGCCTACCATTTCATCAAAGTAAGTCTCGGGCTCAAAAAAGGTGTTTTCAATGTAAGAATACTCAGAGTCTTCTTCCACTGCAATAATGCGGTCGAGAGCCAATGTTCGAAGACCGTGAGAATATTGAGAGTAGCCGAAAAGAAACCATCGGTTGTTGAACTCCTTCAATATATAAGGAGAGATGTGCTGCACTGTCTCGCTTTTGGCTGTAAACGAATGGTATCTCACAGCCAAAGGCATTTTCTTGAGGATGTAGTCGTAAAGGGCTCCGAGATAACACAGACCTTTTAGCTTTTGGTTTGTGTCAAGATAGACTACACGCCTGCGGCTTTCTTGGCTTTGGACCGTGTCTTGCATGCGAGTAATTATATCCTCCTGACCCGACATGCCGTTGAATGTGCCGTAATGCCTGATTATATCGAGAGCCGATGACAGCTCGTTTAAATCTTCTTTTGAGAGCGGCAGTTTGGTTATGCTGAAATCAGGGTCCTCGTAAGTGTAATATTTTTTATCCTTGACAATAATCGGGGCATTGTAGCCTAATTTTTCGCTCCTCATCAACTGCAGGTCGCGGCGGATTGTTCGAGTTGATATTTCTGAGATACCCTCATATTCATAGAGAGCTTCCTCGCAGGCCTCCACAAGATCATCGATAGTCCATAGCCGGTTCCTACGCCTTAGGCAAGCGTCTATGGTGTGGATTCTCATCAGGGCATTCCTGTTTTTAGGCATATTGGGGGCGTTTTGAATAAAAATTTCTACAAATATAGAAACTTTTTTCAAGTATGACAATACGTGTCACAGAGCAGCCCTAATTTTGCAACGTCAACAAAAAAGAACATTGAAACGATATGATAAAAAGCAGGTGCTGTAGGATGGACTTACTTCGACTTGACAACGTAGGTCGCCGGTTCGAGCCCGGCTCCCGCCACCATTACCGGCGGGATAGTTCAGTTGGTAGAACAATGATTTAGTCCTTTCGCTTGTTGCCCTGCTTATATAGTGCATTGGGTGAGTGGTTTAGCCACCGCACTGTCTATGCGGTTTACACGGGTTCGAATCCCGTATGCACTGCCAATAATTAACCATAAAGATACAGATGATGAGCAAATTGAATCCAACCCTCAAGGGTCCTACTGTGTTCGACACACATACGCGGCTTGCCGGCGGTTTCGGTGCGTATGCCGCACGTCAGGACGCCGTATCGCTCCTTAAGCGCGTTGTCATGGCCAACTTGCTGTGGGAGGATATTGCTTATATCGACGGCAAAAAAGTGGCAGACCAATTGATAGAGCTTGTGCCGCAATGTCAGCCTGAGGTTGTATATGAAATTGCACTTGCTGCCCGACTGGAGCAGAAGCTGCGTCACACACCATTGCTCTTGGCCGTTGAGATGTGTCGTTATCCTCAACATGCGAAGTATGTGAGCCGCTTGCTCCCACAGATTATCTCGCGTGCAGACATGCTTACCGACTTTCTTGCCCTCTACTGGAATCGCAATGGAGGGAAGAAGGCAGTTTCTCATCAAGCACTCAAGGGCTTGGCGGCTGCTTTCCACAACTTCGATGAATATCAGTTCGCCAAATATGACCGCGACACAGAGGTTAAACTCCGCGATGTGATGTTTCTCTGCCATCCGACACCATCCAATCTGCAAGAGGAGATTCTTTTCCGAAAAATAGCAGAGAAAAATCTTGTTGTACCAGACACATGGGAGCTTGCTCTCTCTTCCGGCGAGGATAAAAAGACGGCATGGGAACGCCTTATCTCGCAGAAACGCTTAGGAGCTCTCGCCTTCCTCCGCAATCTTGCCAATATGCGTAAGGCCGGTGTTGACCGGCAGGTAATTGAAAAAGGCTTCGACACATTGTCGTCATCAATGCTGCTTCCGTTTGACTTTTTGAAGGCAGCGAGAATGAATCCTGAATTCAAACATCTTATTGAGCCGGCAATGCTAAAGGCTGCTGCCAATCAGCCGCGCTTGAGCGGTCGGACATTGTTGATAGTGGATGTGTCAGGCTCGATGTGTTCAAGAGTTTCTGCCAAGTCTGAACTGTCTCGTCTTGATTGCGCAAAGGCAATGGCAATCCTCGCCGCCGAGGTATGCGATGAATACGAAATCGTATGCACGGCAGGTAATGATTCTACCCGCATTGGAGCGCATGAGTGGATTCAGTATCCCTGCCGAGGTTTCGATATGATGAGGCAAATTGATGAAACGAATTCTCGGATTGGGCGAGGAGGCATATTTACACGTCAATGTCTTGAGTGGTGTAAAGATAAGATCCGAGCGTACAAACCCTTTGACCGAATCATAGTATTCTCCGACAGTCAGGACTGTGACTTTGCCGACAAAAGAGTGCCAAGACCTTTCGCTCGGCACAATTACATCTGCGATATTTCATGCAATACACACGGCATAGCGTATCAAGGAATCTGGACAGCTGAAATCAGCGGCTTCAGCGAGCACTTCCTCTCCTACATCGCACAATACGAACAAAGCAAGAGGCTGCCTGACAAATAATGTCAGACAGCCTCCCGTTTATTGCCCCACTTTTTGCCCCACACTTTTGTAAGTGTCTGACTATCAGCAAGGGTTGTGGAGCTGGAGGGATTTGAACCCTCGTCCAAACGTGGAACTAATGAGCTTTCTACGTGCGTAGTCTCAAGTTGATTTTCGAGTTGCGGCAGGCCTGAAACCACCAACCGCGACCTTATCCTCTAAGTTTTCGGGCGGCCTCCGAGAAACCGGCCTCCCTATTCCCGATATATTAGCACCACCGGATCGGTTAGTCTCGGAAAAAGGACAACCGGGTGATGTCTTGTCGCTGCAACTGTTGCGGCGATTAAGCGGTACCTACTGTACTTCGGTTACGCAGCAAGAGCGTAGTTGTTTTCGCCATTTAAATTGGTCGAGACCTGATATTATAGAGCGTATGTCTCAAAGCTCTGCACGCTTACACACCACTTCTACACGCTGTCAAAACCGGTCAGCCCCGTATTGTGGTCGTTTGTAGTTTGCAAAATTAGTATTTTTATGGTTAATATCATGTGTCCTTATTGTTAAATAAATTTAATTCACGGCAGCGGTAAGCCATTTTCTCACACCGGATGTTGTGTTTTAGGTATTTGGTAAAAAAATTTAGCTATAATCTTCGATTTGCCATGAGGATTAGTTAATTTTGCATGATATTTCATAATGTTATGAGTAAAGAAATAGAAATCGACGGGGTAAAGCTCAGTTATTGTGTGTCGGGCAGCGGATCGCAGCCTGTCATTGTCATGCATGGCTGGGGGTGTACTTCAGCTACCGTCGCTGTCTTGGCGGACGCCTGCCTTGACAGTTCGACTACGGTTTATAATCTCGATTTGCCCGGCTTCGGCTTGTCGACAGAGCCGGCGGAGGTATGGGGAGTAGGGGAGTATACCGCTCTTATTGAGGAATTCTGCCGGAGATTGAAAATTGAAAATCCAATTCTTGTCGGACATTCATTTGGTGGCCGTCTGGCTATCTTGTTTGCCTCCCGCAATAAGGTTGAGAAGATGATTCTTGTCGACGCGGCGGGCATAAAGCCGCGTCGCACCTTAAGATATTATTTCAAGGTCTACAGTTTCAAGCTTGCCAAACGTCTGGCTCCCATCTTCTTGGGGAAATCCAAAGCGGAGGAGCTCATCAACCGTATGCGCGGCAAGAGCGGAAGCAGCGACTATAACAATGCTACTCCTCGCATGCGTGCCATCATGAGCCGTGTGGTAAATGAAGACCTCACCTCTATGTTGCCGAAGATCAAGGCTTCTACACTTCTTATATGGGGCTCTGCCGATACGGCTACTCCTCTCCGCGACGCCAAGACTATGGAACGGCTAATCCCTGACGCAGGCCTTGTGGTATACGAAGGGTCGGGGCATTATTCATTTCTCGACCGTCCGGCCCAGACCAAAGCAGTGATTGCAAGCTTTTTAAAATTCAAATAGACATGATTACGACGATATTATATATTGCAGCCGCTCTCTTGGGCTTGGCTAATCTCGCGGCAGAATTATGGCGCGACCTGATGATGTATCAGCAGAACAGTTATCGTAACGAGCGCTACCGGCTGTGGCTCAAGAAATCGGGCGATTCGACTTCCGGCTGGCGCTTATGCGGCATACTTGTGTTTCTGCTTGTGCTTATGCCTTTGGTGCCGCATACTCCCGGAGTGGTTTTGCTCGCGGTATTCTTTCTGTTGAGCAGCCTTACTCTTGTACGTCGCAAATACAAGAAGCCTCTTGTGATGACGCCTCGCGCACGTCGCATTTACGTGACATCATTCTTCATCGGAGCTGTTGTCTGTGCCGTCGGAGTATTACTCTTTGGTGGCGTTGGTGTTGACCGTCAGCTGTTCGCCCTTGTGGAGTCGCTTATGCTGTGCTATTGTGTGTCGCATGCAATCATCATGGGCGCAGGATTGGTTTTATCTCCTGTCGAGAAATCAATCAACAACGGCTATATCAAAGACGCTCAGCGTATACTCTCTCAAATGCCTGACCTCAAAATCATCGGTATCACCGGCAGCTATGGCAAGACAAGTACAAAGCACTATCTCTATCGGATACTTTCAGAGCAATACGAAACACTCATGACTCCCGGAAGCTACAATACAACCTTAGGTGTAGTGCGTACGGTGCGTGAACTTCTCAAGCCTTATCATGAGGTATTTATTGTGGAGATGGGCGCCAAACAGCCCGATGATATCGCAGAGATTTGCCGTCTGGTACATCCTCAGCGTGGTATCATAACGGCAGTAGGACCTCAGCACCTTGAGTCGTTCAAGACAATCGAGGCCGTGCAAGCCACCAAATTCGAACTTGCCGACTCTCTTCCCTCTACCGGCCTTGTTGTTGTAAACAATGATTTTGAGATGATTGCCAACCGCCCGGTAGAGAATGTGCCCTGCCTGCGCTATGCAGTGAAGAATACCGAAGGGGCTGATTATATCGCCCGCGATATCCAATACTCGGCAGGAGGCACTGATTTTACTGTATTGCGCGTAAGCGACGGCAAAGCCCTTCGCCTGCATACCCGTCTTGTCGGTGAGTGCAATGTGTCGAATCTTTTGGCGGCTGTCGCCATGGCTGTCGCAATGGGAGTCCCCGACGACCGTATCATATATGCAGTGAGTCAGATTGAGCACGTAGAGCACCGTCTTGCGGTCAAACATCTGCCGTCGGGCCTCACGATTATCGACGACGCTTTCAACAGCAATCCTGCCGGTGCGGCTATGGCACTTGATGTGCTCGCGGCAATGAAGCCCGGCGGACGTGTGCTCATTACTCCCGGCATGATAGAACTCGGTGAACGCCAATATGAACTCAATGCCGAGTTCGGCAAGAAGGCTGCTTCATCGGCCGACACCGTGATTGTTGTCGGCCATTACAACCGTGAGGCTATTGTGGAAGGCCTTCACAGCGGAGGCATGGACGACAGCCATATTGTCCTTGCCGACAGCTTTGCCGACGCGCAAGTGCGTCTCAACAGCCATACATTCAAAGTGGAGACGGTATTGTATGAAAACGACCTTCCCGATACATTTAAATAAATAGACAATCAATAAAAAAACAGCATAAGATGAAAACTACCATAGGAGTCTTTTTCGGCGGACGCTCCACCGAACATGAAATCTCCGTGATATCAGCCAATCAGGCCATGGCGGCTATAGACGCCACAAAATACGAAGTTGTGCCAATCTATATCGCCAAAGACGGCCATTGGTATACCGGCGACGCCCTCACCAATGTCGCCAATTACCGCAATATGAAGGAGCTTCTTGCCTCGTGCACAGAAGTATACATGCGCCCGGTCTACGGAGACTACAACCTCTATCCGGCCAAGCGCGGCGGCTTTTTCGACAAGGGCAAGCCCGTGGCTACACTTGACGTGGTTATTCCTGTCCTCCACGGATCGAATGTAGAAGACGGTATTTTCGAAGGCGTACTCGAGACTATCGGCATACCATACGCAGGCTGCAACACGCTTGCCTCTGCCAACGGCATGGATAAAATCACCATGAAGATGATTCTCGCTGCCGACGGCATACCGGTGGTCGATTACGTATGGTTTACCGACAAACAATGGGGCCGCACCCGTGAGGCGCTGATCGAGCGCATAGAGAAAGAACTCGGCTATCCGGTCATCATCAAGCCTGCCAACCTCGGCTCGAGCATAGGCATTGGCAGCGCTCACGACCGTGAGCAGCTCATTGCCCGTATTGACGACGCCACCCGCTATTCATCGCGTATCATCGTGGAAAAAATGGTGAAGAATCTTCAGGAAATAAACTGCTCGGTTCTTGGCGACTGCGACGAGTATGAGACATCTGTTCTCGAAGAGCCTATCAAGAGCGGCGACTTCCTCGATTATGGTCAGAAGTATATGGGTGGAGCTAAAAACGAACGCGGCATGCAGGCGTCGAAAAAACGCATACCTGCCGACTTGCCTGCCGACGAGACCGAGCGTATACGCCATCTTGCGGGCGAGACTTTCCGCGTGCTCGGATGTCACGGCGTGAGCAGGGTAGACGTGATGATCGACGCCGACACCCGCGATATCTATGTCAACGAAATCAACACCATCCCCGGCTCTTTGTCGTTCTACCTTTGGGAAGCCGCAGGTGTGCCGTTCAACGAACTTATGGACCGCCTCGTGCGTCTCGCTCTCAAACGCAAACGTCAGCAGGAAACCAAAACCACCAGCTTCGATTCTAACATCTTCGCAATGGGAGGCGGTGTGAAAGGAGCCAAAGGTGGCAAAATGGGCGTGAAATAAATTTTGCCAAATACAAAATAATGTATTAACTTTGCAATAGAAAGACATTCAACATCTAATACATCAGTTATGAACCGTAAATTGTGCTATGTAGTTGGTCTGGGTCTCGCACTCACAATGAGTTCTTGTGGCAAGAAACTCGGCCAGTTCAGCTCTGACTACTTCAGTGTTAATCCTAATCCTCTCGAGGTAGTAGGCGAGAACGTACCCGCTACCGTAAGTGCCAAGATCCCGGCTAAATTCTTCGTGAAAAACGCAGAGGTTACCGTTACCCCCGTCCTTACTTTCAACGGTCAGGAGGTTTCCTCTCAGTCGTATGCTTTCCAAGGCGAGAAAGTCCGCGGCAACAATCCTGTGATTTCTTACGAATACGGCGGCACACAGACTATCCCCGTAGATTTCAAATACCAGCCCGACATGGCCAAGAGCGAGCTCATGCTTGACTTCACCGTTACTCAGGGCAATAAGAAATACGTTCTTCCCCGCGTGAAGGTGGCAAACGGTGTTGTAGCCACTGCCGCCATGGCTTCTGCAGCCGGTGTTACTCCCGCCATCGCTCCGGACGCTTTCCAGCGTATCATCAACGAGAAATATGCTGCCGACATCATGTTCCTTATCAATCAGGCAAACATCCGCGCCGGTCAGCTCAACAGCGACGCTATGCTTGAGCTTCAGAAAGAAATCAAAGAGGCCAACGGCGACACTGCCCGCGTGCTTCAGGAAATCAACATCCAGTCGTATGCTTCGCCCGACGGTGGTGTAGAACTTAACACCAAGCTTGCCGAAAACCGCGAGAAAAACACCAAGGGCTACATGGAGAAACAGCTCAAGAAAGACAAAATCACCGAGTTCGGTGAGCTCACAGCCCAGTTTACCGCACAGGACTGGGAAGGCTTCCAGAAACTCGTTGCCCAGAGCAACATTCAGGACAAAGACCTTATCCTGAGCGTGCTCTCTATGTATAAAGATCCCGAGCAGCGCGAGCGCGAGATCCGCAACCTTTCTTCTGTATTCGAGCAGCTTGCCGACCAGATTCTTCCCCAGCTCCGCTATAGCCGTATCACCGCTTCTATCGATGTAATCGGCAAGAGCGACAGCGAAATCAAGGCTCTCGTCGCTTCAAATCCCAAGGCTCTCAGCGTAGAAGAAATCCTCTATGCCGCTACCCTTACCGACAACAACAACGAGCGCATGAAGATCTACGATCAGGCTGCCCGTCTCTATCCCAACGACTACCGTACATGGAACGACCTCGGTATGGCTCAGTATATCGATGGTGACTACGACGCTGCAAAAGCTTCGTTCGCCAAGGCTGCACAGCTCACAAAGAACGGTGAGCCTCAGATGAACCTCGGTCTTATCGAAATGCTTCAGGGCGACTACAACAAGGCCAACCAGTACTTCGGCTCTGCTGCCGGTGTGAAAGAACTCGGCGACGCCATGGGCGTTTACTATCTCAAGAAAGGCGACGCTGCCGCTGCTGTCAAAGCTTTCGGCGACACTAAGAGCAACAATGCAGCCCTTGCCCAGATTCTTACCAAAGACTACAGCAAAGCTAAATCTACCCTCGCTGCTATCGACCGTCCCGACGCCACTACTTACTACCTGATGGCTATCCTCGGTGCACGCACCAACAACGAGTCAATGCTCAACACCAACCTCCGTCAGGCTGTACGTCTTGACAGCAGCCTTGCAAAACGTGCTGTCGACGACCTCGAATTCGCAAATTACAACCTTTCGAAAGCTCTCAATTAATGACGGCTTAGACGAATATTAAACTCTTTAAGAGGCCTTTGAGAGCGATTCTCAAAGGCCTCGTTTAATTTAGAGCGCCTTTGGCGCAGTTTATCAAGTTTACTTTACCGAGGTATATCTAAACTCCTTAAACTTTTTTAAACTCAAAATAAACGAGTTTCGCTCGCGAAACTTAAAAATATTATCCGTGCTTAAGTGTCTTATAAATAAAAACACTTAAAAATATGGATAAACATCATCTGTCAACCCAATACATTACCTTCAATCCGCATGGCTGCGCAGGCTGCCTGAAATGCGTCGACGCTTGCCCGCGAAGTGTGATAGGCAAAGTGCGCTTTCTTTGGCACAAGCATGCTGTTTTTGTTGCGCCTGAAGCCTGCGTCGGATGTGGAAAATGCGTAAGAGTATGTCCTAAAGGTCGTTTTGTAAAAAGAGTATTATAATCCTCTAAAACAATTTGGCCGGCTGCGATGTTGTAGTGTTATACAATAAAACTATTTATTATGGCTTATAACATTGAAGACATCGAGGGCATAGGTGAGGTATATGCCGAAAAGCTCCGCTCCGTAGACATCCGCACCACAGAAGAATTGCTTCGCTCGTGCTCCACACCCGCCGGGCGTAAACTCCTTAGCGAAACAACAGGAATCAGCGGCAAGCTGATACTTACTTGGACCAACCATGCCGACCTTATGCGTATCAAAGGCGTGGCAGGGCAGTTTGCCGAGCTTCTTGAGGCTGCCGGCGTTGACACTGTTGCCGAACTCGCCCACCGCCGGGCCGACAATCTGCATGCGGCTCTTGAGAAAACAAACGAGGCGAGACATCTTTGCGGGCGCGTTCCGGCCGTTGCCGAAATCGAAAAAATGATAGCTCAGGCAAAGGAATTGCCAAGGGCTGTGGAGTATTAAAATTCAAGTTTCTCAGGTTGCCTTGCAACTTGAGAAACTTGAGGTTTAGAGCGCCTTTCAGCGCAGTTTATAAAGTTTAAATGGTTTATTTTACCGAGGTATACCTAAACTCCTTAAACCTGTTAAACTTAAAAATAAACGAGTTTCGCTTGCGAAACTTAAATTAATGAACCGTTACTTTAGTGGCTTTGCCATTGCAGAGTTTAATGTAAATGCCGGGCGTGAGATTCTTGACATCAACCGGGATACCGTTAAGATTAAAGAACCGGCATGCTGCGTCATCGCTGCCAATGCCAACTTCTTCCAGCCCGCTGGCGGGCAGTACTTCCACAGCGCACTTTGCCGTATGCGCCAGGCCATAGCCATCTATCAAAATATACGAAATTGTCGCGGAGCCGGCGCTATGGGCGCTTACAACCCCATTGTCCACACTTACAATATTGGCGTCAGAAGTCGCCCATGATTCAGATTCTATTGTCACTTCCTCGTCTTTGTCAATAGTCGCAGTAAGTGTGACTGTCTGATACGGATAAAGCTCGACTGATACTTCATTCAAGCTAATGTCAATCATTCCCATCTCGGTGTAGTTCATGAAATCGTGCCAACCATTGGCAGAGGTGTATAGGTCTTTTGATCCTGAAGGCACGTAGACCATAGCTGTATATGTTGGAGCATTCATGAATACGTAGTTGCGACACTCCGGTGGAGTTTTTGCAAGAGAATATATGTTTTTGAGGCCTTTGCATATTGCAAAAGCATAGTTGTCTATTCCTTCAACATTTTTACCTATCGTCAAAGTCGCAATGCTGTTGCAACCGGCGATTGACCATTCACCTATATAAGTTACACCGTCGGGGATGTTCAAGGATTTTAGTGACTGGCAATAATAGAATGCATACGGATATATCGCCGTGACTGACTCCGGTATTTCTACAGCTGTAAGATATGAAGAGGAAGAGAACGCACCGACACCAATTGCAGTGACTGTAGATGGAATTACGAAATCACCTTTCTTAGCCGGTGGATAAAGCGTAAGAGAGTTGGATTGGATATCATAGAGCACACCATCAATTGATTTCCATTTAGTACTTCCATCCGGGGCACCTATCTCATTCAGCAAATCACAACCTGCAAATGTTGAATAGCCGAATCCCTCAACTGCGTCAGGTATAATAATTGAAGAGAGCGCGGAGCACGACCGGAAAGCATAATCACCGATATTACTTAGGGAACTTGAACTGCCAAACAAAACTTCAGAAAGAGCAGAGCAATTCTCGAATGCCCCCGGAGCTATCATCATTACTGCGTCCGGTATTTTTATCGATGTGAGGGCTGAGCAACCGTAAAAGGTGTTTGCAGCAATTTGGGTGATGGCCTCGGGTAGAATCACAGATGTCAATGCCGAACAGCCCGAAAATGCAGATTTTCTAATTGTTGTTACAGAATTGGGGATAGTGATGGCTGTCAGATTCTTACAACCATAGAAAGCACTATCCCCTATTGAAGTTACAAAGTCAGGTATCGTGAAAGCGTCTTTTTTGCCGGGAGGAAAGAGTATAAGAGAGTTTGATTCGATAGAGTAAAGCACTCCGTCGACAGATTTGTAGACAGTGCTGTTAGGTTGTGCCAAGAACTTCTCAAGGACATCACAACCATTGAAAACACCGTCGCTGATGGATGTCACAGCGTCGGGGATTGTGATAGATGAAAGGCTTGAACAGCCCGAAAACGCAAACGAGCCTATAGAATTCACCGACAGAGGAATCTCTATTGAGCTTAACGACGAACAGTTCTCGAAAGCCCCTTCACCGATAGACACGACAGTTGCAGGTAATTCTACGCGTTCTAATTTCGGGCAGGAGCTGAATATGCGGTTATCAATTGTCATTATTGGTCCGAGAATGACGGCTGAAGTTAATTCGGCACAGTTGGAGAATGCATTGGTGCTGATATAATTGACTGATTCAGGTATAGTGATTGATGTTAAAGAGCAACCGCTGAAAGCTAAACGGCCGATTGAAAATACTGAATCGGGTATATCGATTGATGTCAATCCAGAGCATCCATGGAAAGCAGAATAACCGATAGAGGTAACTGATTCAGGTATTTTTACAGATGTCAGTGATGTGCAACGGGAGAATAATCTGTCGCTTATCGATGTCAGAGAACTTGAGAGAACTATTGATGAGAGAGACGCACACTCTACAAATGCATCGCTGCCTATTGATGTGACAGAATTTGGAATCACTAAAGATGTAAGACTCTGGCATATAGCGAAAGCATAGGTCCCGATTGATTCGACGGATTCGGGTAAAGAAATCGATGACAACTCCTTGCAATTGTAGAACGCACTGCTGCCGATTGAAGAGACTGACTCAGGAATCGCGATAGAAACCATGGAACACCTTGAGAAGGCACTCTCTCCGATCGCCGTCACATCATAATCAGTACCGTTGTTTGACACTGTTTGTGGTATGGTGATTGTTTTACTTTCTTTGACACATTTGGTCAAAGTTACTTCGTGGGCAGCCTCGGATGTCACCGAGTATTGCAGCCCGTCAATGGTGAAGCTGTCGCCATCAGCTGCCCGTGCAGTCAGACTCACAGCCATGAGAACAGCAAAAATGAATAGTAATGTTTTCATAAGATGTTGTTGAGGGTTTATTATTCACTGAGGCTGCCCGGTATATGGAGCAGCCTGATGTTTAAGTTAAATGGTCTGATTTATCATGGTAATTATACAACCGCTGCGACTCACTTCAATGGTTAGATTATAGAACGTTTAAAATAAAAATGCGCGAGAGCCGATACCAATTGCCCGCTCCTACTCGTTGAGGCCTTCGCATTGCCCGAATCAGTGGAACGAGCAACGGTGCAGAGGCCTCACGCAAATACGTATAATTAATTCTGCAAGATGTTCACACATCTCGCTGATGAATTGATACATATCCACAAAAGGCGCCTACCGCTGCTGCAATCCTGACTGATTCTATGAAAGTTGCGAAGTTTCAACGAGTCAAGAAAGAGCGCTTAAGTATGCGCTTTTCAAAATGTCTGTCTACCCGCCCACTTAGCCTCATTTGGCCTCTGCGCGCGATAGATTTTCGCAAAGGTAAGAATTTTTTTGATATTGGCAAAAAGTATTTTTTGATTAAAATGATTATTTTTGTGAATCATTTAGAATGACTCTATTGGTAAAAATATTGCTTACAACATATTTAAGCGATTTTTCAATCATTGAAGCGTCTATATAATTTAAATATACAAGGAATATGGAAAAGCCGCTGTGTACTGCCTTTCGATTCAGAGAGTGGGAATCAGTATTTGTTGTAATAGGATTTACTTATTGCTTAATCGTTGTTTTGTGGATTACAGATAATGGCTTTCCGACACATGGTACAGCACTAAATTGGCTGATTATGATATTATATTTTAATATCATATTAATCTTTCCAATTGTGGGCAAAATAGTCTGTCCTTATAAGCTTTTAGTCAATGAGGATGGTATACATTACGATGAGCGAAAATGGACAATCCGGAGATTGCCTAAAATATTCTATACCGAGAAAGAATATTATTCATGGGAAGCTATAAGCAGCTTTTATTTAGAAAGTTATGAGCCGTCTAATAAATTAATTAGTCGAATGCTCGTCTTGCTTGATACAAATAATAATGTGATAGGAAGAATTAATCTCGAAAAATTCAGGTATAGCAAGAAGAGAATTGTAGAGGCAATTGAAAATGCAAGCAAAGGCAAGTGCGTCTTGAATTTGGAAGAGGACAGTAAAGATAGAAAAGAGCGGAAAAGAATACTTTTATGGTTCTATATCACATTTGTTATACCATTAATTATAATGGTTCTGTTAATAGTGTGCTAAAGAGGTAAGAATAGGGGCCAGCTGATTATTCTAAATACAAGATTGCGGGGGAGTCGGCGATGTGCTCGATTTCTGATTTTCTATGTTTTTGAAAAAACGACATATAAGAGAGGGGAAGATTGCGTAATTTTGCAAATGAAAAATATATCGTACCATGAAAAACACAAATTTTATATTAGCAACGGGATTAGCCTTGGCCATGACTCTTTCTGTTGGAGCGGCCGAGCGTAAAACGAGTATCAACGACGGTTGGACATTCAGTCTTGACGCCGACAGCACTGCTGTGGCTGTCGGTTTCGACGACAGCGCATGGAGAGTGGTAAACCTTCCGCATGATTGGAGCGTGGAGCAGCGCTTCGACCGCAATGCCCCCGCCGGCAACGATGGAGCCTATCTTCCTACCGGTACCGGTTGGTATCGTACAGGCCTTAATCTGCCGGCAGAAAGCGTCGGCAAGAAGCTGCAACTTTATTTCGAGGGGGCATATATGAAATCGGATGTGTATGTCAACGGTCAGCGTGCCGGAGGTCATCCCTACGGTTATTCATCCTTTTTCGTGGATATAACTCCATACATTAAGGCAGGGGAAAACACTGTAGTGGTGAAGGTAGACAACTCCATGCAGAAGAATTGCCGTTGGTATTCCGGCTCGGGAATCTACCGCAATGTATGGCTCTTGGAAACCGACAAAGTGCATATCGCAAACTATGGCGTGCGTATCATCACGCCCGATCTGAGAACTGCCGTGGTAAAAACCGCGGTGGTGAACGAGAGCGGATCAGACCGAAACTTCGAGATAAAGACTGTCATCGACGGGCAGGTAAAGGTCAGCCCTTGCCTGCTCAAAGCCGGAGAGAGCAAGGAGGTAGAGCAAAAATTCGATATAGCAGGCGCCAAGCCTTGGTCGCCCGACAGCCCCGAGCTCTATACGGCCACTGTAGGCTTGGAAGAAAACGGCCGTCAGATAGATGAGCTTACGCAGCGCTTCGGCTTCCGGACAATAGAATGGTCGGCCGAGGATGGCTTGAAACTCAACGGGGAAGCGATATTGCTCAACGGCGGATGTGCACACCATGACAACGGCATTGCCGGAGCCGCTGCCTACGACAGAGCCGAACGCCATCGGGTAGAGCAGCTCAAAGAAGCCGGCTTCAATGCCGTGAGAACTTCGCACAATATACCCTCGGAGACATTTCTCGACGCCTGCGATGAAATAGGACTGCTTGTAATCGACGAGCCATTCGACGGCTGGCGCGAAAAGAAAAACGATAAAGATTATCATCTTCTCTTTGACGATAATTGGCAGACCGATCTCGATATCATGCTCATGCGCGACTTCAATCATCCGTCGATATTCTGCTGGAGCATAGGCAATGAAGTGATTGAGCGCGACAAGATAGAGGTTGTGACTACAGCCCGCAAGATGGCAGCCCGCTGCCATGAGATTGACCCGACGCGTCCTGTGACATCAGCTCTTGCATGCTGGGGACGCGACTGGACTACCTACGATCCTCTTGCCGAGGCTCACGATATAGTAGGGTATAACTACATGATACACGAATCTGAAAGCGACCATCGCCGAGACCCGTCGAGGGTTATGATTCAGACAGAGTCGTATCCCAAGGACGCTTGGAGCAATTACCGCAAAGTCAAAGACCATAGTTATATAATAGGCGACTTTGTATGGACAGCACTTGACTACCTCGGCGAGTCGGGCATAGGAAGATGGTACTACGACGGCGACGTACCCGGCGAGCACTACCACCGACCGCTCTATCCGTGGCATGCTGCATATTGCGGAGACATTGACCTCACAGGCTTGCGCAAGCCAATCAGCCATTACCGCGACATGCTCTGGAACGAGGACAGCGAACATCTTTATATTGCGGTCCGCGAGCCCGACGGATATAAAGGGAAGATTAATACGACTCTATGGGGTACATGGCCGACATTCGAAAGCTGGAACTGGCCCGGCCATGAAGGAAAGGAGATAGAGGTTGAGGTGTATTCACATTATCCCTCGGTGCGGCTGTATCTCGATGATGATTTTATAGGAGAGAAAAATACTGAAGAGCTGAAAGCGACATTCAAACTTCCCTACCGCGCCGGAACACTCCGCGCTGAGGGCATGGAGAATGGGCGCGTAGCCGAACAGCGGATATTGAAAACTGCCGGCGAAGTCGCCGCCATACGCCTCACCCCCGACCGCAAAGAGCTTGCTGCAAACAGCGGAGACCTGTCGTATATCGTGATAGAGCTTGTAGATAAGGATGGAAATGTTGTGCCGACAGCAGATAATCAGCTTAGAGTGTCGGTGACAGGAAATGCCACCTTATTGGCTCTCGGAAATGCCGACATCAAAGATGAAGATCCTTATTTCGACAATAATCACAAGGCTTGGAAGGGCAGGGCACTCGCAATATTAAGAAGCAGCGGCCAACGCGGAAAAGCGACAGTAAAAGCGACGTCACCGGGTCTTGCCGGCAAGACGGTGACGATAACATGCCGATAGAAGCAATGGTCAAAGCTTGATACCGTTTTTGATCAGAGATTTTTCAAGCATACCGGCCGGCATGAACTTCTTGAGGGTATCGACTACAGAATTGAGCAGACCGGCGCGCACATAATCGTGGCGGATATACATTGAAATCTTGCGCTGCGAGATGTGCTCCCCATCCACCGGCCTTACATTCTGCCGCTGCTGCGGTGACAGCAGCGGCAGGTGCATTCGGGGGATTATGGTAAAGCCTCCGTTGAGGTCTACAATCCTTATGAGAGTGTCGATGCTGCCTGCCTCATAAACGTGTCTGCGCCCTTTTCTTCCTTTGCAGAAACTGAATGCGCTTTCGCGAAGACATTGTACTTCTTTCATCACCCACATCTTCTCGTGCCCGAGGGCTGCCGGGTCGAACTCAGGCATGCGGCTCATGCACTCATCCGACAGATAGAGAAAGAAATCCTCGCTATAGAGCGGAATCTCAAAAATGCCCTTGGCAGCGAGGCCTGCCGTGCAAATGCCGGCGTCGACAGCCCCTTCGGCAAGAGCCCTGAGCATAGCGTCGGGGCGCAACTCCTCGAGCGAAAGGGCAACCTCGCGATAGTCTGACAAGTAAATCCTTATAAAATCGGGCAATATATACGGAGCTATAGCCGGGCCTACTGCGAGGCGGAGCTCTCCCGACACGGCCGCCTTCGCCTCAGCCGCCATTTCAGCGATACGCCCGGCTTCCATAATCACAATCCGGGCCTGCGCGGCAATCTGAGAGCCTATGGCCGTAGTGGCGACCTTGCGGCTGTTGCGCTCAAAAATTCTGATGTCAAGTTCATCCTCGAGTTTGGCTATCATGCCGCTGAGCGTCGGCTGGGTAATGCCGAGAGCCTCGGCGGCAAGGGCGAAACTCTTCAGCCGGTCGACCTCCGCTATATATTTCAATTGTTGTAGAGTCATGCGTCCGATAGTTTTAATCTATGCAAAGATAGATAAAATCGTTTGTTCATCTATGAATATAGACGTATTTTTGTAAAAAAATAACTGGGACATGAAATATCTTATAATAGGAGGAGTGGCCGGCGGAGCCACAGCCGCGGCGAGAATACGCCGATTGTCGGAAGACGCGCAGATAATACTGTTTGAAAAAGGAAAGCATATATCGTATGCCAACTGTGGCTTGCCATATTATATAGGAGGCGTGATAAAAGAGCGCGAGAAGCTGCTTGTGCAGACTCCCGAATCGTTTGGCCGCCGCTTCAATATTGATGTGCGCGTAAGCTCTGAGGTGACAGCTATCGATAGCAAGGAAAAGACTGTCACGGTAAGACGCAAGGACGGGACAAGCTATACCGAGAGCTATGATAAACTTCTCATGTCGCCGGGAGCTTCACCGGTGCGGCCGCCACTGCCCGGAATCGACACCGAAGGAATATACACATTGCGAAATGTAAACGACACCGATATCATCAAGGAGCGCGTTGCAAGCGGCGATGTGAAGCGCGCAGTCATTGTCGGCGGCGGTTTCATCGGGCTCGAAATGGCCGAAAACCTCAAGCATGCCGGCGCCGAGGTGGCAGTGGTGGAAATGGCGCCACAGGTTATGGCTCCTATCGACTTTTCGATGGCGCAGGCTGTGCACGGCCACCTGCTTGAAAAAGGAGTGCGGCTCTATCTCAACACCGCCGTATCATCATTCGCAAAAAGCTCTGACGGAATAGAGATTTCGTTCGCCGACGGCAGGAAGATCAGCGCCGACATGGTCATACTGTCAATAGGAGTGCGCCCCGACACTCAATTGGCTGCAGCGGCAGGGATAGCCATAGGCGAGGCCCGCGGTGTCAAGGTAGATGAATATCTCCGCACTTCAGACGAGAACATATATGCCGTGGGCGACGCTATCGAATACCCGCACCCCATCACCGGCAAGCCATGGCTCAACTACCTCGCCGGGCCGGCCAACCGTCAGGCCCGGATAGTAGCCGACAATATGGTGCTCGGCGATAGAATAAAGTATGAGGGCTCTATCGGCACATCGGTGGCAAAGGTTTTCGATCTGACAGTCGCCGCAACCGGAATGGCAGCCAAGCGGCTCAAAGACGCGGGGATTGAATATCAGACGGCTACGATACATCCGTCGTCGCATGCCGGATATTACCCCGACGCACTGCCGATGACTATCAAGGTGATATTCAGCCCTTCCGACGGCCGCTTGCTTGGTGCGCAGATAGTGGGGTATGACGGAGTAGACAAACGTATCGACCTCATGGCACAAGTGATAAAGGCCGGCGGCAAGGTGACAGACCTAATACACACCGAGCATGCCTACGCACCGCCTTATTCCTCTGCCAAAGACCCCGTTGCCATGGCAGGATATGTGGCCGAGAATATCATCAGCGGCAAGATGAAGCCCATATACTGGCGCGAGCTTAGCGAAAAAACAGCGGAGGAAATACAGCTGATCGATGTCCGCACCGAGATAGAATATGCAAGTGGAGCGCTGCCCGGAGCTGTCAACATTCCGTTAGATTCTCTGCGCGAGCGCCTCGGCGAGATATCCCGCGAGCGTGAGACAGTCGTTTACTGTGGCGTTGGCCTGAGAGGGTATCTTGCGTCGAATATCCTGCGCCAAAACGGATTCGACAATGTAAGGAATCTCATCGGCGGAATAAAGACCTACCGCACCGCGATGGCGCAACTTCCCCAACCCGAACCATTTGAAAACGGAATATCAGAGATGAAAAAGCAGACAGAAGATAAAGACGTGCTAAGAATCGACGCGTGCGGACTCTCTTGCCCCGGCCCGATCATGAAACTGAAAGAAGCCATCGACGGAGCTTCTGATGGGCAGACCATCGAGATTATGGCTACTGACCCCGGATTTGTGAGAGACGCTCAAGCATGGTGCGACTCTACCGGAAACGAGTTCATATCCTCGCAGTCATCCGCCGGCAAGTACAGCATTTCTGTGACAAAAGGGACGGCGAAAAATGCCCCTGCCGTAACCGGCGGACAGCGCGACAAGACCTTTGTGCTTTTCAGCGATGACCTCGACAAAGCGCTTGCGACCTTTGTGCTCGCCAATGGCGCAGCTGCGACGGGCGAGAAGGTGACAATATTCTTCACTTTCTGGGGACTCAACGTAATCAAGAAAACGAAAAAGCCCAAAGTCCGCAAAGACATCTTCGGCAAGATGTTCTCAATGATGTTGCCGTCGGATTCGGGAGCCTTGAAACTGTCGAAGATGAACATGATGGGCGCCGGAGCCAAAATGATGCGCCATATCATGAAGCACAGGAATATCGACTCACTCGAACAGCTCCGCGAGGCAGCTGTAAACAACGGCGTAGAGTTCATCGCCTGCCAGATGTCGATGGACGTGATGGGCGTGACCCGCGAGGAACTGCTTGACAACGTTACAATCGGAGGAGTGGCCACCTATATGAACCGCACGGATACGGCCAATCTCAACCTCTTCATATAAGAAGTACTTCCTTTCCATATAGAGCGGAAATAACTTGACTTCGGGTTATTTCCGCTCAGTGCATTTATAGTCTGTCGGAATTTCGCACGATAGCCCACGATAATTTATTTTGCCATGTCGAGGATATTACGTAATTTTGTAGAGTCAAACCTAAGAGTCGTTTCCAATGAACTCACACAGTCTTGTCGCTATCGACGACCTGAGCCGCCAGGATATCCTCGCTTTGCTCGAGCGGGCGCGGTATTTCGAGCAGAATCCCAACAGCCATCTACTCGAGGGCCGAGTGGTAGCCACGCTATTTTTTGAGCCGTCCACCCGCACCCGCCTGAGTTTCGAAACAGCCGTAAACCGCCTTGGCGGACGCGTGATAGGCTTTTCAGACGCTTCAACATCAAGTACCTCAAAAGGCGAAACATTGAAAGACACAATCAAGATGGTGTCGAACTACGCCGACCTGATAGTAATGCGTCATCATCTTGAGGGAGCCGCCCAGTATGCCACCGAAGTAACCGAAGTGCCGATAGTCAATGCCGGCGACGGTGCCAACCAGCACCCCTCGCAGACCTTGCTTGACCTATATTCGCTGCAGAAGACACAAGGCACTCTTGATAATCTCACCATCACGATGGTAGGTGACCTGAAATATGGCCGCACCGTACACTCCTTGCTGATGGCCTTGCGCTTCTTCTCTCCGAAGTTCAACTTCGTGTCGTGCCCCGAATTGCGTATGCCGCGAGAATACATAGAGCTCTGCGACAAACTCGGCATAGAATATCACGAGTATACCGACTTCACCCCCGAGGTGATAAACGAGAGCGACATACTGTATATGACGCGAGTGCAGCGCGAACGATTCTCCGACATCATGGAATATGAGCGCGTGAAAGACCTCTATACACTGCGCCGCTCAATGCTTGCCGAAGCCAAACCGACAATGCGCATACTCCATCCGCTGCCCCGTGTGAACGAAATCGCACAGGATGTTGACGATGATCCGCGTGCATATTACTTCGAGCAAGCCGGTAACGGTCTGTTTGCCCGTCAGGCTATAATCACAAATTCGTTAGGCATAGATCCCTTGAAGTCATGAGCGAAAAGAAAACAAGTCTTGCCGTAGCCGCATTGCAGGCCGGCACCGTGATAGACCATATACCCTCGGAAGCTCTTTTCCGCGTGGCCCATATACTTGGCATTGAAAACATGACCAATGCCGTGACCATAGGCAATAACCTGCCAAGCAGCCGCGGAGGCAAAAAGGGTATCATAAAGGTAGACGGAATAGAATTCGACCGCGAGGTACTCAACCGTATCGCCGTAATCGCCCCGACTGCCACAGTGAATATCATCCGCGACTATGATGTGGTGTCGAAGCACGTCGTGGAGTTGCCCGATACGCTTATCGGCACAGTACGTTGCCCGAATCCGAAGTGCATTACCAACAATGAGCCGATGGCCACACGCTTTGTCGTTTCCGACCGTGAGACCCCGACACTCCGCTGCTGCTATTGCAACCACACAGTAGCCGGCACTAAAGCCGAAATTATCTGAGACAGGAAATGAAGCAATCGTGGAAGCCCGGCACACTGGTATATCCCGCACCGGCAGCGTTGGTATCATGCGGCGATACGGAAGATAATAATCTTCTTACGGTAGCATGGACCGGAACGATATGCACCAATCCTGCCATGCTGTCGATATCAGTCCGCCCCGAGCGTCACAGTTATGAGATGATCAAGCGCAATATGCAATTCACGCTCAATCTTACAACGGCGACCATGGCGCGGGCTACAGACCTGTGCGGAGTGAAAAGCGGTGCCGACTGCGATAAATGGGCTCTTTCGGGGCTTCATCGCTATCCCGGAGTTGGAGTAGCTTGTCCGGCTGTAGAAGAATCGCCCATCTCAATCGAGTGCCGGGTGAAAATGATAATGCCGCTTGGCAGCCATGATATGTTTATCGCCGAGGTTGTAAATGTGCTTGCCGACGAAAGCTATCTCGATCCCGAGAGCGGTAAGTTTGACCTCGAACGTGCAGGACTGATGAGCTACAGTCATGGAGCATACTATGCACAGGGACCCAAAATCGGAACATTCGGATTTTCAGTAAAAAAGAAAAAATAATATTCAATTTATGTAAGTTGAAAAGCAACTTGCATAAATTGAGGTTTAAGGCGCTTACAGCGCAATTTATCAAGTTTAGGAAGTTTATCTAAACTTATAATCATATCAGACTCAAAAACAAACTGGTTTCGCATGCGAAACTTAAGTCAGATCAATCATAAAAGCTATGCAAAAAGACACAGCCATTTTTGACCTCATTGCAGCCGAACACCGTCGCCAAGCCGACGGAATCGAGCTTATCGCATCAGAGAACTATGTCAGCGACGAAGTAATGCGCGCTATGGGTTCTTGCCTCACCAACAAATATGCCGAAGGCTACCCCGGCAAACGCTACTACGGCGGCTGTCAGGTTGTTGATCAGGTAGAGGAGCTTGCCCGCGAACGAGTGAAACGACTCTTCGGCGCAGAATATGCCAATGTCCAGCCCCACAGCGGCGCACAGGCAAACATGGCCGTATTTATGGCATGTCTTCAGCCGGGCGACAAGTTTATCGGTCTGAATCTGAGCCATGGCGGTCACCTGAGCCACGGCAGCCCCGTAAACTTCTCCGGTCTGGTATTCAACGCTCTTGAATACAACGTAGATCAGGAGACCGGCCGTATCGACTATGATGCTTTTGAAGAGACCTGTCTTCGCGAGCGTCCCAAATTGATTATCGGCGGAGCAAGCGCCTATTCACGCGAATGGGATTATGCCCGTATGCGCAAGGTTGCCGATGAAATCGGTGCTATCTTTATGGTGGATATGGCTCATCCCGCCGGCCTTATTGCAGCCGGTCTGCTTGCCAATCCTCTTCCCTACGCCCACATCGTTACATCGACCACACACAAGACCCTCCGCGGTCCCCGAGGTGGTATCATCCTGATGGGTAAGGACTTCGTGAATCCGTGGGGAAAGAAAACACCCAAGGGCGAAGACAAGATGATGTCGGCTATTCTTGACTCGGCTGTATTCCCCGGCGTTCAGGGCGGTCCGCTCGAGCATGTCATCGCCGCCAAAGCAGTAGCTTTCCACGAAGCCCTGCAGCCCGAATTCCGCACCTATCAGCAGCAGGTGAAAGACAATGCCGCCGCACTTGCAAAAGCAATGATGGAGATGGGATATAAGATTGTATCGGGTGGCACAGACAACCACTGCATTCTCATCGACCTCCGCACCAAGTATCCCGAGCTTACCGGTAAGGTTGCAGAGAAGGTGCTTGTAGAAGCCCATATCACAGCAAACAAGAATATGGTGCCCTTCGACAGCCGCTCGCCCTTCCAGACTTCAGGCATACGCCTCGGTACACCGGCTATCACAACCCGCGGTCTCACACCCGACATGATGGGAGATATCGCCGAGATGATCGATACAGTCCTCGCAGCTCCTGAAGACAATGCAGGAATCGCAGCAGTAGGCGAATCGGTAGTGAAGATGATGTCAGACCGACCCATCTTCGCATGGTAAATATCACCTATAGCCAGGCCGGTGACAATCTGACGGTAATCGTTGTTGCCGCCGGCCGTGGCACACGTTTCGGAAGTGATAAACCCAAGCAGTTTCTCATGCTCCGAGGCAAACCGGTTCTGGTCTATGCCCTTGAAGCTTTCTCGGCGGAATTTCCCGGAGCAAGGATAATACTCGTGCTCAGCTCCGACGGCGGTCTTGACCTGTGGCATGAGGCGGCAGCATACTACACCGGTACTCAGCCATATATAGTATATGGCGGCGACAGCCGCACCCAATCGGTGTGCAATGCCTTGGAGGCGATGAAATCGTTCGGGACAGAAGAGCAGGGCATTGTAATGATACATGACGCAGCCCGCCCGATAGTCAACCGAGGCATGATACGCAATCTTTACAATATGCTTGCGCTTGTGCCTGCCATTCACGGCGCCGTGCCGTGCTATCAGCCGACCGAAGCTCTTGCGACAGAAGACATGCTCACCGTAGAACCTGTGGAAAGGGCACGCTATCGCTCAGTGCAGACACCTCAGACCTTTGACGCCAATCTCCTGCTGAAATGCTACAGCGAATTGAAGGCTTCGGGAGGAGGTATGCTTGATGACGACGCAGCTGTATTCGCCCGCTTTTCCGGCAAACCGATCTACGATTACGAAGGCGACCGAAACAATATAAAAATAACGCGTCCGGCCGATATCCGTATAGCCGAGATATTGATGGATATGCCGATTCCTTATCAACCGATAGAGATTACTGAACGATATCTATGCTTGCCACCCGGCGTTTCGATATAAAATATGTAAAGGGTGTAGGCCCTAAGCGTGCCCAGCTCCTCTCTGAAGAGCTGGGCATATACTCTCTATATGATCTGCTGCACCATTTTCCTACATCCTATATCGACCGGTCTACCACAAGAACGGTAAGAAGCCTCTTCGACGCAGCCGCAGCCGAGGTGTCAATGGTGCTCGTAAAAGGAAAATTCGTGAGCTTCAATGTTCTCGGCGAGGGAGCGAAAATGAGGCTCATCGGCCTTTTCAGCGATGGCACGGCGACGATGGAGGTGGTATGGTTCAAGGGTTGGAGAGATATGCGTAAACGGCTGCGCACGGGAGAAGAGTATCAGCTGTTCGGCAAACCGGGACTATTCAACAACACCTTGCAGATGGCACACCCGGAAGTAGACAGCACCTCCGACACAGGCACGGTAGAAACCGTGAGAGCCGTATATCCGCTGACCGAAAAATTGCGTCAGCGAAATATCACAAGCCGTACACTGCATACTGTAATCCTGCAGGTATTGGGCGGCCTGAAGCCACTGCAGGAAACGCTACCGGCAAAAATAGTGGCAGACAATAATCTTATGCCGCTCGACAGTGCAATCCGGATTATCCATAACCCGACAGATTCAAATTCTCTCGCGCAGGCCCGCATGAGGTTGAAATTTGAGGAACTGTTTTACATACAGGCTGATATCCTGCGACGGTCGAGAAAGCGAAAATCGGATACACAGGGCTATATAATGCCCCATATAGGTAAGTGGTTCAACGACTTCTACAGCCAGTGTCTGCCATTCGAGCTGACAGGCGCCCAGAAAAGGGTGATAAAGGAAATCCGGGCTGATATTGCCGGCGGCAAGCAGATGAACCGCCTTGTTCAGGGCGACGTCGGCTCGGGTAAGACGCTCGTTGCCTTGATGGCTATGCTTTTGGCTATAGACAATGGCTATCAGGCTTGCCTTATGGCACCAACCGAGATTCTTGCCGGCCAGCATTATGAAACTATCAGGTCGATAGTGGCGAAAATAGGCTTGAATGTGAGACTGCTTACAGGCTCATCCAAGACTGCCGAGCGTAAGATTATTGATAAGGAATTGCGGGAGGGGTCATTGCATATACTTGTAGGGACCCATGCCGTGCTTGAAGACAAGGTGGAATTCTACCGCTTGGGCATGGCTGTAATCGATGAGCAACATCGCTTCGGCGTGGCTCAACGCGCCCGCTTGTGGCGTAAGAGTGCGGTGCCCCCGCATGTTTTGGTAATGACTGCCACGCCGATACCCCGAACTTTGGCAATGACAGTGTACGGAGACCTTGACGTGTCGGTAATCGACGAGCTCCCTCCGGGTCGCAAGCCGGTGACTACAGTGCTGCGATATGATGACCAAAGAGCGAAGATACAGGCAGCCGTAAGGCGGCAACTCGACGCCGGACATCAGGTATATATAGTATATCCGCTTGTCAACGAGAATGAAAAGCTTGATTTGAAAAGCGTGGAAGAAGGCTTTGCAAAAGCAGAGGAGGTGTATGCTCCATATAAGGTGGCTCTTGTGCACGGAAAACTCAAGCCTGCGGTCAAGGACGAGCAAATGAATCGTTTTGCCTCAGGCGAGGCTTCTGTACTTGTGGCCACTACGGTTATCGAAGTTGGAGTGAATGTCCCTAATGCGACCACGATGATAATTGAGAATGCCGAGCGCTTCGGCTTGTCGCAACTTCACCAATTGCGAGGCAGGGTAGGGCGAGGCGCCGACAGGAGCTATTGCGTGTTGATGTCGAAACATCAGATTGGCGCCGATACGCGTAAACGCCTCGAAATCATGACCTCTACTACCGACGGCTTTGTCATTGCCGAGGCGGATATGCAAATGCGAGGGCCGGGAGATATAGAAGGAACGGCACAAAGCGGACTTCCGTTTGATTTTAAGATTGCCAACCTTGCCTGCGACGGACAGATTATCAGTCTTGCGCGCCGCGCGGCAGAAAAAATGCTCGACGCAGACCCTGAGCTCACAGACCCCGAAAACCGCACGTTTGCTTACGCCCTTGCCGAAATGCTTAAGAGAACTACCGATTGGTCAAGAATCAGCTGAAAAAACTGCGCAGACGTTGTATGCCGGTTTTACCGAGTATGAGGATTGCAGAATACTGCGAGGCTTTGGCGAGACCGAAGAAAACAGCCCACAGTATTCCTTTGGCAGTCACCGAGAAGGGCAAGAGCATTTGGGCAAATGATATGGCATAACATAAAATGCACACAACAGCACAAATCACCCCGGCCCGGAAAGACAAAGACGACAGCCAATTCTTGATTTTATTTATTTTGCTCATCAACAAAAGTGGATTAAAGATATGAAAACAGGACTTGTACTTGAAGGAGGCGCCATGCGGGGGATGTTTACTGCCGCTGTCATCGATGTGATGATGGAAAACGGCATAGACTTTGACGGGCTTGTGGGAGTATCGGCCGGCTCGAGTTTCGGCTGTAATTTCAAATCCCGCCAGCCCGGCCGCGTCCTGCGCTATAATCTCCGTTTCTGTAAGGATCCGAGATATATAGGCTTGAAGTCGCTTTTGACAAGTGGAAATCTGATAGGAGCTGAATTTGCATACCATATATTACCGCTTGAGCTTGATATCTTTGATTGCGCTACTTTTGAGAGCAATCCGATGGAATTCCATCTGGTATGCACCGATGTCGATACCGGGGAGCCGGTTTATTACCGCATGGACAAGGTCGATTATCAATCGCTCGAATGGCTGCGGGCCTCCGCCTCAATGCCTGTGGTGACACGGCCTGTTTTGGTTGAAGACGGCCGACGCATGCTTGATGGAGGTATAAGCGACTCTATACCGCTGAAATACTTTCAAGAATGTGGATTCTCGCGAAATATTGTAGTGCTCACGCAGCCTCGTGATTATCTCAAACAGCCTGCCCCGGGATGGCTTTTCAAACTTCTTATGCCCCGCACTCCGAAAATTGCAGAGGCTATGGCGCGGCGACATGAAATGTATAACAATCAGCTCAGCTATATCAAAGCTCAGGAAAGCCTTGGCAACACTCTGATAATTGCGCCGGATACACCGCTGCCAATCGGTCGGGTAGAAATGAACCGCGACAAGATGAGGCAAGTATATCAGCTTGGCCGTGACAAGTGCACCGAACAGCTTGAGGCAATCAAGAGTTTCCTTGGCAAGTAATCACCAGTTGTCGCAGAAACCTTCGGTAGAAAGGAGGTCACACAAGGAGGCTACAACAAGATCGGCCTTGTCGGTCAAGGTGTCGGCCGGGTTGGTTGTGGATAATGCAACCACGTATGCTCCTGCGGCACGGCCTGCCTGCAGTCCTGAATAAGAATCTTCGAATACCACGCATTGCTCAGGCGCGACGCCCAGAGCTTGAGCGCCTTTGAGATAAGGGTCGGGATGAGGCTTTGAATGTTCGACTTTGGAATCGGTAATCAGAGCGTCGAAGCAAGCCATGAATTCAGGATTGCGACGGCGTATGAGTTCCATCTTGGCGTCGCCACTGCTTGTGACAATCGCCATTGGCACTTCCTTTTCTTTGAGAAAATGCAGAAATTCCATTACGCCCGGAAAGACTGGATAAGGCATTGAATCTTCATGCTCCTTAAGCATGATTTTGATTGCCGCGTGGTCTTCATGGCGGAAATACTTATCGAGGATTCTCGGCAAGGTATTGCCTTTTATGACGTATGCGAAGTTGGCGATTCCTGTAGGGAAATGCGATTCAATGTCGGTCCATATCTGAGTATAGATACCTTCGGTGTCGATCAGCACACCGTCAAGGTCGAAAAGGGCGCCGGCGGGTCTATTCATTGTCGTATTTTTTCCAGATGAAACGGGCGGATATCGAAGGAGTATTCTGAGGATTGAAAATCATACAATCCGAAGTATCGTCGCGGTCGGCATATTTCAGCGCCACAGTCTCGCCATAGCGACACTCGCGGTGGAATGTGATGTCGAAGCGACGTGCAAAAAATTTGTCGTAGTGCTCAAGTGACCAACGGTTCATGAGCAATTCAACGTAGCGCACGGTATTGACGTGGCGGTTGAAATCAAGGTCGCAGTACTTGAATGTATATTCGAGATTTGTGGTGGCGTCAGGTAAGGAGGCTATGCGCGGTGTTTTCTCTATCGGACAGGCAAGGTTTGCTGTCGGGAAAGACTCTCTGTCGAGAAGATTGAGGTCTGCTACAGTACGGGTTGCAAAATTCATAGCTACCCAAACAGTACGTGCATAGCCGAAAATCTTGCCGTCGTGACCTGTGATGGCTATATTGCGCTCACTGAAATGGCGGTTGTAACTTTCAATCCATGTAGTGAGGGTATAACTCTCGTTGATAGTCGGCAAAGACGTCATTTCCACACTCAGACGGCTAAGTACCCATCCGATATTCTGCTTTATCAGAGTGGCGTAGCCGATATTGAGATTATTGGCATGCTCTGTCGAAATCTCGATAATCCGCTCTACAAGCAGAGTCAGAGGCATTACACCTTCGGCATTGCTTTCGCCTGCGGTGAGGGTATAAGAATGGGTATGCTGTTTTTGTTTCATAATTGCAAAAGACCGTTTTCGTAAGCTTGCTGTGCCTTTGCGAGACGCTCCGGGTTGCCGATGTCATACCACCCGAACGGTTTGGATGGAGTGAAACGCCGCACCTTATCGCCCGATGTGCATTGATCGATATAAAAATCGACAATGCTGAAGGGGTGTAAATCTCCGCAGTAATCGGATATCCGGGCAAGAATAGGACGATAGAGACAATGCACACCGTCGAAAGCAGCTTCTTCGAGTCTGCTTTTATCAAGATTGCCTGGGCGGCACAGGCCGGTGGTGTTGTTGCACCAACCCCGCAGCCAAAGATTGCTGTCGAAGAGAAACTTACGCGAAGTAGAGCGCTGTGGGTCGGCAAGGATAGCCCCGTCAGCTCCTTTCGAGGCCGAAATCATCTCTTGAATGGAGAAATCCGTGATAATATCGGCATTATGAATCAGCAGAGGTTCGTCGTCGGCCATCGAAGCCACGATATGGCTTTCTCTGTAAATCTTAGCCAAGGCGCCGCCTGTGTCGAGAAGCAGATCGCTCTCGTCGCTAATCTCGACTTCAAAATCGTAATGCTGCTCTGCAATCCAATCAATCACCTGACCGGCAAAGTGATGGACATTTACCACAATACCGTCGGCACCTGCCATTGAGAGCCGATTGAGCACCACCCCGAGGGCAGTCGTAGCTCCGACCGGAGCGAGAGCCTTGGGGTGGAAGTCAGTAAAGGGCTTAAGCCGTGTGCCCAGCCCGGCAGCGAATACTACCGCTTTCATTCGTGAGCCTTGAACGTTTGTTCGATATTCTGCTCGCGATGGATGAGCTCCACCTTAACTGAATATTTCTTGGCGATGTGCTCTGCGGTATGCTGGGCGCAATATACAGAGCGGTGTTGTCCGCCCGTGCAGCCGTAAGAAATCATCAGGTTTGTAAAGCCTCGCTCGATATAGCGTTCTATCGTGGCGTCGGTGAGGGCATAGCAATGGTCGAGGAATGTTATTACCTCGCCGTCGTCTTCAAGGAAACGTATCACATTTGAGTCGAGGCCGGTAAAGGGCTTGTAGCGCTCATACTTGCCGGGATTGTTGATTGCACGGCAGTCGAAGACATATCCTCCGCCGTTGCCTGTGACATCGTTGGGTATACCTTTCTTATATGCGAAGCTGAATACCCTCACTGTGAGGCGCTTGCGGTCAAGCTCATCAGTGAATTGCTTCATGTTGACAAGCTTTAGGAGCAACTCGTTGAGGTAAGGATATTCTGCGTAGGGTTCGTGAAGAAGCGCTCTCAGATTGGCGATTGCAAAGGGCACACTCTGCATGAAGTGCGGTTTCTTTTCAAAATAACCGCGGAAGCCGTATGCACCAAGTACCTGCAGAGTGCGGAAGAGCACGAAATGGCGCAGGTTGGCAATGAACTCCTCTCTCTCTATCGGGTGGTATTTGCGCACCGAATCGAGATAGACCTCAAGAAGTTCGTGGCGCAGACCGTCGGGAATATTTGCTTTTGCTTGCCAGAGGAAAGAGGCGACATCATAATAGAAAGGACCTTTGCGGCCGCCCTGAAAGTCGATAAACCATGGTTCACCGTCTACAATCATCACATTGCGGCTTTGGAAGTCGCGATACATGAAAGTGTCAGTATTGCTGCGCATGAGCACCTTTGCCATAGTCTGGAAATCATCTTCAAGTTTGTCTTCAGAAAACTCCAGACCGGTAGCCTTCAGGAAGCAATATTTGAAGTAATTTAGATCCCACATTATCGAGCGCTCGTCGAAGCTTACAGCCGGATAGCAGACTGAGAAATCCATGTCGTCGGCGCCGGCAAACTGAATGTCGGGCAGACGGGAGATTGTCTTGGCAAGCAAATCTTTCTCGGCAGAAGAGAAAGAGCGCGTAAGACGGCCTTTCTCAATCTCCTTGAAAAGCAGCATGTCGCCAAGGTCGGTCTGTATATACGACATACGGTCGTCGCTGACCGCAAGCACTTTTGGCACAGGTATATCCTTTTCGCCAAAGTGCTTCGACATATAGATGAAAGCCTCATTCTCGGGCACGGAAGTGCCAATGACTCCGATAACGGAGTCTTTACCGTCGGCATCCGACAAGCGGAAATAGCGGCGGTTGGAGCCGGAAGAAGGCAGTTCGGTAACCACTTCCGGCAAGCGCCCGTGAAGTTCGGTATATAGTTTAGACAGTGAAGTAGTATCCATAATTTCAGTTGCCCATGTCGGACAGGAATTTTATTCGGACAAGACGAATTTCCTCTTCCGAGAAATCATCGCCGAGTTCTTTGTAGGCGTCATCGAGGCTACCGGTGTCGCTGCTGCGGAAGTATTCGAAGATGTCAGTCTGATCGTCGGGATCTATCACATCGTCGATGAAATACTTGATGTTTATACGCGTGCCCGAATGTACGATTGCCTCGATTTCATCAAGGAGCTGGTCGAAGTCGATGCCGTTTGCAACCGCAATCTCATTGAGGTCAATCTTGCGGTCGATGGCTTGTATTATGGCGATTTTGAGTTTGCTCTTGTTGGCCACAGTGCGCACTCTGAGATCTTCGGGGCGGTCAATCTCATTCTCTTCCACGTATGTCTTGATGACTTTGACGAATTCCTCACCATAGCGCTTGGCTTTACCCAGACCGACGCCGGAGATATTTGCAAGCTCCTCTATAGTGATAGGATATGTTGTAGCCATCGACTCAAGCGAAGGATCTTGGAAGATGACAAACGGAGGGAGATTAAGGCTTGCGGCTATCTTGCGGCGGAGTGATGTGAGGATAGAGAAAAGCTCCGGGTCAGCGGCGAAACCGGCGCCATTGCTCATATTGGGCTCGTCGTCGGTAATCTCGTCGGCGTAGTCGGCGTCTTCCACAATCTTGAAAGAAACCGGCTCTTTGATAAAATGTTTGCCTTTTTTTGTAAGTTTCAGTATTCCATAGTTTTCAACCCCACGCTCGATATATCCGGCGATTATGGCCTGCTGGATTACTGTATTTATATATTTGGGGCTTGACCCTCCGGCACAGCCGAATACCTCAAGGTCCTCATGCTTATAAGAGCGGACGTCGCTTGTGGCTCGTCCGAGCATTACGTCTACAACGTAGTCGGTTTTGAATTTTTCTTTAAGGGCGGCAATAGTTTCCAAGGCCGCGGACAAATCATCTTTAGCTTCCACTTTTTTCTTTGGATTAAGACAGTTGTCACAGTTGCCGCAATTTTCCTTCTCGAAGTTCTCGCCAAAATAATGGAGAAGAGTCTTACGCCGGCAAAGCGACGACTCGGCGTAGGCTGCTGTCTCGAGCAGCAGTTGGCGGCCTATCTCCTGTTCGGTGATTGGCTTGCCTTGCATGAACTTCTCCATTTTCTGTAGGTCTTTCCGCGAATAGAAGGTTAGACAGATACCTTCACCACCGTCGCGTCCGCTACGGCCGGTCTCTTGATAGTAGCCTTCAAGCGACTTGGGAATGTCGTAGTGTATGACGAAACGGACGTCGGGCTTGTCGATACCCATGCCGAAAGCGATAGTGGCCACAATCACGTCTACCGACTCCATCAGGAACGCATCCTGATTAGCCGAGCGTGTGGCCGGATCCATGCCGGCATGGTAGGGGAGCGCACGAATGTTGTTGACACGCAGCAACTCTGCAAGCTCCTCGACTTTCTTTCGCGAAAGACAATATATGATACCCGATTTACCCGGGCGTTGTTTGATAAAGCGTATGATATCGCGGTCGGTGTTGGGAGTCTTCAGTCGGATCTCGTAGAAAAGATTCTCTCGGTTGAACGACGATTTGAAGACCGCGGCATCATTCATGGCGAGGTTTTTCTGTATATCGTGCTGCACTTTAGGAGTGGCCGTGGCCGTGAGCGCAATCACGGGACGGGAGCCGATTTCGTTGATTATCGGGCGGATCCTACGGTATTCCGGCCTGAAATCATGCCCCCATTCCGATATACAGTGAGCCTCGTCAACTGCATAGAAGGAAATGCGAACTGTTTTGAGAAATTCTATATTTTCTTCTTTTGTAAGAGATTCCGGAGCGACATAGAGCAACTTAGTCGCTCCGGCCACAATATCTGATTTTACCTGATCGGTCGCCGACTTGGTAAGAGATGAATTGAGAAAGTGGGCAATGCTGTCATGTTCGCCGAAATTGCGCATAGAATCTACCTGATTCTTCATAAGCGCGATCAGTGGAGAAATGACAATTGCCGTGCCTTCGCTCATCAGCGCCGGCAGCTGGTAACAGAGAGATTTACCGCCTCCGGTGGGCATGATCACAAAGGTGTCGCGGCCGGAAAGGAGGCTTTCGATAATAGCCTCCTGATTGCCTTTGAATTTGTCGAATCCAAAGTGCATTTTCAATGCCTGCGTCAATGTGAGAGATTCTGTGGTCATGTCTTAATATTGATTTTTCAGATTGTTGTGGCTATTTGTTCAGTTATACCGCGCTTGCGTCGAAATGCGCGTCTTTAAGTTGACGGTCGCAGAATTCGGGTGTCACCACAAACTCGGCAGGTTTATCGGTCGGGATGTCAAACATCGCATTCATCAAGATAGTCTCGACAATTGATCTCAGACCGCGGGCGCCGAGCTTATACTCGATGGCTTTGTCTACGATGAAATCAAGCGCTTCGGGCTGCCATACGAGTTTGACACCATCCATGCCGACAAGTTTGGTATACTGGCGTGTGATGGCATTTTTGGGTTCAGTGAGAATCCGACGGAGTGCGTCCCTATCCAAAGGCAAGAGGTGGGTGAGGATAGGAAGACGGCCGATAATCTCAGGAATAAGGCCAAAGGTACGCAGATCCTGCGGAGCTACGTGGCGCATGAAATTATCGCGTTCGATACGTCGTGACTCGCCATCGGTGGAGAAGCCCACAAAACTTGAGTTGAGTCGATGTGCGATAGCCTGCTCGATACCTTCGAATGCTCCGCCGCAGATAAACAGTATATTCTTAGTGTCTACTGCAATCATGGGCTGCTCGGGATGTTTGCGTCCGCCTTGTGGGGGAACGTTCACAACCGAACCCTCGAGCAATTTGAGCAAACCTTGCTGCACACCTTCGCCTCCGACATCACGGGTAATCGATGGATTGTCGCCTTTTCTTGCGATTTTATCGATTTCATCGATAAAGACAATACCGCGCTCGGCTCTTTTGACATCGTAGTCGGCAACCTGCAGAAGTCGGGTAAGGAGGCTTTCGATATCCTCGCCTACATATCCGGCCTGTGTGAGCACGGTGGCGTCGACGATAGTGAAGGGTACATCAAGAATCTTGGCGATGGTGCGTGCGATAAGGGTCTTGCCCGTACCGGTCGGGCCCACCATAATGATGTTGCTCTTCTCGATTTCCACACCGTCGTCCTCGGATTTCTGATCAAGACGTTTGTAGTGGTTGTAAACGGCTACCGACAGATACTTTTTAGCCTGATCCTGACCGATGATGTATTGGTCAAGAAAATCTTTGATTTCTGCCGGCGTCGGTATCTTTTTGTGAAGATTATCTTCTACGGGTGCGCCATGGGCCTGACGGTATTTGGCTCTTGCGCGCATTGCAGTGCTGTTGCTTTCGTCAGGATCATCCATCATGCCGAGCATGGTGGCGGCTGTCTCCAGACAGTCTATGCATATACCTGCATTCTCTGCAGGCGACGGAAGTATTGTCGCGCCTTGCGACTCCGTGCGCCCGCAAAAACTGCAATGTAATTCGTTAGTTTTCTTTTTTGCCATTAATAAATTGCACTATATCAAAGTATTCGCTATTTCACAATCGGCGTTTACTTATTTTTTCGCTTTGACAAGGATACGGTCAATCATACCGTAGTCGAGCGCTTCCTGCGAGGTCATCCAATAGTCGCGGTCGGAATCGCGCTCTACTTTTTCGAAAGGTTGCCCCGAATGGTCTGCGATAATATTGTAGAGCTCATCTTTGAGCTTCTTGATTTCACGGGCGGTGATTTCGATGTCGCTGGCCTGGCCCTGAGCGCCGCCCATAGGCTGGTGGATCATCACGCGCGAGTGACGGAGAGCAAAACGCTTTCCTTTTTCGCCGCTAACGAGAAGGACTGCGGCCATCGAGGCTGCCATGCCGGTGCAGAGTGTGGAAACATCAGAGGCCACATACTGCATGGTATCATAGATACCAAGGCCTGCATATACAGAACCGCCGGGGCTGTTGATGTAGATAGAGATATCTTTGCCCGGGTCGGTGCTGTCGAGATAGAGCATCTGGGCTTGGATGACGTTTGCTGTATAATCATTGACATCCGTGCCAAGGAAAATGACACGATCCATCATCAGACGAGAGAAAACGTCCATCTGCGCTACGTTGAGCTGACGCTCTTCAATGATGGTAGGGTTGATATACGAGGCTATCGGAGAGGCGGCGCGCGATGTAAAATCGCAGTACTGGTCAAGAGCGAGGCCGTTCATGCCTAAGTGGCCTACCGCATATTTACGAAAGTCGTTGTCAGTCATATATAATGTTTATATAAGGTTCTAATTTAGTTTTGTAATGATACGATTAAGTCTGACGCACGAATATTGACGCGGACTTACCGTCTTTTTACTTCTTCAAAATTAAGCAAAATTTCTGAATCATACAAATAAATTCGGCCGACGGCTTATTTTTTTTCTGAATATAATGTAACTTTGCAACTCAAATCAGATTCATCATGGAACAACAGACTAATCAATATAATCCAATGCAGATAATCAAGCGCCGTTTTTTTGCCATGCGCAACGGAGTGGTTGCCGACGTGCTTCGTCGCGGCGGCTCGCCTTACCGTATTATTTTCGGCTTGAATCTGCCTCAGATTGTTGAAATCGCCTCTTCTACAGAAAGTTCCCGCGACCTTGCCGAGGCACTGTGGGCTAACGACACCACCCGCGAGAGCAGGCTTGCAGCCCCCATGATAATGCCTCGTGAGGACTTCCCGATTGAGGACGCCCGAAGGTGGGTGTCAACCATACTTGACCGCGAGACTGCCGATATCCTCTGCCATCGCCTGCTGCGTCATACTCCATACGCACGAGAGCTTGCCCGCGAATTAAGCAAGCTCGACGGAATGGCCTTGTATACCGGAATACGCTTGGCTGCAAATCTGGTCTACACGCATACTGATGAGGCGGCGGAGATTGCCTCAGACGTGCTGTCGAAATCTCCCGATCAGCAAATCGGGCAGATAGCCCGTCAGATAATTGAAGAAAAGGAGTTCTTGAAAGCATAAAAAAGAGGAGTCTAGCGGACTCCTCTTTTTTTTAATCCCAAGTATATTTTTTCTGTTTACCGAGCCGGGAGCGGATATGCCTGCATATCCGGCGTATGGGGTATGTAATCGAAAGCCAAGGGAGTGTCAGCAAAAGCTTGCGTGACTTCATCGCTTTCATTGCCGGGCGCCACATCACGATGTCAAGCACGAACATTGCTATGACAATGACAGCAGCGATTATTGCAGATTGCATGTTGGGGTATGCAATATATCCTGCTGCAATCGCCGCGGCGATTGCAAAAATCTGAAGCCACCCGGTAAGACCGAATATAAAGCGTGGCCGACGGCGGATATGTCCCTCGGTAAAAATACGGCGAAGAACCCTCTCTGTGAATAGTCGGGGGTGATTGCCATGACGCAGGCGCACTATAGATTCATCACTGAGTTCGACTACAGTGTTGCCCGGGCGGGTGATCTCGCTTACAAAAATATCGTCGTCACCATAATGAAGGTTGAGCGAACGGGCGAATCCTTTGTTTTTCAGGAAAGCGTCCTTGCGGTATGCTATGTTATATTCGGTACCTCTGAATGGATGTCGGGCAATCGCCGTGCCGATCCATCTGACGCTTTCGGCTACGTGGTCGAATGCTCTTCTTCGGGCGCCGAAAGAGTGATCTTCTTCCGCGTCGATATATGAATATCCCAAAACGATTTCAGTTTTGCCATCCCGGTCGAATGGTCTCATCATGCGTTTTAGCCACAGCGGTGATTCTATTTCAGCAGCTGTGGTGGTGAGCACTACGATATCATAGCGCGCGGCCTTGATTCCGAGAGTGAGAGCGAGTTTCTTGCGCGACAGGTTTACCACTCCTTGAGGTGTGAATGTGAGATAAAGATTGTTGTGCGCAGCCCTAAGCATTGATACAGTGTCGCGCACCTCCACAGATTCACCTTCATTGACAACGATAACCTCAAAGGCAGCAGGATAATCCTGATTGAGCACCATGCGCAGCATTTCCTCAAGGCTGTCGGCCTCTCCTTGCGAATATATAATCACAGAAGCCGGCAGATAGTCAGCGTCGGGTTTGTCGGGGCGTTCACGGTCGGCGCGCCGGCGATAGTTTACCACCGAGCGCACCCGAAACATATAAATGGCAGCTAAAAGCACGACACATCCGAATGATATGCAGAGCAACCACAGCGATGTGTCGCTTATATGGGGTGAAAGATACATGTCGTAGTCTGTTAAAACGCCTGCAAAATTAACAAAAAAATCATATATTACAATAATTTCCCTTTTAACTTTAATAATCTATATCAGAAAGCCGGATATCAGAAATTGTAACCGAGCGACACGGCTATGGTGTTGCGGTGTATGCGTATCTTCTTATCTTTGTTGCCATAACTTGCGAGAGGCGTAAATGCAATTCCGGTGCTGAGACCTATATAATAGCTGCCTGCGAAAGTCATGCTGAGTTTAATGCCCCAGCCTGCGTCGACCCGTTTCCAACCGTGCTCGAAAAGATTGATTTTCCGGTTAGGTAGAGGATCGGGAGCGCTCAGATTCGGCGAGAGCTGCTGGCGTGCATACAGATTGAAATTGACATAGGGACCCGTAGCTACCGACAAAGCGAGCTGCTGAGATACAGGAAAATTGTAGCCAAAATAAAGAGGAACACGCAAACCATAGTATTTTGCCGCTCCTTCATAATAATATTCATCATCAAATGTTATCAGATTCTTGGCTGTCATTCCGGTGTATGAGAAAAACAGACCCGGCTCGAAATAAAAATTCTTGGGCATTGCAATCTGCGCTATACCACCTAAAGAGAATCCGGCTCCGGTCTGATATATGTCGGAGCCTCCGCTTGGTATGCTTACATCCATACCAAGCCGTACTCCGTATGTAACAGGAGAAGATTCTTCCTGTGCAGGAAGATTAAGCATTGTCAGCGACATTATAGCCGCGAGTAGTAGTTTGCGTGTCATTGTGATGTTATTTTGTATAATATTATTACACTCTGACAGATTCATTTGTTCGCAGTATTTTCAGAGAGGTAAAATATTTTTGTAAATATGAAAAAAAGTTCATAATTTTGGGCACAACTAATACCTTGAGACTGTATACTGAATGAAAAACCTTTTGCTGCCCCCGATGTCTCCGCGTAGACTGGCCTTCTATCTCGCAATGGAAGAGTGGGCTGCGGCGGCACTTCCGGCCGGAGATTATTTCTTTGCATGGAGGGTTGCTCCTACTGTAATATGCGGCAGGAATCAGGATATCGAGCGGGAAGTTGATTTGAATTATTGCCGGAATAACGGTATTGATGTGGTTCGCCGTAAAAGCGGAGGAGGCACGGTATATGCCGACATGGATAATTACATGTTTTCTTACATCACACCCGGCGACGAAGTTTCTGTCACATTCTCGCGCTATACAGGCATGATAGCCTCAATGCTCTGTTCGCTTGGTATAGAGGCCAAGGCCACCGGCCGCAATGATATTGTGATTGGCGCAGGCAAGGTTGCCGGAAATGCATTCTATCATAAGCCGGGTCGCTGCATTGCGCATGGCACCATGCTCTATGATTTTGATCCGACACGCATGATGAGAGCAATCACCCCTTCACGCGCCAAGCTTGAGTCAAAGGCCGTAACATCTGCTCCAATGCGTGTTACTTGCCTGAGAACTGCCGGACTGGGACTTTCGCTTGAGGATTTCGGGGCATACGCTATAGACTATCTTTGCAAGGAGGATCCGATATTATTGTCGGCAGCCGACATTGAGCAGATAAGTGCCCTCGAACAAGAATATTATAAGCCCGATTATTTTGCCGGTCGACGTTTTTCTGCCGAGGTAAGAAAGCCCGATATCGTGCGCAGCAAACGTATCGAAGGGGTGGGGGAGTTTGAGGTAGCTATAAATCTCAATCGCGACAACGAAATTTCCGGTCTTGGAATATGGGGCGACTTTTTTGTCAACGGCGATATTTCAACAGATATCATAGAGCCGTTGACAGGAATACGCTATGAAGCCCATGCCCTTGAATCTGCTATATGCCGGATTAATCCGGAAAGTGTAATATCATCTTTATCACGTAACAATCTATTAACACTACTGATATAATGGAATCTAAACAAACTTGTCTGCATGATCGCCACACGGCTCTGGGGGCTTCAATGTCGCCCTTTGCCGGCTACGATATGCCTATAGAATATGCAGGCCTTGATAGCGAACATACAGCCGTGCGCACTCGCTGCGGCGTATTTGATGTCTCGCACATGGGCGAGGTTGATATCAAGGGCCCAGACGCACTGCGATTTGTAAACCATATCTTTACGAATGACGCCTCGGCTCTTGCCGACGGTCAATGTGCTTACGGTATGATGACCCGCGAAGACGGAGGCACGGTTGACGACCTTCTTGTATACCGCCGCAATGCCAATGATTTCATGCTCGTGATAAATGCGTCGAATACAGAGAAGGACATTACATGGATTCAATCGCAATGCGGTGGCTTCGACGTGGAAATCTCAGACCGCTGCGCTGATTTCGGGCAACTTGCCGTACAGGGACCTGACAGCGAAAAAGTGATGATGGATGTTCTTGGTATCGACTGCACTGCGCTTGGCTTCTATCATTTCTTCACCCTCCCGGACCTCACTATCGTGAGCCGCACCGGTTATACCGGAGAAGACGGCTTTGAAATATATGCCGCTCCGGGCAAGATTGTGGAGATGTGGGACAAGCTCATGGCTGCCGGCGTAGCTCCCTGTGGTCTCGGTTGCCGCGATACATTGCGCTTTGAAGCCGGATTACCTCTATATGGCGATGAGCTTGAAGATAATATCACCCCTATAGAAGCCGGGCTTGGAATGTTTGTCAAGTTTGACAAACCTGAAGGCTTCATCGGATCGGAAGCATTGAAAAAGCAGAAAGTCGAAGGTCCGGCAAAGAAACTCGTCGGGCTTGAGATTGACAGCCCTGCGACAGCACGCCACGGTTTTGAGGTGCTTGATCTCGATGGTGCCGTGATAGGAACTATCACCACCGGCTATAACTCCATCAGTGTAGGCAAGAACATAGCGATGGCCTTTGTCGACGCCCGCTATGCAGGCCTTGGCACTAAGCTGCAGGTGAAAATCCGCCGCAAACTCGCTCCGGCAACCGTTATCAAAAAAAGATTCTATATACCTAACTATAAAAAATAAATTGCTATGGATATCTACTATCTCAAAAGTCACGAATATATCAAGGTCGATGGAAAAGTCGGCTACATCGGAGTTTCAGAATATGCCGCACATCAGCTTGGTGCAGTAACTTACGTAGATATGCCGGAAGAGGGCGACGAGCTTGAGGCCGGCGAGGAATTCGGCGCCATCGAAAGCCGCAAGGCTGCCAGCGACCTCTTCTCGCCCGTATCGGGTCAGGTGCTGGAGGTCAACGAAGAGCTTGCCGATGATCCCAAACTCATCAACAATGCTCCGCTTGAAGCATGGATTGTAAAGGTAGACATCGCTGATGTTGTAGAGCTTGACAGCCTTATGGATCAGGAAGCCTACGACGCATATCTCGCAACTCTGTAGCCTATGCACCCATATCTGCCCCATACACCGGAGGATATCGCGGCAATGCTTGAGCGCTGCCATGCCGCTTCGCTCGACGAGCTTTACCGCGATGTTCCCGATGATCTGAGACTTAAGCGGCCTTATAATCTTCCTGCCGGAATGAGTGAGCCACAACTCGCCCGTTTCTTCAAGAAAGAAATAGCTGCCGCAAATGAAGAGATGGTATGTTTCGCCGGTGCAGGGTGGTATCATCACTTCTGCCCGGCTGCTGTGCAGTCGTTGCTCGCCCGCAGTGAGTTCCTTACAGCCTATACACCATATCAGCCCGAGATTTCACAGGGTACGCTGCAATATATTTTCGAGTACCAGACAATAATGTGCGAGCTTACGGGCATGGATGTGTCAAACGCTTCGATGTACGACGGCGCCACCGCCACCGCTGAGGCTGTAGTGATGGCTGTCAACGCTTCCAAGAAGCGTCGTCGCGTTCTCGTATCGGCCACCTTGGCTCCTGCAGTGGCACAAGTGATAGCCACTTATGCTTCAGGTGCCGGCATAACTCTTGAAGTCATCGCCGAGGATCGCGGACACACTTCTCGTACTGCCCTTGAGGAAATGATTGGTGCCGGTGATGTGGCAGCGGTCGTTGTCGCCTCACCCAACTATTACGGTATCGTAGAAGACTTCGAGGGCTTCGCCGAGCTTTGCCACGCCAATAAGGCTCTTTTTATCATCAACAGCCATGCCACAACCCTGAGCGTGCTTCGCTCTCCGGGTGAATGGGGCGCTGATATCGCTTGCGGCGAGGCTCAGTCGCTTGGCATGCCCATGAACTATGGTGGACCGGGGCTTGGCTATCTGTGCTGCAAGCGCGCTCTCATGCGAAAACTGCCCGGACGAATTGTCGGAGCCACTACAGACAGTGCCGGCCGCAGATCGTTTGTTCTTACCCTGCAGGCCCGCGAACAGCATATCCGCAGGCAGAAAGCCACATCAAATATCTGCTCGAATCAAGGTATCATGACGCTTCATGCAGCCATCTACACCTCGCTTATGGGCGCTGATGGATTACGCCGTGTGAACGCTCTCAGCGCCGAGGCGGCACATGCTTTGGCAGAGAAGATGGCAGCTACCGGTAAAGTGAGACTCAAATATCCCGACAGAGTTTTCCTCAATGAATTTGCAGTTGAGACAGTCAGCCCTCTCACAGCCGACAGTGTGATCGACGCCTTGGTTGCGAAAGGTATTCTGGCGGGTATGAAACTTACGGAGGATTCTCTATTGGTGGCTGCCACTGAAATGTGTACGCCGGAGGATATCGATCTTTATGTATCAACCTTAAGCAGCTTGTAATCATGAATAAAGAATTATATAGCCCGCTCATCTTCGACCTGTCGCGCAAAGGCAGTGCCGGAGTGGCAATGCCGGATTACAATTATGGCGACAAGAAATTTGAGTTGCCCACAAGTCTGCGCAGAGAGTCTGCCCTTGAGTTGCCGGAGGTTGACGAGCCGACAGTAGTACGTCATTATACCAATTCGTCGAACAATAATTTCGGTGTAGACACCGGCTTCTATCCATTGGGTTCGTGCACGATGAAGTATAACCCGAAGGTAAATGAAGCAATGGTGACTGCGGCCCGTATAGCGGATTTACATCCGGCTCAGCCTGACAGCAGTGTTCAGGGTGCGTTGAGAGTCTACCGTATGCTGGAAAAAGCTTTGTGCGAGATCGGAGGCATGGCGGAGTTCACTCTCAATCCCTTTGCCGGAGCCCATGGCGAATATACCGGTCTGATGGTTATCAGAGCATATCATCTGAGCAGAGCCGACGAGGCTCGCCGCAAGGTGCTTGTGCCTGATTCTGCCCATGGCACCAATCCTGCTTCTGCAGCGATGGCAGGCTTCGATATTGTGGAGGTTAAGAGTCTACCCGACGGTACTGTCGATGTGGAAGATCTGCGCTCTAAGCTCGACAGCATGGTTGCAGCATTGATGATGACAAACCCCAACACCGTAGGCATGTTCGAGAAAAACATACCGGAGATCGCCGAGGCTGTGCATGGAGCAGGAGCATTGCTCTATTATGATGGAGCGAATCTGAATCCTCTGCTTGGTGTGGCACGACCGGGCGATATGGGCTTTGACGTAATGCACATCAATCTGCACAAGACATTCTCTACTCCTCATGGCGGCGGCGGCCCGGGTGCGGGTCCAGTAGGCGTGCGTGCCGGTCTTGAGAAATTCTTGCCCAATCCGAGGGTTGTTGAGACTGCCGACGGCTCGTTGAAAGTAGAATGTAGTGACGACGCTTTCGGCCGTGTGAGCGCTTGGTTGGGTAATTTCGCAGTGCTTGTGAAGGCGCTGGCGTATATCCTCACCATGGGTGCTGACAATCTTGCGAAAGTTGGCCCGCTGGCGACGCTCAATGCCAACTATATCCTCAATTCGCTCAACGATCTCTATCTGCAGCCGATACCCGGACCATGCATGCACGAGTTTGTATTCGACGGTCTGAGAGACAAAAGCACCGGCGTGACTACTCTCAATGTGGCCAAGGCATTGCTTGACTACGGCTTCCATGCACCGACAATCTATTTCCCGCTACTCTTCCACGAGTCGCTTATGATAGAGCCGACAGAGACAGAGAACCGCCGCACACTCGACGCCTTTATCGAAGTTATGCGCAAGATTGCTGTGGCGGCTACGGAGAATCCCGATCAAGTGAAGAACGCACCTTATTCGACTCCGATATCTCACCCGGATGAGGATGAGGCTGCGCTGACCCCTATACTCACTTACCGAGACTTGAACAATGGGCAATGAGTATGATATAATAATCATTGGTGCCGGTCCCGGCGGCTATGAGACTGCCGCCGGGGCTGCCGCCCGTGGTATGAAGACTTTGCTTGTAGAGCGCGACTCTCTCGGCGGAACGTGCCTTAACCGAGGGTGTATACCTACCAAATGTCTGTGTGCGGGCGCTGAAAAGTTGTTTGAAATCAAGCACGCTGCAGAGTTTGGTATAAGCGCAACCGTAGCCGGCTGCGACTATGCAGCGGCAGTCAACCGTGCCGAGACTGTCATCGACGAGTTGCGTCAAGGCGTTGAGGGTTTGCTTGCAAATGTAGATGTCGTGCATGGCGAGGCTACGCTTATCGAAGGACCGGCTGTAAAAGTTGACGATACTGTCTTTACCGCTTCGAAGATTGTGATAGCCACCGGTTCGCGACCGGCACCGCTACGCTGCGCGGGAGCGGAATTTGCTATCGACAGCGACGCGTTTCTTAAACTAAAGGAACTGCCGCAGCGCATAGCGATAGTCGGCGGAGGCGTGATTGGCCTCGAGTTCGCCTCTATTGCGATGGCATACGGCTCCGAAGTCACGGTGCTTGAATATTGTGCCGAGATTCTGCCTAATTTCGACGCCGACACGGCAAAGCGTCTGCGTTCCTTGCTCGGACGCCGCGGTATTGATATCGTGACTTCGGCAGAAGTGGTTGAGGTCAAAGAAGACTTGACTGTAGTATACCGCCGCAAGGGCAAGGAGAAAACTGTGGAGGCCGATATGGTAGTGAGTGCTGTCGGACGGCGTCCGTGTGTGCCTGCCGGATGTAATGAAGTCGGCATTGATCTTGACCGCCGTGGATTTATCGTTACCGACGACGCCATGCAGACTACTGCTGAGGGCGTATATGCCATAGGCGATGTCAATGGGCGCTGCCTTCTCGCGCATGCAGCCTCAGCCCAAGGCAAGGTAATTCTTGGAGCTAAGCCGAGGCTTGATGTTATGCCCGCCGTTGTGTTTACGATTCCCGAATGTGCGTCGGTAGGCACACCGAATGACGACTGCAAGTCGGTCAAGATTCCCTACGGAGCTTGTGGCAAAGCACTTGCGTCGGGGCAGACCGACGGTTTCCTGAAACTCGACTATATGCCCGACAGCGGTAAAGTCATGGCCTGCCATGCTGTAGGCGCCCATGCCTCTGACCTTATTGCAATAGCTTCAACTGCCATTTGTGCAGGTATGACCTTAGATGATCTGCGCGAACACATCATCTTTGCACATCCGACATTGTCGGAACTGTTTTCTCTTTAAGTTAATGAATAGAATAAGTATCTCATTAGCCGCGCTTGCCTTGCTTTCATCAGGGCAGGTGTCGGCCTTGGATATTGCCGGGCCTGATGGACGCTTGGTTGTAAATGTAGAGGTGCGCGACGGTCTGCCTGTGTACTCTTTGACTTACGACGGCGCAACGCTCCTGTCGGAATCTCCCCTTGGTCTGACTACTGATGGCGGTGATTTTACATCGGGCATGAAATTGACGGCAGACTCTACCGATATATTCCATGCCCGTTTCAGACAGGACCGTATCAAGCATAGCCAAGTAGACTTCACAGCTACGCGCAGCCGGCAAAGTTTTGTCAATTCCGACGGTCAACGACTCGATATGGAATGGCTCGTTGGCGACAACGATGTAGCATTCCGCTATCTTCTCCCCGCACAGGGAGGCAAGGCAAGCGCCGTAATCAAAGCCGAGGCCACGGGGTACGACTTTCCCTCACAGACCACCACATTCATCACACCTCAGAGCGACCCGATGATTGGCTGGAAGCGCACCAAGCCGAGCTATGAAGAGCCATATACCCTCGACGCCCCCATGACGCAGCCGTCGCTATATGGAAAGGGCTACACTTTTCCCGCACTATTCCGCGTCGGCGATGACGGTTGGGTGCTCGTGAGCGAGACCGGTGTTGACGGTGGCTACTGCGGTTCACGTCTTGGCGAGTATGACGGCAGCGGCTATAAAATAGAATATCCCATGGATGGCGAGAACAACGGCTTGGGCTCTTCAACTCCCGGCATAGCCTTGCCCGGAGCCACACCATGGCGCACGGTCACTGTCGGACGCACCCTTGCCCCGATTGTAGAGACTGTAATTCCGTGGGCTCCGCTCGAACCGCTCTACAGCGCCGATGTCAAGACAAGCGGGCGCGGCACATGGAGCTGGATTATATGGCAAGACGGCAGTATCAATGCCGCCGACCAGCGCGCCTTTATCGACCTCGCCGCCGACCTTGGCTATGACCACGCTCTCATCGACAACTGGTGGGACAGCCGCATAGGGCGTGAAGGCATTGAAGAGCTTGCTGAATATGCTCAAAGCCGCGGCACAAATATCGCCCTTTGGTATTCGTCGAGCGGATGGTGGAATGATATCGCCCAGTCGCCTGTCAACCTTATGTCGCGCCCCATTGCACGCAAGCGCGAGATGGCGTGGCTCAAGAGCATAGGCGTAAAAACCATCAAGGTAGACTTCTTCGGCGGCGACAAGCAGGAGACTCTCCGCCTCTATGAAGATATACTCAGCGACGCCGCCGACTATGGGCTGTCGGTAATTTTCCATGGTTGCACACTGCCGCGAGGTTGGGAACGACTCTATCCCAACTATGTGGGCAGCGAGGCCGTCCTTGCCTCCGAAAACCTCGTGTTCTCGCAAGACTTCTGCGACGGCGAGGCCACAGCCGCCACTTTACATCCCTTTATCCGCAATACGGTGGGGTCGATGGAATATGGCGGCACGGTACTCAACCGCCGTCTCGGCCGCAACGACAACCCGCGGGCGACAGAACGCCGCACTTCCGACGTGTTCCAGCTCGCCACGGCCGTGCTATTCCAGAATCCCGTGCAGAATTTCGCCCTCACACCCGAGGCTTGCGGATATGCTGCTGCTGAGGCCTTAGAATTTATGAAATCCGTTCCGACACAGTGGGATGAGACACGCTACATTGACGGCTACCCGGGCCGCTATGCCGTCATTGCCCGCCGCAATGGAGACCGCTGGTATATCGCCGGTGTCAATGCCACAGGAGAGCCCCTTAAGCTCACTGTTGCGCTACCCATGCTTAAGGCCGGTGCACAAGCACGAATCTACACCGACGCTGTAGGCAAGCCGCTCTCGCGCCGCTCTACCACCATCTCCGACCCCTCAAAAGTAAAGCTCACCATAGAGCCCAATGCAGGGGTAGTAATCGAGACGTGGTGATTCTTAACCCCACACTTTTGCGCAGCCGTCTTTCACGACTTCATGTCGGAAAGGCGGCTTATCACATCTGCGGCATACTGTCGGCCGACAGGAATCTCCTTCCCGTCGGAGAGTGTAAGACGTCGGCGCGTGTATGACACCACTTTTGCAAGTGCTACTGCGTAGGAGCGGTGAACCCTTGCAAAGCCCTCCGACGGCAGCATGGCGAGAAGATTCTTTATGATTACGCGCGACAGCACGTAACGCCCCGACACGAGGAAAATCTTTGAATATCTCTCCATGGCTTCGATATATAATATATCTGCAAAGGGTATTGTGACTTTGCTATACTCCTGCATTACAGTGAGCGAAGCAGGAGCAGAGCGCGCGGCCTCGGCCTGAAGATAGCTATGACGGCGACGGGCCTTGGCTATGGCTGCGGAGAAGCGGTCGAAAGCGAAAGGCTTCAGGAGATAGTCTACGGCGTCGAGTTCAAAACCTTTGAGCACATAGCCCGGGTAAGCCGTGGTGAAGATAAAGCAAGAGTCTTCGGGCAGGCGGGCGGCGATATCGAGGCCGCTGAGCGCGTCCATCTCGATATCAAGAAAAACGATGGCAGGGTGCGTGGAGGAGATTGCGGCCAAACCCTCGGCCGGGTCTGAGTAGACACTGAGCGAGAGGCCGCCGAGGCGGGTGCAGAATCGGCTGATGATATCGAGTGCAAGGGGCTCGTCGTCAATGGCGATGCAGGTGAGTGGGGATTCCATATCGCAATAATCAATTAAGATCTATGGTAAGACAAAGAGAAAATACGCCGTCGGGCTCGGAAGTCTTCAAGCTATATTTGCCGGGGAAAAGGCCGTCGAGGCGTGCGCGGCAGTTTGCCAGCCCGACGGGGACATCGGAGCGGAAAGCGTCGGCATGGCGCATGATGGCATTGTGGGTGCGGAAATCGAGCATGCCTTCGTGCAGCGACAGCGATATAGCCACCGTGCAGTCGTGCGAGGCCGAGCTTCCATATTTAAAAGCATTTTCCACGAAAGTAAGGAAAATCATGGGAGGTATGAGGCGGTTGCGGTCGTCGATATCGGCTGACCACTCAACTGTTGTGTGGCCGTTGAGTCTCAGTCGCTGCAGGGCTATATAATTCGATATATAGTCGGCCTCTTCTCCGATGGCCACGAGTTCATTCCCGACCGATGTATAAGTATACCGGAGCAGGTCGGTAAACATGATGAATGCCTCTTCGGCGCGCTCCGACGTTCCTACGACGAGGCTGTAGAGCGAGTTGAGCGTATTGAAAAGGAAATGCGGGCTTATCTGCGCCTTGAACATTGCCAGCTCTGCCTTGTCGCGTTGCAGCTCGATATCTTTGCGCAGGAGCGACTGTCGGTAAAGCTCGGCTACAAAAGATATGGTCAAGGCAAAACACAGAACGGCAAAAAACATCAGCCACACGCTCAAGGCCACGCCATAATCGCGCACACTTGTCTGATAATCGCTCATAGAGTCTATGACGAAGTCAACTCTCGGCAGGGGATAGAATGTGAGCGCCCAGTTTCCAACGAGCATTGCCGCCGTTATTAGGGCAATGCGGCGATAGCGGCCGTCGATAAACAGTTTGGGAAAATTCTCTCTCCTGACAGCGAAGTAGCAAGTGAGTAACCATACAATATCGAGCACGAAGAAAACCGGCCACTCCGCCGCCCATGAGTGGGCCGGCCCGAGCAATATAAGCACGGGCATGAATATGAGGCAAAACGACAGGTCAAGCACCCGCCACGAAACAGACATCAATGATTTCATGCGGCAAAAATAGCGAAATAAATCAAGGCGTGCAAGATGGCGGGGAGGGGTTGGTGGTGTGTGGGTTGTGGTGAGTGGTTGGTGGTGTGTGGGCAGCGAGTTAGTTTCTGCAAACCTCTAAAGCTAATTGGTGAGTGGTTGGTGGGCTGTGGGCAGCGAGTTAGTTTCTGCAAACCTCTAAAGCTAATCCGCTGCCCACAACCCACACACCACCAACCACTCCACGCCAACCAAATTAATTTTGCAAAGCTGCGGCTAATTTGTAACTTTGCAGCACAAAAGAATTATCATGAAGATTACACAAGTCATTATCTGCACCCTCAGCCTCATAACCGGATCATGCAGCCGCGCACCGCAGCCACAGCCGACACTGATGGAGACAAGCCGACAAGAACTCGCCGCCGCCGTAGAAGAGCGCGACAGCCTCATGCGCCTCGTCACTCTGATCGCCGACGACATGGAGCGCATACGCCGTATGGAAAATATCCTCGCCGTAGACGACGGTGGCAGTGCCGAAGCTCACCGAAGCAGCATACTCACTCAGATTGCCGCAATTAAAAAGACTATGGCCCAACGACGTCATCAGCTTGCGGATATGGAGGAGCGACTGCGGCAATCGTCGGTAGACAACGATGATCTCTCAGCCGCCATCATCGCCCTGCGCCGTCAGCTCGACAACCAAAGCCGCGATATCGAACGTCTTCGCGCCACTCTTGCCGAGACACGTATTCATGCAGGAAATCTTGCCGCGACCGTAGATTCTCTTTCCGATACGCTCGCCGTAACCACCGGCAATATGCTCGCAGCTGAAGAGCATGCCGCACGCCTCGACAAAGAGCTAAATGCCTGCCACTATGCTATCGGCACCCGCTCGGAGCTAAGTTCTCACGGTATACTGCAAGGTGGTTTTCTGCGACGCACACGCCTGCTCGAGGCTGACTACGACTCCACATATTTCACCACCGCCGACCGGCGCATTCTCACCTCGATAGCCATCGACGCGCGCAAGGCGAAACTGCTCACCAACCATCCGGCCGGCTCTTGGCACATAAACGACAGCAATGGCCTTACCTTGGTAATCGACGACATTGACCGCTTCTGGTCGAAAGGCAAAATGCTGGTGATTCAGACCGATTGAGCCTCGCGGTGTTTGCCGCTTATTGACACTCTCGTGCTGTCGGTTGACAGATTCTTGAACTCTTCAGATACACTCGCTAACTTTGCCGCCGGTTAATAAATCAATTTCACCGGCAGGTATGAAGATACTAATTTACCTTACGCTCTTTTTGTCTATCCTCGTTGGCACACAGCCCGTGCGTGCCGACGAGGATGTCTCGTCTACCATCAGCGGCACTGTGCTCGACAATACCGGCGACCCTATCGTTGGAGCTACCGTAAAAGCCAAAGACCGCAGCAAAGTTGCGGCAAGCACGGATATCGACGGACACTTCACTCTTTCGGGAATAGTGGCGGGCGATATCATGCAGGTATCTTACGTAGGCATGGAGTCTCAGGATTTCACCTTGACGCCGGGCAAATCCAGCTACACTATAATACTTCACAGCAACGTTTCAGCTCTTGATGACATCGTTGTAGTGGGATATGCCACCCAGCGCAAGGCCGACCTTACCGGTTCGGTCGCCACCGTAAATACTGCCGCGCTCAACGACCGCCCGCTCACCAACGTGACCAATGCCCTTGCGGGCCTTGCGTCGGGTCTTAGCGTGAGCAACAGCGGCGGCAACACACCCGGCTATGAATCGCAGACAATAACCGTGCGCGGTCAGGGTACGCTCAACAATGCAGCGCCTCTGGTGGTTGTCGACGGAATGACCGGCGTAGCCCTGAGCGATATCAATCCTCTTGACATCGAGACAATATCAGTGCTTAAAGACGCCGCCTCGTCGGCCATCTACGGTTCGCGTGCCGCCAACGGCGTGATTCTCATAACCACACGAGGCGGTGCGGAGGCTTCTCCCCGACTGACTTACAATGGCAACGTCTCATTCGAGACTGTCGCCAAACGTCTCAACCTCGTCACCGACTATGCCGACTTCATGGAGCTGCAGAACGCGGGCCTTATCGCCAACGGTCAGGCACCGCGTTTCTCTCAGGGTAAAATCGACGAGTGGCGCAACGACGCCGGTGCGAATCCGACCATCTATCCCAACACCGACTGGCAGGACCATATCTACCGCAATCCGTCGGTGGTGCAGAATCACAATCTCTCAGTGACCGGCGGCGGCAAAAAAGCGCACTACAATATATCGCTCGGTTTTGTCAATAATCCCGGCATGATATATTACACTGACTACCGCCGCTATCAGCTGCGCACCAATCTTGATGTCAACATCAAGCCGTGGCTGACCCTCGGCACAAACCTCTTCGGATATATCGACACCAATAACCCCTCGTCGGAGAACGCCACAGCCGGCGGCGACGTCATATTCGGCTCGGGAGCTTTCAACTCAGTGCCCGGCATGACGCTCTACGACCCCGCTACAGGTCTCTACGGCGGCATACAGAATCCTGAGGAAGAGAATGTGAGCAACTTCAACCCTTACCGCCGCCAATGGTTCTACAAAGCTGATTTCCCGACGCGCACTCGCCGCATGGTGGCCAAGATATACGCTCGGGTTCAACCGGTAAAAGGGCTAACCGTACAAGGCTCGTTTGCCTATAATTATTGGGACCGCAGGGTAGAGCAGCACCTCACCGACCGCAACCTCTACCGCTTTACATTCGACGGACCGATACTGCTGCGCGAAGGCACCGTGCGCACCTATATCCGCCGCTATAATTACGCCGACACATACCGCCAGTCGGAATTGACTGCCAACTACAATCTTAACGTCTCGCAGCTCCGCGCCTCAGTGCTCATAGGTGCGGCACAGGAATACGACCGCAACGAGAACGAGCACTTCATACGCTACGACCTCATCGACGACAGCCTTACATCTGTAGATGCCGCCACGACCGACGGCCCCATCGGGGGTAACTACACAGAGTGGTCAATGCGCTCATTCTTCGGACGTCTCAATCTCAATTGGGCCGACAAGTACCTCCTTGAGGCCAACCTGCGCGCCGACGGCTCCTCGAAGTTCGCTCCCGACCACCGGTGGGGCTACTTCCCCTCAGTATCGGGCGCATGGCGAATTTCGCAAGAGGGATTTATGAAGGGCAGCGCTTCGTGGCTGTCGAATCTTAAGCTGCGTCTCTCGTATGGCACATTGGGCAACAACGCCACCACTACCAACTATATGTATCAGTCGCTCTTCGCCACGGCAGGATATATCCTCAACGGAAACATTGCCGGAGGCTTTGCCCAGACTATCCTCTCCAACCCCAATCTGTCGTGGGAGAAAACGGCCATGGCCAACATCGGTATTGACTTCTCGCTCTTCAACAGCCGCCTTAACGGTTCACTCGACTTCTACGACAAAAACACCACCGGAATTCTCATCTCGCTGCCCGCGCCACTGGAGCATGGCACTGCCACTGTGCCAAACCAAAATGCCGGCGAGGTAAACAACAAGGGCGTCGACCTCGACCTCAGATGGAACGACCGCATTGGCAAGGTTTCTTACAGTGTGGGCTTCAACATGGGCTTTGTGAACAACAAGGTCACCAAATTCCAAGGCGAGACCGCCTCAATCAACGGTGTTTACAAGACGCAGGAGGGTCGGCCCATCAATCAGCTCTACCTCATCACCGTAGACCGCATTGTGCGCGACGAGGCCGATCTTGCCTACGTTCAGTCGCTTGTCGACGCCAATCCCTCATACTTCGCCACCTATCAGCGCCCCGAGCTGGGCGACTTTCTCTACCGCGACGCCAACGGCGACGGACGCCTCGACGCCAACGACCGCGTGGAGCTTGGCCATGGTACGCTTCCGCGTTTCACATGGGGTGCCGACCTCGGGGCACAGTGGAACGGCTTTGACTTCAGCATGCACTTCCAAGGCACCGGCGAGAACCTTGTATACTACAACAATCAGGCCTTCCGCTTCGTCACTGTCATGGGCCAGTCGCTCAACAAGGACATCACCGACAAGGCATGGACGCCCGAAAATCCCTACAATTCCATCTATCCTCGCCTGCGCAACAACGCCGACGGCCGCAACAACATTGCCTCTGACGCCTTTGTGCACGACGCCTCATATATCCGCTGCAAGAATATTCAGCTCGGCTACACATTGCCGCGCACGGTGACACGTAAATTTTTCGTAGAGACTCTTAAGATCTACACAAGTATCGACAATCTCTTCACCATCACCACCTTCCCCGGCTTCGACCCCGAGTTGGCCGCCAATGTAGGCTATCCGTCTGTACGTCAATATTCTGTAGGCATAAATCTCACATTCTGACATTCTTATGAAGTTCTTCACTACAAAATACCGTCCCGTCATTCCGGCCGCTATAGTCGCTGCAGTCCTCACACTCAGCTCCTGCGAGAGCCTTGACCTCGAACCGGCCAATCAACTCTCCGGCAACACCTTCTGGCAGACTGAGGACCATGCCCGCCAAGCCGCCGTCGGGCTCTACGCAGCCATGAAGGCGCCATGGTGCTTCGGCATGGAGTTTACTTTCGACATGTGCTCCGACATCGCCGACGGCACATCGCCATGGGCCGACATCTCACGAGGCACATCATTTTCATCGGCAAGCAGCGGTGTGGCCAACCATTGGCAGTATCTCTATGAGCTCGTACACCGCTCCAACACCGTAATCCGCAACGTCGCCAAAATGCCCATCTCAGAAGAGACTATACGCCGTGTCACGGGTGAGGCCCGCTTCCTGCGCGCAATGGCATACTTCCGTATGCTCAACTGCTGGGGAGGTGTGCCTTACTACGACGAGAGCTGCGACATCAACGAGGAGTTCGGCACACTTTCAGAACCGCGCTGCACCGCAGAAGAGCTGCGCGCACATATCCTCTCCGACCTCGACTATGCCGTCGAAAACCTACCGGTGAAGTGGGACGACGCCGACCTCGGCCGTGCCACCCGCGGAGCTGCAGTGTCTCTCCGCGGTAAAGTTTACCTCTTCGCCGGACAATGGGACGAGGCCATCGCCGACTTCGAAGACGTCGTCTACAACCGCTCTGCCGACTACGGCTACAGCCTCCACCCCGACTATGGCAGCCTCTTCCGCCTCTACAATGGCCTTCACAGCCCCGAGATGATATTCTCCATCCAGTCGATTGACGGCAACGTCAGCGGCTATGCTCTCGATATAGTCTCGTACTTCGGCAACAAGTCAACAATGCGCCTGATAGCCTCAAACGCCATCGTGCCCTCGGTGACACTCGCTGATATGTACGAGAACCTCGACGGCACACCATTCAACTGGGACGACGTCTTTCCCGGCTACAACGCCGCCGGCTCCCAACAGCGCCGCAGCCTCATGTGCGTGGCCATCGACCAAGGTAGCACCACCGTGACAAGTACCCTCGACTGCGACACCTCAAAGGTGATGGACGCCTACCGCCTGCGCGACCCCCGCCTTTGCCTCAACATCATCACCCCCTACTCACACTACCTCGGGACCGACGCCGGCTCCAACCCACGCGACAAGCAATTCGTACTTGCCGACCCCACCAAAGGCGGCTCGCCCATGGAGGCTATGTCGTTCATCCGCAACTCCGAGGGCTGGAACTCCTACTTCTGGCGCAAATGGATACCCACCGGCAACCTTGACGGCTACTGGGGCGAATATAACCGCACACCCTACGAATTTCCCCTCATACGCCTTGCCGATGTCATACTAATGCTCTCCGAGGCCTACAATGAAGCGGGCTATCCCGACCGTGCCATCGCTGAACTCAACAAAGTGCGAGAGCGCGTCGGCATGCCCCTTATCGGCTCGGGGCCGGAGTGGCTCGCCGCAGACACCAAAGATGATATCACCGGCCGCATACGCCGCGAGCGAGCCTGCGAGCTCGCGGGTGAGGGACAGCGGTATTGGGATCTGCGCCGCTGGGGGTGCCTCGAAGAATCAGTAGCCGACGCCCGCGATATCTTCGGCGACCTCATGTACTCCAGAGCCTTTCAACAGCGACACCTCCTTTGGCCCATCCCTCTCACTGAGATGGACCGCAATCATAATCTCATTCAAAATACCGGATGGTAATCCATCATGCATAACTGATTTTAAGTATTATCGAGGCGCGGTGCTGCGACAGCACCGCGCTTTTATATTTGTAAGGTGAAGAAAAATTTGTAATTTTGCATTATTATATAAAAATGCAATAATTTACTAACGCAATAAAGGCTGCGGGTGCCATCAGCAACCGCAGTCTCCCTTACTGAGAGAATTATGGAAAAGACATGGCGTTGGTTTGGTCCCAACGATAAGATCACCCTCGAAATGCTGCGTCAGATTGGCGTAGAAGGGATAGTGACAGCCCTCCACCATATCCCCAACGGCGAGGTATGGACACTTGAAGAAGTGATGAAGATGAAAAACTACATCGAAGAGCGCGGTCTGCGTTGGTCGGTTGTAGAAAGCTTGCCTGTGAGCGAATCGATAAAATACGGCGGCGCCGACCGCGACGAGCTTATCGACCGCTACAAAGAGAGTCTTGCCAACTTGGGCAAGGCTGGCGTGAAGACTGTATGCTATAACTTCATGCCCGTACTCGACTGGGCACGCACCGACCTTGAGTATCCCAACCCCGACGGCACTTCCAATCTCTACTTCAACCGCGCCGAATTCGCCTACTTCGACATCAACATACTTAAGCGTCCCGGAGCCGAGGCCGACTACGACGCCGAGACACTCCGCCGCATGGCAGAGGAAGTCGCACCCCGCATGGATGCCGAGGGTGAGAAACGCCTCGTAGACAACATCATCGTCAAGACCCAAGGCTTCGTTAACGGCAACATCAGCGAAAACGACCTCAAGCCCGTCGACAAATTCCGCGAGCTCCTCGCCCTCTACGACGGAATCGACGCCGACGCCCTGCGCGCAAACATGGCTTACTTCCTTGAGGCCATCATGCCCGTATGCGATGAATATGACATCAACATGTGCGTGCACCCCGATGATCCACCAATGCCCATCCTCGGCCTGCCACGCATAGTCACCTGCGACGTCGACATCGAGGCATTCCTCAACGCTGTGCCCAACCCGCACAACGGCCTGACATTCTGCGCCGGCTCGCTCAGCGGAGGTGCCCACAATGACGTGCCCGCCCTTGCCCGCAAATACGCCAAACATACCCACTTCGTGCACGCTCGAATCTGCAATGTAATGCCTAACGGCGACTTCAAGGAATCGAGTCACCTCGACCCGCGCCTGATAGATGTAGTGCGCACATTTGAGCGCGAGCGTCCCGGCGTGCCCATGCGCGTAGACCACGCGCCTCTCATGCTTGGCGACGACAAGATGGGCTACAATGCCGGCTATTCATTCCACGGGCGCATGCTTGCTCTCGGCATGGTGAGCGGTATTATGGCTACAGTCAATCAATAAAGTTTGTGGTAGGTGGTTTGTTGGCTGTGGGCACCGGTCTGACGCACCACGCAACGAACCACCAACTTCCTAACCGATAATCCCTATAAAAATGACAAACCTTTTCGATATCAAAGATAATGTGACCGTGATTACCGGTGGCACCGGAATCCTCGGCCGCGCCATAGCAAAATACCTTGCCCTCAACGGAGCAAAAGTGATAATCCTCGGTCGCAAAGAAGACGTCGGTGCAGCCATCGTAGCCGAAATCGAGGCTGAGAACCCCGCCGGCTCAATCGAGTTTATCAAGACAGATGTGATGAACCGCGAGCTTGTGGAAGCCAACTGCAAGGAAATCGTAGAGCGCTACGGCCGAGTAGACACCTTGCTCAACGCCGCCGGCGGCAACATGCCCGGCGCCACCATCGCCCCCGACAAGACTTTCTTCGACCTCGACCCCGAGCAATTCCAACGCGTGCTTAGCCTCAACCTCACAGGCACTGTTATCCCCACACAGGTATTTCTCAAGCCCATGGTAGAGCAAGGCCGCGGATCGATCATCAACTTCTCGTCGATGGCAGCTTTCCGCCCCATGACCCGCGTATGCGGCTACGCCGCCGCCAAAGCCGGCATATCAAACTTCACAGCCTACATGGCTACCGAATGTGCACGTAAATTCGGCGAAGGCATACGCGTCAACGCCATCGCCCCCGGCTTCTTCCTCACCGAGCAAAACCGCAGCCTCCTCACCAACGAAGACGGCAGCTACACCGAGCGAGGCCGCGACGTGATACGCCAGACACCTTTCGGCCGCATGGGCGAGCCCGAAGAACTCTGCGGCACCGTACATTACCTGATGAGCAATGCAGCCAAATTCGTCACCGGCACAGTAGCAGTGGTCGACGGCGGATTCAATGTATTCGCAATGTGATTTATGCGCTTACAGCGCAGTTTAAAAGAGTTTAAGAAAGTTTAGGCGTTAAACTCCTAAACTTTCTTAACCAATAAAAAACAAGTTTCGCCTGCGAAACCTAAAGCGAAAGAGACATAGATGTCAAGAAAACGCAAACCTCAACCTCTGCTTGAGGATATAGAAATAGTTGACGTAGCCGCCGAAGGCAATGCCTTGGCGCGCGTGGACGATATGGTAGTCTTCGTGCCCTTCGGCGCACCCGGCGACCGCGCCGACATACAGATCGACAAGAAAAAGAAACGATATGCCGAAGGCCACATCGCCTGTCTGCGCAAGCCAAGCGACATACGCGTAGAGCCGAGGTGCGAACACTTCACAATATGCGGTGGCTGCCGCTGGCAACACCTCCCCTACGACTATCAGCTCAAATGTAAACGACAGCAGGTAGTGGACGCCCTCACGCGTATAGCAAAAGTCGACCTGCCCGAGATAGCGCCATGCCTCGGCAGCGAAGAGATATGGGAATACCGCAACAAGATGGAGTACACATTCTCCAACAAATGCTGGCTCACCTACGAACAGCTCGCCTCAGGCTGCGAATTTCCCGACCGCGACGCAGCCGGATTCCATATCCCCGGCGCATTCGACAAGGTACTTGATATAAACCGCTGCCACCTGCAGGACGACATATCCAACCGAATTCGCCACTTTGTAAAGCAATATTGCAAAGCCCACAAACTCCCCTTCTACGACCTGCGCGCACAGCAAGGATTCATCCGCACAATGATGGTGCGCATAGCCTCTACGGGCGAGATCATGGTGGTGATAGTAGTAGGCGAAGACCGCCGCGAAGAGCTCAACGCACTCCTCAAAGCCGTAGAGACAGAATTCCCGCAGATTACATCGCTGATGTACTGCATAAACACCAAGGTCAACGACAGCCTCGGCGACCAGACAATCGAGCTCTACAGCGGACGCCCATATATAGAGGAAGAAATGGAAGGCCTTAAATTCAGAGTTGGCCCTAAATCATTCTACCAAACCAACTCACGGCAGGCCTACCGCCTCTACAGCGTAGTACGCGATTTCGCACGCTTGAACGGCAACGAACTCGTCTACGACCTCTATACCGGCACCGGTACTATCGCCAACTTCGTAAGCCGGAGGGCAGCCAAAGTAGTAGGTATCGAATACGTGCCGGAGGCTATAGACGACGCCAAAGTCAACTCCGAGCGCAACGGTATCACCAACACACTCTTCTATGCCGGCGACATGAAAGACGTGCTCAACGACGAGTTCATATCAGCGCACGGCACCCCCGATGTAATGATTGTAGACCCACCCCGCGCCGGCATGCATGCCGACGTGGTAGAGACGATACTCCGCGCCGCTCCCGAGGTGATAATATATGTAAGCTGCAACCCCGCCACACAGGCACGCGACCTTGCCTTGCTCAATCACCTCTATAAAGTAGAGGCCGTGCAGCCGGTAGATATGTTCCCTCACACGCAACACGTAGAAAACGTAGTGCGCCTCGTCAAGCGCGATCAGCCCTTGGCCTTGGCAAGCGAGGAATTATAGTAACGCTCATCGCCGGTGACCTCCATGCCCAGCCATGACGGACGGGCAAAAGGTGTGTCAACGCCCGGCAACTCAATCTCAGCGACGACGAGGCCACTGTTCGCTCCGGCGAAAACATCAACCTCCCAAGTCAGACCGTCGCCGGCATCGATAAGGCAGCGCGTCTTGTCGATGCCGGTTTCACAAGCCGCCAACATCTCGCAGGCGTCCGCCACGGGAATCTCATACTCCCATTCATTGCGCGAGCAGCCGTCGTTGCGGGTCTTCACGGTAATGAAACCCCGGTCGTCGCGCACGCGTATGCGCACCGTCCTGTCAGGGTCGCTGCAGAGATAGCCCTGCGCTATATGCGACCGATGATACACGAAAGGCTCAAAATCGCCCGACACTAAAAACTTACGTTCTATTTCTTTTGCCATATCACTCAAATTTGCTGCAAAGATATATAAAATATTTAATACTTACTCTTGTGGCGATAGCCGCCGGCCCGTCGCTGTGGAGTCAAAGCGACGGTGGAATCTTCATCCGCGGTATCGTGCGCGACTCCCTCTCCACAGAAGGCTTGCCCTATTCGTCGATACGCGTCGACGGCAGCAAGGTAAGCACTGTAGCCGACAGTCGCGGCCTTTTCGAACTCACCATTCCACACAACGCCAAGACCATTACCGCCACCTGCCAAGGTTATGCCGCCGCCACCATACCGGTGAAATCGACAGGAATGCAGATCTACGACATATATCTCAATCCACAGGCTACAGAACTAGCAGAGGTCGTGGTGAAGAAGAAAAAATACAGCAAGCGCAACAACCCCGCCGTAGATTTTGCCAAGCGTTTGCGACATCTCGGACCGGAGACAGACCCGAGGCGAAACGATTGGTACAGCTATTCATCTTACGAGCGAATATCTCTCGGTCTTAACAATTTCGACACCACACAGACCGGTGGTCTGACACGCCATCTTCCTGACCTGACCGCGCACATCGATACATCAGAAATCAACGGGGCGCCGGTGCTCAACCTTTCCGTCCACGAAATATCATCCGACACTTACTACCGCCATCAGCCCGAGTCAGAGAAACGCATAGTAAGCGGAGTGCGCAGCGTAGGAATAGATGAATTCACTGAAGGCGACAATGTGCAGACCATACTTGCCGACCTGCTCCGGGAGGTAGACCTGTATCAAGGCAATATAACATTGCTGAGGAATACATTTGTAAGCCCGTTGTCGTCGCTTGCGCCTGACTTCTACCGCTTCTACCTTGTAGACAGCATGGCAGTGATTCCGGGCAGCGACAAGCCTCACATCGCTTTGGCATTCTACCCCCGCAACAAATCATCGTTCGGATTCCAAGGACACCTGTTCGTGGCCCGCGACGACAGCGCTATGACAGTGCGGCGAGTCGAACTCAGCGTGCCGTCGGAGATTAACCTCAATTTTGTAAACACCCTGCGCTTGACACAGACCTACGACACCGCCGCCGACGGCTCACGCCTCAAGACAAGCGACCGCCTCTTGCTTGAACTGCAACTCGTGCCCGGTACACCTGAGGTCTATATCTCACGCAAGATAGACTATAGCGGCCACTGCTTCGTGAAGCCCGAAGACACCGACAGCATATTCGACCGCCTCGGCCACGACTACACCCTCGCCAACGCCCATGGCCGCGACAGCATTTACTGGACTGACGTGCGGTCAATCCCCATGCAACAAGGCGAAAGCAAGGCCGATGAACTTATGGGCAAGCTGCGGAAAAACAAGCTTTTCTACTGGGGCGAACGTATACTTCATAATATGGTTACAGGATATTGGGCAACCGGCCGAAACAGCCGCTTCGATATTGGCCCCATAAATACCACGGCAAGCTACAACAGCCTCGAAGGCTTGCGCCTGCGCGCCGGCGGCATGACGACCGCCAGACTCTCGCCCCGTTGGTTTGCCCGCGGATATGCCGCCTACGGCTTCCGCGACCACAAGTGGAAATACAGCGGAGAAGTGGAGTATTCGTTTATCGACAAGAAGATTCATCCGCGCGAGTTTCCCATACATTCGATAAGACTCAAACATCAATACGACGTAGACCGTCTGGGCTCACATTATCTCTATACCAATGCCGACAACTTCGTATTGTCGCTTACCCGAATGTCGGACAAGCGGTTCTCTTACCGCAGACTCTCGCAACTTGAATATACCCTTGAGCTCAACAACAACTTTTCCGTTGTAGGATCGGCGTCGTATATCCGTCAGGAGGCTTCGCCGTACCTGCCTTTTGTGACCAACGGAGGCAACGCGATGAGCCATTATACGATGGCTGTCTTCGGCATAGACCTGCGCTATGCACCCGGAGAGACTTTCTATCAGGCACGCAGTCACCGCTATCCGATTGACGAAACCGTGCCGGTGTTCTCAATATCACACCGCTATGCGCCGGCTTCTTTCTCCGACCGCCATTATGGATTAAACCGCACTGAAGTGGCTGTATCGAAACTGTTCAGACTACCGGTCATAGGAGCGCTCGATATGAAGGTTTCGGCGGGACACGTGTGGGGAGCGACAGTCTTCCCCGAGCTTTTCATACCCAACGCCAACCTCTCGTATACCATCCAGCCCGGGTCATTCGCACTGATGAACCCGATGGAATTTGTCAATTCGAGCTACGTGTCGTGGCATGTGACTTATCAAGCCCGGGGAGCTTTGCTGAATCTAATCCCCGGAGTGCGACGTCTCGGGCTGCGCGAAGTGGTGAATTTTTCGGGTATCTACGGACACCGCTCCGCAGCGAACTCGGCCGTAGACCTGCTTGCATTGCCGGCCGACGCAAACGTCACTACAATGACCAAGCCCTATATGGAGATTTCCGTAGGCCTCGACAATATATTGCGTTTCATCAGGCTCGACTATGTGTGGAGGCTCAACTATCTCAATATGCCCTATCACATAGACCGCCGAGGCCTCCGGGTAGCGTTGCAGTTTACGTTCTAAAGCAAAAGAAGCACCGGTGCGAGCGCCGGTGCTTCCTTTGTTATTGAATGATTAATCTTAACGATTGCCACCGCGCGGACGCTCGCCACGCGGACCGTTGCCACGGGGTCCTTCGCCACGTTGGGGTGCCGGCATGGGCTTGGCGTCTTCGGTAAGTTTGAGTTCTGTGCCGTTGGCAAGTTCTACCTCGAAACCGCCACGCTTGCGTGAGATTTCAACAATAGCTTGACCGCTGAAGTTGTCGGCAACATATTTCGCGATTGCAGCAGGCACGACTGCAGCCGGCACAGCGTTGCCTTTGGCAGCCTTTACCTCTTTCCAGTTGCCGTCGGATGTGAAGTCAACCTCGGCACCACCGACGAAATCAACCTCGAACTCCATACCACGGCGACCTTGGTCTTTCTCGACCTTCTTAATCTGCACGCCGCTGAAATGGGTAGAGATAAAGGTCTTGGCAGCCTGAGGGAGCTCAGACTCGTTGACGGGAGTACCGGCGCTGACGCTGACCGATACAGAAGCTGCAATGGCAGCTAAGAGGACAAATAATTTTTTCATCTTAAAAGTGTTGATTATTTTGATTGAATTGTATTCTCTATAATATTTACGGCCGCACTGTATTTTCTCCCGACAGGTACAGGATTATTGTAGCCCCGCAAAGATATAGTGCGGTTGCAATACTTCTCCACGTAAGGGATACCCACGATAAACGACCTGTGTACCCTTACGAAGCCATCAGCCGGAAGCATAGCCTCGATCTCTTTCATGGTAATCTGGGAGATTACTGTAGGCAAGTCGCGGCGATATACCTTGACGTAATTATCCATGGCCTCGACAACAATTATGTCCGCACATGAGATGACGACATTGCGATGTTCGACCTTTAGAGTAATATTGCGGCAAGGGAGAGCAGGGGAGTCTATAAACTTCCGCGCTTTCTCTACCGCACGCTCAAAGCGCGGATAGAAAATAGGCTTGTGAAGGAAATCGACAGCGTCCACCTCAAAACCATCTAAAGCATAGTTGGCGAAAGCAGTGGTGAAAATCAGACATACTCCGGCCGGAAGTTCCCGGGCAAGCTCGACACCATTATGCGAATTCATTTCGATATCGAGAAAAACAATATCGGGGTTCTCTGCCTTGATACATTCCATACCTTTTACGGGAGAGGTGAAACAGCGCAGCTCGATATCACCGTAGCGACGGCAATATTCCTGCAAAATAGTCAGAGCAATAGGCTCATCGTCGATAGCTACACACTTGATCATGCTGATAAATCGATTGAAAGTTTTACTTTGTAGATATTGCCTTGCACCTCATTTATGAGCTTATGCCTACCTTGGAAGAGAAGATCAAGGCGGCGTCGGCAATTTGCAATACCCATGTGTTCGCCGATACGTTTGACCGGGAAAATATAATTGGCGGTGGCAAATTCAAAATGCCCGTCTCGCTCACGGATGTCGATTGTAATAGTGCTCTGCTGTACCGGCGATACCCCGTGCTTGAAGCAGTTTTCGACAAATGTAACGAGCAACATCGGCGGAATGAGCACGTTATTATCGGAAATGTCGGTAGAGAAATCAACCGTAGTCATCTCGTTGAGGCGCAGAGATTGCAAGCCTACATATTGCCTGATATAATCAACCTCGTCGGCAAGCGGCACAAGATTGCGCTGCGACGCTGAATATATATAGCGCATCATCGAGATGAATTTTTCAAGCGACTCGAGCGCCTTGGGGCTTTCGGTAAGAAAGAGCCCATAGAGCGAATTGAGAGTGTTGAACATGAAGTGGGGCTTTATCTGAGCCTTGTAAAGCTCAATCTCGGCCTTGTCGCGCTCGGCCTCCACAGCCTGTCGGTGAGCCTTCTGACTGTTGGTCTGTATAAGAAGCCCTACAGCGAAACTGAATGTAACCACAATCATGAACAGCGACCATATCGCCTGTTGGTATTGCTGCACATGCGGAAAGACACGTGTGATACCGAGATCATGAATGCTCGGCTTCGGGATATATAGAGTCACCGATGACAGCAGCCCGGTAATAACCAAAGAGGCGATAATCAAACCTGCAGCAGCTAATCGCCGCGCGGAATTTGAAAAAAGGAACGGCACTGTGACGAGGCGGTTGATGAAATACAGGCTATAGAGCCACAGCCCGACCGAAAACACATATCGGGGGAAATTATGGAACCAACGTTCGACAGGGAATATCATTGCCATCACCGGCAAGACTATAATGCAGAACGCAAGGTCAATGTATAAGGATACATTTTTCATCTGTCAGTGACAATAGTCTATTAACGTATATGCAAAATTAACAAAAACAGCCGTAAAAACATACTTACTGCCGCCACCGCTTACCATCATATTGGTGCCGTTAGTCATATACTGATATGACTGATAAAACCATAAAAGGTTTAATGAATTAAATTTGCGCTCAAAAATAAATCGCAATGACAGTAAAAACCTTTATTGACCGGCCGGTCTTGGCCGGAGTAATTTCCATCGTGATAATGATAGCCGGTATTCTCGGCCTGCTTCAGTTGCCTATCGAGCAATTTCCCAATATCGCACCGCCTACCGTGAGAGTGCAGGCGTCGTATACGGGAGCCAATGCCGAGACGGTGATGAAGAGTGTGATAGTGCCTCTTGAAGAATCGCTCAACGGTGTGGAGGATATGATGTATATGACATCTACTGCCACAAACACCGACACGGCCTCGATCACCATATATTTCAATCAGGGCACTGACGCCGATATGGCTGTTGTAAATGTGCAGAACCGTGTGGCGTCGGCACAAGGGCTTCTTCCGGCCGAGGTGACAAAGAGCGGTGTCACAGTGCGCAAGCGACAGAACAGCACGCTCAAGTCGATAACCCTCTACAGCCCTGACGACAGCTACGACGCGAAATTCCTGACCAATTACATGAAGATCAATATAGAGCCGCAGATCTCGCGAATATCCGGTGTGGGAGAGGTGAATATATTCAGTGCCGAGTATGCAATGCGTATATGGCTCGACCCGGCGAGAATGTCGCAATACGGGCTTGTGCCGGCCGATATCGACAAGGTCCTTGCCGCTCAGAATCTCGAATCACCGACCGTTACGCTCGGAGCTGAATCAGCCAATACTTTTCAATATGTGCTGAAGTACCGCGGACGCTATGAAGACAGCGAAGATTATGAGAATCTTGTGATACGGGCATTGCCCGACGGCAGCATACTGAGGCTTAAAGACGTAGCCACAGTAGAACTCGGAGCGGTAAACTATGCCATGATAAGCGAGACGAGCGGACACCCCGGAGCCAATGCGATGATTGCGCAGACTGCAGGCTCCAATGCCAATGAGGTCATAAAAGAAATCGACCGAACACTTGAAGAGCTCAGGCAGAATCTTCCGCCCGGTATGGTGCTCACCGATATATCGAGCACTAAAGACTTCCTTGACGCCTCGATGGCAAAGGTTGTTGAGACTCTCCTGATAGCTCTTTTGCTCGTGGTTCTTGTAGTATATCTTTTTCTGCATGATTTCAAAGCCACGCTTATACCGGCATTGTCGATCATAGTGTCGCTCACAGGTACGTTCGCCTTTATCTATGCCGTAGGGTTTACATTGAATATGCTCACGCTTTTCGCCATAGTCTTGGTGATAGGCACTGTAGTGGATGACTCGGTGGTGGTCGTCGAGGCGGTCAAAGCCCGCTTCGATCAAGGAGAGCGAGACCCGTATGAGGCTACGGTAAGTGCCATGAGCGGACTGTCGGTTGCCCTGATTACAACTACCGTGGTGTTTATGGCTGTGTTTATCCCGGTATGCTTTATCGGAGGGACATCGGGCACTTTCTACCGTCAGTTTGGCCTTACGATGGCTGTTGCTGTCGGTCTCTCGCTTATAAATGCAATGACACTGTGCCCGGCTCTGGCCGCTATTTTAATGAAGAATGATAAGGAAAGCGGTAAAGAGACATCCTTTAAGCGACGCTTCCAGACCGCATTCGACAGCGCATTTGAAAGCATGGTAAACCGCTACCGCAACGGAGTGCTGCTCTTGCTGAGACACCGCAAATCCGTATATGCAATAATACTGATATCCATTGCCGCCCTATGGTGGCTCATCGGCAATACACCGACCGGCCTCGTGCCGCAGGAAGACATGGGCACACTGAGCATAAACGTGCAGGTGGCTCCGGGCAGCAATCTCTCACAGACCGAAGCTATAATGGATGAAATCGAAGACAGTATATCAGGAATTGAGGAAATCTATATTTACTCACGCGTGACAGGCAAGAATGCGCGGCACGACCAGTCGGCCTCGGCAGGCTCTTTCAATATCCGACTGCGGCCGTGGGATGAACGCACCGCTGACGGCGCGGATATCAATTCTGTGATACGCCGGATCTACGAGCGCACAGCTGATATAGCTTCGGCTCAAGTGCGCGTGTCGCAGTCGCCGATGATATCGGGCTACGGCACCGGCAGCGGATTCGAACTCTATGTGCAGGACCGCTCGGGCAACAGCACCGACGAACTCCTCGCCGCCACCCGTCTCTTCTTGGACTCGCTCAACCGTCGCCCTGAGATTTCTCGCGCATATACCACATTCGATACAAAATACCCTCAATATCTTGTAGAGGTGGATGCGGCACGCTGCCTGCAGATGGATGTGTCGCCGTCAGATGTCTTGTCTACTCTGGCCGGATATGTGGGCGGCAGCTACTCTTCAAACCTCAACCGCTTCACCAAGCTCTACAGGGTGATGGTGCAGGCCGACCCTGAAGCGCGTCTCGACACAGAGTCGCTCAAGCGCATGTATGTACGTTCGGCTAACGGGGCAATGGCGCCTCTTGACCGATTCATCACACTAAAGCGCGTCTATGGTTCGGAAAGTCTTTCTCGATTCAACCTTTTCGAGTCTATAGCCGTTTTTGGAGAGCAGGGCGAAGGCTACAGCTCCGGAGATGCGATCAAGGCCATACGCGAGACCGCCGCGCGCTGTCTGCCTACAGGCTACGGCTATGAATTCGGAGGCATGTCGCGCGAAGAAGCGTCGGCCGGCAACACTACAGTATTGGTCTTCGCGATATCATTGGCATTCATCTATCTCATATTATGTGCACTCTACGAGAGCCTGACAGTGCCTTTTGCAGTGATTGCGGCAGTGCCCGTCGGGCTGGCCGGCTGTTTTGTTTTCGCACGTATATGGGGCTTGGAAAACAACATTTACATGCAGATAGGCATTATCATGCTGATAGGTCTGCTTGCGAAGACTGCAATCCTTATCACCGAGTATGCAACGGTAAGGCGCAAAGAGGGTATGAGTCTTACGGCAGCGGCAATTTCGGCAGCCAAGGCGCGTTTCCGCCCGATTGTGATGACAACGTCAATGATGATTGTAGGTATGTTGCCGCTGATGTTCGCCACCGGTGTTGGTGCGAACGGTAATGTGTCGGTGGGCGTAGGTACGGTTGGCGGATTGATTTTCGGATCGCTCGCGCTTGTGTTTATGGTACCGGTGCTGTTTGTGGTCACACGCTCAATACACGAGCGTATCATGCCGAACCGCAATAGAGGGCGCCGTCAGTGATGTGATACAGACTGACAGAAACAACGTCCGCCTGCGAATATGCTCGCAGGCGGACGTTGTTTTTTTTGCAGAATGGAAGGGTCTATTTTTTCTGTTCAAACAGCCATTGGCGCACCGGAGTGAGGCGATAGGCATAGTCGAAAGAATACATGTGCTCGCTGCCTTTGCCATCGTCTGGAAGGACAGATTTCGGAGTGAAGTTTATGATATTTACCGGAGCACCTTCGGCAAGAAGAGCAGAGGCAAGGGAATCTTGCTCGGCTTGCGGCAGCTTGGCGCTCCATGTGGCATAGCGGTATTCCACGCCATCTTCCTGCGCGGCTTTCTCAAGAGCCTCGATACCGCTGAACGACTGACCGCTCTTGCCGGCGGTGATATAAGTGAATTTGTGCCGGGCAAGACTTGAGAACACAGCGGTGTCCCAGTGGCAGTCAACAAAAATCGACGCGGCGAAAACATCGGGATAGGTGACATTGTAGTACATCGAGATCATGCCGCCCATTGATTGGCCGGTGGTATAGAGACGGGTCTTGTCAATACTCGGGTCAGAGGAAAGAGAGGAGAGCAGTCTGATGACGATATCGACCTCATCGGTATGCTCGTAGGCGTCGTTGACAGCCACGCCCGAGAATTGAGGTACGAGTATATAGCAGGGATGTTCGCGTTGCCAATCGTGGCCGGCCCATACGAGAGCGCCGTAGCCTTGAGTGAGCGGGCGCGTATAGTCTGTTCCGGGAGTGCTTGCGTCGGCCATGAAAAGGACAAGAGGATAGGTCTTGCCGGCTTCGGTTTGGGGTGTATAGAGATTGTAGCGCAGGGTGTCGCCGGTGACACTGTCGACAAAAATATTCTGCTTGAATTCAGGCACCGATTCAGCTATCATCGCTTGTAGAACAGAATCGGAGGACTTGTCGATCACAGGGCCTCCGCCGGGCGAGCCAAGTTGTGGGCCGCCCGGCTTGCCCCGTCGAGGTTGATGATTTTGCGGTTGTTCGGATGACGCTGTAGATTCAGCGTTTCCTCTGCAAGCTCCGGCCGCAATAGCTGAAGCGCATGCGAGCGTAATGGCAATGCCATATCTGAATGTCTTATTCATAAATCAAGTTGATTAGGATTCTATATAATAAGACAAGCAGATGGATAATAGTTTAAGCAAGCTCGGCGAACTGCAATTATCCGGTGGCGAATTACGCCGGTTTGAAAGTCTGGAAACTTCCGTCAGTATAGAGTACTATTATTGATGAAATTTTCTTCTGAGAGTCAGCTGCAGAGGAAGAGAGGGCGGGGGAGTCGGCCGGAATATAGTCTTTTGAGCCCTGCAGACTGTTATATTCGGGCATTGATGAGCCCTGAGAGCTGTCTTTGATGTAGAATGAGTCTTCAGCAAAGCTGTCTTTGATTGATTCAGTAAACTCATCCACAGGCGGTTGCAGGTCGAAAAGACCGTTTTCGGGGGCGTTTTGAGGCTCTGAGATTTCAATATTTTGATTTAGCAACATATCTCCTTGGCCAAACAGCAGCCACAGGATGTTGAGATTCGGAAATGCCGCATTAAGTTTGGCGAGAACCTGATTGTTGACAGATTTGTTGCGGCCATGCAGCATTTGCGACAAACTCGGGCGTGGTATTCCGGCAGTATCTGCAAATTGTGTACTGCTGAGGCCGGTAGAATTGATAAACTCTATCAAACGGTCTAAAACCGGGTTTTTATCGTTCTCTTCCATCTGTTTCAATTATTAAATTCGGGTTGCAAATTTAAAAATAAAAATTGTAAATAGCAAATTTAAATTTCAAAACTTATACAATGCAATCAGAATTGCAGTTTGCAAAATTAAATTTACATTATTAAAGAGTGAATAATCCAGCTTTTAGAGATGTGTTTACCTCTGGAAATCAAACTTAGAGCCACACTTTAATACAGCGCACAACAATCCTTTAAATCAGTGCATTGACAATACTATCCCAGCAAATACCGCCACGCCTATTCCGAGGACGCTTTAATTAAAGTTAAGCTTTATGTATTATACACATCTAATTGAATATTAGCGTATTATTCTTAGAGTTAATTTTTGTGTAAGCATAAATTAGCCTCAAATTTCATAATTTGAAACAGAAGCTCTTGCTATATCGATGGCCTCTTAGAGAAATGAAATTCAAAAAATCGCAAGGCTGATAATTTACAAATGCAAACAACGACGCAACAGTATTTGTTGTTGCAATTGCAAAATTGCTAAGATTTCAAACCAATCCGAGCTGTTTCAATACGTAAATTTTTCTCATTCGGGCTTTTTGTCCCCGGCCTGTAATGGCAAAATCTAAAAATCGTCGCCTGCCGGCCGCATTCGTATAAATAAAACGCTCTCAAACAGTCAAAAGTTGCTTATCTTATTTCATTATCAGCTATTTAACACTAATTATACCAATTATTGAAAAGAGATAAAATAATTAACACAAGCATGCACTGAAAAATCAGCACCAATATAAAATTATGGGAAATGCATTTTCATAAATTTTCTTTTTTGAGTCTAATATCATCAAAATCACACTTTTTACAACATAAATCCTCAAAAAAGAGCGACCGGGACTTATAATAAGTAGAAAAGCGACACAAAACACGTCCCACCGCTAAGGACATGAATGATAAAATTTTTGCAAAAATGTTTGACAAATCCAATTTTTTGTTGCTATCTTTGCGGTGGTAACTCAAACATATACCGAAAAACACACAACAACCTTTTAAATAATACGCATCATGGATATTAACAGTATCATGGCCGGGCTTGAAGCCAAGCACCCCGGAGAGAAAGAATACTTACAGGCTGTCCGCGAAGTACTCATGTCGGTTGAGGAAGTATACAACCAGCACCCTGAGTTCGAGCGCAACAAAATCATCGAGCGCATGGTAGAGCCCGACCGTATTGTCACTTTCCGCGTGACATGGATCGACGACCGCGGCGAAGTACAGAACAATATTGGATACCGTGTGCAATTCAACAATGCCATCGGCCCGTACAAGGGTGGCATCCGCTTCCACGCTTCAGTCAACCTCTCTATATTAAAATTCCTCGGATTCGAGCAAACTTTCAAAAACGCACTCACCACCCTTCCGATGGGCGGCGCCAAAGGCGGCAGCGACTTCTCGCCCCGCGGCAAGAGCGACCGTGAGATCATGCGCTTCTGCCAGGCATTCATGCTCGGCCTTTGGAAGAACCTCGGTCCTGACCGCGACGTACCTGCCGGCGATATCGGTGTAGGCGGCCGCGAGGTAGGCTACATGTATGGCATGTATAAGCGTCTTGTCAACCAGCATGACGGAACATTCACCGGCAAAGCCCTCGAATTCGGCGGCAGCCGTATCCGTCCGGAAGCTACCGGTTTCGGTGCGCTCTACTTCGTGCAGAATATGCTCAAACAGCGCAACGACCAGATCGCAGGCAAGACCGTTGCAATCTCGGGCTTCGGCAATGTAGCTTGGGGCGCAGCCCTGAAAGCAACCGAGCTCGGCGCCAAGGTGGTGACAATCTCAGGCCCCGACGGCTATATCTATGATCCCGCCGGCCTTGACGATGAGAAGATCAACTACATGCTTGAGCTCCGCGCTTCGGGCAACGACGTTGTTGCACCCTACGCTGAGAAATTCGCAGGCTCAACTTTCTATGCAGGCCGCAAACCTTGGGAGCAGAAAGTTGATATCGCTCTTCCCTGCGCCACACAGAACGAGCTCAACGGCGATGACGCAAAAGCCCTTATCGCAAACGGCGTAGGCATGGTAGCCGAAGTATCCAACATGGGTTGCACGCCCGAGGCTATCGACGCTTTCATCGAGTCGCGTACCGTTTACGCTCCCGGCAAAGCTGTCAACGCAGGCGGCGTAGCCACCTCAGGCCTTGAGATGAGCCAGAACGCCATGCACCTGCAGTGGTCTGCCGAAGAGGTTGACCAGAAACTCCACACCATCATGACTGATATCCATCAGCAGTGTCTGCGCTACGGCGTGGAAGCCGATGGCTACATCAACTACATGAAGGGCGCCAACATCGCCGGCTTCATGAAGGTTGCCAACGCCATGATGGGTCTTGGCGTATGCTGATAAAAACGATAACTAAACCAACGGATCCCCCGGTGCCGTCCGGTATCGGGGGATTTAAAAATCTTTCCATAATATGAATGTAGATTTCCTTACGGCAATAAAACTCTTCTTTGCCAACTATGTCAATTTCAGAGGCCGCTCTACCCGTGCAGAGTATTGGTTTGCCATGCTCTTTGTATTGATAGCATCGATTGTGCTGTCAGTGCTTTCGGTCTTGGGGCTTCCATATATCTCAACTCTCTTCTCTATTGCAGTCTTCCTTCCGGGTCTTGCCATCTGTTTCCGCCGTTTTCACGACGCCGGTCAAAGCGGTTGGCTTGTGATACTGCTTTACGTCTTGTCTTTTGTAGGCTTAGGCATTATGTATGGTCCTATGCTCTCATCTATTATAGAATATGCCAATGATCCTATCGCCCTTCAGCAGGCAATGCTTCATTACATGTCAAATCACATCGGCTCAATTGGTTTAGGAGCTCTCATCGTACTGGCTGCGGCTGTATGGGAGCTTATCATACTTGTAAAGCCGAGCGCGCCCGACAACAAATACGGCCCTAACCCTTACGGCGAATACAAATGAAAAAAACATATATCATCTGGGCGATGCTTAGCGGCGTCGCCCTTTGTGCGTGTAATAGAGGGGCGTCGTTTACATACGAAGATGTGGAGACTGCCGACACTATCACACATCACGCCCGATATCTCACCATTGCCGATTGCGGCGGAGGAACGGTGCGAGTAGATATCGCCGACCCGTGGAACGAGGGGAAATACCTCGCCCGATATGCACTTGTGGCACGCGATTCAGTGATACCTTCTGACCTTGATTCAGAAGTCAAGATAATCCGCACACCTGTCGAACGGGCTGCCGTTTTCTCATCGGTCTATACCGAGGCATTCAATGAGCTCGGAGCCCTCAGCTCTATCGCGGCAATTGCCGACAGCCCGTACTTCGCTAAAGAAGATACAATAACCAAGCTCATTCACGGCGGAAAAATCGCCGACCTTGGCTCCGCGGCAGCACCTTCGGTTGAGCTCATGGCCGCCAATGGAATCGACGTGGTGCTACGCTCTCCGCAACAAGGCATGCCCGGGGCGAAACTGCCGGGGCATATTGTAGCTGTAGAGTGTGCAGACTATATGGAGACGTCGCCTATCGGGCGAGCCGAATGGATTTTGCTTCTTGGCGAGCTGACCGGTAACCGAGAGGCTGCAGCAAACGTTTTTGAAAATGTGATCGACAATTACTCATCGTTGGTATTCGAGGTATCAGGAGCGACCTCTCCGCGCCCCAAACTGCTCGCAGAGACAGAGTATTCAGGAGTGTGGTATGTGCCGCAGGGAGGCAGTTATATGGCCCGTATGTATGCCGATGCGGGAGCTGACTGGCCATGGTCTGATACCGAGGGGAGCGGTTCGCTGTCGCTGTCGCTTGAAGAAGTGGCAAAGAAAGCCTTGGACGCTGACGTGTGGCTCGTGCGCTCATACGGCTACGAAACCACACCTGCGACATTGAAAGCCCTCAATCCGCGCTATGCAAACTTCGAAGCTGTGAAAAACGGCAATATCTACAGCTGCAATACCGAAGAACGGAATATCTTCAACGTTTGCGCCTTCCACCCCGACGAAGTACTCGCCGAATATATAGCCATCTTCCATCCGGAAGTATTACCTGATTATAAACTCAAGTATTTCAAACATACAAAATGAGAGCATGGCGCCCCGCGATAGTCGTTTGTCTGCTGTTGTTACTCTTGGCAGTATGCTTCCCTGTAGGCTTGCTTACAGGAAGCGTGGATATAGGCTTGGATGAGCTCTTGGCAATAATGAGCGGAGAGGGAGACAGCCTTAGCCATTTCGTCGTGATAGAGACTCGTCTTCCGGCATTGCTTACAGCCTTGTTTGCAGGAGCAGCATTGGCTGTCGCAGGCCTGTTAATGCAGACCTGTTTCGACAATCCTCTTGCCGGGCCCTCGATAATGGGTATTTCTTCCGGTGCTAGTTTAGGAGTTGCGCTTGTTATCCTGACGGGAGTATCGTATATAGGACTCCTTGGCAATCTGGCGATAGTGGGAGGGGCTTTCATCGGAGCGATGTCCATACTGGTGATATTGCTGCTACTGTCGTCGGTCGTTCGCTCGTCGGATATGCTGCTCATCATGGGCATACTCATCGGGTATCTGAGCTCGTCGATCATCTCTTTGCTCAATTATTTTGCACCCGAGCGTGCCGTGCATAGTTTTGTGATGTGGGGTATGGGTAACTTCATGGGTGTTGACATGGGTGTGCTGCCTTATTTTGGAGCGCTGTGCGCTTTGTTTATTTTTTTATCTTTCCCTTATATCCGCAGCCTCAACGCTCTTCTTTTCGGAGCTGAGTATGCACGTAGCGCAGGAGTGAACGTAAGCCGCGTCCGCACGGGTCTGCTGCTCATCTCAGGCGCACTCACAGCCACCGTCACCGCTTGGTGCGGGCCTATCGGTTTTATAGGCCTTGTCATACCCCATATAGCGCGTATGGCGTTGCGCTCCTCCAACCACCGCATGGTATTGCCTGTGACTGTACTCACCGGCGCATTTATCGGGTTGCTGTGCCAGATTCTTTCTGTTGCGCCGTCGACATTTGCAGCCGGGACTATACCCATCAATGCAATCACGCCGGTCATCGGTGTACCTGTGATAATTTACATTCTGCTCAATCGTAGGAGACTATTATACTTCAATTGAAATGGAAGCACTCAAATGTACTGATCTCACTATCGGCTACGACACAAAGACAGTATTGTCGGGCATAAATCTGAGTCTTGCTTCGGGAGAGCTCGCAGTGCTGATCGGAGCCAACGGAAGCGGTAAATCCACAATGCTGCGCACTATGGCCGGACTCGAAAAACCTCTTGCGGGGTCGGTGGAGATCTGCGGCGCGACGTTTGACGGAATGTCGCGCCGTGAATTGTCGCGTATGCGAGCTATTGTGAGTACTTGGCGGCAGGGCGGCGGTGCGCTGACTGTAGAAGAAGCGGTCTCTGTAGGACTCAATAATTCAATCTCTTTGTTTGGCCGTATATCTGATGAAGACAGAGAGACAGTGCTCAAATCGATATCGGATGTAGGTATTTCCGACCTCGCCGGGAGATATCTCGCCACCCTCAGCGACGGAGAGCGTCAGAAGACTATGATTGCCCGCGCGCTTGTGCAGAATACTCCTGTGATATTCCTTGATGAGCCGACAGCATTCCTTGATGTTGCAGCCCGCATAGAGATAATGGAATTGCTAAAGAATCTCGCCTGTCAAGGCAAGACTATAGTTGTCTCCACACACGATATAGCTCCCGCTGTGGCAAGAGCTGATTCCCTGATAGTAATAGACAAGAAAAATAAAGCGCTATGCTTTGGCAAGACGCGGCAGATTATCGAATCGAAAGCTCTCGACAGAGCATTTGCCGGGAGCGGAGTGAAATTCGACGCTTCAATCCTCGATTACCGATAAGTGTCCGCTTGAATCGACTATGAATTTGCCGGAGATACCGAGGTCACGGCTCTGGGGAAGCAGGAGATAGACGATAAATCGGGGGACGACAGATAAAAATACATCCTCGGAGCAATCGTCGGCAGCAGTTATCGTGCTTTTACTGCCATCGCCGGATATTTCGACTCCCGAATCATTTTCTTTTATAATCGCGTCGATCTTTCCGAACGATTCTGACGCTTTAAATATCACATTCTCAACCGACCTATCCGAAAACTCTGCAATTGGATAAAACTGAAAGCTCAATTGTTGCGCCGTCTTGTTGCCATAGCTGTGGTCGATAGAGCAGAATCCAATTCTGCATGAAGTATCGCGTAGAGCTGTAGCGCATGCACGTAGCAGCGGAGATAGCTGTCCGTTGCAGACGAAGAAAGCTCCACTGAGAGCGCATGGCATAGCGGCTATATTGCGTGCGACTCCGGACGGAGAACGTCGCATTACCGGCCTTGGTGTTCCACGCCGGTATTCCTCCATCTTTTTCTCAAGATAATTGTCTGCCATATCTCATTTATCGAGTATACAGTGTACTTTTCCCACCGGGAGCTTGCCTTCCATGCGGAGAGGCACACGAGAGTTGTCGGCCGATATCCATGCCTCCATATCATCGGAGGTCTTTTTTCCGCCTCCCGAAGTAAATTTAAAGGTAATATGGTAGGCTTGGCGCTTCTCGCCATTTATATCTACATCTTCTTTGCCGCTGTATACTATAGAGAGTAATTCCTTGCGCTTTCCCGAGAAGATATCGATTGACTCCACGTGTCCCGGCTGCCATTTCTCGTATGGCAGGGTACGCATGTAGTAGAATGAGGTGAGCATGTCGACGGCTTGACCGTCGGATGACATCTGGCGTCGTTCATCAACCGCGAGTTCTCCTTTCTTGTATACTTTGCGAATACAATCGGCCTGCACCTTTCCGGGTTTGGTATAGTCGTAGTTGACAACGTCGTGCTTGTGCTCGTTGCCTTCGTGTGCTATTTTTTCATAATATAGCGGAGTGAAGTCGCTGTAGGTCATGTGGCCGTTGAGGGTGTCGCGCACACGGAATATACGGTCGGCCCACGGTTCCGACCGTGCGGCCAGATGAGCCTTGTAGCTGTCGGAACCGTGGGTGAGACTTAGGGTGGCGCTGCCGGCCTTTTTATTGATCAGCCCCCATTTGAACATCACACTGTATCGCAGCGTCTCGGGTTCAAGATGACGGTGGATAAGGCCATTTGTGCGGGCCAATGTCGCCGAGGCAACGCCGAGCGCTGCAATTGTCATTAAGATAAAACGTTTTGATACAAGCATGATGAATAATTATTATGGAGTCTGAAAATCAATAATGCCTCTACGGACAAACCGTAGAGATTAAACAACCGGTACTTTCACCACAAGTTTACGATGCCCGCCTTCTCCAATGTTGGGAGCATGTGCGTCCTCGGGAAAAAATATGGCCATTTCGCCGAAGTCAACGTTGACAACGCTCTGAGGCGCGTCAAAGAAGAAAATGACATCTTTTGTCTCGTTGTAGTCTTCGCGTGGCTGCTTGAGCGACTCGGTCGGAGCCCAGCCCATAGCTTCAGTTCCCTGTAGAGGTATCTGAATGTCAATGAAGCGCTTATGAGCTTCAATTTTGGCATTCTCAACAGATACCAAGGTCGGTTCGGAGCATTTTACAGCCATCGAAGAACCATCGGGGCAGTCGATGTTATATACTCCTTTAACAAATTCATCGTTAAAATGTTCTTGAATCCAGTCAATCGCTGCATCAAGATAGGGCGAGATACCTTTGTATTGGCCTGCGTCCTTGATGGTGGTAAGTATCATAGTGTTTGTTTATTGAGTGGTTGTCTTTAATCTATCGACATGGCACATTCCTCGTATTCATCCTCGAAAACAAGAGGGAGAGCAGAGTGCTGGGCCTGCTCTATACGCTTGTTGCGCCAGCATTTGCGGCATACCGCGACATAGCGGTCGTCACCACCGATCTCGACTTGGTCGCCTTCAACAACGATGTTACCCGCGGCGTCTATTCGTGCGTTTACAATTGTCTTATGACCGCAATTGCATGTAGATTTGATTTCATCAATCGTATCGGCAATTTCAAAGAGTCTGCGGGAGCCTTCGAAAAGATGAGTCTGGAAATCCGTGCGCAGGCCATAGCATATCACATTGCTTCCGAAATCGTCTACGACGCGGGCGAGCTGGTCGACCTGAGCTTCAGAAAGAAACTGAGCCTCATCAATAAGAAACCAATCGACAATACGCCCGTCTTTCTTATAGAGATCTTTGGCAAACTGATAGAGGTTGGTGTTGGAATGAATCCAATGACATTCACGCTCGATACCTATACGGCTTCTGATCACGTTTGATTGTTCGCGAGTGTCGACGACAGGTTTGAGGCACATGTAATCCATGTGTCGTTCTTCAAAATTATAGGCCGTGGTAAGCAGGAGCGCGGTTTTTGCCGAGCCCATAGTGCCATAGCGAAAATATAGTTTTCCTTTGCGGTACATCGTGTTTCTTTTTAAAAACAGATACAAAGGTAGTCAAAAAACTCATATCTCTCACAGAAAAGAGCGAAATTTAGGAAGTAGAGGGGTACGCCATTATGCTATTTAACATAATAGTGATTATCATAAATTATTTACTTTGATTTATGGGGGCAATTTTTTGCCGTTACAAAAAAAAGAAGTATCTTTGCGACGGATTTCAAGGCTCCGCCAAAATCCATTTTTAAGGTAAATATTCTTTTAATAAAAACAATAATGGTAAGTTATAAAGAACTCGGTCTTGTAAACACCCGCGAGATGTTTGCCAAGGCTATCGAAGGCGGCTATGCAATTCCCGCATTCAACTTCAACAATATGGAGCAGCTTCAGGCTATCATCAAAGCTGCAAGCGCTGAAAAATCACCCGTAATCCTTCAGGTTTCCAAAGGTGCCCGCAACTATGCCAACGCCACTCTGCTGCGCTACATGGCTCAAGGTGCTGTAGAATATGCAAAGGAACTTGGCTGGGAAAATCCTCAGATCGTCCTTCACCTCGACCACGGCGACAGCTTCGAACTCTGCAAGAGCTGTATCGACCTCGGCTTCTCTTCAGTCATGATTGACGGCAGCCACCTCCCCTACGAGGAAAACATCGCCCTTACCAAGCAGGTTGTTGATTACGCACACCAGTTCGACGTGACTGTAGAAGGTGAGCTCGGCGTACTTGCAGGCGTTGAAGACGAGGTTTCTTCAGACCACCACACATACACCAACCCCGAAGAAGTTGTAGACTTCGCCACCCGCACCGGTTGCGACTCTCTCGCTATCTCTATCGGCACTTCTCACGGTGCTTACAAGTTCACCCCCGACCAGTGCACCCGCAATGAGGAAGGCAAACTCGTTCCCCCTCCATTGGCATTCGACGTTCTCGACGGTGTGATGAAAGAGCTTCCCGGCTTCCCCATCGTACTCCACGGCTCATCTTCTGTTCCCCAAGAAGAGGTTGACACAATCAACATGTTCGGCGGCAAACTTCCCGACGCTATCGGTATTCCCGAAGAGCAGCTCCGCAAAGCAGCCAAGAGCGCCGTATGCAAAATCAACATCGACTCAGACAGCCGTCTTGCCATGACAGCTGCCGTACGTCGTGTATTTGCAGAGAAACCCGGTGAGTTCGATCCCCGCAAATATCTCGGCCCCGCCCGCGACAATATGGAGAAACTCTACCGTCACAAAATCGTGAACGTTCTCGGCAGCGCCGGCAAAGCTGAATAATATCTAAACTTATTCGATACCATGGAGCGTGTACTGGCTACCGGCACACGCTCCTGATTTTAGGTATTGCAAATTTTCGTCAATCAAAAATAAAAACGTAAATTTGCACTGAATAATTGAAAACATACTTACAACATGTCTGAAATCAAATGCGTAGGCATCCTTACATCGGGAGGTGACGCGCCCGGTATGAATGCGGCAATCCGAGCAGTCACCCGTGCCGCAATTTTCAGCGGGCTCAAAGTCAAAGGTATTTACCGCGGCTATCGCGGTCTGATAACTGATGAAATTGTTGACTTCCGCACACAAAACGTTTCCAACATAATTCAGCAGGGGGGCACGATATTGAAAACCGCCCGTTGCAAGGAATTCCAGACTCCCGAAGGCCGACAGCTTGCTTACGATGTACTTCGTCGTCATGAAATTGACGCACTTGTGGTTATCGGTGGCGATGGCTCGCTTACAGGTGCCCGCATTTTTGCAAACGAGTTCAACTTACCAATAATCGGACTACCCGGAACCATTGACAACGACCTCTACGGCACAGATACAACAATCGGCTACGATACGGCCTTGAATACGATAATGCAGTGCGTGGATAAAATCCGCGACACAGCGACAAGCCACGAGCGTCTTTTCTTTATAGAAGTGATGGGTCGCGACGCAGGCTTCCTCGCGCTCAATGGAGCTATCGCCTCAGGAGCCGAAGCTGCAATTATCCCCGAAATCTCAACCGAGGTCGACCAGTTGGCCGAGCTTATACAGAACGGCTTCCGCAAGAGCAAGAACTCATCGATTGTACTTGTAGCCGAAAGCCCTGTGACCGGCGGAGCGATGGGTTTGGCCGAACGTGTGAAAAACGAATACCCCGGCTATGATGTGCGCGTGTCGATACTCGGCCATCTCCAGCGTGGCGGCAGCCCGACAGCCCACGACCGTATCCTTGCCTCCAGAATGGGAGCAGCCGCTATCGACGCTCTCATGGAAGACCAGCGCAATGTGATGATCGGCATAAAGAACGACGAGATTGTATACGTTCCGTTCTCCAAAGCTATCAAAAACGACAAACCCATCAACCGAGAATTACTCAACACCCTTCGTCGCCTTTCTATATAATATGAAGACTCCCGACCAACTTGTAGATACTCTCATCGATCTGTCTTTTGCAGAAGATATCGGTGATGGAGACCACACTACCCTCTCTACCATCGGTGCAGACGCGATGGGACGCCAACACCTGCTGGTGAAAGAAGAAGGTATTCTTGCCGGCGTTGAAATCGCACGCAAGGTATTTGCCCGTTTTGACCCGTCACTCAAGATGACAGTCTACATCAACGACGGCGCCCATGTAAAGCCCGGAGATATCGCTTTTGTAGTAGAAGGCCCCGTGCGTTCTCTGCTGCAGACCGAGCGTCTGATGTTGAACATCATGCAGCGTATGAGCGGTGTTGCGACTATGACAGCCAAATATCAGGAAAAGCTCAGAGGTCTTAATTGTCATGTTCTCGACACCCGCAAGACAACCCCGGGTATGCGTATCCTTGAGAAACAGGCAGTGGCCATTGGCGGAGGCATGAACCATCGCATAGGGCTCTTCGACATGATTCTCATCAAAGACAATCATGTGGATTTTGCCGGTGGAATTCCTCAGGCAGTAAAGTCTGCCAAGGATTATTGCAAAACTCTTGGAAAAAACCTTAAGATTGAACAGGAGGTCCGCAACACCGATGAGATCCGTCAGGCTCTCGACGCCGGAGTCGACCGGATTATGCTTGACAATTTCACCCCTGCTGCAACCAAAGAAGCTGTAGACCTCATCCGCAGTATCAATCCCGCTGTGGAGATTGAATCAAGCGGCGGTATCACACTTGACACTCTCCGTGCATACGGAGAGGCCGGAGTCGACTTTATATCTGTAGGCGCACTCACCCACTCTGTCAAAGGTCTCGATTTAAGTTTCAAGGCATGCTGACCATGAGGTTGTAAAATTCAGGCTTTGAGTATAAAAATTAACGGGATGGCTCATTGATGAGTCATCCCGTTAATTTTAATATATTTTAATGTTTCGTAGGTTTTGATTACGGAAATTTTTCCTTAATTTTGCGTCATACTATTATGCACGGAAAAGAAATCAAAACATGCGCCAAAGGGCGAATACTTGACAATGTCAATGGAGTGTACTCAGTGATAATAGAACCGGTCAGTTCTGCGCACTGTGGTGGATGTGCCATGTCCGGATTATGCGGAAATGGCACATCCACTGAAGTTATAGTCAAGGCAAAGGCCGAGGGAAATCAGACATTTTCCGATGGTGATGAAGTTTACCTTAAGCCCTCCGAAGAGCTTAAGGTACGTGCTATAATCCTCATGTTCGTTGTGCCTCTCCTTATATTGATTTTTTCCTCCATTCTCCTTACAGAAATTGGCTTGAATGAGATAGTGGCAGCTCTGATTTCTTTAGTCTTATCTGCTTCCACATATTTGTTAATATATCTGCTGTGCCGTAAGCATAGTGGCAAATGGATATTATTATGCAATTGATTATCGCTTCTTTAGCATTGCTCGGAATCTTGGGCTTTATAGGCGCGGTGTTGCTCTATTTTATAGGCCGCAAGTTTGAAGTTGTAGAAGATTCGCGGATTGAGGAAATTGCAAATCTTCTTCCGGGAGCCAATTGCGGTGGCTGCGGCTACAAAGGCTGCCGTGATTTTGCCTCCACGTGTGTGTCAAAGTCCGATCTGTCGGGTATGTTTTGCCCGGTTGGTGGCGCTGACTGCATGGAAAAAATAGCAGGTGTGCTTGGCGTGACGGCAGATAAGAGCGACAGCAAAATTGCGGTCTTGCTCTGCAATGGTACATGCTCGGCCCGGTCGCAAAGATATAGTTACGATGGCGTTAAGAATTGCCGGGTGATGGACGCAGTAGCTGTAGGTACACAAGGTTGTGCATACGGGTGTCTTGGCTGCGGTGACTGCGTGAGTGTGTGCATGTTTGGCGCTCTGACTATTGATGAAACTACCGGTTTGCCCATCACAGACACATCCAAATGCACCGGCTGCGGCGCCTGCGTAGAAGAATGTCCACGCAAGATTATCGAACTACGACCTGCCGGCCGTCGCGACAGGCGAGTATATGTAGCTTGTTCGAGCCATGATAAAGGAGCGCTTGCCAGAAAGATTTGTGCGAACGCCTGCATAGGCTGTTCGAAATGTGTGGCTGCTTGCTCTTTCGGGGCTGTGGAGGTAAATGATAATTTGGCTTATCTAAACCCTGAATTGTGCAAGACTTGTGGCAAATGTGTAAATGTCTGCCCAACCGGAGCTATAAAGGCCACTTTTGAAATCAATAACCCGAATGTCAATCGTACATGCCAATGATGAAGACGTTTAAGATAGGAGGTATCCATCCGGAATCTTTCAAAAAAGCGAGCAGGGCTATAGAGTTTCTGCCCTTACCCTACGAAGTGCGCATACCGCTTTCTCAGCACAAGGGTGCCCCTGCAAGAGCTTTGGTAAAACGAGGCGACAAAGTAGAACGAGGTCAACTCATTGCAATAAACTCATCATTTGTCTCCGCCTCTTTGCATGCACCGATATCAGGAGTTGTAGCCTCCGTGGAAAAAACGGTAATGCCCGACGGCAAACCGACAGAGGCTATCCATATAAAAGCAGATGAGGTTGAGCATACAGCAGATTCAGAGGCTCGCGTAGCATATTGGGAAGCCATTGTACCCGGATATACAGACAGGACTCTCAGCGAGAGGCTTTCGGCTGAAGAAATACGTAAGTCAATACTTTCTGCGGGTATCGTAGGCCTTGGTGGAGCTACGTTTCCCTCTCATGTGAAATTGACACTCAAAGATACCGAACATTGCGATCTGCTGATAATCAATGGCTGCGAGTGCGAGCCTTATCTTATGTGCGACGACGCCTTGATGTGTACTTACCCGGCCCGTATTGTCGAAGGTGTCGAGCTCATGATGAAAGCTGCAAATATCGACCGAGCTGTTATTGCCATAGAAGATAATAAGCCCCAAGCGATAGCCGCCATACGTGCCCACCTTGATCCGGCACATAATATAGAGGTGCAGATCATGAAAACAAAGTATCCGCAGGGCGGTGAGAAACAGTTGATCGAGGCTGTGACAGGGCGCCGAGTTCCAAAAGGCGAGTTGCCTCTTGCCGTTGGGGTTGTTGTCAATAATGTTGCCACAGCATTTGCAGTATGGCAGGCAGTGGCTACTTCCATGCCTCTTATTGAAAGAGTTGTGACAGTCAGCGGTAATATTCGGGATGAAGAATGTCGTAATTACATGGTGGCATTGGGCACTCCGCTGTCGTCACTGCCTTTCACTATGCCTGATCAGGCAAAGGTTGTGGTCGGTGGGCCTATGACCGGAAGGTCGGCTGTTTGCCTTGACGCTCCCGTTGTAAAAGGGACTTCCGGGTTGACTATACTTAAAGCAGATACACGGCGTCAGATAATGCCATGTGTACGCTGCGGCGCATGTATCGATGTTTGCCCGATGGGACTCGAGCCTTATCTTTTATCGACCTACGGACGGCTGCATTTATGGCCGGAAGCAAAAGACGCTGATGTGGGCGATTGCATTGAATGTGGTTCATGCTCATGGGCATGCCCGTCTTCGCGCCCTCTTTTAGAATTTATCCGCATTGCCAAACAACGAACAAGATAGTTCATTATGGATAACCCCAAGCTCATATTTTCACCCGGCCCGCACGGGCATACGCACCGCTCTACGTCGTGGGCAATGTACCATGTGCTGATAGCCTTACTGCCGGCAGTAGCATGCTCATTTTATTTCTTCCGCTTGCCTGCAGTGGGTGTAATGGTTGTATCTGTCATGGCATGTGTGGCCACAGAGTGGGCTATAACAAGATTCATGCTCCGACGCGGCAACACAATCTACGATGGCTCTGCCCTGCTCACAGGCGTACTTCTTGCTCTTAACCTTCCGTCGAACCTGCCGCTCTGGATGGTTGCAGCCGGAGGTGTAATGGCAATCGGTGTCGCCAAGATGGCTTTCGGTGGACTTGGCTGCAATATCTTTAATCCCGCACTTGTCGGACGAGTTTTTCTGCTTATATCTTTCCCGGTAGCCATGACATCGTGGCCTGTTCCTCTAAATATCGATGGCATTACAGGCCCGACAGTATTAGGACTTGAAAAAATGGGAGAGCTCGACGCCTCATCTCTTGATATCACGCCTATGCTCACCGGCAATATGGGTGGCTCTATGGGAGAAGTGAGTGACTTGGCCCTGCTTGCCGGCTTTGGCTATCTTCTTGCGGTGAGGGTGATAAAATGGCAAATTCCGGTATGCGTTATTTTAGGTTTGGCTGCGGTCGACCTGCTTGCCGGTTGGCCTGTGCTCGTCGATATCCTCAGCGGCGGGCTATTGCTTGGCGCGATATTCATGGCGACTGATTATGTTACATCGCCGATGACAAACAGAGGCATGATTGTGTATGGTTTTGCAATCGGAGCCATAACGGCTGTCATACGGCGCTGGGGTGCATATCCTGAGGGTGTGTCGTTTGCCATTCTTATAATGAATGGATTCACACCTCTTATCAACCGTATTTTCAAACCCTCGCGTTTTTCGGTACGCAGAAAGGAGATTGCACTATGAAATCATCTCTTCCCAATATGATTCTATCCCTCACAGGTCTTACTTTGGTGGCCGGAGCCTCGTTGGGATTTGTGAATTATATCACCGCCGAACCGATAGCCGCTGCGGCAGAAAAAGCGAAGATTGAAGCGATGGAAGAAATCTTGCCGCCGTTCGACAGTTTTGAAATTGTCGAATCAAATGGTCTTGCGCTCTACCCTGCCTCAAGCAATAAACAATTCTCAGGCATTGCAGTCGAGACATACTCTGACGATGGTTTCGGCGGTCGCATTGTGATAATGGCGGGATTTGGCGCTGACGGCTCCTTGACCGGATACCGGGTGCTGTCGCATGCCGAGACTCCGGGGCTCGGTTCGAAAATGGACTCATGGTTTATGAACGATCAGGTAATCGGTTCTTCCGACTATATCTCAGTGCGTGCCGACGGCGGAAATGTCGACGCCATAACAGGGGCTACTATAACATCGAGAGCCTTTACCGACGCTATAAACAGAGCACGAAAAGCCTATAATTCTTACAAAAATGAAAGCCGCTGAAGTTCTTATAGACGGTATTATCCGCCGCAATCCTACATTTGTCCTGATACTTGGCATGTGCCCCACCCTCGGCACTACATCATCGGCTTTGACAGGATTGTCGATGGGACTTGCCACTCTTGCCGTACTGGCATGCTCAAATGCCGCAGTGTCTGCCCTGAAGTCTTTTATCCCCTCGATGGTGCGCATACCGGCGTTTATAGTTGTTATCGCTTCTTTTGTGACAATCCTACAGATGGTCATGCAGGCGTGGCTTCCTTCGCTATATTCGGCTTTGGGCATATTCATACCTTTGATTGTGGTCAATTGTATACTTCTCGGAAGAGCTGAAGCGTTTGCTTCTAAAAATAATGTGTGGCTTTCGATATGCGATGGTTTGGGAACCGGAGCCGGATTTACACTCGCGTTGACTGTCATTGGCGCAATCCGTGAAGTGCTGGGAACCGGCGCGGTCTTCGGCGCCCACATCTTCGATGAATCTTACGGAGCTCTTCTCTTTGTGCTTGCACCGGGAGCCTTCATTGTTCTTGGGCTACTTATCGCTTTGTTTAACCGCCTAACTTGCAAAAAATGATTGAATACCTTGCCATAATACTGACAGCGATATTTGTAAACAATATCGTTTTTGCGCAATTCTTGGGTATATGCCCCTTTATTGGCGTCTCAAAAGATTTATCGTCGGCTTTGGGTATGGGGGCGGCGGTGACGTTTGTCATGGCAGTAGCAACTGCGGTCACATGGGTATTGCAGCACACCATACTCATCCCATTTGGATTACAATATATCCAGACTATCGCGTTTATTCTCGTAATTGCGATTTTGGTACAGATGCTTGAGATTGTGATGAAGAAAGTCTCCCCTACCCTTTATGCGGCACTTGGAGTCTTTCTACCTCTGATCACTACCAACTGTGCAGTTCTTGGCGTTGCAATTATTGTCGCTCAAAAAGACTTTGGATTCGTACATTCGCTTGTCTACGCCATAGCCACAGCCATAGGATTTGCACTCGCCCTTGTAATAATGGCAGGCATACGCACTCAGCTTGAGTTGGCCGACGTACCCCGCTCCATGAAGGGTGTTCCGATAGCGTTGGTTACTGCCGGAATTCTTGCAATGGCATTCATGGGTTTTGCAGGAATAAAAATATAAAGAGGCAACAAAACATACACTTCTGGCAGCGCGTCATTTCTCAAAGTTTTCCGAAAATTTTTATAAATCGTTGCAATTAAGGATTTTAAAATTTAAAGAAGCTCAAAAAGTTTTCCAAAATGAAATTTTGCAAGATATTTTCATCTTCAAATATTTGCCAAAATGATAATTTTGTTGTAGTTTTGCACCGTCAAATTTAACCCGAAAACTCAAGCTTCAATGATACAGACAGTTGTAAAACGCGACGGCAGAATCGTCGGTTATAACGAAGAAAAAATCAAGGCGGCCATCCGCAAGGCCATGCTCACCACAGAGCTTGGTGAAGACGAGCCCCTTATCCAGAAAATATCCGACCGTATAGGCGCGCACGGCAATGAGCGGATGTCGGTCGAAGAGATTCAGGACATGGTGGAGCTTGAACTCATGAACAGCACCCGCAAGGAAGTGGCCAAACGCTACATTGCCTACCGCGACCAGCGCAGCATTGCCCGCAAGGCCAAGACCCGCGATATGTTCCATGAGATTATCGAGGCGAAAAACAACGACATCACGCGTGAGAATGCAAACATGAACACCGACTCTCCGGCCGGTATGATGATGAAATTCGCAAGCGAGACTACAAAGCCGTTTGTTGACGACTATCTTCTTTCGCAAGAAGCACGCGAGGCTGTCCGCCATAATTATCTTCATATCCACGACAAGGACTACTATCCGACAAAGAGTCTGACATGCGTGCAGCATCCGCTTGACAAAATTCTTGAATACGGCTTCGTTGCCGGTCATGGAGAATCACGTCCGGCGAAGCGAATTGAGACTGCAAGCATTATCGCCTGCATATCGCTTGAAACCGCACAGAATGAAATGCACGGCGGACAGGCCATTCCCGCATTCGACTTTTACCTTGCTCCTTTTGTCCGCAGCTCTTACCTCGAAGAAGTGGCAGACCTTGAGAAACTTCACGGCAAGGAACTCACCTCCCTCAGAAATGCAAAATTCGATGATTATCTGCCCGCGTCGCTCGACGGGCTTGAAGGTGAAGAGCGCCTGAAGCAACATGCCGTAAACCGCACAGTGAGCCGTGTTCACCAAGCAATGGAGGCGTTCATCCATAATATGAACACCATCCACAGCCGCGGAGGCAATCAGGTTGTGTTCAGCTCCATCAACTACGGCACAGATACTTCTGCAGAAGGCCGCTGCATAATCCGCGAACTGCTCCACTCCACCTACGAAGGCGTAGGCAATGGTGCGACAGCCATCTTCCCTATCCAGATTTGGAAAAAGAAACGCGGCGTAAGCTACCTGCCCGAAGACCGCAACTATGATCTCTACAAGCTCGCATGCAAGGTTACGGCACGCCGCTTCTTCCCCAACTTTGTGAATCTCGACGCAACTTTCAACCAACACGAGAAATGGCGCGCGGATGATCCGAAACGCTACCTCTACGAGGTGGCAACTATGGGTTGCCGTACACGTGTATTTGAAAACAGATATGGCGAAAAGACTTCAGTAGGCCGAGGCAACCTCTCATTCTCCACTATAAATCTCCCCCGCCTTGCTATTGAATGTATGGCCATTCAAGACCGACAGGAACGTATCGACTCTTTCTTCCATAAACTCGACGACATCCTCGAGATTACAGCACGCCAGCTCAACGACCGTTTCAATTTCCAGAAAACGGCATTGGCAAAACAATTCCCATTGCTGATGTCTAAACTTTGGATTGGAGGCGACAAGCTCAAATCAGAAGAGACCATAGAATCTGTCATCAATCAGGGCACCCTCGGTATCGGCTTCATCGGCCTTGCAGAATGTCTAATAGCTCTCACCGGAAAACATCACGGCGAAAGCGAAGAGGCGCAGGCTCTCGGCTTGAAAATCGTGGGCCACATGCGTAGCCGTGTCAATGATTTCTGCGAGCAGTATCAGCACAACTTCTCGGTCCTCGCCACACCGGCAGAAGGCTTGTCAGGCAAATTCACAGCCAAAGACCGTAAGTCGTTCGGCATAATCCCGGGCATTACCGACAAGATATATTACACCAACTCCAACCACGTGCCGGTATACTACCACTGCTCACCCCGCCACAAAGCCGAGGTAGAAGCCCCTTATCACGCCCTTACCGGCGGTGGCCATATCTTCTACGTTGAAATCGACGGCGACGCCACCCACAACCCCGAGGCTATTTCGGCCATCGTCGACCTTATGGACCAGAACAACATCGGATATTGCTCTGTAAACCACAACCGCAACCGCTGCATGAGCTGCGGCTATGAAGACGCCGACGAAAAGACCGATACTTGCCCTGTCTGCGGCAGCCACAACATCGACAAACTCCAGCGTATCACCGGTTACCTTGTAGGAACAACCGACCGTTGGAACAGCGCAAAACTTGCCGAACTTAACGATCGAATCGTTCATGAATAAATCCACTCTAAGGGTCGTCGACATTGTTGAAGGAACAAGTGTCGACGGCCCCGGATTACGCACTTCCATCTATCTTGCCGGTTGCGACCACCACTGCCCCGGATGTCATAACCCGTCGACATGGCCTCACGACGCCGGCAAAGACATGACATACGAAGAGATTCTCAAAATTATCGATTACAATAATTTTGACGTGACCTTTTCGGGCGGTGATCCTCTATATCAGGCTCAATCATTGCTCCCGCTTTTGCAAATGTTAAAAAAGGCCGGCCGAGGCATTTGGTGCTACACAGGCTTTACTTTTGAGCAAATATCAGCACACCCGGAAATGAATAAACTCTTGCAATATATCGATGTTCTTGTCGATGGTCCTTATATCTCCGAATTTCGCAAGCCCGGGTTGCTATTCAGAGGGAGCAGCAATCAGCGATTGATAGATGTCAGCAAGTCATTGAGTAGCAATGAGATAATCGAATGGACTCGTGATAATTGAAAATTTTTAATAAAAAAGTTGCCAAAAAATTTGCACAATCCATAAAAAGTCCCTAACTTTGCACCGCAATTGAGAAACAAACCATTGCAAACGACTTCGTAGCTCAGTTGGTAGAGCAACTGACTCTTAATCAGTGGGTCGAGGGTTCGAGCCCCTCCGAGGTCACAAAGAGGTCTTTCAGACCGAAGTAAATCTCTGAAAATCATTGATTTTCAGAGATTTTTGTTTATACCCTCTATCCACCGTTGGCTCAGAAAGACGGCGAAATCATCTTCATAGCCTTAATGTATACCACTAAACATTTGGTACTTGCTCATTGTTGTTAAAAAGATTATTGGCATACCCGTTAGCAAAAAAACATTCACAATACCCGATAGTGAGATTCATACTGTCGGTGCATGAAGAACAATAACAATGAACAGACTACTCTTGATAATCGACCCCCAGAATGATTTCATTACCGGCGCTCTACCAATAAAGGGTGCAGAAGAAGCAATGAACAATCTCGCGGACTACATTTGCAGGAATTCCGGTAAGTATGCCTTGAAGATTGTCACAGCCGACAGACATCCGTTCTTTCACTGTTCGTTCACCGATTGCGGAGGTGAGTGGCCCCGACATTGCGTCCACGACACGGCCGGGGCTGCGATATGGCAAGCATTATTCAGCCCTCTTTATGAAACCGAAGGAGCCGTCCATTTCCTTTATAAGGGACAGTGTAAAGCTTCTGAGGAATACTCTATTTTCAGAAATCAGGAAGCCACACGGATAATCCGTGATTTGATTGAGAATGCTGAAATAGATCGGATCGACATCTGCGGACTTGCCGGCGATGTGTGCGTGCTGCAATCTCTCAGGGATGGCATGGAATTGTTCGGCGCTGACAAATTCAATGTGTTGACAGCTTTTTCGCCTTCCATCGATGGAGGAAAAGCTCTATCAGATATAATTGAAAAACACAATTTATTATGCGACAGATAATACAACATTTTACCGACGATGATCTGTATAAGTTCACAATGTGTTGTGCGGTTATAGAATGTTTCCCTCGCACGCAGGTCAAATATCAATTCAATGACCGCGACAACACTGTATACCCTCCCGGATTTGCCGATCTCGTAATGGAGCAGATTGCCATGTTGGAAAATCTGAGGATTTCCGATGAAGAAATCGCTTTCATGCGCAGGAAGTGCAACTATATCCCGGAGTGGTTCATGAGTTTTCTCCGTGGCTTCCGCTACGACAGAAGTTGGGTAAAAGTATGGCAAGATAGTGAAAGACATCTGCATATCGAATTCGAGGGTTATTGGAGCAATACCATCCTGCTCGAAGTAAAGGTGCTTGCAATCGTATCCGAGCTTTATTATATCGTTACCGGGGAGAATAAAAAATTTGACTACAATGATTACTACTCCCGCTCCTACGAGAAAGCCCGCAGATTGATTGGCGCAGGATGTATGTTCAGTGATTCGGGTACTCGTCGACGTGCTTCATTTATTGCTCAGGACACAGCTGTACGTGCAATGGCCGCATGTCAGAAAAAAGAGCGGGGTGCGGGTTGCTTCACCGGTACAAGCAACGTATATCTGGCGATGAAATACAACCTGACACCCATCGGCACGATGGCTCATGAATTTGTATGTGCTATTGCAGGAATGTATGGCCCGCTGATGGCGAACCATATAGCCATGACAAAATGGTCGCAGACATTTAGAGGTGCACTGGGAACATTCCTTTACGACACTTACGGATGGCGTATCTTCAGCCTCAACTTCTCTACCGACTATGCCAATATGTTCAAGGGGCTGAGGGTAGACAGCGGCGACAACCGCGAGCAGCTGGACCTTATCATCGAGAAGTATCGTTCGCTGCACATTGACCCACGAACGAAACAGATTGTTTTCAGCAACGGCCTGAATGTTGACCGAGCTATTGAAATACAGAAATATGCTGCCGACAAATGCCTGCCATCATACGGCATAGGCACACATTTCACCAACGATTTCGCCGGTGTCAAGCCTCGGAATATTGTGATAAAACTCACTGCCGTCAAGATTACCGAGTCGTGGCCATTTTATTCGCAGACATGCAAGCTCAGCGAGGACAAAGAAAAATATTCGGGCGATGAAGCAACCGTCAGAAGATTCATGGAGGCACTCCATTTAACCGAATAACAGCAAAGGAGTCTCCTCAATTTGACAGGAGACTCCTTTGCTATAAGATTTTGTAAATTTCAATCTGTCAGCTCAGGCGGAAGTATCGGCATTGCGCCTTTCTTTGTGCAGACGTAGGCTGAGGTCTGTACTGCACAGGAATGAGCCTCGGCGACTGTCTTCCCCTTCAGGATATTGGAAATGAAAGCAGCTGTGAATGAATCGCCGGCACCGACGGTATCGGCAACCTCAACTTTGGGGGTAGGCTGGAACGATACGTTGCCGGGGGTGAACACGTAGCTTCCGTTGATACCGCAAGTCAGGATGAGCATACGCAGGTTGTACTTGCCAAGAAGTATCCAGCATTTGTCCTGAAGATCTATGCCGGGATATCCGAACATGCGGCTGACGGTCACAAGTTCCTCATCGTTTATCTTAAGTATATTGCAGCGCTTCATTGAGTTGCAGAGGATTTCCTTGTTATAGAAACCCTGACGGAGATTGACATCGAATACAATCAGCGGGTCATTTTCTGCCGGGATTGCGTCAAGGAATCGGTTGATGGTGTTTCTTGACACCACATTTCTCTGAGCGAGAGAGCCGAAGCATACAGCAGTCGTTCTTTCGGCAAGATTCTCAAGCATGGCAGTATAGGGTATATTATCCCAAGCCACATTCTCCTTTATCTCATATTGCGGCACTCCGGCCTGATCGATTTCAACCTGCACGGTACCGGTCGGATAAGGTACTTTTTCAATCTGGTGCGTAAGGCCCTTCGATGTGAAATTTTCTATAATCTCGTGGCCGAGAGGGTCGTCGCCAATGGCACTGACAACACAGCTTGGAAGGCCGAATTGAGAAACATGATATGCGAAATTGGCCGGTGCTCCACCAATCTTCTTTCCTTCGGGGAGGACATCCCAAAGAGCCTCACCCATTCCAATTACTAATCCTTTCATGATATGATTTATTTAATGTTTTTTATATTCAATGTGTAATACAACAAGTAGATAACACCTACCGTCATTACCGCTACTGCACCACTCTGCCCTACTGCGTCGGCAGCAAAGCCCATGGCGAGGGGGAAAATCGTTCCGCCGAACAAGCCCATGATCATAAGGCCCGAAACCTCATTCTTTTCATTGGGTGTATATACGAGAGCCTGTGAAAAAATCACCGAGAATACGTTAGAGTTACCGAAGCCTATCAGTCCGATTCCTATATAGATAGGAGTCAAAGTATTGCAAGCGAAGAGCATGATCATAGCCACGAACATCATCAACACACTGATTCCGAAAAACAGTTTGGGCGACATCGAGCGGAGAATGAATGTTCCGAGAAAACATCCGGCCGTACGGAATATGAAATAGATACTTGTAGCGAAACCGGCTTCTTCAAGAGGAAGGCCAAGACGCTCCATAATGATTTTGGGAGCTGTGGTGTTGGTGCCGACGTCAATTCCTACATGGCACATTATACCAAGGAAGCAGAAGAGGATGAAAGGACGCCCGAGCAGTTTGATACACTCTCCTACCCCGGAGGCCTTGTCGGGTTTCTCTTCCTGAATGGGTGTTGCTGCAAGGAGTGAGATCGAGAGAAAACTGATCACTGCATAGATAGCAAACAGGGCGCGCCATCCAAGGCCGAATGTCGGGAAATATGTCGTAGCACCCCAAGCAGCCAAAATAGGAGCGAGGAACGAGGCTATAGCCTTGACAAATTGTCCGAAAGTAAGAGTGGAGGCAAGTTTGTCGCCGCTGATAAGGTTGGTTACAAGCGGGTTGAGAGAGGTCTGCATGATAGCATTGCCTATGCCGAGGAGCGAGAATGAAATCAGCATAATGCTGTAGCTGTCACCGGTTACAGGTATTATAAGCGAAATTGCTGTCACAATCAAGCTTATTAGTACTGTATTTTTTCTGCCAATCTTGTTCATCAGCATACCGGTGGGCACTGAAAATATCAGGAACCAGAAGAATACCAATGAGGGGAAGAGGTTGGCCTGCGAATCGGTCAGGCCAAGATCTTTCTGCACGTAGTTTGAAGCTGTGCCTACAAGATCGACAAATCCCATGGCAAAGAAGCAAAGCATTACAGGAATCATCTGCATGAGCTGCCCCTTCTTATCGCTTACAAGCTTATAGTTATTTTCCATTGATAAGATTATTTTTCGATGTTGATAGAGTAAACTTTCACGTTTTTAACTTTAGCGGAGCCTCCATCTGTGGTAAAGGTCAACTTGCTGTAAGGAGTCGTCGGGAAGACGAGATTAGTCATCACTCCTTTGCCATCGTTTGCAAATACTTCCATGCTGGAGCGGTCGATGAAAATTCTCAGCGGAAGCGTTTTTCCTCCATTGAAAGTAGGGGTGACTGTTATTGCAGGAAAGTCCTGACTGAAATCTACTATACCACTCTCGCGGCGGTCAAACGATAATGTTTCGTAGTTAGGGGCGTATGTCAATACAGTCTTTTCTCCATTGTCATTACTGAAGGTAAGAGAGATTGAGCCTGCTTTTCCGGGATCTATATCCATCAATATTTCGCAAATTCCATCATTCTCCGATGGCAGGGCTATTGTTTTACCTTTGCCTTTTACACTGACTGATTTTGCATTGACCGTCATTTTTCCACGAAGAGCGCCAATTTCGGGCGATGGAGTTGTGGCGGCGTAAATCTGGCCGTCCGCTCCCTTGAAAAGACTGATTTCACGAGGAAGCGTATTGGCTGAGCGGAACTGTTTCGTGGGGACCTCTGCCGCATACTGCCAGTTGCTCATCCAGCCAATGATTGTGCGGCGGTTATCAGGAGCGTCGCTCCAGCTTACGACAGCATAGTTGTCTTTGCCATAATCAAGCCATTTGGTAAGCACTTTTCCATTGGTATCCGTATCGGCCGTGAAAGTCTTGCCGTCAAAATCGCCGATGAAATACTGTATACCGCTGCCTCCGAACGGTCCGCCGGGGTTGATGTTGCACAGCAACACCCATTTTTTCATATCAGAGCCTTCGACCGGTAATTCAAACAGGTCAGGGCACTCCCATACGCCATCCTGAGCTCCAAGGCCTTTGCCAAAACTGCTCTGAAGAGTCCACTCTTTCAAGTCGGGAGATGTGAATATGAGCATTTCATGATCCAAGGCATGGGCGAGTATAAGAGTCCACTGCTTAGTCTCCGGATTCCAGAACATGTTAGGGTCACGCGCTTCACTCTCGAGCGTAAGGACGGGATTGCCGGGATATATGGTAAATGTGCTGCCATTGTCATGGCTGTATGCAAGACTTTGAATCTGGCTCACACCTGCCGAGGTATACATGGCAACAACGGCGTCTTTGCCAAATCCGGCGCTGTTTTCTGTATCGATTGCCGAGCTTCCACTGAATACCGAGCCTAAGCCGTTCGGTTCGATTGCCGCCGGATGGTGTTTCCAATTCACAAGGTCGCTTGATGAGGAATGCCCCCAAGTCATATTCTGCCATTTTGAACCAAAAGGATTCCATTGATAATACAGGTGCCACTCTCCATCCTTATAGAACATGCCGTTAGGGTCGTTCATCCATCCATATACGGGAGTATGATGAAAGCAGGGGCGGTATTTTTCGTGATTGGCAGTATCTATGCTGTCGGTCAATTCGAAATTAGACCAACATGCGTCGTCTTTAGCCTCTCGCACGGTGGTGCGGTTTTGAGAGGTGACGATATTAAGAACCACATCATGACCCTTATAAGGCGACATGTCGAAAGGCACGGAGTAATCAACCTTCGATTTTGCCAGACGTACATAGAAGGTGCGGTCAAGTTTGCCGTCGACGAGCACATTCACAGTGGCGTCGTCGTATGCTTCCTGCACCGGCAGCATAAGGTAACGGGAATCGCCATCTACGCGGACCAAGGTGTTGTTGGTGCCGAGGTGCTCAATTTTTATTCCGTCGGCAGCATTTACAACCGCTCCCGAAAGAAAAGAAAGCGTTGTCAATGCCACTGCAGTTTTGAATATTGATTTCATAATATTTATGGTATTATTTTACGGTAGTGATTTCATGTGCAAAACTACAACATTATCATTGACGCCGCTATTAAAATTTGAGCATTATGTTGTAGAAATGTTGCATTGAACAAAAAATCATATCAAATGCGCTGTTCTTCATAATATTATAGCTAACTTTGCAGTGTTGATAACCTTTGATCTGAACCAATGATGAATAGAGTCGCATTATATTTACTTGGATTTTTAATGCTTCTTCCCCTCGTAGGTTGTAGTGAGGACAAGCATTACCGCATTGGCATTTCGCAATGCAGTCAGGACGACTGGCGCACAAAAATGAACGATGAGATCTATCGTGAAATCATGTTTCATCCCGAAGCAGATGTTGAGATCCGTTCTGCCGATGACAGTAATGAGAAGCAGATAGCCGACATAAGATATTTTCTTGACAATGACTTTGACATAATCATTGCCGCGCCCAATGAAGCCGACGCTATCACGCCCATTATCGAAGAAGTATATAATAAAGGTATACCGGTAATAGTTTTTGACCGCAATATCAACGGAGACTCCTATACCGCGCTTCAGGTAGTGGATAATTATGGTATTGGCAAAGAAGCGGCTCAATATGCTTTCAGCCTTACGGGTAAAGGAGGGCGGATAATAGAAATATATGGTTTATCCGGGTCTACTCCTGCCATCGAGCGTCATAAAGGTTTTATGGATGAAGCCTGTAAACTCGGATTGGATATACAAGGATCGGGGTTTGGAAACTGGAACAATGAGGACGCAGCTTTGGTTGCCGATTCGCTATTGACGGTCTATCCTGATGTAGACCTTATCTATGCACACAACGACCGCATGGCCATAGCCGCCTCCGAAGTGGCTGATAAAAAAGGGATTCAAGTAAAGGTAATTGGCATTGACGCTGCTCCGGAAATCGGTATAAAGGCTGTCGCCGACGGCGTCATCGACGCGACATTCTTTTATCCAACAGAGGGTTATCGCTTGGTAAAGACGGCTTTATCCATTCTTAATGGTGAACCATACGAAAAGAATGTATGCCTGCCGATATCCTCGGCCGTAGACAAGTCAAACGCAGACATACTGCTTCTGCAAAACGAATCTCTCGAGGAAGAAACTGCTAAAATAAAGTTATTGAAGTCGCAGGTAGATGAGTATTGGAACCGACATTCGGCGCAAACCACTCTATTCTACGCAGCAATAGCTATCGTGGTATTGTTGTTCGGCTTCCTCTTTATGCTTCTAAGGGCTTTCTGGCTTCACAAAAGACACCAATCGACACTTATAGAGCAGAACAAACTTCTTGCCCGTCAACGCGATACTGAGAAGAGCCTCAATGAGCAGTTGAATTTAGCCACTCAATCAAAACTGATGTTCTTCACCAATGTTTCCCATGATTTAAGGACACCGCTCACCCTCATCGCCGAACCGGTGGAACAACTCGAAGCCGCAGATTACCTCACACCGCAACACCGCGCCTTGATAAAGATTGCCAATAAGAATGTAAAGATTCTCCGTCGCCTCATAAATCAGATTCTTGATTTCAGAAAGTATGAAAACGGTAAATTGCAGGTAAATCTCACCGAGGTGCATATCGCCGATCTTATCCGCGACTGGACTGAATCATTCACGGCAATTGCGCGTAAGCGGGAGATAAAACTATCGCTTGATATAAAGGTAGGCTCCGATGTCACCTTGGCGATTGACACAGAGAAGATAGAACGTGTATTCTTCAATCTGATGTCAAATGCCTTCAAATACACAGCCAATAACGGCCGGATTACTTTTGTGTGCGACTGTGATGAGAGCTCGCTCGTGTTTTCAGTAGAAGATACCGGGCAAGGTATTGCCGTAGAGGATCTTGGCAATATTTTCGACCGTTTCTATCAGGTTGATAAAATACATCCTAATGGATCGGGCATAGGGCTTTCCCTTGCCAAAGCGTTCGTAGAGCTTCATGGCGGCACTATTGAAGTAGAGAGTGAGCCGGGCAAAGGCAGCAAGTTTACAGTGCATATTCCGGTCCGTCACGTCGAAACGGTTGTAAATTCAGAAATTACCCGCGTCATTACCGACAGTGATATCAAGGCTGAACTTGGCGATATCGAACTTGACAGCTCAAACGAAGATGACAACAAACCGCTCCTGCTCGTAATTGACGATAATGCGGATATCCGGAAAATGATATGTGAGTTACTTGCCGACAGATATCGCATCATTGAGGCGCCGAACGGTAAGGATGGTATACGGCTTGCGTCGAAATATGTGCCTGATCTTGTTATCTGCGATGTAATGATGCCTGTGATGGACGGTCTTGAATGTTGCCGACGGATAAAGAATGAAGTCTCGACATCTCACATACCGGTGCTGATGTTGACTGCCTGCAGCATGGACGAACAGCGCATTCAAGGCTATGAAAGCGGTGCCGACGGCTATCTGTCCAAACCGTTCAACAGCAAAATGCTAAGACTCCGTTGCGAGAATCTCATCGAAAACCGCCGACGGATAAAGAATATATTCACTGCTGAAAATGATATAAAAGCAGATTCGGCTGAAAACTCTTCCCAGCCGAAGCTCCCGCTTGATATCGACAACGATTTCTACGCCCGTTTTGTGTCTCTTGTCAATGAAGAGATTGGCAACGCTGATTTGAATATTGACGCACTTGCAGGCAAATTGGGCTTGGGACGCTCACAATTCTATAGAAAAATCAAGTCTTTGACCAATTATTCACCTGTGGAATTATTGAGAAAGTTGAGGCTCGCCAAAGCAAGAGAATTACTCTCTACCACCGATAAATCGATCAGTGAGATTGCATACGAAGTAGGGTTCTCTGCTCCGGCTTATTTCACTCGCGTGTTCCGAGAGATGTATGACGAATCACCGTCAGAGATGAGAGCGAGGCTGGGCTTCAAAAACTGATTTCCTTTCATAGATCACATATCCGGGTCGCTCCTCTTTTTATGGAGCGACCCTTTGAAATATCTGTAGTCCAAATAGATACACTATTAAAAATCGTGCATTATGTTGTAAAAATTGTGCGCTGCTCAAAAAATCATAGTCAACACAACATGAGTGCAATACGGTAGATGATTCATTCCATAATTTTGTGGCAGAATTAAAAAACCGGATAAATTTTATAACATGAAAAAATTACTCCTTAGTACACTTCTGCTGTTTATGATGGCGATAGTGACGCAAGCACAGAACATCACTGTGCATGGGACCGTTCTTTCATCTGCCGATGAAGAACCCCTGATAGGCGCAAGCGTGATTTCAGAAGTCAAAAGTTTTGGCGGTGCCGCCACAGACATTGATGGAAATTTCGCACTCACTGTTCCCGAAGGCTCCAACCTGATTGTATCATACGTAGGCTATAAGCCCAAAACGGTTAAAGCCGAAGCACGGATGACCATTCACCTTGACGAAGATTCTGAATTGCTGGATGAAGTGGTGGTTGTCGGCTATCAGACAATGAAAAAAGCCGACCTCACAGGCGCAGTATCTGTAGTATCTACCAAAACATTCGAGACCACATCCGACACCGACCCCATGCGCGCCCTGCAAGGCAAGGTGCCCGGCATGACTATCACCGGCAATGGCTCTCCAAGCGGCACCGGCTCTGTGCGTATCCGTGGTATCGGCTCTTTCAATGCTTCGCAAGACCCCTTGTTTGTTATCGACGGTGTTCCGACAACAGCTACTCTCAATTCGCTCAACATGAATGACATCGAGAGCATGCAGGTGCTCAAAGACGCAGCCTCGGCTTCAATCTACGGTTCGCGTGCGGCCAACGGCGTGATTATCATCACCACCAAGAAAGGAAAGGCTTCCGGCGATAAGAAAGTAAATGTGAGCCTTTCTACCAATCTCACCGCGCAATTCTATTCACCGCAGTCAAAAATGAAGTTGCTCGACACTCCCGGCTACGCAACAGCCATGGCTCAAGCGGCTCTAAACGACGGTCTTGACCCTGCGGCATACGCTTCGGGCTACGGTCTTGACCTTAATGCAAGTTCGGGATACCCTATATCAGTATATGACATAGCAACCGGACAATATCGAAACTATACCGTAAACGGCTATTACGACGGATTTATCAACAACAAGCGTACTATGCTGATGTCTGACACCGACTGGCTCAATGAAATCTCACGTACCGGTTTCTCTCAGAGCTACGACGCCTCAGTATCCACCGCCACCGACAAAAGCACCGCGCTGTTCTCTTTGGGCTACCGCAAGAACGAAGGTATACTCAAATACACCAACTTCGAGAATATCTCTGCCCGAATGAACACCTCGTTCAATATCTCCCGCATATTGACTGTAGGCGAGAACTTCACCCTTACATATACAAACCAAGTTGATTGCCAGCCTCTGGAAAACGCTCTCAAAATGCCCTCGACTGTACCGGTATTTGAGACCGACGGAGTCACCTACGCAGGCCCTGTAGGCAGTATGGCCGACCGTCAGAATCCTCTTCGCGAACTTGCTTTCAACCGCGACAATGCTCTCAACGTATGGCGTCTCTTCGGCAATGCCTATATCGACATCAAGCCGGTGAAAGGCTTGACTCTCCGTTCCAATTTCGGCCTTGACTACGACGCCGCATTCATACATTCCTACAATTACACATTCCACAGCGACATCGTGAACAACGATACCAACTCCACCACCCTCTCCCAGGCCAATGACTCAAAGTGGACTTGGACCAATACCGCCAATTACAACTACACACTTAAAGAGGACCACAACTTCACCGTGCTTGCCGGTATGGAAATGTTCCGTCAAAGCCGTATCGACTTCTCGGGCTATAATGAGAATTATGATATTGAGACTCCCGACTATATGTATCCTGACGCCTCATCGGGTGTTGAGCGTTCTACAGGCAACAAATCGGCCTACGCACTGATTTCATTCTTCGGTAAACTCGATTATAACTGGCGCGATATGCTTCTTGCCTCGTTCACGATCCGCCACGACGGCTCCTCGCGCTTCGGCAGCAACAACCGCTATGGCACCTTCCCCGCCGCAACTTTGGGCTACCGTATATCGGAAAACATCAAGAAAGCATGGCTTGACGACCTCAAGATTCGCCTTTCATGGGGTAAGACCGGTAACCAAGCCATATCTAACACTGCTCGCTATGCCCTCTACATCGCCGACTATGGCAGCGACCGAGTGACTTCAACGGCCTACGACCTCCTGCTGCAGCAAAGCGGCATATTCCCCTCAGGCTACTACGCAAGCCAGACCGCCAACCCCAACCTCAAATGGGAGACTACAATACAATATAACGCCGGCGTTGACTTCAGTCTTTTCAAAAACCGCCTCACAGGCTCTCTCGACGCTTATATCAAAGATGTGAAAGACATGCTCATCACCCCTGCATATCTCGGCTCTATGGGTGAGGGAGGTGCCTCGTGGCTCAACGGACCCTCTCTGCGCAACTGGGGTATGGAATTCCAGATCGGATGGCGCGACGAACTTGCCTGCGGTCTTGGCTATCGCGCTTCACTCAACATGGACTTCTTCCGCAACAAGGTAACCTATCTGCCTGCAACCACCACCGGCTCGTATGCCCACACAACAAAAGAGAATCTCGTGCAGGCCAAGCAGCCCTACGGCTCGATAGTCGGCTATGTATTCGACGGCATTTTCCAGAATCAGGATGAGGTGCTGGCCTACGGTCAAGACAATGCCCGCGTCGGCGGCATGAAATATGCCGACCTCAACGGCGACGGAAAAATCACACCCGACGACCAGACATGGATCTTCAACCCGGTGCCTGATTTCTCTTTCGGTCTCAACGTAGAGCTAACATACAAGAACTTCGACTTCCAAATGTTCTGGCAGGGCGTCATCGGGCAGGATGTCTACAATAATCAGAAGTTCCAGAATGACTTTTGGAGCGTTACCGACGCCGGCAGCAACAAAGGCGTGCGCGTGCTCGACGGATGGCTGCCCAACGTAAACAGCTCTTCGACAATTCCCATGCTCACAACCAACAACCGCGGCGACGAGGGTCGTACATCCTCTTACTTCGTTGAAAACGGCTCTTACGCCAAGCTTCGCACTCTCCAGTTAGGCTATAATCTTCCGGCAAAAGTCCTCGGCAAACTGCGCATGAGCCGCGCACGAGTATACGTATCGGGGCAGAATCTCCTTACCATCAAGAGCAATAGCCTCACTTGCACCGACCCCGAGAATCCGAACTGGGCATATCCAATTCCCACTTCGGTATCGTTTGGCCTGCAACTCGACTTCTAAAGCTTTAAAAAACACACTATCATGAAATCCATAAAAACATATATATTCGCCATGCTCACACTCTGCATGGCCTCATGCGACGACTTTATCGACGTTCCTCCTACCGGTGTCGTTGACGGCGACCTCGCCTACTCCCAGCCCGACAAAATGGTCAATGCCGCATACGCCTCTCTTGGCGACTGCTGGTACAGTTATCCGTTCAACCTGTGGCCCTACGGCGACCTTGCCTCCGACGATTGCCTCAAGGGTGGCGGCGGAACAACCGACACCGGCTATCATCCGATGGAGATATGGTCTACACTTACATCGACACCGGGCGAACTCGACGAACTTTGGTATCGTCTCTACTGCAATATCTCGCGTTGCAACCGGGCCCTTGTTGCCCTTGAGCAATCGGGCGTAGATGTGCTCGGCGAGAAAACTGCGGCGCAGCGCACCGGTGAGGTGCATTTCCTGCGCGGTCACAGCTACTTCAAACTTCTCACAATGTTCCGCCAGATTCCGTGGGTGGATGAAGAGGTTTTCAAGAACAGCACGCAGGAGCAGACACCCAACAACCAATATAGCTACGAAGAGCTTTTTGCAAAGGTAATCAACGAATTCAAGCTTGCATACGACGCACTCCCGATGGAAGTGGAAGATGGTGGAGGCCGTGTAAACAAGGTTGCTGCGGCTGCATACCTCGCCAAATGCTACCTCACCCTCGCTTGGGGCGACGGATATGAGGCTACCGACGGCGTTGACTTCATCAATGAAGACTACATGGATAAGGTGATTGAGTATACCGATGTAGTAGAGAAGTCGAAATACGATTATCTCCCTGATTTCGGCGACATTTTCCTGCCCGATTACAAGAACAGCTCCGAGTCGATATTCGCAGTGCAGACCTCGCAGTATACAGAAGATAACACCCGCTACGGCCGTGCCAACTGGTCTAACATGCTCAATGGCTGCTGGGGAATATGGTCGTGCGGTTGGGATTTTCATAAACCGTCGCAAGATCTTGTGAATGCCTATAAGACAAAAGACGGACTTCCGCTCTTCGATAAATACGATGCGACAGACGACTACCCTGTCAACGGCGTGACATCATCACAGAAATGGGATCCGCGGTTGTTCCACACAGTCGGCATGCCCTCATTCCCCTACAAATATGAGGAAAAATATATGATGACGACCGATAATTCGCGTACTCCCAATACCTACGGCTACTATACCTCACTTAAAGATGTGCCTCAGCGCAGCGGAGGAGAGACGTTCGATGGCTCGTGGCAGGCATTCGCGATGAATGATTACGTATTCCGCTATACCGACGTAATGCTCATGCGCGCCGAAGCCCTGATTGAAAAAGGACGTCTTGAAGAAGCCCGCTCCATCATCAACGATATACGCAGCCGTGCCGCAAACTCTATTGACAAGCACATCGCTTACGCAAAAGACTATTGCGAGATCGCCCTCTACCCTGCTGCAGATTTCAGCGACAAAGAAAAGGCCCGCACACGTCTGCGCTGGGAACGACGCCTTGAAATGGCTATGGAAAGCAGCCGATATTTCGACCTGCGCCGTTGGGGCATTGCATCTGAGGTTCTCAACTCATACTTCGAGAAAGCTAAAGATTTCAGCTACGACGGTGTGAAATACGGTCAGTATTATCAGGACGCATATTATACCGCCGGAAAAAATGAGTTCTACCCAATACCATACAACCAGCTCTACTACGTACCGGGACTTTACGTACAGAACAAAGGTTATAATTAATAAATCGACCTACAATGAAAAATTTTAAATATATATTCATGGCAATGGCCGGGCTTGTCTTAGTTACCTCTTGCCAAGACAAAGACTATGATATTGCTGCGCCCGTGATAGCTCCTATCGACGCAAACAGCATAAGCGGTACTCTCGATGGCGACGACTATATCTGGACATGGACCAAGCCTGCAGATCTCTCTATGGTGGTAAGCCTCTACAACGGCTCTACATTCACCGGCTCAGAAACAGTAAAAGGCAACAGCTACACCCAGACCAACATCGACACCAACATCGAATACACATACGTATTCAAGCTCACCGACGGCGAGAATTTCTCTACGGGTGTAATCAAACACTACACCCGCCAAGGAGCTGCAAAAGTGAGCGGTATAACTATGGCACAGATTGAGAAAGTAGGAGGATACGACGCACAAGTGTCATGGGACGCCAATGAGTCGGCTACTGCCATAAATCTCTCTGCTACCAACGGCAGCCGCAATATTAGTGAATCTTTGGCCGGAGACTGCTGCCAATATACCATTGCTGACGTCAATTTCGGTGAAGAATGGACTGTCACTCTCACAGCCGAAAACGAATCGGGTAAATCGCTCGCGACGTCAGCCTCGCTCAAAATCGGCAAGACTGCCATCGGTTTCCTCTGTGTTTACGCCACACCGGAAGAGCTCATAGCTGATGGTGACGATGACGAAGCTTCGGCATGGCTGTGGTTACATGAACAATATCCGACCGCTCAATATGTTTATTTCGGCGACATAAAATCCACTGCCGATCTCGACCCCTACCGCGTGCTTTTCTGGCTTCGCGACCTTGAGGGAGTAAGTGAGGCCGAAGTCTTCACAATGCCCGCTGTGGTTGACGGAGCCACTCCATATATCAAACAATGGTATACCGACGGCGGCAACCTGCTCTTATGGAGCCACGCCACGGTATATATCGGCAACCTCGGCCGCATTGAGCCCGATATGATCAAAAACAACGACCGCTCTATCGGTACAGGCGTTGGAGGCTACAACGGCGATACTTGGAGCATGGCAGTTTCGCTCAACCCCGGAGGTAAATTCACCAAAGACCACTCTACCCACCCCCTCTACAAAGGCCTTGAAACTACTGCCAACGACCGCTGCAAACTCATAACATTCAAAGGTCCGGGCTGGACTGAAGACCACAATTGCCTTTTCTTCAATATTCCCGGAGTCTTGACCTCTTTGGGAAATCAAGAAGAGGCTTGCTACAACGCCCTCACTCAAGTATATGGTATTTATCCGCTCGGCACGTGGGACTCGCAGATTGATTTCATCTCGCAACTCAATGTATGGGAAGCCCAACAGGGCGACAGTGACTTCAAGGGCACTGTTCTATGTATAGGCAACGGTGGCTGCGAATTCTCGATGAAAAACGATGACGGCACACCCGACAAGAGTGCACGTCCTAAAAACAACCAATATCAGGACAATATCCTCACTCTTGCTCACAACGCTCTCGAATACCTTAAGACTCGATAGGGCTATAATAGAATATAGGTAAAAAGGATTGGACGGATCCATGGATAGGCCTCGGCTCTCCATGGATCTTTTTTTCGCATTATGCTAAGGTGTTGCAGGGAATAGCCGAATTATATATATTTGCAGTGGCAATGATAAAAACATAAATCAATGAAAAACGAGAAAGAGAAAATGCTCGCAGGCGAACTGTACGACGCCAACTATGATCCGAACCTCATAGCTGAGCGCAAGGCTTGTAAGACGGTGCTTCATCAAATCAATGCGTTGTCTCCCGATAGTGATGACAAACGATATGAATTGTTCCGTAAGATTTTAGGCCGGACTGGCAATCAGTTCATTATCGAATCTCCTTTTCACTGCGATTATGGCTATAACATTGCATTGGGTGAGAATTTCTATATGAATGTCAACTGTGTCATTCTCGATGAGGCTAAGGTGACATTTGGCGATAATGTCTTTATCGCTCCAAACTGTGCGTTCTATACAGCAGGCCATCCTTTTGATGTAGAGCAGCGCAACCGGGGTCTCGAATATGCAAAACCCATCACAGTCGGCAACAATGTATGGATAGGTGGAAATGTGGTGGTTCTTCCCGGTGTCAGCATTGGCGACAACTGCGTAATTGGTGCCGGAAGTGTGGTGACTAAAGATATCCCGGCCGACTCTCTTGCGGTCGGAAATCCGTGTAAGGTTATTCGGTCAATCAAGCAGTAATCTTTTTACCAATGTATCCAACAGACAATACATTTGATTCCAATCGTTTTTTCTTTCGCCATTGGGCGATCGACGATGCGGAAGCCCTGTTCAAATATGCGTCAGACTGCCGGGTCAGCGAGCCGGCACAATGGCCATGCCACACATCGGTTTATATGAGCCGAGAAGTCATCGAAAAGTATTTTCTTCCAAATCCGGAATGTTATGCAATAATTGACAAACAGACTCTTGAACCGATAGGCTGTGTCGGGCTCGTGCCTGAGGGCGGTGAGTACTACACGCCGCTCACGGGCGAAAGGGAAGTGGGATATTGGGTAGGCTATCCACATTGGGGCAAAGGAATCGCGACAGAAACCCTGCAAAGATTCATGATCTTTTGCCGAGACCAGCTTGGCTTGCAGTCTCTCCTGCTGACCACCCTTGCCGACAACATCGGCTCCCGCCGAGTTGCAGAGAAGTGCGGATTCAGGCAGATTGATAAATTTGAATACGACGGCAAAGCAAGCATAGCTCACCGGACGATTCTGAAATAGACATACCGGCAGGACAATAGATAATCGTCCTGCCGGCATATTTTGAGTCCATGATATAGGCTATTTGCCAAACATGTTTCCGATTTTACCTTTGATTTCTTCTATCACGCTTTCCTGAACGCCGTCGCCGTCAAGGTCGCCGATTAATCCGGCGCCTTTTACCTTTTCGATAATCTCGCTTATAGAGAAGTTACTGGTGTCAATGCCCTTGAGGTGCTCAGTCACTGCGGAAACATCAAATGAATTTCCAAATTTCGATGTGAGTTCCGACAAAATGTTCTGTATGTCCATAATCAATTTTTGATAGGTTAAACAATCTAATGACAATTATATATACAATCCTATCATTTCAATTGTTTATGCCATACAGCTAAATTATGAATTTTTTCATTATAATGAGCGTAGAAATGCAGTCAGATCATCATTTACAGCCAAGCCGATTTTCTTTCTGAGCCTGTTGCGGGCCGACTCTACACTCCGTACTTCGCGATATGTCAGAGAGGCAATTTCTTTTGTATCCAACCCAAGATGTAGAAACGCACACAGGCGCATATCTCGTGCCGTCAGTTCCGGATATCTATCTGCCAATGTCTTATAAAAATCAGGATGTACGCGTTCAAAGAATAATTTGAATTCATCATCTGCATTAGAGGTGCAAAGTTGCGAGAGCCTGATTGTCAGAGACCTTACATTCTCTTTCTTGACAGTCTCGCGCGGGTTCAATTCGATAAGTACCTGTCTTAGGGATTCACACACATCAGTCAAAGCTTCCTGCTGCCTTATCTTCTCAAGCGATAATGTCGTGAGTTCTCTATTGACTTTATTCAGATCTTCATCGTGGAGGTTTGCTTGCCTTATATATTCGGCTTCCAATACCTCCTTTTTCTTTCTTTGCGATAAATATAGCAGTAATATAAATGAAAGCACTACAATCAACACTGCAATCATTATATAAGCCCAAACCGACTTGGCGGCACGAGTTGATATAGCGGTATCATTAAGTTTAATGTTGATATCATCAAGGTTTGTCAACCTGAGTCGCCGTTCGGCTGTCAGAAGAGAATCATTTATCGAGACAGTTTCAAAAAGCAGCTTGTTTGCCTTTTCATACTCCTTTTTATCTACATATACTTGAGAGAGTGTTTTGAGGGTTGACACCATGTCTTCATTCCTGCCAAATTCGCGGCATTTGCTCAAAGCCTCATTGGCGTAAGTAAGCGCAGAATCCGGATATCCTGTCTTCAGATACATCTTGCTGATATTGAGATATGCGCTCACCATACCTCTCACATCGCCCAAATCTTTGTATTGCGCCAGACCGATGTTAAAACGGCTCATGGCTACATCGTTTTGTTCGAGGCGTCCATAAAGCACGCCCTGCTGTACTCTCATGCTGGCCAGTTGCGCAGGATGTTTATTCTGGTCGATATAGTCGAGACTTCTCTGAGAGGCCTCAAGAGCTTGGTCTATCTTATCCTGCAAGGCATAGAGTTCAGAAAGATTACCGTAATTGAGAAATGTCTCATGGTGCACATTCTCACGTAAATTGATTTCAAGAGCTTTGTTGAGATACTCTTCAGCTTTCTCAAATACACCACACTGACCGTAAACTATACCTATATTATTATATAGCATGGCCTTGATTTTGTCGTACTCAGGCTTGTCGCAAAGTTCTATTCCTTTTGAATAATAGTCAAGCCCGAGATCCTGCATGCCCATTTCAACAAATGTAGCACCAAGACGAATATACATGTTAAGAATCTGCCGTTTATCCCTCTCAATAGGCTCCGGCTCGCTCTGAAGTATATCAAGAACGGATCTCAGCACCACTACCGCATCGGCGTTATTGCCTGTGTAGTGTAGTTTATATGTCAACGTATTTATATGCTGATATAAGGACTCGCAATCAGTATCAGTCTTGAGAGTCAATGAATCTATACTCATGATTTCATCGTCAACTCCCGGTAAAATTCCGCTTACATCTCTATTTAATATATAGTCTCTCACTTCCGGAGCTTTGCCAAGGCCTGAATGACTGTCACAGCCAAGCAGCAACGGCAGCAAGATAGCACAAATAGTGAAATATAGTATATACGGCAGAGTTTTAGGCATTATATTTCTCAGGTACATTGAGTCTATGCAAAGGTAATATATTTTTTTCAAATACCAAAAGCCTATTATACCCGCAAATTGCCATCGCTAATAATTAAGCAATGCAAACAATTGAATACAGGTGTATTATAATTTGATGCCGTAGTGTTTTAACAAGAATATTTTGATTGCTGTAGATATATAACCTCTTAAATTTGCTCAGTAATGTCAATACCCCTACTTTTGCAGCGAATAATAGCGTTGTCTATGGCAATGACTATGAATAAAGCAATTGTGAAATGATTTACTTATAAGTAATGCCGGGTTGCGACGCGAAGTCGCAA
>OFFM01000066.1_pt1 | contig 105372 bp, 90 predicted proteins | sample 1521401 | NCBI WGS metagenome assembly OFFM01 (sample SAMEA3504118, study PRJEB24116) | mouse gut metagenome | biome: mouse gut; feature: mouse-associated habitat; material: faeces | place: Denmark | collected 2011
CCATTGCTCTTTCAAAAAGGTCGAAACCATCTCGGAATCATACTCGAAATGTTAATTTGCAATAAGTTTAAATCAGTTCTATGTTCAGGCGGGGATTATTTCTGTATTCCGTCAAAGACGAACACCGAGAGCGGGGGAAGCTCGAGGGTTAGCGGGGCGTCTATGTCGATGGGGCTTGTGATGTCGAATCCCGGAAGACCTCTCTGGGAGAAGGCGTCGGAGAATTTCACGGCACCTTTGACATAGGCGGGGATGTCGAGAGCCTCGCGCAGGGTGGTGTTGAACTCCTGAGGCGACTCAGAGGGGTTGCGCAGGGCAAGAGTGGCTTTTTTGCCGTTCCACGAGGCCCAGCCATAGACGTTGGCTTTCTTTCCGTCCCAGGGGTTTCCACCGACCCAGTGGATATCAGGCAGAACGTCGGCGTTCTTTTTCTGCCACTGTATGCATTCGGCGATGTCCTTCCAGAGGCGTCCGCCGTTTATGCTGTCGAGAAGTTCGTAGTCGGTGTAGAGTTCGACCATTCCCGAACCGCAGGCGTAGGCGCAGCGCAGTTCGCGCACTATTCCGTTATAGTCCATAGTCTTGGATACATTGCCTTTCTTGGTCAGGATAACTCCGTGGGTCATAAGGGTGTTTATGGGACAGAGGGGAGAATCCTTGATGAACTTGTCATAGACCATGTGGTCGCGGTAGGTAATCCAGCGTTCGCGGTCATCGCCCTGGTTGCCTATGGCGCTCCAGTCGGCTTCCTGACGCCAGACAGCGTCGGTGAAGTGGAACCAGAAGGGAGAGGCCCAGGTGCCGACGGTGGTGTTGAAGAACATGTCGGGCCGCATTTTCCTGACCTGTTTCTCTATGTTGATGATGGCTTCGGCATTCTCTTCGCCACGGTAGCCGGGATCGGGGCCTACGGAGACACCCTGTGCGCTGATGCCGTCGAGCTTGAAGAAGCGGAAATCGAAGTTGTCGATCATGTTTTTGCATGCCGAGAGGAAAGTGTCGTAATACGCCGGGTTGCTGAGCTGCATTCCTCCGCGGTCTTTCCAGTAGGCGCGGCGCATCTGGCCTGAAGCACCGTAGCCTCCGACCGGTCCGAGCCAACCGCCTATTCCGGCGCCTATAGTGGCGGCTACGGAATCAACTTCGCGGAAGCCGTTGGGGAAGTTTTTATTGAAGGTCCAGGTGCCGTAGTTGTCCCATCCGTCGTCCCAGACGAAAGCGTCGATGGCTGCGTTGTTTTCCTTGAACAGTTTCTGTTTCCAGTGTTCGGCTACTCGCTCGCAGTCGGCGATGGTCATGTGGTCGGCGTATGTCGGCGAGTTGTTGCGGTCGATGTTGAGCTCATACCATGAATTGTAGATGTTCATGGGGCGCCAGGGCACTGCGCGTTCTCTCTCGCTGTAGGCGAGGACAGAGCGGCGCTGCTGTCCGGGAGCCACTATGCCCACAACGGCGCTGATGTCCCAGGTGGTGCCTTTCTGCATGAGGGTGTGGCGGCTCCAGAGTCCCTGAAGACGGAAGGCGCCGTTGTCGGCCTCGGTGACGGAATTATTTCCGGTAGGTGTCTCCAGCCCGGCGAAAATCTCGGGTGAGGCAATGATTGCGCCCCGGGTGTTGCCGACGACTTTCGGCATTTCGGCGCTTTTCAGAGGCTTGCCGTTGTAGGCCATGGCAATGATGGCGTGCATCTCGATGTCGCGGAGCGCCGTGAGATCCATCTCTGTGCGGAGATAGTGGGACCCGTCGCGGAGCACGGCGCGCCATCTGATGCTGAGGCCGTGGCCGGTGAGGGTAGCCTCTATCGCTTTGCCGGGGAGCTTCTGCGAGCCGACGGCGGCTTTCGGGTCGCCTTTGAGGGTGGCCATGCGCCAGCCGGAGACTTTGAAGGAAGAGGCTGGAAGGACGGTGCTGTCCTGAAGTATGACCGTGAAAATTTCAGTGCCGGGAGTCAGTCCGAGCTGAGGGCATCCTCCGAAAAGGACTTTTCCTCCCTTGTTTGTGAAAGAGGCGCTGAGGATAGTGTTGCGCAGTGTAAGGGTGGAGCCTTTGGCGGCTGATGTCACGCGTGCGGCGCCGGGCTGGATTTCCTGAGGGAAAATGACCGACTGGGCCGACACGGCGCCCGCTGCGAGCAGACAGAGCAGCAGCGCAAGCGCGGAAAAGATGTTTCGTTTTGTCATATATCGCTGATGGTTATTGGTTTCAGACTTAAGATTTATACAAAGATAATACATTGTTTTCTAAAAGATAGCTTTTTCGTTAAAAATTGGAATTCTTAAGGCAAATTAGCTGAATTTATTTTGTCGGGAGGAAAAACAGGGGCCCGGAATAACCAATATCCCGAGCCCCTCTGCTACCTAACCAAAATAATAATGCACTTAAAATCTATTTAGAAACCTATTTCTGGAGTGTCACAGTGACAGTCCAGTCCTTCTTCGTACCATCGGCAGCAGTTATTCTGTATCGGTTAGGCTTGCTCCAGTCGCCGGGGGCACCGAGACGGGGAGCGCCTTCGATCGGTTCGATGACAGCGGCGGTCGAGATGTTGAGAACGACCACCAGATTCGTTGAACTGAGGTTTGCCAGCTGGTCAGCCGGGAAGTTCGAGGCAGGAGAAACGGTGACAGAAACCGTGCCGGCTTCATCGTTTTTCTGATAATTCGAACGGCTGAGGGTTGCCTGCATGACTTTGTTTTCTCCGCTACCGGGATTTACGTCCGATGTGGTGTAGCGGTAGTAAACGCCCTGGATGCTTGTTATGTCAGCGTTCTCGTAGGTGTCGAGGTCCTCGAATCCATGCTCGAGGCATCCCGAGAGCGTGACCATGGCAAAAATGGCGGTGAAAAGCGCTGTAATATAATTTTTCATCTGATTTATTCAGTTAAAAGGGTTAGAAACTTACCAAAGGTCATTCTGTTCGAAGTCAAGACCGTATGCCTCGCGAGTATCGAGGAATCCCTGCGGTATGGGGAACAGATAGCGACGTTCCGTGAACGTGCGGTTGGCTGAGTTCAGAAGTGTCAGCTGATTGATGATAAACGCAGTGCGGTCGCGGTTGATCTCGATCTTATATACCGGACGGTCAAGGTCGTAGATTATGTCGCCTGCGGGACGGCCGTAGTTGGAGTGGCCTCCGTATTTACCCCAACGGAGATAGCTGAAGTAGATGTCACCGCCTTCATGACACATTTCGACGCGGCGTTCGCGCATGTAGTCGGCCCAAGCGTCGGCGAGGTTCGAGGCTGTCGAAGCGGGGAGCTTGCCGTGTTGGGTGCGGGTTGCGTTGAGCGCTTTGACAGCCTCGGTAACGTTGCCCTTGAGCAGATAAGCTTCGGCAAGGTTCATGTAGGCTTCGCCGACACGCGCAATGTTGTAGTGGAGAGCTACTTTACAGCTGAAGTAGGCGCGGGGTTCCGGGTTCTTGATGTTGCATTTTGCCCAGTAGTAACCGGTAGTCGTGTTGTACCATCCTCCGTCCTCTTTGTCGCGGACGCCCATCGAGATGTTTCCTGCGAGGTTCAGCCCTACGGTTTCGCCTACCCATGTGCCTTTGTCATAGACAATGCTGGTGTAGAAACGCGCATCGCGGTTCTGATACATGATGTCGGAAATGTCACGGTCAGTAACGCCGGCGTTGAGTGTCGCATAGCGTGTCGCTGCGGGATGTGCGTTGTTGAGTTCCTGGAAGTCCTGAGGAGTCGGAATTCTGCGGAGATTACCGTTAGCCTGTTCGTACTGGTCGATCTGGCCGGGCTGTGTGACTGAGAGCGGATTGTGCTCGGTCACGTTGCTTTTGTACTGGCTGGTCTCGTACCAGGGGAGGGCTTTGCCGGTAGCTTCATCCACCACGAGATACTGGTCAACGAGGTCCTGAGTGGGGAAGAAGATTGCCCATGCTTCGAAAGTCGGGGCGCCGGAGCTCATCTTCAGGGGCTGGGGACAGAGTGAGTTGGTCTGGTCGCCCGGGCTGATGTTGGGATATGTGCGGATGAGTTCCTCGTAGCCGCCGATGGTGGTGTTGGTCTGCAGACGATAGTATCCCCAGAGGATTTCAGGGTCCATGTCGTTGGTCTCGTTGAACATGCCGCCATAGTTGCTTGAGAGGGCGGGACCGTTGGTCACCACGTCGTTTGCGAATTGGATAGCCTTGTCAAGATAAGTCTGATCGCCGGTGTACGCGTAAGCCTGAAGGGCAGCGCGGCTGGCGATGACTTCGGCCGCATATTTATTGGGCAGTCCGGGTTCAGCAGAGGTGGGGAAAGCCGGTATGGCTGCCTCGAGGTCATCCATGACATATTTGTAGCTTTCAGCCACAGTCTTTGTCATGGGGATCTTGGCTTTCAGAGAGTCGGCGGGTTCGAGAACCTCGGTCATAGGGACAAAACGGCCCATTTTGCGAGCCTGATCAAAGAATACGAGTCCGCGGAGGAAACGTCCCTGCGAGATCAGTTCTTCTTTTTCGGCCTGGGTCAGAGCTTCGCTCTCCTGGGCTTTCTGGATGATTAGGTTACAGCGGCGGAGCAGCCCGAAGCGGCTTATGCCGGCGTCAGTGCTGGTGCTGAGACCGAGTTCGGTGGCGATGTTGTCAATGCCTTCGCCAACTTGCGAGCACCGCGCTGCATTAGGAGTGCGTGCCTCCCAACTTGTGCAGGAACCGGATCCGGCCAGTCCAAGGTTGGTGATGGCTACGTCATACGTTCCGTGTACGAACGCATCGGCCGTGGCCTTGCTGCCCCACACGGTGGCTTCGTCGAAGGTTGAAGTGGGGTGAGTGTCAAGCGTGTCTTTGCAGGAGGAGAGACCGGCTGCAACAAGACCGATTGCGATTATGGAAAGATATTTCTTTTTCATGTGGATTTATTCAATATTCTGTATTAGAAACCTAAGTTGAGAGTTACGGCGAGCACGCGTTCAACGGGATAGCCGTAGTTGCTTGTCGAAGCGGTTTCAGGATCCATACCGTACTTCTTGGCCTTCGAGATGGTGAAGAGGTTCTGGCCGGAGAAGCCGAGACGGCAGCGTGAAATCCACTTGAGATTGCGCAGGAGTTTATATTTGAAATCGTAGCCGAACTGGAGGTCCTTCATGCGGAGGTACTGGCCGTTGACGAGCCAGAAATCGCTGGAGACATAGTTCTGGTTTGCGTTTGAGCCGGTGTTGCTCATCAGACGCGGCAGCATAGCGTTGCGGTTGTCCGGAGTCCATACGTCGGTCTGGAAGTCAAACATGACTGGCATGTCGGTTGACTGGCCGGTCTGGAGGCCGAGTTCACCGGGAACATACATGTCGAATGCAGTTGAGCCCTGGAAAAGCATGGTCAGATAGAAACCTTTGTATCCGAAGCTCATGTTGATACCGTACTGGCCTTTGGGTGCAGACTGATGTCCGCGGAGACGTCCGTCGGCGCCGGTGATCTGACCGTCACCGTTAGTATCCTCATACATGAGGTCGCCGGCGGTCAGGTTGCCTGAGTTGATTGCCGAAACGAAGCCAGGGTTGTTGATGATGTCGGCAGCGCTCTGGTAGAAACCGAGAACATGGTAGATGTTTCCGTAGTAGTTCAGCTTGCGCTGCTGCTGACGGGTGTAGGGGTTCATGTATGAGCTTTCGGCTTCGTCGGCTATGCGGGCCCAGAGGCTGTTGTAGAGGGTGAAGTTTCCGGAGATGTCGTAGGTGAAATCGCCCACTTTGTCACGCCATCCGAGCTGGAATTCCCATCCTTCGCGGCGGAACTCGCTGTCGGAGCTTACTCGGGGCAGTCCGATACCGATGACCTGATTGATATAGCTGTCGCCGGTGGGAGCCACGAGGTAGCCTTTGGTTGAATAGTAGAAATAGTCGATAGATCCCCAGAGACGGCTGTTGAGAGAAGCGAAATCGAGACCTATGTCGGTCTGCTTGGTGGTGTACCATGTCAGGTCGGGAGAAGCGATGGCGCCTTCAGAGAAAGTCGGCACGTATTTTCCGTTGATGACATAACCGAGGTTGTTGAGGTCGTAGGATGTCAGATACTGGAATCGGCCGGCTGATGAGTCGAGACCGGTTTCACCGTAGGATGCGCGGAGCTTCAGGTTGTTGAAGATGTTGCGCTCGACGATATCTTCCATGAATTTCTCCTGGGTGATTCTCCAGCCCAGAGAACCGCTGTAGAAGTTACCCCAGCGCTTGCCGGGAGCGAAGCGGTCGGAACCGTCGCGGCGGAGGCTTCCTTCAACGAGGTAGCGGCCGTCGTAGTTGTACTTGGCCTGGAATATCCAGGCGGCGCGTCCGAGTTCAGCCTCGGAGCCGCCGTTGGTCACTCCTTCCTGCGGGCCAACCTCGATCTGATCGATGGGGAAGTCATAGTTCTCGCGCTGTTCCCAGTAGCTTTCGCCCCATTCATAATAGTTCTCGTAACCGGCGAGAGCGGAGACGGAGTGCTTGCCGAAGCGGCGGTTGTATTCGATGAACACCTGGTTGGTGAACGCGTAGCCCGATTGAGAGGCGTGGTTGAGAAGCGGCTTGTTGGCATAGGTGGGCATTTCGGAATCCCATGCGTATGCTGCAGCATCTTTGCGCCAGTTTTTCTGGGTGTTGGAGTAGTAGCGGTAGTTGGCCGAATAGCGGAGCTTGAGGCCATCGACCCAGAGGCAATCCCAGATGAGGTCGCCCTTACCGTTGATCACGTTCCACTTGTTGAGTTTGTAACCGGCATCCTCTGCGGTCTCAACAACGGGGTTGTCGGTAATACCGGAGAAGGGGAGCCCGAAGTTGTTGTAGCCGGGACGATAGGATTTCTGGTTGTTGATGTGGGAGAATACCTGATAATAGCTGTCGGCTGTCGAAGTGTAGGGATGGGTCTGTTTCTGATGATATCCGTCGATGGTTGCGTTGACGTGGAGTCCGAGATCCTTGAGGTAGATGTTGTCGGTGATGCGGAAGTTGGTGCGCTTCATCCAGTGGTTGTCGCTGCGGTAGAGCGACTGCTGGTCAGTGTGGGCGAGCGAGATGTAGAACTGGTTCATCTCGTTGCCGCCGGTCAGACGCAGCGCGTGCTTGGTCTGGGGCGCCCAGTTGCGGAGCACGAGTTTGCGCCAGTCGGTGTTTGAGTAGTGCTCGGGATCTGAACCGTCGCGCATGGCCTGGATGGCTTCGTCTGACCAATATGGATCAAGGCCGTCGTTGGCGCGAGCTTTGTTGTACCACACGGCACGATCGTAGCCCTGCATCTTCTCGGGCCAGATGTTGGGCTGTGCCCAGCTGGCGTTGAAGTCATACTCGATAGTCGCACGGCCCTGCGAACCGGCTTTAGTCGTAACCTGGATGATACCGTTGGCAGCACGCGAACCATAGACAGCTGTTGCCGAGGCGTCTTTCAGGATAGAGACGTCCTTGATATCGTCGGGAGCGAGGTTTGCGAAGTCATCCTCGCTGCGGATGATACCGTCGATGACGTAGAGTGGAGTGCCACCGCCGCGAATGCTGACGCTGGGACGCGAGTTGATACCGCCACCGCTTGCCTGGATGAGGACACCGGGTGAACGGCCGGCCATACCCTGGATCACGTTGGTGACCGGAAGGTTGGTGATCTGGTCGGATTTTACGGTCGAGACAGAGGAGATAAGATCGCGTTTTGTCGAGGTAGAATAACCGACAACGACGATTTCATCGAGGTTGCTGGCGCTCTCGATGAGCTTGATCTCCATGTTGTCCTGGATTTTTACTTCCTCGGGCTGCATGCCTATGTAGGATACAACGAGGGTCTTGGCATTGTCCGGTACATCAAGGGTGAATTTGCCGTCGATGTCCGTCGAAGTGCCGACTTTCTGATTGCCCTTGACAACCACGGATGCGCCGAGGACTGGCTCTCCGGTAGCGGCCTCGGTGACTGTACCTCTGACGGTACGGGCCGATGCGATTCCGGCAAGCAGTGACATAAATGCCATGAATAGGAAAAGTCGTCTTTTCATGTTTTACATTTGCTTTTGATTGGTTAATTAATTTATGGTATTTAATCTATGGTTCTGTGATATTTATGGCTTACAGTTGAGTTGTTCTCTATGCGATTTTTTTTGAAAAAAGTTGCAGGTTTCAGGTGTGAAAAAACAATGCTTTTCCCAAAACTTTTGCCAAATGTAGGCATAATTTTACCCCCCCCAATTTTTTAACGAGCATTAACCTTAAATAACATTGAGCTTGGTTAGTGTTAAGGGAACCAAATCGAAAACCGGGCGTCGCTGAGCGGGACGTCGCCAGATTTCAGGGCGAAATGAAAAAAAACGGCGGGGAGGGTTGGAGGGATGAAGAAATTGATTAACTTTGTGGAAAATATCAATTCTTACAAAAAAACTAATAACCAATGACAAACTCAAAGCCTTATGTTGTAGGCATAGACATGGGCGGTACAAACACCGTGTTCGGTATTGTCGATGCCCGCGGTCTGGTCGTGGCAAGCAACTCGATCAAGACCCGCAAGCATGCCAAATTTGAAGATTACATCAACGAGCTCTGCACGGAGCTTAACCGTCTGATAACAGACAATAATTTGGTTGATAAGATCTACGGCATAGGCGTGGGCGCTCCCAATGCCAATTATTTCACCGGCATGATAGAGGACGGAGTCAATCTACCCTGGCCAACGCCCATACCCTTCGCCAAGATGCTTTCTGAAAAGATGGGTGTGCCCGTTGCCATTACCAATGACGCTAACGCCGCCGCCATCGGCGAGATGACCTACGGCGCCGCACGCGGACTGAAGGATTTCATCATGATCACTCTCGGCACAGGCGTGGGCAGCGGAATCATCATCAACGGACAGCTTGTCTATGGCCACGACGGTTTCGCCGGCGAGCTGGGCCACATGATAGTGAAGCGCAACAACGGACGCCTCTGTGCCTGCGGACGCTCGGGCTGTCTCGAGACTTACTGCTCGGCTACCGGCGTCGCACGTACCGCACGCGAATATCTGGAACTGACAGACACTCCGTCGCTTCTGCGCGACATTCCTTCCGACGAAATCACCTCGAAGGATGTCTATGACGCAGCCGTCAACGGCGACAAACTCGCCAATGACGTGTTTACGTTTACAGGAACCGTGCTTGGCGAGGCTCTGGCCGATTTCACAGTGTTCTCCGCTCCCGAGGCGTTCATTCTCTTCGGCGGTCTTGCCAAGGCAGGCGATCTCCTGCTCAAACCGGTTCGCGAGGCAATGGAGAAAAACATGCTCTCGATCTGGAAGGGCAAGGTTAAAGTCATCCTGAGCGAGCTGAAGGAAGCTGATGCCGCCGTACTCGGCGCAAGCGCTCTCGGCTGGGAAGCAAAACCCGTGGCCACTCCCGAAGTAATAGCAACTCCCACCGCCGTAGAAATCACGAAATAAATCCACGGCTCATTCAGGTGGGCCGAAACATAACTTTTTGAACAAAGTCAAGCTCTGACAGCCGGAGCTGACTTTGTTTTTTCGTATCATACCACATTATCCACAAAATAAATTATCCACAAAATAACGATGAGGAAGAATTCAGCCATGTTCGTGGCGCTTGCCATGATTATGATTCCTTCCGCTATCAGCGCGAAGATGAAGTATGATTACGGAGTCGTGCCACATGCTGATGGTGGATGGGGAGGAGAGATAGCCTGAAGCTCGAGCCCCGCAAGGGATGGCTCATTTATGTGGAGAAGAAATAAATTTTGCACAATAGGAGCAAATTGACTAATTTTGCACACCTATAATATCATAGGGCTTGCAGGGGAACTCTTCCGGCAAGTCCTATGACTTTGATTAACGACTTTAACACTGATAAGAATATGGAACGTAAAGTAAGGGTCAGATTCGCGCCTTCGCCCACGGGGCCTCTCCACATCGGCGGTGTGCGCACCGCTCTCTATAACTATCTGTTCGCGCGCCAGCACGGCGGCGACATGATTCTGCGTATCGAGGACACTGATTCCAACAGGTTCGTGCCGGGAGCCGAAGAGTATATCAACGAGGCTCTGGCATGGCTCGGGATAGGAATCGACGAGGGCGTCCGCGAAGGCGGAAAATATGGCCCTTACAAACAGAGCGAGCGCCGCGACATCTATCGTGAGCATGTCGGCAAGCTGCTTGACGCCGGAAAGGCCTACATCGCGTTCGACACTCCCGAAGAGCTCGAGGCCGCCCGCAAGGCTGTTCCCAACTTTCAGTATGACGCTTCGACCCGCGGCTCCATGCGCAATTCGCTTTCGATGGACCAGGCAGAGGTTAAGAAGCTGATCGATGCCGGAGAGAAATATGTGGTTCGCTTCAAAATCGAGCCGGGCCGCGACGTGGAGGTAAACGACCTTATCCGCGGAAAGGTGACCATCAATTCCTCTATTCTTGACGACAAGGTGCTATACAAAAGTGCCGACGATCTGCCGACGTATCATCTGGCAAACATAGTGGATGACCACCTGATGGAGGTGAGCCACGTTATCCGCGGCGAGGAATGGCTTCCGTCGGCTCCGCTCCACGTGCTTCTCTACGAGGCTTTCGGCTGGGCCGACACGATGCCCGCTTTCGTGCATCTTCCCCTTCTGCTCAAACCTGACGGAAAAGGGAAACTCTCGAAACGCGACGGCGACCGCCTCGGTTTCCCGGTGTTCCCTCTCGAGTGGCATGACCCCAAGAGCGGCGAGATCTCCTCGGGCTATCGCGAACGCGGCTATCTGCCGGAGGCTGTCGTGAACTTCCTGGCGCTTCTGGGCTGGAATCCGGGCGATGACACCGAGATCATGTCGATGGACGAACTGATAGCGAAATTCTCGCTCGATCATTGTTCGCGCGCGGGAGCACGCTTCGATTTCGAGAAGGGAAAATGGTTCAACCACAAGTATCTGCAGATGATTCCCGCCGAAGAACTCGCTCAGATGTTCAAGCCGGTCATGAAGGCGAACGGCGTTGATCCCGAGGCGTTCTCCGACGAATACATAACCCGCGCCGTAGCCATGGTGAAGGACCGCGCCAATTTCGTCAGCGATCTCTGGCAGCAGGCGCGCTTCTTCTTCATCGAGCCGGATAGCTACGAGGAGAAGGCGGTTCGCAAGCGCTGGAGCGATGAAATGCCGCGCATCATGGGCGAACTCATCGAGGTGCTGGAAGGACTGCCTGATTTCAGCGCGGCCACGGCTGAACCTATCGTGCTGGGCTGGATCGCCGACAAGGGCTATCATCTCGGAAACGTGATGAACGCCTTCCGCCTGACGGTTGTCGGCGAGTGCAAGGGTCCTCACATGTTTGACATCACCGAACTCATGGGCCTGGAGGAGACTGTGCGCCGCATCCGTCTCGGAATCGAGCGCATCCGCAAGCCTGAATAAAAAATCGTCACATTAAGAGCCGGCTCTAAAGATTACTTCCGGCGCAACCACGCCGGAAGTCTTATTACGCCCACGGCGAGATAGACATAATAGGTCAGGAGGCGCCAGAGAATGGCGATGACAAGAACCATCGACGCGTCGCTGATCAGGTCGCCGTAATAGTTGGTGAAGAGCCATTCGCTCAGTCCGCTTCCGCCCGGAGTGGGGCTGATGGTCAGGAGTGTCCAGACAACGAACTGACGGGCGAACACAATGCCTTGCGGAGCAAGAGCGGAAAATCCCCAGAAAAGGGCGTTGACGACGAGATAGCGACTGATCCAGGTCAGAGCGGTGGCTCCCATGGCTTCGGACCACCACGAGAATGAACGAGTGCGCAGGTCGCCGCCGGCGCTGACCATTGTCTCGCCGAGCTCAATCACGTTCGACTGCCAGCGCCGCAGAAGGCGCAGAGAGAAGAGCCGCGACAGGAAGCGGGCTATGTTGCGCGGGAATATGAACGCGCCCATGAAAAGAAACAGGGTGACGGCGCAAACGCCGCCATAGACAATCCAGAACGCCACACGCACTCCGGTTGAGAACGCGCCGGGATCGAAACCGAAAATCTCACCTCCCGGAAAGAGAAGGAAGATTATGGGGCAGGCCACGACGAGGAAAAGCTCATCGAGCATCAGCACTATCATGGTTATTATGGTGGCGCGCCCGAGTTTTATGCCCTGGCGCTGCAGAAACACCATGCTCAGAGCCGAACCGCCGGCAGTGGTCGGAGTTATCGCCGAGGTGAATTCACACTGCATGGTGACTTTCAGCGACTGGCGCCATGAGAGGGCGCGGTCGGTCAGGGAGCGGAATCGCCACATCATGCCCCATTCACGCCCGGTCACGCAGAGAAGCGCCAGCAGCAGGGCTGCGAAAGTGCGCATGGTCCAGGGGATCGATTCCCACTGCTCAACGCTGAATTCCCGGCAGAAGAGCCATACAACCACTCCGGCGCCGATGATCACCGGGAGCATGGTTTTCAGCAGAATACTGTTGGCCTTGTTCATAACCTGAAGCCGTTCACTCTTCGGAGTCTTCCGTAGTTTCGGGTTCCTCCGGTTGTGACGGGGAGGGTTTGTCGGCGGGTTCGTCAGCAGTCAGAACGGTGTCGTTGCTGATATCCGTATTCACGGCTGCCGAATCGGCTTTTGTCGAGGCTGTCGAGTCTTTTTTCTCTTCTTCGCGGGCTGTCACGTGGATGGGTTTGCCAATCTTGAGCTGCACAATGTCGTCATATCCTTCCTCGCGGTTCACCTGCTGGTCGCGGTCGGAGGGGTTTACGATGATCGGCATGCCGGCGTGGACATATTCCACAAGGTCAAGTATGTGTTCGTTGAGCAGACGGATGCAGCCGTGGCTTGCGCGTCGGCCCGGAGAATAACGTGCCGCAGTCCCGTGGATGCCGATCTGGGAGGATACGGGATTCTTGACGCGGATGAAGCGCGGTCCGAACTGACCTTTGGCGGGAGAGGTCTTTCCGTCGTCGTCGGTATAGAGCCAGTCGGTTGAATCGTAGGTGCTTCCGGCGGTGAAGAAGCCTTCGGGCGTGCGGTTGTCGCGGCGCTGGTGTTTGGTGCCGTAACGGCGTGAACATGCCATGAGATAGCTTTTGACCTCGCGGCCGTACTTGTCGTAGAGGATGACGTGCATCGACTGCTTGTCAACGATTATGAAATGCTCAAAGCGATTGTTGATCAGTCGGCGTCCGTAATCGACATTCTGCTCGAGCACGGACGGAATTATACCTTCCTTATATTTTTCCCAGTCGTCGGAATTCATCATGAATTCGAGGGCTTCCGTCGCGGTGGCCAGAGAATCGATGTTTTTTTTCACAACCGGAGGGGCCGGTTCTTCATCGGGAAGTGCGGTCGCGGTATCGAGTGAAGGCGAAGTCTCCGCAATGATCGTGTCAGGGGAGAATGTTATTGAATCCTGTTTCGATTTACTGCCGCATCCCGTCAGGACCATAAGGAGGAAAGCAGTGAGAATCAAGATGTATTTCATAATCTGAAAGAAATGTTGGAATTGTGTTTTCGATAAGAAACCGCAAAGATAGTGTAATTATTCCATATTGCCATATCCATTACGGTCCAAATTGCCTTAATCGCCGAAAAATGACTAACTTTGTCGCGAATATGTCACGGATAGATAAAGAAACGAGAATAGTCGGTCTGATGGTACGTCTGTATTGCCGTCGGAAAGAAGGGAACCGGGAGCTATGCCCGGAGTGTGCCGCGCTCATCGATTATGCTGCCGCTCGGTTGCGTCACTGTCCTTTCGGCGAGCGGAAATCATCATGCCGCAAATGCACCATACATTGTTATCGGCCTGAAATGCGCGATCGCATCCGCCGTGTCATGCGCTACTCCGGCCCGCGCATGCTCCTCTACCATCCCCTTGAATATCTGCGCCATCTCCTCTGACCATTCCGTGACGAAAGGCTTAGAGCTTGTTTTATAATAAATGTTGACGACAGGGTCGCATAGTTTGCGCAGCTTTTCGTTATATGACGAAGGAGTGTATTTGATATACATGACTGAGGAACAGGACGAAAAGCTGCCAAGAAATGCGAAACTACGCCTACATGAAGAAGCTCCGTATTTCTTCCAGATATTTAGGAATATTAATGAAATTTCAGACTGACTATAAGTGTATTGACGGAATTTACCTTCCTACTGTCATTTGCCGGCCTCTTTCCGTCTGCTCTTCGGTCGTTATGGCACCCCATAACTCCCTCATCGCAAATGAAAATATACTCGACCACTGACCGCCCTGTCGTTAATATTTATTATAAAACAAGCTCTTATTCTATGTGGTCGTTACGGTTCTCGAATTCGTCAAGAATTCGTTCAATATCTTTTTTAAGTTCCGGTATATGCCGTAATACCAGACTCCATAAAAAATCAGGCTGCACGTTGTCGTAAGCGTGTATGATTCGGTTGCGAGTGTCGATGATCGCTCTCGCATTTGGAATCACAACGGATGAATCTGTCTTTTTGATTCGGTTTATGGCTTCTCCCATTATTTCAACCTTTCTTTCTACTACGCATTTACGCATGATGTCTTTTTCAAACAGGTCATATCTGTTGGGAAAGCCGACAAAACAGCTTTGCAAATCATTGATGGCATCCAGAACGTCTTGGAGATAGGTCATTATCTTTTCATCAGCCATAGATCATCTGTTTTGTGCGGTTGACATTTGCAATGAAATATTTGTTACGTAGGCCTTTTTCTTCAATTAAATCCACTTTGCGATTAAATAATTGTTCCAATGAATCGCGTAAATCGAAATAATTGCTTACATAATCAAATTTATCATGGTCAATCTGTTCAAAATCTACAAGAAGATCCACGTCGCTGTTATCGTTGAACCTATCGGTTAATATAGATCCAAAGACTGCTAATGTCTTGACCTTGTGAAGACGGCAAAGGTCAAAAATACGTTGCAAATTAATTTCAATCAACTTCATAGACTGTTGGATTACAAGCGCAAAAATAGTGATTATTTCCGATTATCTAACGTCTGAACCCGGAAAATCGTTGTATAAATGCATGAGAGAGGCTAATATAAGTCGAATTTGACAAATCAATGCGGTTGAGTTAGGAGGAAAAGCTTGATAGACAAGTCCGGAGGACGTACATTAATTAACCGGCCATGGAGCGAAGCGGAGTGACCGGAAAGAGTCCGCACCAAGTCTCGGCGTCCCGGAGGGATGCCTCAGTGGTTGATGCAATGTCCTGTACCACAGAATCGTCCCTTCGCGTCTCATTTATTATTTATCATGCCTATCCGACCACTCCGCTACGCTCCATGGCCGGTTACTTTCAGCGCGCCCTGACGGGCTCCGATTGGGAAAACATGATATATGTTTCTTATCTCAACCGCATTGATAAGTCGAATTTGACAAATAAGTCTGAGTGCTTACGCCCTAAAAACAGCAAAGGACGCTCTCACGAGCCTCCTTTGGGGATTTACACATAGTACTTAACGTCAGTGGATGTATTATAAATGTCTAATGTCTTTATTTATTACGAAAAAGCGTTTTTGATGAGCTGTTGTTAATGGTACATGCAAAGATAAAGCATTTCAAAAGAAAATGCAATAGTCTAATAATATGTTTTACAACATATTATGGAAAATAGAAATCCTTGAGCCGCTATTTTGTTTCTTTACGCGGGCAGTTTTGGCATTCGAGGTTGATTATGGAAAGCAAAAAGGGCTGAATCAGTACAAAATGCAATTTGTTAAATAGTTTTAATTGAAGTTTTCGCGCCATTTTACCGGTTGATGGTCAGAAAGCATATCGGCCCGTAAATCAGGGCTTGAGTCGCTCTTTGCGGCCAAATTGGAAAAATGTGAAAATAAAGATTGGAAAATAAACAGTTAATTCAGAAAAATGATGTAATTTTGCAAATAATCATTTTCAAGTTGAATCTTTAACCTCCATTGACAGAAAAATTCAATACTCAATACTAAATTTCATTATGAAAAGAATTCTTTATTCATCATTAGCTATTGGAGGATTGGTGCTTCTTTCCGGATGTAACGGAAAGATGGGTCAGTTTAAATCTGAATATTTCAACACCAATCCCAATCCACTTGAAGTAGTAGGTCAGACCGTTCCGGCTACCGTTACCGGTAACATTCCCGCCAAGTTCTTCAAAAAGAACGCTTCGGTGACCATCACTCCGGTGCTTGTCTATGGAGGTCAGCAGACTGCCGCCACTCCCGTCACCTATCAGGGCGAGAAGGTGCGCGGAAACAACCCTGTCGTAAACTTCAATAACGGCGGTACGGTTACGATTCCCGTAAACTATCTTTACAATCCTGACATGCAGAAGAGCGAGCTCTTCCTGACATTCAACGTTCAGCAGGGCAACAAGCAGTATGTGCTTCCTCAGGTTAAGGTGGCCAACGGCATCATCGCAACTGCCGCTCTCGCCGATGCAGGAACCGTCAATCCCGCAACCGCAGCCGACAAGTTCCAGCGCGTGATCAACGACAAATATACCGCAGACATCCGCTTCCTCATCAATCAGGCCAACATCCGCAAGGGTGAGCTCGATTCTCAGGGCGTCGTTGACCTCAACGAGACTCTCCGCAGCGCAGCCGCAGCTCCCAACCAGGAGATCGAGGAAATCAACATTTCTTCTTACGCTTCTCCCGAAGGTGCCTACGACTTCAACCAGCGTCTTGCCGAGAACCGCGAAAAGAACACTACCGCTTATCTCGAAGGTCAGCTCAAGAAAGATAAAATCACTGAATTCGGCGAACTCACAAAACAGTTCACAGCTGAAGACTGGGACGGTTTCCAGCAGCTCGTAGCAGCAAGCAATATCCAGGACAAGGACCTCATCCTTAGCGTTCTTTCCAACGTGAAAGATCCTGAAGTCCGCGAAAAGGAAATCCGCAACCTCGCAGCAGTGTTCGAGACTCTCGCTGATCAGATCCTTCCCCAGCTCCGCAGAAGCCACATCACCGCTTCTATCAACACTATCGGCAAGAGCGACGAGGAACTCGCACGTCTCGCACAGAACGATCCCAAGTCTCTCACCGTTGACGAGCTTCTCTATGCCGCCACTCTGACCGACGACAACAACCGCAAGGCTCAGATCTACGAGCAGGCAACCCGCATCTATCCCAACGATTTCCGCGGATTCAACAACCTCGGCAAAGCCCAGTTCATCAACAAGGACTACGCTTCAGCCATCGCTAACCTCAACAAGGCTGCCCGTCTTGCTCCCAACAGCTCAGAAGTAGCCATGAACCAGGGTCTCGTTCAGCTCGTGAACAAAGACTTCAACGGCGCTAACCGCAGCTTCAGCAACGCTGCCGGTCTCGAAGGTCTCGGTGACGCTCTCGGCGTATATTATCTGACTCAGGGCGACAATGCCGCCGCCGTCAAGGCTTTCGGCTCAAGCAAGAGCAACAACGCCGCTCTCGCTCAGATCCTGACCAAGAACTATGCAGCTGCCAAGAACACTCTGGGCGCTATCGCCAACCCCGATGCTACAACTTACTACCTGACTGCTATCCTCGGCGCACGTACTAACAACGCATCAATGGTTACAACCAACCTCGACAAGGCTATCAAGCTTGACAACGCTCTTGCAAACATGGCCCTCAACGACCTCGAATTCGCTAACTTCAACCTCGGCAGCATCATCAAATAATCAGCCGAACGATTGAAATAAAACAGAAAGGAGCATCCCTTCAGCGGGGTGCTCCTTTTTCTATGCACTGTGTTTTGATTTTGGCGCGATGATAGATATCTTTGCACCAGTTTTTAGAGGGCGTGATTATGAATATCGAAGAGATCAGAGAATATTGCCTGTCATTGCCGATGACTTCGGAGGACATGGCTTTCGGAGAAGAATATCTTCTTCTGCGGGTTTGCGGAAAAATTTTCGCATGTATAGCGTTGGAGCGTTCGGAATCCCTCGTGTTGAAATGCGACCCGGCCTATGCTGTCGAGCTTCGGGAAAGATATCGCGAGATTGAACCCGCATGGCACTGGAACAAACGCTACTGGAACCAGCATAGTCTCCACGGTTCCCTGACGACAGATTTCATAAAGTCACTTATCCGCCACAGTTACCGCGAAGTCGTGGAGAAACTTCCCGGCAGAATCAAATCCTCCAATCCGGCCCTCCTCGAAATCAGCTGATTAGATGGCTAATGTATGAAATGTAGAAGAATTAATGTATGAAATGTAGAAGAATTAATGTATGAAATATTGATGGATTGATGTATGAAATGTAGAAAATGTAGAGTGGATCAGAGTGTGATGAGGATGAATCGGTTGCCGGTCCATCCGATGAGACGGGAGTTACTGATTGCGGCGATGCGGCAGAGGGGTGAGGGAATGTCGGAATAACGTTCAATGATGTTGCCCTCCATATCGAATTTTATGATGCTTGGGAATCGGGTGGCTCTTTCATCATATCTATAACTCCAGTAAAGTGCATAGATATAATCGGATGTATTGGTGAGGTCAACCGTATGGAGAGGATTCAGGTCTTCAAAGTCGGCTTCATTGAGCGTTGAGCGGTCAAAAGTGTCCTGTCCGAGCCTTATGGATTTTAGCGAAGTTCCGTCCATGCTGAAAACTTCCACAATCGGATGCAGCCGGTAGGCGAAAGCGAGGCGATCGCGTTTGGGGGAAAAGACCATTTCACCGACATTTGGCATCCAAGTCTGCAAATCGGCTGATATGGCGATCTGGCAGATTGTGTCGATTCTTGAGGACTTCAGGTCGGCTCTCATCGCATACTGCCGGCCGCCGTTTGGTTCCCTGCCCATAAACACGTATCTTTCGGGCGCTGTCATGAAAATATTCTGAATATAGCCGGAGAGTGGAATGGGAACCTCTGTTTCCCCGTTCATCAGGTAGCGCTTCGTGCGTACTAACGCGGTGTCGTCAGTAATGTCATATATTTCTCTGTCATCCTGACTTATGACATGGACACGGGAGTCAGCGCCGATAAAAGGATAGGGCATATATGACATGTAATAGCCGTCATCTTTTTTACCGATTTCAGGACTGATGTCAAGGTGATTGTCGGCAAGGTAAATGACAGCCCGGCGAAGAAACAGCTGTCCGAGACTCTCTTCGCTGTCGTGCACGAAAAAGAGTGTGTCGCCCGAGACTTTCATTTCGGTTACATGGCGGACTGGAGGAAGCGGATCGCCGGTAAGGTCAAATTCTGACAGAAGAGGGGTTTGCCCTGTCGTGGCGCATACCGCCAGCAACAATGCGGGTGCCGATAATTGAAGCCGTTTCATTCCGATAGCTTTTCGATTGGTTCGTAGGGAATCGGGATGTCTTCAACCTCGGTGGCGTCGCGGGTCTTTCCGTCTTTGCCTACTATCATTATGCGTCCTTTGCCGCCGCCGAAGGCCGCCAGTTTGAATGCTAAAGGCGTATTGAAGCAGCGCGCTATGGTTTTGGCTGCATCTGCAGGCGTGCAGCTTTTCTCATTTTCATAAACATATACAAATATAGGCGCGTCGCTTTTTTCGAAACCGATGGCTTCCCAGACGAACTGTTTCTCATCATCCTGTATTTGTAGAATTAATCCCGGCAGGCCGCCGAATTTGTACGGTCCGAATGGAAGCGGAATTTCCGGTGCGAACCAAGCCGAATAATGTCGGCCGGCAAAGTCGCAGGTGGCGAGCTGACATTCATATCCGAGGACGGTTCTGACTGTATCGGCGTGAAATACCCACTGCATATCCGCAATCGGTTCGGAGTAATGCAGATTGTCCATTCCGTCAGGCAGGCGGTATTTCATTTCGGCGTTTTTTTCTTTCGGCGACACAAGAATCTCGTAAGGCCAGGGAAAGCCTTTTGGATTGTAAAAAGATTCCGCGCCGCGGCGCATATCTTCCGTCATGAGCGAATCGTAATGGAAAATGATGTCACTGAAATCCTTTGCACTATGGCGACCGATCAGCAGGGTTCTCACGTCGTCGAACCTTTTGTCGGCTTTGGAGTGACAGGTGTAGTCCAGACGGTAGGTGACTTTGTAGCGGGCCGTGTCGGTAGCCGTGGCTTTCTCCTGACTGCAAGAGAAAACCTGTTGCTGAGCCTTGACTGAAAAGAGGTTTAAGGCGAGCATGATAAATAGAAATAAGTGTTTCATATTGATTAAAGTATTCTGAATCTGATTTTGAGTAATATGCTGCGCGGACGTATGTCATAGACCGCTTTCGACTCGGTCAGGGCTGAGACGTCGGAGTAAACGTAGGTGCGGCGGTCAAGCAGATTGTCACACGACAGCGTGAAGCCGAAGCGTCCTGCGGTGTATTTGGCCTCGGCGTTGAGCAGAAGGAATGAGCGGTCGCCTTCGTTGAAGCTGTTATAATAGTGATAGAGCGAAGTTGTCAGTGTCACGCCTCCGGGCAGCGTGAAATCCAGCGTGGCTCTGTTGGTCATGGCACGAAGCCACGGAAAGCGACTGCATCCTTCCTGGCGCGTGGATGATTGGGAATAGTTTCCGTTATAGGCCACTGCAAGCCAGCGGAACGGAGTGAAGCTGATGTCGCCTTCGATTCCCATGCTATTGCCGGTGTAGCGCAGAACCTCATTCTGAACGAGAAGCGGACTGTCATAGTGAGAAAAAGAGACAGAGGCTCCGATTTTAAGCCTGCGCCAGTCGAATCCCTGACTTGCTCGGATGGCCGCCGACAGCATATCGGCTGTCTCCGAAGTGCGCCGGCTGATTGTGTGCTGCACGATTCCGTCATAACTGGAGCCATAAAGCACGTCGGGCGACTCTCTGTTCCATGTGACATCGATTCCTGCAAAGCTCATGGAGAGTATGTTTCTGAAATCGTAGCCCAATGAACAATACAGGCTGGAGCCTTCATGCAGTCCCGCGACGCTATAGGCCGAGAGCTGACGGTAGGAGGTGAGGATGTTGCCGGAATACAGAGTCTCGATAGAAGGGGTCATGTAGGAAAGGGATGCTTTAGCCTTTAGACTGTGAGCTGTGCCGATTTTATAGGATAGATTGAAGTCAGGTTCGGCACGCAATCGGTTTTTGTCGGTGATGTCCCCGTCAAGCCGGTTTTTAAGACGAAATAGGCGAAACTTCACCGGGAGATAAAGCGATGCATGCAATCGTCTGGCGCTGAAGATTATTTCGGTTCCGACGCCCGCGTCCACCTGATCGAGAGTCAGATCGTTGCACATAGCGTCGAGTCGGCTTTCAAGAGTGTTGCGGTGATAGTCCGCGATCGCCGTAGGATGTATAGTGAAACGCCCTGCCCGGAATGCGGTGAGTATGCCCGCTCTGTTCACTGTCGATATGTTGCGGAAATCAACATGCTGCCACAGCATGTTCCCGCTAACGATGTCGGGAAACAGATTGGGTGACACTGACAGCGAATGGGGCCGTTTTTCCAGATTGACGACCGAGCTTATCTCGAAACCGCGTTGCGCGGAATTGCGCCTCGTCAGATGAAATTTATTCAGCAGGCGGTAGGTTTCGGTCGTCGCGGTCTGATGTATGTTGTCACCTTCGGCGTTTATCCGGCTCGTGGCCTCAGCTTTGCTCCAGTCGAATTTGACCTGGTCTTTGAGATAATTCTCATCGCCGTTGTTCATGTATGTCACATCTCCGTAGGCTTTCTGACGGCGGACCGTCCCGTTGGCCAGCTCCTGGATGGAGTTCTGCGCCCCGCCGGGAAGGAAATTTGTCGTAGAGGAGCTGCACCGGCGAGAGTCTCGGTCCTTGAGACAGGCGGCATTGATTCCGAACTCGCCGGTCTTTCCCACTCGACGGACGTTGTTGAATGTGGCGCTCCGTGATCGGTTGAAATAATAGAACCGTTTCTCTATGCCCGGGGCGGAGGGCATAGTTATTGACGAGATGTCGCGCGTCTGCGAAACGTCGTTGTCGAATGAGTAGAGTTCCTGCGACAGATCCTCGCCTGTGTTGTTCCCTTTGTATGTTGCGAGCAGCTGCCTGTTGCGTCGGAAATAGGTAGCTGTGGCCGAGTTGTTCCATAATGTCCTGTCGCCGTAGCCTCCTCCGAGAGTGGCGATCAGATTGAACACTCCTTTGACGCCCTCTTTCAGCCTAAGGTTGATCGAGGCCTGTTCTTCGGGGCGCAGGTCTTTCAGGGCTTTTATATCCTGATGGTTTTCGAGGACCTGGACTGTGGCTATATTGTTGGGATCGATATTGTTTGTGGCGATTCCGTAGCGGCCTTTCATCAGGTCGAGACCTTCGATATAGAGATTCTTGATCGGTTTGCCCTGATAGGAGATCTGCCCCGCGTCCGATACTGTTATGCCCGGCATTTTCCTCAGCACGTCCGCTACCGATTGATCAGTCTGCGAGAGGAATGACGCCACGTTGTAGTTGATGGTGTCGCCATGGGAATAGATTTTCTTTGCATTGACTATGACCTCTTTCAGTTCTACCGCGCGTTCTTCAACCCGTATTTCATAGTTTCCCGTGCGGTTGGGTATGTTTATGCGGGCCGGCGCTATCTCCATGCCCGATGCTTTCAGAATCAGGCTGTCGCAGTCGTTGTCTATCGTCAGTTGAAACAGACCGTTTCCGTCCGTTAACCCGGCTGCAAGAATTGTCTTCGGGGATTTTACCGGTGATGCAGTGACACTGACGAAATCCATCCCTTTTCCATCGCCATTCTTGACCCGGCCGCTTATGACGGTTCGTCCAAATGCTTGGACTGCAGGGAATAAAATAATGGCGATGATTATAATAATCTGTTTCATTTAGGGTGTAGTTGTGGCCGGACGCCACTGAATGCAGCCTCCGCTCCGTTGTTGTGACAAACTTGACTGACTGTTATTTCTTAATGACTACCGGAATGTTGAAACTTACCTTGATGGGTTGCCCGTTAAGTGTCATCTGCTCGAAACGTACTCCGTTCACAGCCTGATCTATCACGGCTTTGACAAGAGTGTTGTCAGTGCCGTCAGTAACGACTTCCGTCACTTTCCCTTCCTTGTTCAGGACGATTCCGACATTGATTTTCGTTTCTTTGTCGAAATCAAGCGTGGAAACTGACATTCTGATCAATTCGGCCAAAGCGGTCTGATCTTTCAGCGGCGAGGGCAGGACGACGATTGTATCGGCACTCTTTTTCGGCTTCGGTTCTGCGATTGCAGGAATTGTTCCGGTCAGAGCGGTTTCGGCTTTCGTTGCTGAAGGTGTGGATTTTTCGAATCTGTAAGCTGCCAGGGTCGAGAGCAGATTAGCCGATACAGGCGACGAAAGGGTAATCCATGCGATTGCGATTGCCGGGAGAGCGGATGCGGCTATAAGCATCGTTTTCTTTTTTGAGCGTTTCCGGTTCATAGTCAGCACTCGTTTGCGGAAATTGCGTGTGCTCGCGGCAAAACTGTTGGCCAGATGGAGAGCTCTTCCTCCCATGGCTTTAGTCACGAGTAGCCGCTGATAATCGTACGTGTTGATTCCGCAACGGATCACTTCGGCGTCAGCATCGAACTCATGGTTGAGCTTTACAAGCTGCCGGGTCATCCAGACGAAGGGATTGTACCACGTCACGATGCAGAACAGATCGGCAAGAATCACGTCGATCCAGTGGCGTTTCTCGGTATGAGCTTTCTCATGAAGATAGATGCAGCCGGAAGCGCTTTCAAATCCAGTGTCGCGGAGGAAAATATAGTTTCCCCAGCTGAATGGCGCTGTGGAGTGGTCGGTCAGCAGACAGAGCGTAAGGCCGTCATGAGATTTTTTCTCACATTTGCGGATGAGATTCGACAGTCTGATGAACGAAAGGATTTCGCGGCACGAAAGGATTATTATGCCGGCGAAATATAGCGCAATAATTGCGGCTATCCACGGGAAGCCGTTTTCAGTGGCGGAGGAAGTGACAGCTACGACCGGAAAAGCTTCTCCCGTCACGGAGATACCTGTAATCAAGGCAGGGGCGGGGAGAGACAGATCGATGCGGCCGAGGATAAGAGGCAGCGCAAGGGAGAGTATCATTCCGGCGAGCAGTATAATCCTGTTGAAGCGGAACGATGTGCTTCGGTTGACGGTCAGGTACATCACGGGGAAGAGCAACAGCGTGACCAGCGAAGCGGCGAGGGAGTAGGAGAACAGGGTGCCCATGGTATCAGTCTGTTTTGGTGTTGCGTGACTTCTCCACTTCGTCGAGCAGGCGCCGAAGATCCTCAAGCGGAATATTGCCGTCCTCCACGAAAGAGGAGACCACACGCAGATAAGAGTTCTTGAAATACCGTCCCACTATGGACGAGAGGGATTTCTTCCCCATATCCTCTTCGGCCACGACGGCATGATACTGATAGGACTTGCCATGTTGCGTGTGGCCCACATATCCTTTCTCCTCCAAGGCGCGGACAATAGTGGAGATAGTGTTGAAATGAGGCTTGGGATCGTCGTGCATGTCAACGATTTCCTTGACGTACAGCGGTCCGTTGTTCCAGAACATGCGGAGCACTTCTTCTTCTTTGGCGGTAAGTTTTTCCATGCGGTGATAATTTAACACCGCAAATATAAACTACAATTTGTAGTTTGAACTATGATTTATAGTTAAACGTTGTTAATCCGTCTGTTTTTAGTGTGTTTTGCGCGGATGATGGCGTAACTGTTCCTGATCATGCGCCTGATTTCGCGGTCGGGGATGTCGGCGTTGACAGCGACCTCTATCCAGTCGCGTTTGAGAGGATTGCGTGCTCCCGCGATGGAGTGAAAGCGGATTTTTAGCTCCTCTATCTCTTCAAGAGTGGATTTGAGAGTGACGGTAGAGAAGTCGTTGAGGTCTGTCATGCAGAAAATGTGACCGCAGACATAGAATGCAAGCACCGAGTCAAAACGCCGGGCAAATTTCCCGAACGGCGTTTTCTCGGTGACATCGCCCAACGACAGGCAGAAATCGCGCAGTTCCTCGATATTCATGCCCGGAGATCAGCTATAGAGAGTGACGACAATGGACCGCTCGCCTCCGTAGTCGCGGAATTCACATAGATATATGCCCTGCCAGGTGCCGAGGTTTAGGCGTCCGTCCGTAACGGGAATGGTAAGCGACACCCCGACAAGCGATGATTTGGCATGTGCCGGCATATCGTCGGCACCCTCCATCGTATGGTCATAATATGGTTCGTTTTCAGGGACGAGACGGTCGAAAATCTTATCCATATCGCTTCTGACGTCGGGGTCGGCGTTTTCGTTCACGGTCAGTCCACACGAAGTATGTCTGACGAAAATGTTGACAAGTCCTGTCGCGGGCAACTCCGGCAGGTGGCGGAGAATCTCTGCGGTTATCAGATGGCACCCTCTTCTGCGGGGCGCGAGGCGGAATTCATATTGCTTGATCATCCGAGATATGTTTTTATGAAAGTTTCTCTTTCAGGAAGCGTCCGGTGTGGGAAGTCGGACATGCGGCGATCTCTTCAGGCGTTCCGGTCGCCACGACTGAACCGCCGGCCTCTCCTCCCTCCGGACCTATGTCGATGACGTGGTCGGCACACTTGATAATGTCCATGTTGTGTTCGATGATGATTACAGTGTGGCCCAGCGCGATCAACCGGTCAAACGACTGCATCAGCAGATTGATGTCGTGGAAATGGAGACCGGTCGAAGGTTCGTCGAAGATGAACATGGTCGGTTCATGCAGCTCCATCGAAAGGTAATAGGCGAGTTTCACGCGCTGGTTTTCTCCGCCTGAAAGGGTGGATGAACTTTGCCCGAGCTTGATGTAGCCGAGTCCAACCTGCTGGAGAGGCAACAGACGCTTGACGATCTTTTTTTCCGTCGTGCCGTCGGTCTGGCCGAAGAATTCAATAGCGTCGTCGATAGTCATGTTCAGGACATCGTTGATGTTTTTGCCACGGTAGCGGATGTCGAGCACATCGCGCTTGAATCGCTGACCGCCGCAGTCGTCGCATGGAATGGTAATGTCGGCCATGAACTGCATCTCGATTGTCAGGGTGCCTTCGCCTTTACAGGTCTCGCAACGTCCGCCTTCGGTGTTGAAGGAGAAATATCCGGGACCGAATCCCATCTGCTTCGCCGCCTGCTGATCGGAGAAAAGCCGTCGGATCTCGTCGTAGGCCTTAAGATAGGTGGCGGGATTGCTGCGCGAAGAACGGCCTATGGGATTCTGGTCGATGAATTCCACCGCCTTTATGCGGCTGAGACATCCGTCGAGACGGTTGAATGCGCCGGGAGCGTCGGCGCCTTCGCCGAGATGACGGTTAAGGGCGCGGAAGAGAATGTCGCGCACAAGTGTTGATTTTCCCGATCCGCTGACGCCGGTGACAACCGTCATTGCCTGAAGGGGGAATTTCACGTCTATGTCTTTCAGGTTATGCTCGCGTGCACCTTTGACCTCGATGTAATCGCGCCAGCGGCGCCTCTTTTCCGGCACGGGAATCGACATGCTTCCGGTCAGATATTTGAGGGTATAGCTGTCGGCGGCTTTATCGAGCGATTCTATGGGACCCTGATAGATTATCTCTCCGCCAAGCGAGCCGGCCTGGGGGCCGACATCTATTATATAGTCGCAGGCGCGCATGATCTCTTCGTCGTGTTCGACGACGACCACCGTGTTGCCGCCCTCCTGCAGTTTGCGAAGCACTCCGATGAGGCGCTCCGTGTCGCGCGAATGAAGACCTATGGAGGGCTCGTCGAGAATATAGAGCGAGCCCATCAGTGAGCTGCCGAGCGACGTGGCGAGATTTATGCGCTGGCTCTCACCGCCCGAAAGGGTGGACGAGAGGCGGTCGAGGGTCAGGTAACCCAGGCCGACCTCAGAGAGAAATGTGAGACGGTTGCGTATCTCGACAAGAAGACGTCGGGCGATTTTGGCTTCCGACTCGGGAAGCGCGATGGTTGAGAAAAACTCCAGAAGCTCGCTGACAGGCATCTTCACCATTTCGGTGATGGTGCGTCCGGCGACCCGGACGTAGGATGCGTCTTTTCGCAGACGTGAGCCGTGACACTCCGGACAGAGTGTCTTCCCCCGGTAACGGGCAAGCATCACGCGATACTGGATCTTGTACTGGTTCTCCTCGACCATCTTGAAGAATCCGTCGATTCCGGGAAAACCTTTCCAGAGGAGATTCTTTTCGCGTTCGGTCAGGTCGCTGTAGGCGCGATGGACCGGAAAATTCACGCGCGCTGCCTGACGGATGAAATCCTTTTTCCATTCACCCATTTTTTCGCCGCGCCAGCACACTACGGCATCCTCGAAGACCGAGAGCGCTGTGTCGGGAACAACAAGGCGCTCGTCGATTCCGATTGTGCGTCCGAATCCCTCGCAGCGCGGACATGCGCCGAACGGATTGTTGAAATTGAACATCTGGTCAGTCGGCTCGGTAAAGACAATGCCGTCAGCTTCGAAAGCGGTGGAATATTCTTTCCTGGTAACGCCGTTATCGTCCCATATCACCAGCCACGCGCGGTTGTGGCCTTCGAAAAATGCCGTTTCGGCCGAATCGGTGAGGCGGCTTGTCTCGTCGGGCGTTCGCGGCGATGTCATGCGGTCGATGAGCAGAAGATGTGACGGCGTCACTTTTTCGGGCGTCTCCATGACGTCGGCGATATTGACGAAATTACCTTCTTCGTCGATCAGACGCGAATAGCCTCCTTTCAGAAGCACGTCGAGATGCTGCTGCATAGAGCGGCCTTCTGGCAGATGGATGGGGCAAGCCACGGCGATGCGTCGGCCTTCAGGGAGAGCCGCCGCGTCGTTGACAAGATCTTCCGCCGACTGCTTTTTCACCTCTTCTCCGCTCACGGGCGAGATGGTGTGGCCGATGCGCGAGAAAAGCAGGCGCAGATAGTCGTAGATCTCCGTGGAAGTGCCTACGGTACTTCGCGGATTCCTCGTGTTGACCTTCTGCTCTATAGCTATGGCCGGTGGCAGACCACGGATGAAATCGCATTCCGGTTTGGCCATTTTTCCCATGAACTGACGAGCGTATGCCGACAGGCTTTCGACATAGCGCCGCTGACCTTCGGCATAGAGCGTGTCGAAGGCAAGAGAAGATTTTCCGGAACCCGAAAGACCGGTGATGACCACGAGGCGGTCGCGTGGAATGTCCACATCGATGTTCTTGAGATTGTTGACGCGGGCGCCGCGCACGGAAATGATATTGTTGTCGTCCGTTTCAAGGACTGATTGAGTATTCGTGTTTTTTCGTTTCTGCATAACATACAAAGTTACAAAAAGCGTGCCTAACCGACAAATGGCGGCCTTTCACCTCCCGATATATTAGTTGTTTTTTTGAAAATTTATGAGAGGTTCAGGGCACCCCTCTCCAAAAAGACCGGTCGGGGACCTCGCGGACTCCGACCGGTTAAAATATATTCCTAAATCACTAATTTTTATTTGTTCATTGCCAGCTGAGAGCCGGAGTCGAGATTTGTTCCGAGCACTCGGCGCGCACCGACGAAGTTACGTTCGTAGTAGCCGTTGTCGGGGAAATTCTGATAAGTCACGCGTCCTTTGCCCGAAGAGGCATGGATGAAGCGGCAGGAACCGTCGGGGTTCACGTCGGTCACCATTGCCACGTGTCCTACACGGCCGCGGCCGCTGGAACGCGAGCTGAAGAAAAGCAGATCGCCGGGGCGAAGATTGCCGAGCGACACTTTCTCGCCCTGAAGAAACTGCTGGCGCGATGTGCGGTCGAGATTTATTCCGAAGTTCTTGAACACATAACCCACGAAACCGGAGCAGTCGAATGCGGAGGGCCCCATGGCGCCGAGAATATACCGGCGTCCGAGAAAACGCGATGCATAGTCTATGATCTTGTCGGCGTTAGCGTCGGTGGTTATGTCGGCGTCTTCCTGAAGAAGCTCGGGCATCTGTGCGAAGGGAGAGTTCTTGCGGGTCTGCTCTACGGCGAGTCCTATGAAAGAGTTGGATGAGTCTGTGGTTGAAAGTCTTGTTTCGTTGCGGGCTATTGTCAGATGCTCCTTCGGAAGCGATTTTGCCGAGGTCATCAGAGGTGACAGAATGCCACACAGAAGAGTGGAAATTAATATATTGCGTAGTGTCATTTCTAAATTAAATTATTAAAATCTATTGATTGGCATTTCAATCCGTTTCAATGTTTGACACTGCAAAATTACTGCTTTTTGAGAGATTGTGCAAGTTGTAAAGTGTTGATAATGCCATATTTGACGTTTTTAAACCTTTCAATTGACGATTAAAGGTTTATTAGCAAATCCCTTGAATTGTTAAAATTGTTGCAGTTTTGACGCTGTTTCGATACAATAATTAACTCGAGTTAACGGATTGTTTTCTTTCGTAAATTTTTCTTGCGCACTGGCTTTTCCGAGTGTGCAAAAACTTTACAAACGCAAACACTGTATCCTTGTCGGAATTTAACTATAATTAACCAATTGTCGCCCAACTTTCACGAGAATCCCGAAAAAAGGCGGCAATCTGTTGTATTCGATGAATAATTGATGTAATTTAGCGATATGGCTATGAATAATCTATGAATCTGAAAAACGAGATAATAATAACCCGATATGCTTCTCCGTGCGGCGATCTGCTGCTCGGTTCGCTCGGTGACACTCTTTGTCTGTGTGACTGGGTCGCGGAGAACGGCAAGCGCGATTATGTGCAAGAGAGACTGAAACGGCATCTGGACGCGCGATTCAAAGAAGGCGTTTCGCATGTCAACGTAATGGCGGCGCATCAGCTTGACGAGTATTTTGCGGGCGCCCGACGTGACTTCGACCTGCCGGTGATATTTGTCGGGACTGAATTTCAGAAGTCAGTGTGGCGCAGACTGACGGAGATACCCTACGGCGCTACCGTTTCCTACATGGAACTTTCGTGTGGTTTAGGCAATCCTCAGGCAGTGCGTGCAGTGGCGCGGGCCAACGGAGCGAACGCTCTCTCAGTCATAGTGCCGTGTCATCGTGTGATAGGGAGCAACGGTTCTCTGACCGGTTATGCCGGAGGTCTCGACGCGAAGGAATTTCTTCTACGTCTTGAAGGGGCCGTTCGTTTTTGGTTATGTTAGAAAATTCTGTATTATTTTTTGAGCATAATATGGAATCTGATGTTTTTGCAAAAATAACCCTCCCGCCGCTAAAAATTCTTACACAAATCACGGTCTCGCTTGCCCAAATTACAGATTTATGCCTCAAAAACTCTTTGGTCTCCCTTATTTACAATGTTCCATGCCGCAACGATCAGGTTCTCTCAATTTGGCCGCAGGATAATTCTGCAAGGGGCGACCGTTACTGAACAATAGGCGTCGGCGGAATGTTAACAGAATGACGAAAAAACTATCTATAAATCTTCAATAATATTTATTGTTATGCTGGATACTGAATATAAATTCGGAGAAGTCCATACCCTCGCTTCTCAGGTTGAGAGCGGGGCTGACAAGGTTCATTTCAAGAGTATTTTCGAGAACGGAAATGGAGGAGTGTCACTTCTTGCATTTAAATCGGGGCAATCTCTCGCCGAGCATCTTGCTCCTGCCGAAGTGATGGTCTATGTCACGGAGGGTGAAGTGGAGTTCACTATGATTGACCGGCCGCATACGTTGAAAGCGGGCGAGTTCATGCTTATGGGTAATGGTGTCCCCCACAGCGTTGTGGCCAAAACCGACTCCAAAGTGATGCTTGTAAAAGTGAAACCGACGAAATAATGAACTGATTTCGAATAATCTCAACCTGTTATCATTATATCTATTATGGAGAACAAACCTGAAATGTTCTGCTACCAGTGTCAGGAAACTGCACGTGGCAAAGGATGCGAGCGCATAGGAGTATGTGGAAAACACCCTGAGACATCGGCCAGAATGGATCTGCTTCTTTATGCCGTGAGGGGAGTGGCTGCGATCAACCGTGCGTTGCGCGAACGCGGACTTGCGTCGCGTGAGGCAAGCCATGAAGTGATCGATGCGCTGTTCACAACCATCACTAACGCGAATTTCGACAACGATTCGCTTGACGATTTCATTCGCCGGGCTTTTGAAGTCAAGAAAAGTCTGCTTGCTCAGGCCAGGAGCGCAGGAATCCAATTGCCGGCCATCTCCCACATCGAATTCTTCGCCACACCCGAAGAAGCGGAAAAATATGAACCTGTTACCGGCGTGCTTGCCGAGACCGACGAAGACAAGCGCGGCCTCAAACAGCTTGCCATCTACGGATGCAAGGGGATGGCGGCTTATGCCCGTCATGCGGCGAACCTCGGCTATGAGGACGATGAGGTTTATGCTGTCATCGAGAACGCAATGGCTGAGACCGCACGTGATGACATCAGTGTTGACGAATTGCTTAAACTGGTGCTCTATGTCGGCAGCGGCGGGGTCAGTGTGATGGCGCTTCTTGACAGTGCCAACACCGGGACCTATGGAAATCCGGAGATAACGAAGGTGGATATCGGAGTGAGAAACCGTCCCGGAATCCTTATCAGCGGCCATGATCTGAAAGATCTTGAAGAACTTCTCGAACAGACCCAGGGGAAAGGGGTCGATGTATATACCCACTCCGAGATGCTCCCGGCCCAGTATTATCCGGCCTTTAAGAAGTATCCCCATTTCGCCGGAAACTACGGAAACGCATGGTGGAAACAGACCGACGAGTTCGAGACTTTCAACGGCGTGTTTCTTTTCACATCCAACTGCATTGTGCCGCCGCGCAAAAACTGCACCTATCTTGACCGCGTATATACCACCGGAGTGGTCGCGATGCCGGGAACCCATCATATCGAAGCCGGTCCTGACGGCAGAAAAGATTATTCGGAGCTTATTGCCCGTGCGCAGAGTTGTGAGGCGCCGACAGAGATTGAACATGGCGAGATCGTCGGCGGCTTCGCCCATCATCAGGTCATAGAGCTTGCTCCAAAAATCATAGACCTGATCAACCGCGGCAAGATACGCAAATTCGTTGTCATGGCCGGCTGTGACGGACGATTCCCATCACGGGCCTACTATACCCGCTTTGCCGAGACTCTTCCTGAAGACTGTGTCATACTGACGGCCGGATGTGCCAAGTACCGTTACAACAAGCTGCCTCTTGGCGACATCGAAGGCGTTCCACGTGTGCTTGACGCCGGTCAGTGTAACGACTCCTATTCTCTCGTGCGTATCGCCCTGGCGCTGAAGGATGCGTTCAAGCTTGAAAGCGTCAACGATCTGCCGATCGTCTATAACATCGCATGGTATGAGCAGAAAGCAGTCATAGTGCTTCTGGCTCTTCTCTCGCTTGGCGTGCAGAACATTCACACCGGCCCGACTCTTCCCGCTTTCTTTACACCGGATATTCTCAAGGTGCTTCAGGAGAAATTCAATATCGCCACTATCTCGACCGTGGAACAGGATATAGACACACTTATTAATAACAACCCTTAACCCCCCTTTTTACGAACTATGGACAAATACGTATGTGAAGTATGTGACTGGGTCTATGACCCTGCTGTGGGCGACCCCGAGAACGGTATTGCGCCCGGGACTTCTTTCGCCGATCTTCCCGACGATTGGGTGTGCCCGATCTGCGGTGTAGGCAAAGATCAGTTCGAACCTGTCGAATAAAAAGAATGAGTATTGAGTACAAAGGATCCGGGAGCGGTAATGTCCCCGGATTTTTTTGTGATTAAGAGGTTGTTTAAAAACAAATGTGAAAGCTGGAGTCCATTCTCCGGAGGTGGATTTCGGAATGAATTGAAGGAGTAATGCTGTAGCATTATGACTGAAATTCAGTACGAAAGACGCCCGGGAGAATGGATGCGAAGAAGCATTTTAAACAACCGCAAAACCGAAATTTAAATGTATAAAAAAGAAAAATTGTGTTACCATAAGTCGCATGGATGCCTTTTTGGCTCCCCTGTCCCTAATCTTCAGTCACAGTGCCACAGCACTGCTCCTTCAGATTATGAACAGGTTAGCTCAAAAATCCATCCACTCCGGCTTCACATTTGTTATTAAACAACCTCTAAAGGTTCTTGCGCATCTTTTCAGGAAAGGTTTTGCTTAATTTGAGATTCCTTCTTAAATTTGTCAGAAAATAACAGTGACCATGCAAAACTCAGACTGGCAGAGCAAACTGCAAGAAAAACTTCCTCTTCTCGGACACCGCAACTGGATAGTGATAACCGACATGGCTTATCCTTTGCAGACACAAAAAGGAATCACCACCCTCTATGCTCCGGAGCCCTACGAAGAAGTTCTGGGCAAGGTGAAGGACATGATCGAGAATGCTCCCCACGTATATGCCCACACCTATCAGGACGCAGAACTGGCATTTCTGAGCGAGGATATATGCCCCGGGATAGATGGCTTCAAGGCTAAAACAGGCCGGATTCTTCCTTCGTCGGAGATCACGGCTGTCAATCATGAAGAACTAATTGGGCGTCTTGACAGCGTCAGCAATCTTTTTGAAGTCGTTATCATCAAGACCCCGCTGACAATCCCTTATTCCTCGACTTTTTTCGAGCTTGACTGCGGATACTGGGACAGTGAGAAGCAGAAGGCACTCAATGAAAAAATAAGTCGAGGAAAAGAGTGCCAGTAATCGCGGCGAGCCTAACCACGGTCAGTTTAGGCCGGTCGTGTCAACGGTCGCATTGTTGAGGCAACTGACCGAAATATGTTCGGCTGATCCTCCCAGTTCTGTTCTCGATTCGTTGAAAGCCCTGACGGTTACATTTGCCGCCGATAGGTTTCCGATCACCACTGTTGCCGAATTCCATGATGCAATGTCAAGTTCCTCTATTGCGACATGGCCGTTCAGAGCTATGGAGGCGTTGTTCCAGACCCGGATATCCAGTCGTTCAATATTCAGAGTCCCCTCGTTGATGATACGGCTGCCGCTATAGGCCGTCATTTTTTCGGGAACCGGCGCTGACAGTCGGATTTTCAGCCGGTCGCCGGAGCGCAGGCCGTCGGCCTCGATACGCAACGTTCCGTTATCCACACGCATCTCCAGCTTCGATTTCGCTCGCTCGTTTCCATCGACGGCAAAGGAGACTGTCGGTGATGGAGTAAGAATCACTTCGATTCCGCTAAAGACTTCGAGCGCATCAAACGAACTTGTCGAGTTCAATGTTTCTCCTCTGGACGTTCGGATCACACATGATGTCACAATGACCGCCGACATCATTAGTGATGAAATTATTCTGAAAATTCTCATGATCTTCGATTCTTATTATGGACTGATTACAAACGTTCCTTTTCCGCATTACCCGCTCCTTTGCCTTTATACTTAGATTTGGAGACATTGAAGCGGTAACCGACCGTAAGTTCGATGCTGCGCAGATTGTTATGTTTTTCAGTGTGCACGTCGCGTATGTCGCTGTAAATGGTAAATGTTGTCTTCCGGGCAGTATTGAATATGTCGATGAATGATAGTTTCATGTCCCAATGCGAATTGAATGTTTTCGATGCGCTCAGGTCAATTTGCCATGTGCGGCCTAAACGGACATTTTCACCATCTCCCTTGCCGCGCCATGAAAAGTTGGCGGTTAACATATAGTTATCAGGGAGTCTGACGATGTTGTTGAACCTGATAATGCCGATAGGGCTGTTCATGTTGATTGTGCGGCCATTGTAGTTGACCTTGTAGGACTGCCCCGTTATGCCTCCCATAATTACAGGATAATATGACCGGCCTATGAATCCGGGGGCAATGGAAATTATTGCTTCGTAGCCATGTATCGCATCCGGCGAATTGACTTTCTTGAGTAAAGTTACTGCGGGATCGCCTTTATATGATTCGCAGACGGTGATGATGCGGTCGGTCATAAGTTTATAATTCGCCATAAATATCAGCCATTTGTATTTTATATTCAGCGACAGATTGTCGGTGAACGAACTCTTCAGATTCGGATTTCCCGTTTCATAAAGAAATTCGTTGTAATATGTGACGGTGCTTCTCAGCTGTCCGTAGAGCGGCCGGACATATCGGCGGGAGTAGCCGAGTTGCAGCACTGCGTTTTTGATCGGTAAAACGAGGTTCAGTGACGGAAGGAATTCATTATATCTTTTGCTTTGCTCCTCAATTATCCTGTCTTGCTCATAGTAATCGCTTTTTATATGCTCGTAGCGGAGGCCGGCCCTCAGCATCAGTCGCCCGATATTCTGCGACAGTTCCGCATAGAAGCCGACATTGCTCTCTCTGATCTCATCGTCGTTGCCCGATATCGGCGAATTGAAAGTTGAAAAATCATCGGTGCGCCGGCTGTCGGTATAAGTCGCCCCGATTGCAAGGCTGCCTTTCCATAGCGGCCGCGACATATTGATTTCGCCGGCAAACATGCGCCCTTTGTTGCGGTCAATGTATTTCATCGGGCCATTGTCGGCGTCGGCTTCCATATTGTCCACGGTTCGGTTGGCTCGGTTGTTTTTCCAAAGTAAGTCGAATGTCGCGTCGGTTGTCCATCTTCCGAAACTTCCCGAATAATAGGTATCTACGATATGCTGGTAGCGTTCATTTTTCGAATTCTCTTCAAGCAGGTTTAAATTCGGCGTCAGACCGTCAGTGGTGAATGACGAGTGTGTCTTTCCATGAGAACGTCCGGGATTAGACATCGCCTGATAATATGCCCCGAAAGAATGGGCACTTCCGGTCGTAAAGTTAAATCCTATCTGTCCGTCAAATGTCTGCTCCCGCGTTTTCGCTGTCATGCTCAGTTCTGTTTGGTTGCGCGATTGGCCCCAGGTGTTCTGAACGTTCGTGCTTGAGCCCTTTGCTTTCTTATAATCGTAGTGCAGCGAGGAGAAAACATCAAGACCTCCCGTTCGATAATTCAGATTCAGCAGTTCGCTGCCGAAACCATAATCTCTGACGCCGAGATTCGTGCGCGTGTCAAGCGCGAAACCGTCGCCCGGCGTCTTGACGGTTGTGATGCGAATGACGGCATTCGTCCCGGAATCATATCTCGCGCCCGGATTCGTTATGACTTTCACGCTTTTTATCTGTTGTGATTTCATTTGTTCGAGCTCATAGGGATTACGCATCCGGCGTCCGTTGATATAGAAAACAGGAGTGCCTTTCCCGATTACTTCGATTGATCCGTTGTTGTTCAGCACGCCGGGAATATAGGTGAGGACATCCTTGGCCATGCCGAGATTCTGAAGAATTGTGCCCTGCACGGTCGTGAGCATTCCGTCGCCGTCTATGCGGGTCAGTTGGTGAGTCGCTGTCACGAGGACTTCATCAAGTTGTCGGGCTTTGATTGTATCTACGGACTCGTTTTGTGCGAAAGTGTTGAGGCTTAATGAGATATATACAGCCAGCAACGCGAATTTAAGTTTCATAAGGGTATAGTTGTTGTAGGCATGATTTAATTCATGCCTGAGTGGTGAAATATATCGGTTTGATTGTTAGAGACCTCCGCTAACGATCCATCTTCCTTGAGGTGTCTTTCTGAGAGCTAAGTTCATGGATTTGACGTAGCCGTTCTGTAGGCGTATGGTGTAGGGGACAAATGTGATCCGGTCGTTCTTGCCTGATTTGAACGGTGTGCCGAGTTTCAGCAGCTTTGATCCTTCATAGGATCTACGATACATCCAGCCCGATAGTCCGGGATCCGCTATCTTGTCCAGTATTTCGGTATCCCAAGTCGTGAATGCATTGAACAGAGCCGAAGCGGTTTCCGTTTCGTCAAGACCTTCGATTCCGTCTGAACCGTATTCGCCGTTTATCTCAATGAAATTAATTCCGGAGGGAATGGGAAGCAGTCTCGCATTGTCCGAATCGTATTTTATTTCTGTAATTTTCAGAACTTCGATCTCTTTTGCGCCTTTAATCATTGCTATCGAAGCTGATTTCAGGCGATAGTTCACGGCGTCAATGACGTAGCGGCGAATGTTTTCCGATTCAGCTATGGATTTGTTGAGCATATAGGGATTGGCGAAGTCTCCTTCGGGCAGGGAATGTACAGTAAGATAGATGTTTCCATCCTTCTTCTTCATATTGAAATCCTTCACGTTTCCTGAAAGAGCAAGCTGCAGTTCGGATTCAAGTATCTTTTCCGGATTCATGAGGACGGAGAAATATCCTTTGCTGCCAATGTCGGAATTTGGAGAGTGCCATCCGATATTGAACTTGTCGAGCCACATATATGCTCCCGAGGCATTCTTTTCGGCGGCACGGCCACCTTTGTCAATGCTCCAGAAGGATATGGAGTCGGAACTGATTATGCAGATGTCATGGGTGATGAATCCCAAATCCGGGTCTATCAGCTCGAAGTTATCGTTGGGAGCTGTCCGTATATCGACTTTCATCTCAATATTCGTCGAATTGCGTATTGCGGTAATGGCTGCGGTCAGAATCTCTTTGGCCGACATTCCTTCAGGCAGCAGCAACAGAATCAACATGGCCGCAACCGCACTCAGACTGACACTACCCCAAAGCCATCCTTTTGCGGCCGGGCGGCGGCCACGTCCGTTAATCATTTCGCTGATTCTTGCATTAAGCGAGCCGGAAGCTTTTATGTCACGGCGAGGCTTGAGCAGTTCCTTTATATCCTTGTATTCGTCCATGACTATGACATTTTATTTGTTGAGTATGACTGACGCAGTTTGTCCATGCCGCTCTTGTAGCGTGATTTAATCGTGGAAACGGGGACTGACAGGATCCGGCTTATCTCGGCAAATGAAAGTTCATCGATGACATTCATTCTGATGACTTCCGATTCTTTCTGAGGCAGCCGATCGAATAACCGGTTGATTCTTTCCGCTTCCTCCCGGTCAAGCCGTTCGTTTTCTTCAAAGGCTGTTTCTTCTACAGAGTTGAGCGGAAGATTCCTGCCGGAGGTTCTGAACGTATCCTGACAAAGATTATAAACGATTCTGTAGAGATATGCCTTGACACTTCCGGGTGCAAGTAAAGAGGATGAATGGTCAAGCAGTCTGACCACGGCTTCATGGACCGTGTCTTCTGCCATAGATCTATCCTTTAAACGGAAAAATGCGAAACGGACAAGGCCGTCGAGGTTTTCCTCGATCGCCTTGTTTACGATATTCCGTTTGATTCTGTCGAGCATCTTTATCCTTGCTTGATGATTGATTCGCAAATAAGACGTGGAAAACCAGAAAACGACGAAATTAAACAGTTAAAAAAACATAAAAACTCAAGGCGCATTGATCAGACCGATTAAGGGTGATCTGGGGAGGAATCAGATTATGCGCATGGTTTTGGCGAGGCGGCAGGCTTCGAGTGAGTTTTTCACCTGGAGTTTCGCCAATATTTCCTGCCGGTGCCGGCTGACGGTATTCTTGCTGATCGACAGCAGGGCGGCGATATCGGCACTGGTTTTCCCGGAATCGATCAGTTTCAGAACCTGCACCTCTCTTTTACTGAGAATCGAACTGTCGCCGGCCGAGGTCAGTTCCTCGGAAAGGCCGGTTAGAGAGTTGATGACCATACTCTTCCCCGCCATGTCGAAGAGCTGCCTTCCGTAGAGACACAAAGCATGGGTAATGCTGTCGGAGTCCGGCGCATAGATGTAATACATCCGGTGGATAATTCCGATATATTCCCCTCCGAGGGTTTTCATGCGCAACTTCGAGAGCAGATAATAGTCGGGCCGGGACTTCCGCGAAACGCGTCGGAGATAATTGAAGAACCTCAGTTCGGCGAGATATTTTTCCTCGCGGTCTTCTTCGGTCAGCAGCGAGAGTATCTTCTTTTCCCAGATGGAATTTTCGTTTGCGTAATCGTCTATACCCAACACTTTCCCCAGTCTGCCGGCGAATATGCGGCTTTTGCCGTTTTTCAGATCACTAACCACGGCTATTGCATTTTCGATGGCGACTATATTTTCAGCGTAGCCCAGCAGATTGCGCATTCCGGTATCTTCCGCCACAAGCGCTTGCTTTTTCAGTAATTTGTCGATTTTGGGAAGATTACTCATCTAAAATGGTTATTTTTAGCCATTGCCATCAATTGTACAATCGTTTAACTTTGCAAAGATAATTGAAAAAAATGATGATAAACCCGATTGGATATGAAAAAGAAATTGATTGGTGCCACATTAATCTTATTATATGCCTCAAACATGAATGCTCAGACTCTTGAAAAAATGAACTGGTTCAACGAGCCGGCACAGTGGAGTGTGTCCGGCAACAGACTGACAATGGCTGTCACCCCCAAAAGCGATTACTGGAGAATATCGCATTACGGATTTACCGTCGATGACGCTCCGTTCTATTACGGGGAATATGGCGGAGAGTTCGAGGCGAAGGTGAAAATCTCGGGAGACTACAAAGTGCGTTTCGATCAGGCTGGAATGATGATCCGCATCGACCACGAGAACTATATCAAGGCCGGGATTGAATATGTCGATGGAAAATACAATCTCAGTACCGTAGTGACCCACCATACGTCGGACTGGAGCGTGATAGCTCTGGATAAACCTGTGGATTTCATCTGGATAAAGGCTGTCAGGCGGCTGGATGCCGTTGAGATTTTCTATTCGTTTGACGACAAGGAATATATTATGATGCGTAATGCCTGGATGGAAGCGAATCGTCCCGTAAAAGTCGGAATGATGGGGGCTTGTCCCGAGGGTGACGGATTTTCAGTCACATTTTCCGATTTCACTGTAAAGCATCTGCCTGATTTACGCAGGACACAATGGCTTCAAAACAACCTATAACTCAACGCATAGAAAACCGATATAATTGGATATGGCTAAATATGAAGAATATCAATGATTTAGCGAATTGTGTCGTTTGATTGATTTGCCGTGTTTTCGACTGTTTTTCCCATTTAGTACACAATTAGTACATTTCAGTTGTTAATAGATGTTGAGGGTAATTTTCACGTTTCGCAACGTGTGGCTACCTTTGTTCTATAACAACAAAATTACTCAATAAATGGCGAAAATCCAAACGCGAAATAAGCAGAATCCGAAGCTCCAGCAGTCCGAACTGAAAGACGGACGCGCAAGCCTCTATCTGGAATACTATCTCGGACGCACTGAATCCCCGGTGCTTGACGAGGACGGAAATCAAGTATTCTATACCACCGGGGCGATGGCAGGAAAACCAAAATTCAAGGTCAAGCATGACCGCCGAAAAGAAAATCTGAATCTCTATATCTGGCTTCATCCAAAAAACCAAGAGGAAAGAATACAGAATAAAAACACTCTGGCACTTGCCGAGAAAATACGTTTTGAACGTGAGCAGGCGTTTCTTGAAGACCGTGCCGGATACAGGCTGAAGAAGGACAGACAGACAAATTTCCTCGCCTATTTCAAGGAAAAATGTGAATCGGAGAGGTTCACTTACTATGTCCGTAAATCGGTTGTCCAGACTTACAACCGTTTCATCCGGTTTCTCAAAGAAACACCGAGATACAGCAAGTATGACACATTCCTGCACATGGAAACCATAACCCCGGAACTTGTCTTGAAATTCGCTGAATTCCTCCGGGCAAACGGCAAGGGAGAGGGTCCGAACAAAATGTACCATTATTTCAAGCGCATTGTGCTTGACGCGATAGAGGAAGGTCTGATGCGCGGCAATCCCTGCAAGGGCATATCCGTCAAACATGACCGCAATCAGGTTACAAAAGAGGTTCTCACTCTCGATGAAGTGAGGACGCTTGTCGGCACACACTATGAAGGCGAACACAAGGAAGTACAACGAGCGTTCATATTTACTCTTTTCACCAGCACAAGATGGTGTGATGTGAAACTGCTTACATACGGGAATGTGGATGCCTCCACACGGACACTGCGGTTTAATCAGAAGAAAGTGGAATCAAGAAGCACACACAGTGCCGTGTCGTTTCCGCTTAACGATGATTTGCTTGCACTGATAGGCAAGCCCTCCGAACCATACGACCCAAACGAACTTATATTCAAGCTACCGAATTACTCAACCTGCAACAAACACCTCAAACGGTGGATTAAGGAGGCTGGAATAACAAAATGGATTTCATGGCACTGCGGCAGACATTCTTTCGCAGTCAATATGCTCGACAACGGTGTCAACATAAAGACGGTATCGGAGCTTATGGGGCATTGCGGGATAACCACAACCGAAAAGTATCTCCATGTTTTCGACAAGCAGAAGATGGATGCAGTCAACAGTCTCGGCTCAATCGGTTACGGAACAGCGGAAACTTAAAAATCGTTCAAGTCAATCGCACTTTTCGCATTGTCGGGTTGTTATTCGGTTGTGCAAGTGAGAATAAAAAGCTAACTTTGCATACGAAATCGCAGTCAAAATCATTTTGATTGTGGATTTTAGTGGTCGGACATCGGGAGGGATACCCGGTGTCCTTTTTCTTCTCATCGCCAAATTTCACTTCACATTTGCATAATTCAAAAAAATTTCGTATTTTAATATAGCAATCCGACAAGGGTAACAGTCATTTTCAGTCCGGCGACAGTCAAACACAATCGCAAGGTGCTGAAAATTCGGATAATCCGTATCGGAATTGTATTTTCGTTGCGCCGAAAGGAGAAATGACCGCCGAAAAGAAAAAGCAGGACACATGGCGGAATATTCCGGACAAAGCCGGACACGTCGAACCATCGCGGAACTTTCCTTGTTTGAGTAACGGAGTATTGGCAGCCGACGTGCCGGACGCGCCGATTAAAACCGCTATGGTGATTATAGCGGCATTGGCGTGACCCCTCTGCCGACCGCACCCTTGTGAAAGGTGATTATCGCCGATATAATCAGGCATATTCAAGACCGTTATCAACGCGGAAAAATCCGCACACGATAACAGGCAGCCCCGTTATTGCCTTATATCCCGTGGCAGAAGCCGGGCATCAGAGCCGATATTTCAGCGGTTTTCGCCATTTTGCAAGTACACGGACGAGTGTCCGATATTAGTTTAACCGCCGACCAGCCTTATCCCTCCGGGTGTAGTCATGGGCTGGGAGGAACATATTAACCCTATTGACAACACCCCACATCTGTATGATGACACCGCAAACGTTTTTAATCCTTAAAAGCCCATGCCCGATGCGCTAAGACTTTCACAGACCACTAATCAATCCACATCCACAATGAACATGACTGACTTTTTACACCTCCCCTTCGTGGAAGTCCTCAAACTTCTCGTAAAGGGGTCGGTAGAGGAATACCTCGCCGAGAAAGAAGCTACTTCTTCAACTGCTAATCAAACCGCAGCCAAACCCGAATGTGACTCGCTCGACATGAAGGGGGCTTTGGAGTTTCTCAACGCCAACGGCTACCCGATAAAGAAAGGACAGCTCTACAAGGAAACGAGCGCGGGAACCGTGCCGTTCCAGAAATTCGGCTCCAAGCTGCATTTCAGAAAATCCGAGCTGTTGCAGTGGGCGGAGGCGCGCCTCATCGACGGAAACGCTGTCGGCGTACTCGTACCCGCCACAATCGTGAAAGGAGGGAGGCGATGAAAAAAGAAGAAAAAGCCGCAGAAAAGACCTCCCGCAATCCCTTTCCCCTTGATGTCCTTCCGAGAAAGATGCGTGAAATCATAGACGAGGCGAACGCCACCCTCGGATTTCCGAAAGACTATCTCGCCATGTCGATGCTGACGGCGGTTGCCGCCGCTGTCGGAAACACACATAACGCCGAACACATGGCAGGCTGGCAGGAATACTGTATCCTTTTCGTAGCCCTCGTTGGTCGTCCGGGAGCCAACAAGAGCCACCCTCTGAGCTTCGCCATGCAGCCGCTCATAGATTTCGACGCGGAGCAGTCGGCAATCTTCTCCGAGGCTATGAAACGCTATCTCGCGGCGATGGAGCTGCCGCCGAAAGAGAGAGCCGCAAACGGCTATGAAACGAACCCGACCGAACCGAAGCGCGTCCGCTTCACAATGCAGGATGTCACGCCGGAGGCGGTACACCGCATCCTTTCGGAGAATCCGAGGGGGCTGTGCCTCTATGCCGACGAGCTTGCCGGGTGGTTCAAGAATTTCAACCGCTACAACAACGGTTCCGAATCGGAGTTCTGGATGTCGGTGTTCAACCACAAGGTAGCCATGTCCGACCGTAAGAGCAGTCAGAGCGGTGTGTTCATCCGCAATCCGTTCCTCTGCGTCATCGGCACGATCCAGCCCAAAGTGCTGGGCGAGCTTGCCGCAGGGAACCGCAACTCAAACGGTTTCACCGAGCGTTTTCTCTATGTGGTGCCGGACGACCAGACAAAGGCGAAATGGAACAGCGAGAGAAAATCGCCCTCATTCGACATCGTTTCGGCGTGGCGTGAGATTGTCGGCAAACTGACCGGGATTGTTCCTGCGGCTGACACCAGCGGCGACATAATGCCCGAAAGTGTACCGTTCTCGCCGGACGCTCTCCAACGCCTCTATTCATGGCAGAACGAATCCACGGAGCGGTGCAACGCCGAGGGGAGCGACACGCTCACGGCGATTGCGAGCAAACTTGAAATCTATGCCGTGCGGTTCTGCCTTCTGCTCGCTCTCTCCGAATGGGCGTGCGGGGCAAAAAAGAAAAAGGCGATAGAGGCTGCGACCGTCGAGAGGGCAATCCGTCTGACGGAGTATTTCCGGGTGACGGCGACAAGGGTGCAGGGCATCATCGGAGAGGACGCGCTGACCGATGTGCAGCTTGCCGTGATGTCGGAACTGCCCGCCACGTTCACCACCACCGAGGGAGTTGCCATAGCCGGCAAATGCGGAATGGCGGAACGCACGTTCAAGAAATTTCTTCGTGACAGGCGGGGCGTTTTCTTCACCCGTGATGCCTACGGCTCTTATTCCAAACTTTGAATTTACCCCATGCACACCTTGCACTTTTGCACACTCCCGACCGTGCAAGAGTGCAAGGAATGCACGGGGGTTATCCCTGAATTTGAAATGATGAAATCAATGTTTTTTCTTGGTGTACCACTATACCCATTACAGTGGTTTACCGCCCTGCGACCCATATCCGGGGAGCAGTCCCATCCGTGCTGCCGCGCACGGAAATTACAGCCATGCGGGAAATTCCTTAGCATATTAGGGAATTTTTCGAGCCGCATATCGTTCCGATACGCTAAAAATATCCCCAATATGCCAAAGAGGTCAACCCCTTTGGAATCCCCGCGCCAACGAGGGCAGAGCCGGGCTTGCCCGGACTATGCCGAGTGCAGCCGGGGAAAGACCGTAGGTCAATCCCCGCAACGACTTAACATGAAGCCGTACACTGCGATTGCTCCGCAACTTAAACTCGTCCGCCTATGAGCTACGCAGTGTTACACATCATCAAGGCGAACTCGTCACTGAACTCGATAGCAAGGCATATCGAGCGCACCTCCCATCCCGAAAACGCTGACCCGGCGAGGACGCATCTCAACCGCTACAATCTGGTCGAATATCCCGACGGGATAACCGGGCTTGCGGCGGCTGTCGAACACCGCATAGTCAATGCCGGGATTACACGAAAAATCTCCGACAGGCAGGTTCGGTGCCTCAACTTGGTTATGACCTCCGACAACGAAGGTATGCAGAAAATCATTGACAGCGGCAAGCTCGACGAATGGATTGCCGACAACATAAAATGGGCGCGCGACACATTCGGCAGCGACAATGTTGTCGGTGCCGCCCTGCACATGGACGAGCGCACACCGCATCTTCACATAGCCGTCGTTCCGATAGTGACCGCCGAGAGGAAGAAGAAAGCAAGGGAGGCGACAGCAAAGAAGCGTTACCGCACCAAAGCCGCCAACCGTCCGAGGCTGTGCGCCGACGACATAATGGAACGCGGGAAGATGAGCCGCTATCAGGACATCTATGCCGAGGCTATGGCGAAATACGGTCTGGAACGTGGCATCCGTGGTTCCGAGGCGCGCCACATCGGGCAGCACGAATATTACCGCGACTGCATGGTGAAGAAGAAAGGTCTTGAAGAAGACATCGGCAATCTCTCCATTGAGAAAAGAAAGCTCGACAAAGAGAAAAAATCGTTGGAGAGCAAGGTGGAGAACCTTGAGTGCCGGACAACTGCCCTCGACTCCCGGAAGAAAATGCTCACGCAGGTCAACGAGGAGATACGGCAGCAGAACAACGAACTTTATTCCGAAAACTCCCGGTTGACCGAGGCTAATTCTTCTCTCGCCGCCGAAAACAAATCGCTCATGGCGACATCATCAAAACTCTCCGATGATGTTGCCCGGCTGCAAATGCAGAAACTCTCCAACGATGCAAACGGAGATTTCCAGAAATACAAGGCTGACATAGCCCGGTATTTCCCTGACCTTGAAGATTTGCTGAATTGGGGGCGATACTGCACCCATATCGGATTTCCCGACCGCTTCACGCAGCGCATACTTGCCCAAGAAAAGGTAGGATTTGCCGGAGCCCTTTTCTCGTCGGAACACAATCAGACCTTTCGCACGGAAGGGTCGGTTGCCAAATTGGAAAGAGATCCGGAAAACAAACACCGTTTCATCTTGAATATTGACGGCGTGAGCGTCTTTCAGTGGTTCCGGGATATGGCTCGCAAACTCCTTGAGAAACTCGGTTTCAGACCCAAAGAGCCAACGCAATCCCACGGCATTAGACGCTGACATTACCACAACAACTATAACGGCTATCTCTCCACAAGTACCTCAATAGGAGAGATAGCCGTTATTTTTATCATGCATTATAAGAGTGTGTAGAACTTTGATTATTACTAACTTTGCAGAGAGAAACAAAAAAATCTAAAAAATTTATTCGCATATATGAAACTTTCGGGGCTAAATCTGCACCTAACGAGGCAAAACAAACAAATCAAACTCAATATGACAGACCCACCAACAAACGAAAGGGACTTTGCCTCGCTCATTAAGCAGCACTCCCGAATCATCAATAAGGTCAGCTATTTCTATGCTACCGACAAATTGCCGTTTGATGATCTTAGGCAAGAAATCTATGTCAACATTTGGCTGGGATTAAGGCAATTCCGGGGCGACAGCAAGATGTCAACATGGATTTATAGGGTAGCGGTAAACTCGGCACTTATGGCCTTGCGCTCATCTAAGCCAAAAATCGAAACCGTATCGCTTGATTTTGGACTTCTTGAACTTTCTTCCGAAATTGACGATACACAAAGAGAGAATCTTCAAACGCTGCAATCTCTGATTAACAGACTTGAAGATATTGAGAAAGCAATCATACTCCTTTGGCTTGACGAATATTCGTATGATGAAATAGCTGATACTCTCGGACTTAAACGCAACACAGTTGCCGTAAAAATACACCGTATAAAAGATAAACTCTCAAAACAGATATAATATGCAGCTCGACGAACTCAAAAAAAGTATGTCAACGCTTGAACAAGTGCTCGCAAAGACAAACTCCGATATAAAGATAAACGTGTCTGCTTCCGAAACCGCGCAGACCAAGATACTTAAAAAATTCCGCCAGGGATTCATCTCTTGCCTTATCCTCGCCATTGTGTTCGCTGCAATGGCACTCGGCAACCTCAACCCGTACTCGTTCCCCTCATACCTCAAAATATACCTTGTGGTATATATGACAATCGCCGCAACATGGTACATTTTTATGTATCTCAAACTCAAAAACATCAACATCGCGGCTCTTACACCAAGCAAATTATTCTCCAAGACAGCGAATATAAGATTGCTGATGATTTCCGGCGAAGTGATATTTGGCATGGGCTTAGTCATCTTGTTTACCCTGCTACTACCGAATGCATGGGAGTTCAACCGTACAGGCTTTTGGCTCACAATAGCAACCCTGATTATCGCAATCATTTACGGCATAGTTCATATGTGGCCACAATACATAAAACTATTCCGCGACCTCAATTCTATCAAAGAATAACAATATTTTTCAAACATTATCCAGAAGCCGCTCTTAATCCGGGCGGCTTTTTCTATTACCATACAACAAGAAAACAAAGGCAATTAAATATAACCAACACACCTTAAAAATCCATAAATCGCTTTATTCTATTTCCTCTTATTATCGCAATAAGTACATTTTTAGTACGCTTTAATAATGATTATCTACTGATATACAGCATCATGGATGTTATACATCGAAACAGTTAATGAGTTGAGATCGCATGGGCTGACCAATTTGACAAGTTGGAAAAATTGGTCGGATTTGGAGGGACGTTTTATGGAAAATTTGTATATTTGGCGGTCATTTGCACTATGGATAAGTTTGCTATATGCGTGTCCTGATTTATATAGTCGTTCTTCTGGCAGTTACCGGGTGCAGCCTTTCGCGATCCAGATCCGAGGTTCTCGAAGAAGCGCAGCGGTTGATGCAGAGTGACCCTGCGGCCGCCCTGTCGAAACTTAACGCCATCGATGTGTCTGAATTCCGGGATTCTGCTACGATGGCCCGGTGGGCCCTTCTCTATAGTGAGGCAATGGTGGTCAACCGTCTTTCAGCTCCGAGTGACACCATTGTCGATATTGCCATAGATTATTACGGTAACCATGACCTGACAGATGAATTCCGTAAAGCATCGCGACTGAAGGCGTTGAGCCGGTCAGCCGAAGGCGCCGACGCTCTGGCCACAGCTCTCTATCTTCAGAAAGAGAAGGAATTCCTGCTTTATAAGGAACGCTCGAAGCGGGAGCTTTACACTGCCATAGGTCTTGTCATCCTTCTGGTGGCGGCCGGAATCATCCTCTGGATGCGGCAGCGCATGAAATTGCAGGCGGCTAAGAACGATGTGCTGATGGCCGAGGCTTCGGGCCTAAGAAGTCTGATCGACGCCAAGCGCGAGGATGTAGGACGGCTGGAGTCGAAACTCCACGGATTGCTTGAAAACCGGTTCAACCTGATCGATTCGCTCTGCCAGACCTATTATGAATCGCAGGGAACCAAGACAGAGCGCAAGGCTGTAGTCGAAAAAGTGAAGAGCGAGATCGAGTCTGTCAGAAGCGATTCGTTCTGCGAAATGGAGCAGGCGGTGAACGACTGTCGCGACAATCTTCTTGTGAAAGTCAAGACGCTCTATCCCGACATAAAGGCGGGGGAATATCAGTTGCTGGTCTATCTTGCAAGCGGTCTTTCGACGCGCACCATCAGTCTTCTGCTCGGGGAGTCGGTCGATGTTGTCTATAAACGCAAGTCCCGGCTGAAATCGCGTCTGAAGGATGTTGTGGCGCCGGAATGCGGCGATGTTATGGCTGTTTTCTGACCCTCATTTTTATCTGGTCAGATTTTTCCGGAACGGTTATTGGTAATCTATTGATTATTAGCGAAGTGCTGCTCTGTATGTCAGACGGCAAATTTGGCGTGGAGGCGTTTTTGCGAGTAATTTTGTGACAAAAAATCCACTCACAATGAACGCTAAGATTATCATCACAATTCTGATCGCGATTCTTACCGCGAATATAGCACATCCCCGTAATCAGCAGCAACCCGACAGCCTCAGCCGGCAATTGCAGGAGGTCGTGGTGACCGCAAAACAGCCGGCCACGCGGCTTGTAGGTTCAACTCTCGTAACCACTATTCCCGGGTCGAATCTCGCCGGTCTCGGCACCGCCCTCGATGTCCTCGCCCAGCTGCCTATGATGAAGGTTCAGGATGATGACGTAAGCGTGACAGGCAAAAACAATCTTGAAATATATATCGACGGGCGTCCTCTGCGTGATCGGTTTGAACTGCGGCAACTGCTGTCATCGGATCTCAAAAAAGTGGAGCTGCTCATGGCGCCGGGTGCGGCCTACGGCAGTGCGGTGGGTGCGGTGCTGAGAATAACTACCCGGCGTAATTTCATCAAGGGACTTTCGGTGAAAGAACAGCTGCAGGTGGAGAAACAGCGGAAATGGTCGGCCATGGACTATCTGAGCCTGAGTTATCGCGAGGGTAGGTGGGAATGGTATCTCGACGGAGCGATAAACCGCAACAACATGATGGTGAAAGGCTCAACGACAAACACTCTCGATTATCAGGGAAAGAAGACCGTCATAGGAGGCAGTCAGGACAATTCCAACCCTACTTTGACCGGAATGGCGAGAGCAGGCTTCAACTACGCACACGGGGCTCATTCTTTTGGAGCGTATTACAGGCTGAATCCCGAAAAAGGCGACTTTACGAACAACGGCACGGAGTGGCTTGACAACGATCCGGCGCTACGCCGCATAATAGACAGACGCATACGCGCCCACAGTCATTTTGTCTCCACATATTATGAAACTACTTTCGCCGACACTTATCGCCTCCACTTCGACGGTGATTTCAAAAGTTCCGAAGCCGATAACCGTACAGCGACGGCATATCCCGATGCCGAGGCTGACAATGTCCATTCCGCTGACCGCAGGAAGTCCTCTTTGTGGGCCGGGAAACTGTATATGGAATTCCCCCTTGCGGGCGGCAACTTCACCGCCGGCACGCAGGACAGCTATACGCGGACGCGTCTGGATTACCGGATGATGAACGACCGCGTGGAGGAATATATTCCTTCTTCCGCCACCGATGCCCGGCAGACTTCCGCAGCCCTGTTCGCTTCATGGGGCCGCACCTTCGGAAAATTCTCTCTTTCGGCAGGCGTCAGATATGAGTATATCGACTATGATTTCAGGGTTGACGGAAAACGGGACGAAAACGTCAGCCGCCGCGACAATCTGCTGACACCGGATTTCTCATTGGGATATTCTTTCGGCGACAACGCGCAGCTCAGCCTCAGCTATAGAATGGCCACCGTGCGGCCGCCCTATTCCAGCCTGACGGGATCGCTCAATTATGTCGGTCGCCATGAGATCGAAGGGGGCAATCCGGCTTTGCGCGACGAGAGAAACCACAGTCTGCAACTGTTCGGGATGTGGAACGGCTTCATGATCCAGACGAATTTCTCGCGCAGTCTCGACACCTACGCTTTCGTTAAGCAGCTCCATCCGGCCTCGGATCTTCAGTTGCTCATGCATCCTGTCAACATCGATGTCACGGCTCTTAGCTGTTATCTTGTCTGGAGCAAATCAATAGGCGTGTGGTCGCCGAATGTGACTGCCGGAATGTATCGGCAGTGGCTCGCCATTGAACGCAACCGATATGACCGGCCCATATTCTCCTATTACTTCAACAATACGTTCTCTCTGTCGCGGGGATGGTCGATCACCACCAACATCAGCGGCAGCTCACGAGGTGACATGCACACCAACCGCTTCGGCTCCAATCCGTTCACGATGGATGCATCGGTCGGAAAAACATTTCTCGGGAAGTCTCTGACAGTAAAACTCTCGGTGTCAGATCTCTTCAACACGGCCAACAACAGCTGGACCATGAATACATTCGGCGTTTTCGTTGACAAGCGGCAGGACTATGACCAACGGGGAATCTCACTTAACGTCATCTATAATTTCCAGCAACGCAAAAGCCGCTACAAGGGCCGCTCAGCCGCCGAAGACGAGATGAAGCGCCTCTGAATATCCGGCAATAATCCGTCATCTTTGCCTCGGGTATTGCACAGGAAAAATAAATGTCATATCTTTGCGTTAACAATATTGTTAATCAAATTTGATAAATAAATTTGTTATGGCAAAGGAAAGACAAACTCACGACACGGAGTCACGGATACTTCAGGCTGCCGAACGCGAGTTCCTGACAAAGGGTTTCGCCGGCGCGAGGACCACTTCCATAGCGGAAGCCGCGGGAGTGACACACGCTATGCTCCACTACTATTTCCGCACGAAAGAGAAACTTTTTGACAGAATCATATCGGAGAAAATCGAATTGATAAAGAATCTGATTTTCGAAGCGGCGATAGATTCCGGTCTGTCAATCCAAGAGAAGATCAGGATGGTCATGGACCGCCATCTGGAGTTCATTGCGGACAATCCCGATCTGCCGCGGTTTATTGTGGGGGAGGTGTTCAACTCACCTGACCGAACCGGAATTCTGCTGGAAAAAATAAAGACCTACGCACCGGCCATGGTTGCCGAACTGCAGCGTCAGCTTGATGAAGCGGCCGATAAAGGCGTCATACGCAAAGTCGATGCGGCCATGCTTATAATAGATATCGCTTCGCTCAACATTTTTTCATATATGGTGTCGCCGCTGATAAACGCCGTGCTTGACAACTGCATGCAGGGGAATCCCGAGCAATTCCTCGAGCGCAGGAAACGGGAGAATTTCGACACAATTATGAGAAAACTAACGCCTGCCGGATCATGAAAAAGCCTATAATACTATTCTTTTGTCTCATAATCGCGCCACTGTGCGTGACAGCGCAGATAACCATAGAGCAATGTGTTGAAAAAGCGATGGAAAACTATCCTGAAATCAGAAAATATGATCTGGTTTCAGCAACCCGGGAAATCGATCTTTCAGACATTGACAAAGGATGGCTTCCGAGGATAAGCGCTTACGGCCAGGCAACCGTTCAGAATACGGTTCCCTCTTTTCCCGAATCCCTTTCAGGTGTCCTGCAGCAGATGGGACAGTCGATGAAAGGGCTTGACAAGCTGCAGTATAAGGTCGGAGTGGATATTTCCCAGACGATCTGGGATGGTGGCCTGTCGCGAGCACGGCGCGATGTGAGCCGGCTGACGTCGGAAACCCAAAGGAAAAATATCGACGTGGAACTGTATGCCGTGCGTCAGAGAGTGGAAAACCTTTACTTCGCCATTCTTCTGACCGAGGAACAGATAGCGCAGACAGGCAATGCTCTCGCTCTGGTCAAAGGGAATCTCGAAAAACTTCGGTCGATGCTCCGAAACGGAACCGCGATGCAGTGTGACGTCGATATGGTTGCCGCACAGGCTCTGACTATGGAGCAGGATATCACCCGGGCACGCAGTGCCGTTCGAGGCTACAGGCAGGTCCTCGAAATCTTCATAGGCGAGAGTCTCTCCGACAGAGCTCTGGTAATGCCGGACGCACTGATGCCTTCCGACATGCGACCGGCGCGTCCGGAATTAAGTCTTTTCGAAAACCGGATAGCTGCGGCGCAGGCCTCCCGGCGTCTCTCCGATGTCTCACTCATGCCGAAAGTGGGATTTTTCGCCCAGACATGGTATGGCTATCCCGGCTTCGACTATTTCAAAAGCATGATGAACCGCAATCTTTCGTTCAACATTATGGCGGGGGTTAAAGTGACGTGGAATATTGACGCGTTCTATACGAAGAAAAACACCGACCGCAGAACTGCCGTCGATACCGGAAACGTCATGGCCGAGAAAGAGACCTTCCTGTTCAACACGGGCATGCAGTCCGTTTCGCAGCAGGAAAAGATCAGCGGCCTTCGCTCGGTGATGGCTGACGACGCGAAGATAATAGAATTGCGGACGAACGTCAGGAAAGCGGCTGAGTCTCAGCTCGAGAACGGAGTCATAGACGCAACGGCACTGCTGACGAAAATAACCGATGAGAATCAGGCGAAACTTACCGCCCGCTTTCACGAAATCCAGTTGATTCAGGAAATTTACAACCTAAAATATATCCTCAACCGATGAAAAAGATATACTTCCCTATGGCTGCGGCGCTCTTTATGGCCGCATGTTCAAAGACGCCTGATTATGACTCAACCGGAATTTTCGAGGCGACGACAGTGACAGTGTCGGCTGAGACCTCCGGCAAAATCCTCTCGATGGACATATCGGAGGGCGACAGTATAATGGCCGGACAGACAATAGCCGTAGTCGATACATCTCTGCTCGTCCTTCAGCGGAAACAGCTCGGAAGCCAGAAGCAGTCGGTGGTGAGTTCGGCTCCCGACATATCGGCACAGGCCGCGTCTCTGCGCACGCAGATCGATCATCAGACCCATGAATGCGAACGGCTCGGGCGCCTCCTGGCTGACGGAGCTACGACACGCAAGCAATATGACGATGCGAAAGCCCATCTCGCCGCGCTGCGCGGTCAGCTTCAGGCTATGGTCTCATCACTGTCCAACACTCGCACATCCATTTCTGACAATGCCGTGGCCATGCAATACCAGAAAGAGCAGCTTGAGGAACAGATTGAGAAAAGCACCGTAAAATCCCCGCTCACAGGAACGGTTCTCGTCAAATATGCCGAGCCGGGCGAGTTCGCGACTCCGGGGCGGCAGATATGCAGGATTGCCAATCTCGGCGACATATATCTGCGCGCCTATTTCACGGCTTCGCAGCTTGCCGCTCTGAAAGTAGGGCAGCGTGTCACAGTCATTGCCGATTTCGGCAGTGACGAGCAGTTTGAATATCCGGGAACCGTCACGTGGATAGCGCAGGAGAGCGAGTTTACACCGAAATCGATCCAGACGAATGATTCGCGGGCCAATCTGGTCTATGCGGTCAAGATAGCCGTGAAAAACGACGGGCGTCTCAAACTCGGGCAATATGGAGAGGTGCGCTTATGACAGCCGCCATAGAAATATCGGGGATAACCAAACGCTACGGGAACGTAACGGCGCTCGACGGTGTCAGTTTCCGTATAGAGCCGGGCGAGCTTTTCGGGCTGATCGGTCCTGACGGCGCGGGAAAAAGTTCGCTTTACAGAATCCTGGCGACTCTGGCTCTTCCCGACAGCGGTTCGGCGAAGGTATGCGGGCTTGACGTTGCCGCCGACTATCGCGTGCTGCGCACACGCATCGGTTACATGCCGGAGAAATTCTCGTTTTATCAGGACCTGACCGTCACGGAGAACCTGCATTTCTTCGCCTCTCTTTTCGGTGTGTCCGTCAGGGAAAATTTCCCGCTGATCGCGCCGATATTCGGGCAACTCGAAAAATTTCCTGACAGAAAGGCCGGAGCGTTGTCGGGAGGCATGAAACAGAAACTCGCGTTGAGCTGTGCGCTGATTCACCGGCCCGAAATCCTTCTGCTCGACGAGCCGACTACGGGAGTCGATGCCGTTTCGCGCAGCGAGTTCTGGGAAATGCTTTCTCAGCTCACGCGCAGCGGCATTACGATTCTTGTCTCCACATCCTATATGGACGAGGCAACCCGATGCGGTCGCATAGCCATGATAAACGAAGGCCACATCCTTGCGGTCGATTCGCCCGCGGCGCTCGCCGGCAGTCTCGGAGAGAATCTCTATAATGCCGTGGCGCCCGATATGTTCGGGCTGCTGACGCAGTTGAGAATGATGCCCGATGTCATTGACTGCTATACCTTCGGGGCCACGCTTCATCTTGTCGCGGCCCCCGGATTTTCGCCCGGAGAGACAGTTGCCGCTCTCACTCACTCGGGTCTCCGCGATGTCAGGATCTATCCGGCCCAAGGAGATATAGAGGATTTATTTATCAAGCAGATTCGCGATGGAAAATAGAGATAATGCAATATCGGTTGCCGGTCTGACAAAACGTTTCGGATCGTTCACCGCCGTGGATCACATCACTTTCGATGTGGGCCGTGGAGAGATTTTCGGTTTTCTCGGAGCGAACGGCGCCGGGAAAACAACCGCGATGAGAATGTTGTGCGGCCTGAGTGTCCCCACATCGGGAACCGGACGCGTGGCCGGCTACGACATTATCTCGCAGCCGGAAGAGGTCAAACGCCACATCGGCTACATGAGCCAGAAGTTTTCGCTTTACGGCGAGTTGACCGTGAAGGAGAATCTGAGATTGTTTTCTTCCATCTACGGCATGAGCGCCGCCCGGTTCAGGGAGGTGTCGCAACGCCTCGTAAAAGATCTCGAGATGACCGGAATGGAAAATACGCTTGTGAAAGACATTCCCGTGGGGTGGAAACAGAAACTCGCCTTTGTCTCCGCCACGATGCATTCGCCAGAAGTGGTTTTCCTTGACGAGCCCACGGGGGGTGTAGATCCTGTCACCCGACGTAAATTCTGGGAACTGATCTACAAGGCGTCGTCGGAGGGAATGACGGTATTTGTCACGACCCACTATCTCGACGAGGCGGAATACTGTAACCGCGTCTCCATTATGGTTGACGGGAAGATAAGCGCTCTGGATTCCCCTTCGGCCCTCAAGGAAAAGTATCATGCCTCGACCATGGACGAAGTGTTCAGAACCGTTGCGAAAGATGCCGTAAGAACTGAATAAACCATGCAGCCATGTCAATACTCCAGTCACTCGTAAAAAAGGAAATGCTCCATATTTTCCGCGACAGGCGCACTGTGACCATAACTCTGGTCATGCCTCTCGTGCTTCTGCTTCTTTTCGGTTTCGCGATTTCTACGGAGGTCAACGATGTCAGGGTTGTTGCGGTAGTCGAACGCCACACCGACGGGTCTCGGGCAATAATCGAACGTCTGCGCGCCAATCCCTACATCACTTTTCAGGGGCTGACGGCTCCCGGCGATGTGGATTATCTGCTGCGGTCGGGGCAGACTGACGCCGCTCTGTTTTTACGCGAAGAGGGCGGACGGCAGTCGGCGCAGATTATGGTTGACGCAGCCAACACCACCGTGGCGCAGGCCTCGACCGCCTATCTCCGGAGCATAATCGCAGGCCCCGGTACTGTCAGTCCGGTGCTGACCAACACCCTCTATAATCCTCAGCTTAACAGCGCCTATAATTTCGTTCCGGGCATAATGGGGATGATTTTCATTCTGATATGCGCGATAATGACCTCAGTCTCCATTGTCAGCGAGAAGGAGACCGGCACGATGGATCTGCTGCTTGTCTCTCCGGTCAGGCCGCGTGCTGTCATTCTCGGGAAGCTTATCCCGTATTTTCTGCTGTCGTGTGTCATTCTCGCCGTAATGCTGACTATAGCCTATACGGTGCTTGGACTGCCGGTTTCGTCGAGCATAGCGGATGTGATACTTCTCTCGCTTGTCTATATTGTCCTGTCGCTCTCTGTCGGTCTTCTCGTCTCGGCTATCGCAAGCACACGGCTGACCGCGCTTATTGTTTCAGCGGTGGTTTTCATGTTGCCCGTCATCATGCTCTCGGGCATGATATTTCCGATAGACAACATGCCCGAGGTGTTGCAATGGCTTTCGTGCGTCATTCCGGCCCGATGGTACACTGCGGCGATGCGCAAACTCATGATACAGGAACTCGGGTTGGAATACGTAGTGGAGGAACTCGTCATTCTTCTCTCCATGACGGGAGTCATCCTTCTGGTTGCCCTTAAAAAGTTCAACACAAGAAAATAGACCGTCATGAAACTGAAAATACTGATGGCGTTGTTGCGCAAAGAGGTTATATTGATGAGGCGCAATCCGATAATACCTAAGATAATTTTCGTGATGCCGCTGATGGTGATGCTCGTCATTCCGCTGGTGGCCAATCTCGATGTGAAGAATGTGGAGGTGACTGTCGTTGACAATGACCGCACTCCGCTCTCGAGGAGAATCATCGCGGATATGGAGGCCTCGGATTTTCTGAGAGTGAGGGATATTTGTTCCACTCATGACAGGGCGATGATCACCGTCGAGAAAGGCGATGCCGATGTCGTTCTGACTATTCCCGACGATTTTATGAAAGAGGTGGCCTCACATACGTCGCGGATAGATGTGGAAGCCAACGGGGTGAACGCGACAAAGGGAATGCTCGGTTCGCAATATGTCGCTCAGTCCGTGATGCACACGGTCTCCCGTTGGATGGAAGAGAACGGCGTCCGGATGTCGGGAGAGGATATCAGCGTCATAAACCGCTATAACCCGACGCTCGATTTTCGCAACTACATGATTCCGGCCCTGATGGTGGTGCTTCTGATAATAATATGCGGTTTTCTGCCGGCGCTCAATCTCGTGGGTGAGAAAGAGACGGGCACCATAGAGGCCATGAACGTTACCCCTGTCAGCAGGTTGATTTTCGTCCTGTCTAAACTGATCCCTTTCTGGATCATAGGAATCATTGTGGTGACGGTGGGTATTACGGTCGGCTGGGCTGTCTATGGCCTGGTGCCGCAAGGAAACATCCTGACTATATATCTCGCCACGATATTGTTCAGTTTCGTCATGTCGGGCTTCGGAGTGGCCATAGCCAACCGTTCGTCCACCATGCTCCAGAGCATATTCGTCATGTTCGCGTTCATAATGATTTTCCAGCTGATGAGCGGTCTGTTCACTCCGATCGGATCGATGCCACGGTGGGCTCAATATCTGACATACGCCATACCGCCCCGCTATTTCATCGAGATCATGCGATCGGTTTATCTCAAGGGTACGCTGCTGGGCGAGTTGTTTCCACAATTCCTTGCGTTGCTCGGGTTTGCCGCGGCTTTCTTTTCAGTCGCAGCCCTTACTTACCGTAAACAATCGTGATCAAAGGTCATGCTGCTTCAGCCAGTCGAGCATGACGGCATACATTTTTTCGCGGATCTCTTTTTTAGAAAGGGCGAGGTCATGGAGTCCTCCCTCGAAAGCCACCTCTGTCACGTCGGCGCCGAGTTTGCGTCCGTAGCGTGAAATGGATTCGACATCGAGAATGGCGTCGGCGCGGGAGTATTTCTCTTTGGCATCGGTTCTGCGGACCGATTCAGCCGAATGCATCAGCAGCACCGGGACTTTTACGGAACCGCGCCGCAGGCTTTGCTGCGCACGGTGAATGGCGCGTATCCATCCCATGTCGGGGTCGGGAAGAATATCCGGTTTCCACTCGGTGCGGTAGTCCCATTCGCCGCCATGCCGCGTTGAGAGGGTTTCGGCATATCCGCTGTCGGGTTTCTGCCTGACCTGTATATCCGGGAAAAAGCGGCCCAGCGCGCTGACCGCCGGAATAGCCGCCTTACGCATCAAGGGCGGCAGGTTCCAGTCAAGGAAAGGACTGTTGAGCATCAGGGCCTTTATGGTAGGCGACGGCTTTTCCGACATGTAGAGTGAGGTTGTCAGACCGCCTGTAGAATGACCGAAAAGCGCAATTTCACCGACGCCCTCCTCTCTCATTAAGTCTATCGCGGCGTCTATGTCGGCGAAATATTCATGCATGTCTCTGACCTGGAACATCTTTTGGCCTTTCATGAGCGATCGCCCGTATTTGCGCAGATCAACGGCATAGAAATCATATCCTGAAGCGACAAACATGTCGGCCATCTCTTTCTGCAGAAAATAGTCGCTGAATCCGTGGACATACAGTATCGCTTTTCCGCTTCGTGCGGCTGAAAGCCGGCGTATGACACTGCAGCGCACCTTACCGCTGTAGTCGTCAGGCTGAGTGATATATCTCATTTCGTAATCAGGCCCGAGATGATCCGCGCGCCAGCCGGTGTTTTCTGCTTTCATAGAGGTGAATATTTAGGACTCCTTTATATTAAAAAATTTTCGTGCGATATTGTTTAGGACAGACGCCAACCTGCTGTTTGAAATAACCTGTCGGACGAGGTCGGCCCGGTCGGATTACAGCCATCGCGATAATCGCGCGGGCTCGCCGTTAAAGGAGGAGGCTATTTTTCGTCGCCGGAGGGATTGAATTTTTTGAAGCCGTTCCACTGCTGCTTGAAATTCTTGTGGGATTTGTAACTTGAGATTCCTGTCATCTGTTTCAGCATCGACAGTGCTCTGGTGCCGAGACCGGATTTACGTTTGCCGTAATATTTGCCGATCAGTCGCTGGTCCGTGGGGAGGGTCTGGCGGACTTTGTCTCTGTCTATGGTGTTGACCCGGTCAACGAGAGCCTGCACTGACGGCTGAAGTTCGGGTGCCTCCGCGGGTTCACACATCTCTATGTTGGCTGCGTGGAAATCATGTTTCTCCCATTTCCTTGCCTCTTTCACGGTTATGTATTCCTTGTCAAGCACGTATGCTTCGGCATACGTGCTTACGAAAAAGGGTTGGTCATAGCGGTTGAATCCGATCATCCTGTGTCCTCTTCCGTTTGACTCTATGTTGAAGGAGTAGCCCGTGAGGTCCATAGGCGACAGATAATCCGACAGGATGTTGTCGTAGCTGAAACGTACTCTGAAATTCTCGAATTCCAGATTGTCATGAAAGAATCCCGATAGGTTCGGAACCCATTTGCGGCTTGTGGTGTCGGCAAGCACGTTGACATCCACCGTCACCCTGTCGTCGGTTCTGGTCCATATCTCTGTAGGGCTGTATTTTCCCCTGACGGTGTCGGAGGCGGATGAGCGGTCTTTCAATGCGGGGGACAACTCCCTGGCCGGAACGATCCCAATCCAGTCGGCCCATGAAAAATGGTTGTTGCTGACATTGCTGACGCTGTCAAGTCCGCGGTCATTGGTGAACCGGTAGTAGGATCGGGATGTCAGGATTCTCGGATTGGACCATCCTTTGAACCGAACCTTTCTGTCGGGGTTCAACATGAAGTCAACCATTTTTTTCCGGAAGAGAAAGACGGTGTCGGTATATGTTGTCAATGTAGAGAATTCCCTGACATAAGCGAGAACATGCAGAACCTTATGACGGCCTGACTCAACGACTATTTCAGGCAGGGAGGCTGCGTTTTCCTGAAGTAAGATTGTGTCGGCTCCTGGGGTTTCTATGGTTTTCTCCTTGAACCCAAGATAGCGGACAGTCACCGGATAGGAGGACCTGGAGATCAGGGGCATTCTGCCGCGGGCGTTGGTGATTCCGACCGCATTACCCTTATGGTCAAACAAAGATGCGCTGGGCAACGGTTTGCGGGTGAGGGAATCGGCGACTATAGCACTGTGTCTGGCCATGCGTCAGAAGAGCTGAAAGGGAAAGCGCTATGAATAAAAGAACGTATCGGTTCATAGAGAAAGTTTGATGAAGTTCCGTAAAGCCGGAAGGCGAAGGAGATCGCTTCAGCTGGCAAATTTAATGAAATTTCCGTAAAAGCAATGATGCGTTAGTTATTATTAAGGAGATCGCGATCCGCGTTTTTCTCCTTCGGGACCGCCGGCATATAGTCGGGTTAATGGTAATTAACCGGCATGTGAAAATATGTTGCCTCGCGGGCTGTTAATTTTGAACCGAATATCTCTCAGTTGTAATTATGTCCGCATTGTTCAATCTATATCCGGCCGATATATCGACGGCGCTTCCGCTCCCGTATGCCGACGGGGGCATACGCGCCGGTTTTCCCAGTCCGGCGCAGGATTATCTCTCGGAGTCGATAGACCTCAACAAAGAGCTCATCCGTCACCCGGCCTCGACATTCTATGCGCGTGTCATCGGCGATTCCATGGCCGGAGAAGGTATCACGGAGGGTGATATTCTTGTCATAGACAAGTCGGTCGAGCCGGAACACGGCGATCTCGCAGTCTGCTGCCTCGACGGGGAGTTCACTCTGAAAAGACTTCGTTTCATGTCTGACAACCGTCTGTGTCTGATGCCGTCCAACCGAAAGTACCGGCCGATAGAGATTACCCGGGAAAGCGATTTCAGTGTATGGGGTGTGGTGCTTTACACAATCAAGGCCAATCGCCGGAGAAGGCCCGGCACGGAACGATGGTAGGGCTGATCGACTGCGATAATTTTTTCTGTTCGTGTGAACGTGTGTTCCGCCCCGATCTCGCCCGAACGCCTATCGTTGTCCTGAGCAACAACGACGGCTGTGTAGTGGCGCGTTCAAAAGAGGTGAAGGCCATGGGAATAAAGGACTGCCTGCCTTATTACAGGCTTCGTGAGGAGTATCCCGATTCTGGCATAGTGGCTTTTTCATCAAATTACACTCTGTATGGCGACATGTCGGCGCGTGTGATGGCTGTTCTGCGCGAGTCTGTACCGGAGGTTATGCAGTATTCGATCGACGAGGCGTTTCTTGATCTGCGGGGAATGGAGCATACCGATCTGAAGAAATGGGGAGAGGAGCTTTGCCGGAAGGTCCGGAAAAGTACCGGTATGCCTGTCAGTCTCGGAATCGCTTCATCGAAAACTCTCGCGAAACTGGCGAGCCGATTCGCAAAAAAATATCCGGCTTACAACAAATGCTGCCTGATCGGCAACGAAGAGCAGCGGGAGAAAGCGTTGAAGCTCTCGCCGGTCGGTGAGGTGTGGGGGATAGGACGTCGCATGACGCGCACACTCGAGTATTTCGGGATAAAGACCGCCTACGATTTTTCCCAGCGTCCTCGGGGATGGATTCGGGCGAATTTTCATGTGACCGGCGAACGCACCTGGGCGGAATTGCGCGGAGAGGACATAATAGAGATCGACGGAATGCATGCCGTCGAGAAAAAAACGATCCTGACGAGCCGGAGTTTTCCAGGAATGCTTACTGATATAGAGGATGTTCGCAGTCACATCGCCAATTATGCCGCGCGCTGCGCTCTGAAATTGCGGCGACAGAATTCGGTGTGTGCAATGGTCACGGTATTCATCCAGTCAAATCATTTCCGTGATGATCTGGAGCAATATGACGGCAGCGCATCCCATTCTTTTATGACAGCGACTAATGCCGGTTGCGAGATTGTCGGGATGGCGCTCGGACTGCTGGACACGATTTTTCATGAGGGGATCCGCTATAAACGGGCCGGTGTAATGGTGGCCGGCATTTCACCCGCAGATACCCTGCAACCCGATCTTTTTACTTTCGATCCTGACAGATGGAAGAAAAACCGTAAGATCTCGGAGTCGGTCGATTGGATAAACCGGACGCTGGGAGCCGATACCGTAATACTTGCCTCCCAGCAATACCGGGAGAAAGAAACCGATGGCAAGAACATTAAGTTCGTCAACGCCATCCGTCATGCCCTGCGCTCGCCCGATTACACTACGCGCCTCGGCGCTTTCACCGTAAGCTGATTCCTCCCTGCCACTGTGCAAAAACGATGGGCTATGAACTTCACGCAACGCTTTACTCACGAGGAATTTTTTGAAGTGCTCAAAGAGACGAAGTAAAACAGATCAGTTCATTCTATCTGATTTCGCTTTTACCGTTTTATTGTCAGCAATCACTCAAATGCGTGATTATTTGCATATAATTTTGAATTATTAATATTTGTTAGTAATTTTGCAGACGAATTGAGGATATGACCGATTATAGATATGATTGAATCGCAGATTCCTCGATTCATCTGACAACAAAAAGTACGAACAAACCAATCAAAAATTTATGAAAAAAATTATCAGAGCGATTTCAGTCATGGTTCTTATGCTGGCTTCTGTATCTGTTTCGGCAGGAGGACCCGGCGATCTCTATCTTTTCAATCATCTCGGAATCGGCGCCCATGTCGGCACAACAGGTTTCGGTTTCGAGGCTGCCACTCCCATCACAAAATGGGTCACCCTGCGTGGTGGAGTCACCATCATGCCGGGCATAAAGTTTAACACTGACATTGACGGCACATACGAAGGAACACATGAAGGCCAGCACATAGAGCAGGATTTCACAATGGATGTCAAGGGCTCATTGTCGAGAGTGCAGGGAAGTGTGATCTTCAACATCTACCCCCTTACCCACCTCACTTCATTTTATATTGCGGCCGGAGGTTATTTCGGAGGCAGCAAGATCGTAGGTGTCACCGGTCATAGCGACGAACTGATGAATCTGGCTAACGGCGACTCTTATCTTGAACTGGGTGACTATAAACTTCCCGTTGACAAGAATGGTAATGTCGATGGCGCACTGAAGGTGAACGCTTTCCGTCCCTATCTCGGCATAGGTTTCGGACGTCCGCTGCCTAAAGGAAGACTGAATTTCGGCGTTGAGCTCGGCGTGCAGTTCCATGGCAAGATGAAGCTCTATAACCGAGACACTGAACTTGAGAAGATCCCGTCGCTCGACAATGATGACGACTGGCAGAAATGGATGGACAAACTGACGGTTTATCCTGTGCTGAAATTTACTCTCAGCGGCCGCATTTTCTGACAGAGGAGGCTTTGCGGAAAATGTTCGCGCCCGGCGCGGCCCGAGGATGTGGCCCTGCGTGGATCTCTTACCCGCTCCCGCAAATCATCGGTTACATCTCTCTCGGGAGATGACAATATCGGAGGATTGGAATTTCATTAGTGAAGCTCCAATCCTCTCGGTTTATCCAGCCGGGTGCGATCTGAGCCTCTGAGACACGATGTTTGAGCTTCTGGGAAATTGCCTTATGCGTTTTTTATCATTATATTTGCAGTGATTAATCATCCCCGTGTAAATTATGGCAAAAGAACAGGAAGAAAATCTCGGCCCGATGAAGCTGATATTCAACTATAACAATGTGTTTTACAGCTTCTTCTATGACGATCTGAGCGGCTGCATACATCGCTCGCGCGAATATGCGCTCAACTATGTCTATTCGGGCGAAATGATTCTTGATAACGGAACTGAAAAGATTCATGTCCGCAAAGGAGAATGTGTGTTCATTCCGCGTGACCATCACATCACCATGTATAAGAAGACCTACGACGGAGAGCGGTATTGCGGAATATTTCTCATGTTCACGCGCAGCTTCCTCCGGGAGATGTATGGCAAGCTTTCGATCAACAGAATCAAGGCTAAGAGTGAGAAGCTTCCCGACGGAGTGATCAAGTTGCCCCGCACCGTGGAGCTTGCAAGTCTTTTCACTTCCATGACGCCTTATTTTGATCCTGACGTTAAACCGAAAGACAATTTCATGGAACTGAAGCTGCAGGAGGGACTGATGGCCCTGCTGGCGATAGACGAAAGATTCGTGCCGACGATGTTTGATTTCAACGAACCGTGGAAAATAGATATTCTCGGATTCATGGAAGAGAATTTCATGTGTGAGCTTAGCATAGAGGAGATCGCCCACTACACCGGTCGCAGTCTGGCCACATTCAAGCGTGATTTCAAGAAAATAAGCGACCTCACTCCCGAAAAATGGCTGATCAAGAAACGACTTGAAAAGGCGTATGAACTTATGAAAACCGGAAAGAAGAAAGTCGTTGAGGTATATGCCGAGGTCGGCTTCCGCAACCCCTCCCATTTCTCCACCGCGTTTAAAAAGGAATTCGGCATTGCTCCGACAGCCTTGTTGAATTAAAATAACACTGAGCTTTTCGGAAATTATGTTTGAGCCTCACAGCAATCACGCTGTGGGGCTCTCTTGCGGAATTTTGTCGGTGACACACCGTAGGTGGCGGTGAATACGCGGATAAAATGCGGCAAATCATTGAAACCGACGGCAAAGCAGATTTCGGATACTTGTTTTTGTGAAGTCTTTAACAGTCCGCAGGCTGTTTCCAGACGATATTGTGTTACAAACTGCGAGAAGGTCATACCCTTGTTGCGTTTGAAGAATGTGCAGAACGCAGAACGGTTCATCCCTATGTGCGCGGCTATGTCATCGAGCGTTATGGTGTGAACATAATGCGCCATCACATATTCCGCTACCTGCTGCATACGCCGTATGTCTCGCTCTATTTTAATCGGTTTGCCTATTAAAGTATGGTCTTTTGTGGTGAAAATTATCGGAAGAAGGCGGATCATCTCACTTAACTGTCCTATGTTGTCAAGGTTATTCATCCGCATAAGCGAGTGCTTTATCTCAACCGAGATGCCGGAACCGTATTTCAATGCCTCCGTCGGCAGTATCTGTCCGTAAAGTTTGTTCCTTATCTCCGGGAAAACTGACATGCACTTATCTATAAATTCCGGACTGAAAGCAACCATGAGATATTTAATTTCTCCGTTTTCATTAGCAGATTCCGGTTTGTATTCCCAATAGTGGGGCATAGACGGCGGTATCAGCACTACATCCCCTTCAGTGAAAGGCATCAGGGTGTCGCCAGTCATGCGCACACCATTGCCGTGGGTTACAAAATATAGTTCCCAAGCCTCGTGCCTGTGCATCTTGGCTTCGAGACTCGGCGCAATGTGCTGGGAGATGAAAAAGAATGAATGATCCTTCACCTCCGGCAATGTGTATGGAATAACTGCATCTCTCATGTCTCAGCAAATTTACGACAAATATTTGAGACGATAAGGCAAAGTAGCGACAATATAAGCGTGTAAATTTGCGTCATAAAAGTTAACAAACATAATAATGCGGTTGAGTTAAGAAACCTATGTCATATTTTCCCATCGGAGCCCGTCAGGGCGTGCTGAAAGTAACCGGCCATGGAGCGAAGCGGAGTGGGCGGACAGACAATGATATATAATAATTGAGTCGCGGAGGGACGATTCTGAGGTACAGGACATTGCATCAACCACTGAGGCATCCCTCCGGGACGCCGGGATTTGGTGCAGACTCTTTCCGGTCACTCCGCTTCGCTCCATAACCGGTTAAGCACAGCGCGTCCTACGGACTTGTATATCAAGCTTTTCCTCTTAACTCAACCGCATTGAACAGACATAATCAACCAAGAAATGGAACTCAACGAAGTATTGGAGAAACGTCGCACATACCGCGACTACTCCGACCGCGAGGTAAGCGATGAAATCCTCAACAAAGTAATCTCGGCAGCATTCAAGGCTCCGACCAACGACCATCTGCGTCAGCTCGAGTTCGTAGTAATACGAGGCAAAGAGAACATCGCCAAAGTAATAGCACCGCTTGCCAAGAATATGGCGGCGTTCAAAGATCTCGTTTTCGAGGTTGACGAAACCGGCGATAAAGACAAGATGGCGATGTTTGCCGACGCTCTCCCCAAACAGCAACGTATGCTGATGCAAAGCGGACTGCTCATCATACCGTTCTATAACCAGAAACAAATCCCTCTGCTTCATCCAGTGGAACAAAGCTCACTCAACTATTTCGCCTCGGCATGGTGTGCGGTGGAAAATATGCTGCTCGCCGCAACTGATGAAGGCCTTGGAACTGTGTTCCATATTCCTGTGGCTGACGAGGTGGAGCAAATCAAGAAGATTGTCAATGCCCCCGACGGCTATGAGTTCACTTGCCTGTTGACAATGGGATATCCGGCACAAGATGCTTTCCTGCCGAAGCAGAAGGAAATAAACATCCACGACCGCATACATTTCAATACGTTCTGAAATGATAATAAACACCGGAAATCGTCCAGACACTGTGAATTATTACTCCGAGTGGTTGCTTAATTGCTTAGCCTCAGGAGAAGTATATTCAAGGAATCAGTTGTTTCCCAATCATGTGACACACTATAGCACCTACGGCGATAATGGGATAAAATCTGATTGAGCTTTTCGGAAATTATGTTTGAGCCTCACAGCAATCACGCTGTGGGGCTCTCTGTCTAATTTTGCATTATGAAAATAATAAATCTGTTAGTATAAACAAACGAATACTTTATTTGAATATTTGAAAACCAATGAATATGAAAAGTGTACTTGTAATATCGTCGAGCCTCCGTAGAGGCAGCAATTCGGAGGCTCTTGCCAAAGAATTTGCACGAGGTGCCTCCGATGCCGGTAACAAAGTGGAACTGATTTCTCTACGGGACAAGGCGATAAGTTTTTGTCGCGGTTGCCTTGCGTGCCAGAAGACTCAAAAATGCGTGATTGCCGATGACGCACGGTCTATTGTTGCCAAAATGCACGATGCCGATGTGGTAGCTTTTGCCACGCCTATCTATTATTATGAGATGAGCGGGCAGCTGAAGACTCTTCTTGACCGCGCCAATCCGCTCTATCCGTCGGATTACCGTTTCCGCGACATCTATATGCTCACGAGCGCGGCGGAGGATGAAGAATCGACCCCTGAACGCGCCGTCATGGGACTGACAGGATGGATCGACTGCTTCGAGAAAGCCCGGCTCGCAGGAACGGTATTCGCCGGAGGTGTCAACGAACCGGATGAAATCAAGGGCCATCAGTCACTCGCCGAAGCATACGCTGTCGGCAATAAAATCCGGTAACTCTCAAATCGAATAAAATGAACTTAAAGCAATATCTGGCCGCGGGTCTGCTGATTCTTTCAGCAGGTATCACTGACCTCTACGCCACCAATCCAAAAGAAAACAGAAACAATATGGAAAAGCTGACTCTGACAAAAGAATGGGACAAGACATTTCCCAAGAGCGACAAAGTCGATCACAGCAAGGTGACATTCGTCAATCGCTACGGCATCACGCTTGCCGCCGATATGTATAAACCCAAAGGCGCGACAGGCAAGCTCCCCGCCATTGCCGTCTGCGGACCATTCGGTGCCGTCAAGGAGCAGGCGGCGGGGTTGTATGCGCAGGCGATGGCGGAGCGCGGTTTCCTTACCATAGCCTTCGATCCTTCGTTCACGGGCGAGAGCGGAGGCACACCGCGCTACATGACGTCGCCCGACATAAATACCGAGGATTTCAGCGCGGCGGTAGATTTTCTTGTTACCAACCCGGACGTTGATCCTGAAAAGGTGGGGATCATAGGAATCTGCGGCTGTGGCGGCATAGCGATTAACGCGGCAGCCGCAGACCCGCGCATCAAGGCCACGCTCGCATCCACTATGTACGATATGAGTCGCGTGAACGCCAACGGCTATTTCGATGCTGACGACAGCCCCGAAGCCCGCAACGCTATCCGCGAGAAATTGGCCACACAGCGCACGGAGGACTATATCAACGGCACTCCCAAACTCGGCGGCGGTGTCCCCGACGTATTGCCCGACGATGCGCCAAAGTTCCTCCGCGACTACTACGACTATTATAAGACCAAGCGCGGTTATCATTCCCGCTCGCTCAACTCCAACGGCGGACGAAACGCCACATCCCCGATTCCCTGGATAAACTTTCCGCTGATGAGCCGTGCCGGCGAGATCGAGAATGCCGTAATGATTCTTCATGGAGAGAAAGCCCATTCGTTCTACTTCGGCAGCGACGCATACAAGAAGCTGACCGTAACTCCCGGCAAGGAGAACAACAAGCTTTTCATGGTCATTCCCGGCGCAAGCCACACCGACCTCTACGACCGGAAGGACATCATCCCCTTTGCCGCCATAGAGAACTTCTTCAGCGAGTATCTCGGCAAATAAATCCCGATAAAGGCACATATACATATAGAGTATCCTCGGTGACTTTGGGGTCATCGAGGATAATTCATCTTTTAAATTTGCAGTAAGCCACAGCGAGGCGCAGTAAGCCGCCGACATCAAGAGCGTTATGCAGAGCTACGGCGAGACCAACGAGCAGCAGAAAGCGGTCGGCACATGGCTCTGTGACTATGCGGAACACCGACAGCCCTTTGATGAAATAAAACATCGCCACACACTCAACGAGGTTGGCGATGTCGCGGAAGGTCGGTATGATTGGAAGATAGATAGAGAACGAAGTGGAGGTGTTTCAATGCGATAATGGAGGATATGTCAGCTCTTTGACTTGTTTGTTATTACACACCAGTTCTCATTTTGGTTAAAATTAACTATTGCGGATATACTTCGCAGTCTGTAATTTTGCATCATCAAAATCAAAATAATGTTTCATATGAATTCAAAAAATCTTATGGTTTCGGCCTTGACTATCTTTAGTCTGACGGCTTGTACGCCATCATCGGAGGAGGCAAAGGAAGATATATACGAGCCCGCCTTCCGAATTGAGGACTGCGATGTAGAGCTGGGAGGTATACGTTTCTCAAAAATGGTCAACAACGCAGATAAGCAGGTGAGTCTGACCGACTCTGTCATACGCTTCACCGCACCGGAAGGCACAGACCTCTTCATTGATCCGAATGACGGGAAACTGACTAAATCGACCGCGAAGATTTTGTTGACGGAAATTGACAACACAAAGCCTTTCACTTTCTCGGGGCGTCTTAAGCCTGGATTCACGGAAGATGGACTCTATAATGCCGCCAATCTGATGGTCGTGGCAAATGACACCCTCTGGCAGAAATTCTGTTTTGAGCAGGACGAGCGTGGAAAACACCGTGTGGTAACTGTGCGGACGGTCGGCACATCGGATGATAATAACCATGAGGTCATCGAACAAGATAACATATATTATAAAATATCATCCGACACTCACACCATAGCAAGCTATTTCTCTCTTGACGGCAAAGAGTGGCAGATGGTTCGATTGTATAAAAACAATTATCCCAAGGAATTGTATATAGGGATCTGCTCTCAGGCTCCCGTCAAGGGAGAGTGCATCAGCGAGTTCAGCGAACTGTCATTATCCACTGACAATGTGGGCGATTTCCGTTTAGGGGATTAAGCCCATCGCCTTCGCTACCCTGCATGCTTCTATGGCGTTGCCCACTTTCAGTTTCTGTAAAATGTTCTGACGGTGTCTGTGGACGGTATTGACACTGATAAACAGGCTGTCGGCGATTTCCTTGCTCTGCAGCCCGTCATCTATAAGCCTCAATACCGCTATTTCACGAGAAGACAGAATGTTGACATAATCCTCAGTCGTCAATATGCGGCACTCACCGGTGCGTGTATTGGCGATTTTGGGTTTGTCCTGATTGTCATGGCTCAGTGTATATACACACATATTCAGCCAATAACAGCCATCGCTCGTTCCTTCAAGCGAGAACATACGATGCCGTATTGCACGCCACACACCATCTTTATCAAGCATACGGAGATTATCGCTCAGTATGTAACTCCTCCTTTCTTCGGGTGTTTTCTTTTTAGTGAGGTGTATGTATGCAAGCTCATGGGCGTGACGAAGCATGAGATCGTCCTGATTGGCTCTGTTAAAGATGAACTCCTCATAAAGTGATGGGATTGTAGGACAACGCTCGCCATCCGACAACCCAAGCACATCCGCCAGGCCGCCAAAGAAACAATAGCTACAGTTCCTGATTGAATCGCCCAAAGACACAATGGCATTCTCCGCCAAAGCATACGTCTCGGCAATTTGAAAACTTTTTTTCAAATTATATTCATCACCCCTTTCGGCAAAAGGCTGTGAAAGATATAATTTATTTATTGGTTCAAAATATTTGTCCATCTTCAAATCCGTGCTGTGAAAAGGGTTTTCGGCATCTCTTCTATTTAAGGTATTGCAAAAATACATAAAATCCTGAAATAGCCCTTGCTATATTCCGAAAATCAGCGTTTCAAAGCTCATTTTCCCTCTTTTTGTACCGCTATTGGTTCTCCAAGCGACCAAAACCCTGTTTTATAGCGGTGAAAAATAATTCCTTGACAACTATCTCCGGCACCCAAGCCGTCAAGACGCTTGTCACCGAGCAGAACCGAGTAATACATCCATTGAGCATAGACATTCTCAAAGTTCTTAGGGTAATTGTTTGAATCTCACCGATTTTTGCTAACTTTGCTGCATGAGACCCTTATTTTATATTCTTATCGCATTTGTCATTTCTGCATTGTATTCATGTGGGAAACGGCAAACAGGTTCTGATACGAATAAAAACGATAGTAGTTTTGACTTTGCTCTATTTTATCGTGTGAACGAATCCGACAAATATATCTATGATGCTCACCGAAACGTGCCGTTAGGTAAAATGATAACATTAGAAGATTTAGATAACCTTTTCGGCGAGCCTTTTGTATGTAATACGGTAAAGCAAACATTAGATAACTGGTCTCTATATGAACAAGAGACCAAAGTTGCTGAGTTTTTGCCAACAGAAGTTGGAGATACACTCTTAATGATGCGTAGAATATACGGGAAAGAAGGAAATTGGATTATATGGATAGATTTAGAGGTTCAAGAATCAGATTCATTACGCGTTTTGAATTTTATCGCATACGACAATAGCCAAATCGACATTTAACATTTTTCTTTATAAAATCGCTCCATAATTTTGTGGCACAACCCACAAGATTATGGGGCATTTCTTTTCTATTCAAGGATTGGTTTCGGTTTTATTCTCATTCATAGCTGTCATCTTTATTCAATAAAAAATCTTACCGAATGTTAAGATTTAGTTAGGCTTTTCTCTTAAAACACACACCTTCTCTAATCCATTCACTCCCTCAGAGCAACTTTTTCATTCCCTTTTTTCCTTAACTGATAGTTGTGTTGTTATTTTCTTATATGGTTGATTTTCAGTGATAAAAATCATTGAAAATCACTTCCACATGAATCGGATGGTCGTGTCTATGATCATACTGTTGAAAAGTAAATCGAGGGCATCGGAATATTCTCTGATATCCGATCCCTCTTTTTCGTTTACCACTTTACGGGTTCATTGAGAATGTTTCCGTCGGTGGCGTCTTCGGCGGTGAATGTGTTGCCGCGATACTGCACGCAGAGCATCACGAGGGGTTCTGTGCCGTTGTTGCGCACGCTGCGGCGTCCGTCGGGAGCCACGCGCACTACGGATCCTTCCTCCATGGGGAAGACTTCGCCGTCAACCTGAAACTCGCCCTTGCCTGCGAGGAAGAAGTAGAGTTCCTCATGGTTCTTGTGGGTGTGGAGGAAGCCTGTTTCCTGACCGGGAGCGAAGACCTGAAACGAGAATTCGCCACCTGTTGCGCCGACAGCCTGACCGCCGAACATTTTTCCGGGTATCTTGACTTCCGGGCCGAGTTGGAGAACGTAATCCTTGATGTCGGCGAGCTTGCCGAAGTTTGCCGCGCTGAAGTTCGCGCCTTTTTCGATTGTCTGAATCTGTTTCATATCATTAGTGTTTTTTGTTTTTGTGCTGCAAAGTTACAACGATAATGCTTGCTTGTCAAGAAGTTACATTTTTATCCCATAGTAACCTTTTTATCGGTTTTGCTGATTATCAGAGAGAAAAAATTTTCATTGACGACAGTTTTTTAATCAAACGGATCGACGGTTGTTTTTTCGATGGTATATCAAAACAAATTACTAACTTTGCAAATAAAAGTGAGCGCCCCGATATATGAAAAAGAAAGAGGAAACAGGTTCCATTATAGAGATGTGTCCCGTCAGAAACGTCATAGCCCGTTTTGGCAACAAGTGGGCCCTTCTTACCGTGCTTATCATCGGCGAGCAGGGCGTTGTCAGGTTCAATGAACTCAGCCGGTTGATTCCCGACGTGTCGTCAAGAGTGCTCTCATCCACGCTGCGCACCCTGGAGGCCGACGGCTTCATTGACAGGAAGGTGTATGCCGTCGTGCCGCCTAAAGTCGAATACCGGCTTACGGAGGTCGGGAAGTCACTTCTCCCACTGATTCAGCAGCTTACGGAGTGGGCGCAGGCCAACATGAAGCGCGTCATGAATCACCGCAAGGAATATCAGCAGGCATGACTGAACTTGAAAAATGTTTGGCAGGAGAGTATTATGACTGCCACGATAAGGTTTTCCTGGAGATGAAGGCGGTTGCGACGCAGTGGATGCAACGCTATAATTCCCTGCCGTATGAGCAGAGAAAAGAACGTTACTCAATGCTGAAAGAGCTGTTCGGGCATGTCGGCGAGAACTGTTCAGTCCGCAATGCCAGTAGTCAGCGCGCTCATCATCGCGAAAGAAAACGAATTCATCTCCTTTGTTATAGACCGGACATTTGCCCGAACAAGGATTGGCGCAATACTGCCGCTGGTATTCGGGATAGAACTTGGTGTCAAGCACCGTGGCCTTAACTTTGTGTTTCATCGTCATAATTCTTCATCGTCAAAATTCTTATAGGTGCAAAAATAGCCAAATGTAGTCAAATCTCACAGCCCGATTCTATAAATCTTTTTCATGCCCGGAAAGTAGCCGAAAAACCTTTAAACCTAATAACCAAACTCTCACAAAAATTGACTACCTTTGTCTTTTAAGAAACTATCATCATCTGAAAAGTGGCCGGATCGAATCAAACTATTGGCGCCACACGCCACTAAACCAATCTTATTAATCCCCCGGAAGCAGTCGTTTCAGGCTCGGCCAGCCCTCAGATAACTGCCACCGGAGTATTTAAATATTAAATGGAGCTGACCGCAGCGCAACAGAAATATTTCGCCTATTGGCTTACAAGGAGTCTGCCTTCCGACAGTCTCGGTAAGCTCACGGCATCTTTGCAGGATGCGCAGGTCGATTTGACCCCTCACCAAATCGACGCGGCTCTTTTCGCCTTCAAATCGCCACTCTCAAAAGGAGCAATACTTGCCGACGAGGTGGGCCTTGGCAAAACCATTGAGGCCGGAATCATTCTCTCGCAGTTTTGGGCTGAACATCGCCGACACCTGCTTATTATTGCTCCGGCTAACCTACGCAAGCAGTGGGCAGCTGAACTTCAAGAGAAGTTCTTTCTGCCGTCGCGTATTCTTGAAGCCAAAACTTTCAACCGCCATATTGAGGATGGCAATCTAAACCCGTTCAACTGCGAGGAAATCGTTATTTGCTCATACCAGTTCGCAAAGACAAAAGCCCCATACCTCAAACAGACAAACTGGGATTTGGTGGTTATAGACGAGGCGCACCGCCTACGCAATGTCTATAAACCCACCAATAAAATTTCCAACACGATAAAGAACGCACTTGCCGACCGCAAAAAAATCCTGCTTACGGCAACGCCTCTCCAAAACTCGATTCTTGAACTTTACGGTCTGACTACCATTATTGACGATTATGCATTTGGCGATCTCAAAAGTTTCAAGCTGCAGTATAACCGCAATCTCGACGAGACTGATTATCAGAACTTGCGTCGCCGTCTCGCGCCGCTCTGCAAGCGGACACTGCGTCGTCAAGTTCTTGAATATGTAAGATATACCAAGCGTATAGCCATACTACAAGAGTTTTTTCCTACCAGACAGGAACAGGAACTTTATGACCTCGTTTCGGAGTATCTGCAACGTCCGCGCCTATATGCACTGCCAAACAGTCAGCGTCAACTTATGACGCTTATACTCCGTAAACTTCTTGCTTCTTCGACCCACGCCATCTATGGCACCCTCTGCGCCCTCATTGAAAAGTTGGAGGCGAAGTTAAAACGCCAAAGCGTTGAGCAGTCGGATGATGATCTTTTCAAGTATGACTACGAGGACTACGAGAGCGAAACTGAAGAATGGCTTGACGATGAAGAAGACGAGGAGGAGCCTGACGAGGACGAAATGCTCTCGCCCGAAGACATCGAGCGCGTCAGACTGGAGATTAAAGATCTCGAAAAGTTCCGCGACCTCGCTTTCAAGATTAAACGTAACTCAAAAGCCGAACAGCTTTTTGAGGGCTTAAATCAGGGCTTCGCTCAACTTGAAGTCCTCGGCGCACCGAAAAAAGCTCTCATCTTTACTGAATCACGCCGCACCCAAGACTTCCTGTTTGAACTTCTCGAAAAGAGAGGCTACAAAGGCAAGGTTGTGCTTTTCAATGGTTCAAACTCAGACAAACAATCCACCGCCATTTACAAGGCATGGAAAGAAAAGCATAAAGGCACACCGAAGATTACAGGCTCGGCAACAGCCGACAAACGCGCAGCTCTTGTTGACTACTTCCGCAACGAGGCTACTATTATGATTGCGACCGAAGCAGCCGCCGAGGGTATCAATCTTCAGTTCTGTTCGCTTGTAGTCAACTACGATATGCCGTGGAATCCGCAGCGTATAGAACAGCGCATCGGACGTTGCCACCGCTACGGTCAAAATTTCGATGTCGTTGTTATCAACTTTCTCAATAAAGCCAATGCCGCTGATGTTCGCGTTTATGAATTGCTCGACCAAAAGTTTCAGCTTTTCAGCGGAGTGTTCGGCGCTTCCGACGAAGTTCTCGGAGCAATCGGCAATGGCGTTGATTTTGAGAAGCGCATAGCGCAGATATATCAACTATGCCGCTCGCCCAAAGAAATTAAAGAGGCTTTCGACGCATTGCAAGAGGAACTGCAAGAGCAGATTTCCGACAAGATGCTCAAAGCACGCACAACTCTTTTGGAGAACTTCGATGAATCAGTAAAGCAGAAACTTCGCAGCGACCTTGCAGAAACACGCGACAATCTCAATCAATTCGAGCAGATCCTTTGGCAACTCACTCGAAGCTACCTTGCCGACCAAGCCGACTTCAACGATGCCGACCATTCGTTTGTCGTTCACCCGTTTGTCGATAACGGAGCTGTTAGTTGGTATCGCCGTTTCCCCGGCGAATATAAGATGGTAAGCTCCGAGCAGCGGCGCACAACCAAGTTGCCCGAAGGTGTACGCCCTTACAGAATTGGCGACCCTCTCGCTCAATATATGCTCACCGGACTTAAAGCCGAGCCCGGAACCCTCTCGGAAGTTACGCTCGATTATAGTAACTCACCGCTCAATGTTGCTTTTATTAAGCAGCTTGTCGGTCAGTCGGGTTGGCTCACTGTTGAGCAGCTTACCATCGACTCTTTCGAGAAAGAGGATATTCTTCTACACGCTTGCATCACTGACAAGGGCGAAACCATCCCACCCGATATTGCCGAGTATATGCTTCGATTGCCCGGCACGGAAGATCCGCTGACTGCGGAACTATCCGAGGCGACTGCCGCTGCTCTCGCTGATGCAATTACTACCCAACGTGCAGAAATTACCGCCGCAAACGCCGAGCGCAATAATTCTTTCTTCGAGGAAGAAATGGAAAAACTCGACAACTGGGCTGAGGACGTAAAGGCCGGACTTGAAAAGGAACTGCGCGACATCGACGCTGAAATCAAGCTCCGCAAAAGCGAGAGCAAAAAGACTTCGCGCCTTGATGAAAAGGTTCGTCTGCAACGCCTTATCAAAGACCTTGAAAAGCGTCGCAGTGAAAAACGCCTCAATCTTTATCAAGCCCAAGATGATGTTGACGAGAAGAAAGAAACCCTTATCGCCAAAGTTGAAGCAATGCTCGCCCAAAAGATTGAGCAAACCAAATTAATAACCTTTCATTGGAGGATTGTATAATGAGGCTAAAGAATTTCAAAATAAAACACAACCTTTTAGATTTCACTTTGGCTGACATACAGAATGAGACTTTTGAAGTTACTAAAGAATCTCTTGTAGCCTATTGGAAATTTATTGAATTATCGGATAAAATTAATCAAGGAAACTATTCAATAAACAACATATCAGCCGTTTCAGATAGCATCGCTTTTTTTAACGTTTGTAACGCGATACTTTCTTACCAATCATGTTATGACTATTTTTTACAAATTCTTTTATTTGGATTCGGATTTAATTCTGATTTCCATACATCAAAGGAGTATAGAAAATTGATTAAAGATGAATGCCGTTTATCAACTTTCGATCATAAAGAAATTGATGGTATCAAAGAACAAATAAAGATAGACAGTCAATTTACTAAGGATTTGAATTTGTTTTCTTTATCGAATGAAGAATTTTGTAAATTTTATTCTCAATTTAAAAATTACTATGATTTTAGAAATCATAATAAATACGGTATTGCTGAATGGGCTAATTGTATAAAGCATCAAGGAGGTTTTATAACTGAAGAATTATATAACTCACATCGTTCTCATAATCTTCTATTCCAATCGGCAGATAGTTCAGAGAGTTTTTCATCAGAAGCAATTTATGCTCATTTGCCTTCAATTTCAGAAATTCTGACAAGACTTTTCTGGCAAAATGAGAAAATTGTGGAAATATCAAATTGGCTATATGAAACGTTTTATCCAATTCGTAAGATTGAGGCTTTTCATACGTATTATCTCCCTAAGGACAAAATAATGTTAACGAAAAATGGCACAGAACAAGATAAATAAACTGGAATTGACGTGGATTGGCAAGGAGGACTAGCCGCTTGCCATAGAGCCACGTTTGCTCCTTGACACCCCAGAATATAGTTTTGGGGAGGTCGAAACCGGTACGCTTCCCAATGGGAAGCCATGGCCGGGCAATATGCTAATTCACGGCGACAATCTTCTTGCACTCCGCGCACTCATTGATACATTTGAGAATCAAGTCAAATGTATCTATATCGACCCTCCATATAACACTGGTAATGCGTTTACGCATTACGATGATGGGCTGGAACACTCCATTTGGCTCTCACTTATGCGAGAGCGATTGACACTTCTGCATAAGTTACTTAAGCCGGAAGGTTCCATTTGGATTTCCATAGACGCAGACGAAAGCCATTATCTTAAAGTGCTATGCGACGAAGTGTTTGGGCGCAGAAACTTCGTTGATGAAGTTATTTGGCAACGGTCATATTCGCCTATCAATCTCAAAAAAACGCTTTCCCGATGCCATGATACTATACTTGTTTATACCAAGGAACGTACAGACAAGTTTGAATTGAATCGTCTGCCCCGTAGTGCGGAGGCAAACGACAGATATAAAAATCCTGATAACGACCCTCGCGGAATCTGGAAAGCAGGAGATTTATCAGTTGGACCTGCTGTGCAAGAAAACATTTATCCTATTACTACTCCTTCGGGGCGTGTTTGCTATCCCCCCGAGGGATATTCATGGCGACTTAATAAAGAACGATTCCAAGAATACGTTGATGATAATAGAATATGGTTCGGACCTGACGGCAATAATGTTCCGGCGATAAAGCGATTCATCACAGAGGTCAAGGATGGTATCGTAGCTATGACCTTTTGGCCGTATCAAGAAGTTGGTCATAATCAGGATGCGAAAAAAGAGATTAAAGCTCTAAACTTCGAGTCTATCTTTGATACTCCTAAACCAGAAAAGTTGATTGAACGTATTCTTATTTTGGGTTCTAACCCCGGGGACATCGTTCTTGACAGCTTCCTTGGATCTGGAACTACGTCAGCAGTCGCTCATAAGATGGGGCGCAGATGGATAGGAGTGGAACTTGGCGACCACGCTTACACTCATAGCGCAGTCCGCATGAAAAAAGTTATAGAGGGCGAGCAAGGGGGCATCTCAAAGGCTGTAAATTGGCAAGGTGGTGGCGGCTTTAAGTTCTATGAACTTGCACCGAGCCTTCTAAATAAGGACAAATACGGCAACCTTGTAATCAACAAGGATTACAATGCTGATATGCTTGCCGCTGCAATGGCTAAGCATCAGGGCTTCACCTACTCGCCCGACGCTGAAATGTATTGGATACAAGGCCATAGTTCGGAGCACGACTTCATCTTCACCACAACCCAACTGATTACAGCCGAAATGCTCGAAACCATTCACGACCAGTTAGGTGAAGATGAATCGCTACTTATCTGCTGCACTAAGTTCCAACCTGAGTGCCGCAACAAATTCCCGAATATCACCATCAAGAAAATCCCCAAAGTTCTCCTTGACACCTGCGAGTTCGACCGCGACGATTATTCCCTCAACATCGTGTCAGTACCTGACATCGACAACGAAGAATGGGAAGACACGGAACTTAATGATAATCCAATGTCCGATAGTGAATCTGAACAGTCAGAGGAACCAAATCTTTTCAATCTATGAGCAAACTGATTCTTGATAAAGATTATACTGACTGGGTGGCTGATTTATCCAAGCGATACCGTTCATCGCAGATCAAAGCCGCAATATCAGTCAATGAGGAATTACTGAAATTCTACTGGTCTTTGGGTCATGATATAGTAGAGCGTCAGGAGGAAAACAAATATGGTCGGGGATTCTTCAATACTCTCAGCCGTGACCTGAAAGCCATATTACCGGAAGCCAAAGGTCTGTCGGTTAATAATCTATATTACATTCGTCAGTTTTATCAGATGTATTCTTCAATTTCCCCACAAGTTGAGGGGAAATCTGCATCTACAAATACCCCACAAGTTGGGGGAATTTTATTCAAACTCCCATGGGGGCATCATAGATTGCTGATTGACAAATATTTCAATCGGCCGGATATTGCGCTCTTTTATGTTAAGGAATGTATAGAAAAAGGATGGTCAAGAGCTGTGCTTGACCATATGCTTGACACAAGCTTACATTTGCGTCAAGGAAATGCTGTCAGCAATTTCAATACACAGTTACCACAACCTGCCGGTGAACTTGCCCAAGAGCTGACCAAGGATCCCTATATATTCGACTTCGTAAATCTGACGGAATCCTATAAGGAGAGAGAACTTAAAGACGCCTTACTTTCTGAGATTACCCGATTCCTTCTGGAATTGGGCGAAGGTTTTGCATATGTAGGGAAAGAATACCGTCTGAAAGTAGGCGATACAGAACAGTTCACCGACCTGCTGTTTTACAATCTTAAATTACGTTGTTACTGCGTGATTGAGGTCAAGGTAACAAAATTTGAGCCGGGGCATCTCGGACAACTCGGCACTTATGTGACAGCAGTCAACCATCTGTTGAAAACAGAGCAAGACAATCCAACGATAGGCCTGCTCGTCTGCAAGACCAAGGATAATGTGCTGGCTCAATATTCATTGGAGGGATACAATCTACCTATTGGCATTTCCCAATATCAGCTCGAAAGACTATTGCCGGAGAATTTCAAGAGCACCTTACCTACAATAGAAGAAATTGAATCAAAGCTAAAATAAAGCGACACTATGGATTCACAGACTAACTACATACGTCAAAGGCTATCACTTCGCAAACCGCTGGCGAAAGCACTTGAACTGACGGCAAGAATAACGGATAAACTCTCGTTGAAAAAGCCACCGACTGACCCGGATATGCTCGAAATGTTCATCGCGGCTGAGCTTGCAAAGGTAAAATCTATCGTGTCGACGGTCAAAGGTTTTGACCGGGACTTCCCTTCGCTTGCTTTTTCCATCGCCACCGGCATTGGGAAAACACGACTGATGGGCGCAATCATTGCATATCTATACCTCAAAAAAGGAATCAAGCACTTCTTTGTTCTCGCTCCTAATCTTACGCTCTACGAAAAGTTGATAAAGGACTTCGGCGACGAATCATATTCAAAATATGTTTTCAAGGGCATAAGCGAATTTGTCGGTAAACCGCCGAGAATAGTTACCGGGGAGAATTACAATGAGCGCACCGGCAGTCTGTTCTCTGATATTGAAATCAATATATTCAATATTTCTAAATTCAACAAAGATAGCAAGGAGAACACAAAAGGGCTGCCCCGTATGCGTCGTCTATCCGAATATCTCGGACAATCGTATTTCGACTACCTTGCTTCACTCCCGGACCTCGTTATTCTTATGGACGAGGCACACCGCTATCACGGCGATGCCTCTAAAAAAGCCATAAATGAACTTCGTCCGATACTTGGTTTTGAAATGACGGCTACACCCTTCGATGAAAAGGGGAAAGCATTTAAGAATATTGTGTTGGAATACAACCTTGCCGAAGCACTCGATGATGGTCTTTACGTCAAAAATCCGGCAATCGCCAAGGCTCGCAATTTCAACAAAGACAATTACACTCCGGACGAGGTAGAAATTATCAAGCTTGAAGACGGAATTACCTGTCATGAGCGAACAAAGCTCGCCATAGAGATGTATGCCAAGCAGAATGGGCTGCCCGTTGTCAAACCATTCATTCTCGTGGCTTGTCGTGATATCAACCACGCCAAGTCAGTCGAGGAGTTACTGCAAAGCGACCGCATTTATCACGGAGCATACAAGGGTAAGGTATTACGCATTGACAGTAGTTCTAAAAAGGACGAAGACATCGAACGTCAATTTCTCGCTCTCGAATCGACCGACAATGAAATAGAAATTGTCGTACACGTCAATATGCTCAAAGAGGGCTGGGACGTGAACAATCTTTATACGATTATCCCCCTCCGCGCTTCAAATGCGGCTATACTTATCGAGCAGACTATCGGACGTGGCTTGCGTTTGCCTTACGGCGGACAACGCACCGGCAATAAGGACGTTGACACGCTTACTGTTATCGCACATGATAATTTCCAAAAAGTTATCGACGAAGCCAACAAGGGCAATTCGCTTCTCAAACGAGTTTCTTTTATTGAGCTTGAAGATCGTGACGAAAGAGACCAAGGCGGTCGGGTGGAAACCACTCCGACATCAACAGAACAAAAAATCCAGAAGCAGATTGAAAAGGTCAAAGGAGAAATCAGCGAAAAGTCGAAGCAGTATGTAACCCAGGTTGGCAAAGCCGTTGAATCTGCTATTTCCAACATCGCCGCCGAAGGCGTTGTTTCTTTTGGTGACCTCCAAAAGAAAGAGGTCAAACAGAAACTCCGCGAAAAAGCTATCGCAACTATCAAGGAGAGTGTCAAGGATAGCCTTTTCGCCGAACAAGATGCCGCCGAACAAATTGCACAGGTCGATGAAGTTATCAATATTGTTGTCGAGGACTACAAAAATAATGTTATCGAGATACCGCGCATCGTTGTTGAACAGCAGAACGTCAAGGCTATCTTTGAGGATTTCGACCTTGACACCTCCAACGGCTATAATCTCGATGAACTGCATCGCGAAATTATCCGTCAAGGTCTGCATGATTCTACTGACTTCGAGGTTATCGCCGGTAAATCCGGTAGCTCAAAACGACCTGCTGTCGAACAGCTTATTACTTCGCTTATCGACTTTGACGATGTGGACTATGACGAGGTTTCAGACCTGCTTTATAAACTTGTCGGTCAAGCCGTCAATGCTATCCGCAACAATGCTCCCAGCATCACCGACGATGATTTGAATGAACGTGTTCACGCTTTCAAACAAAGTCTTGCAGACAACATTTATAAGCAGATGAAAGAGCACTACCGTATTATTCCGGGTGAGTTCAAAATCAATAAGGTTCTTCCTTTCTCCAAAATCCTAGATCAACAAATTATTGTCAACAACTGGGGTACATTAGATTTTCATGAGCCTGTACCGACTCAGAAATCAACCGTTGTTAAGTTTGTTTATGTAGGCTTCAAAAAATCTTATTACACCAAATATCGTTTCGACAGTTCCACCGAGCTGGATTTTTCATTCATTCTCGAAACCAACGACGAGGTGCTTAAATGGATTCGCCCCGTACCCAATCAGTTCAATATCTACTGGTCGAGCGGAGCGAAGAAATATGAGCCGGATTTCATTGTGGAAACTGCAGATGCTATCTATATGTGCGAAACCAAGGCGGCTAATGATGTCTATAATCCGGACGTACTGGCTAAAGCAGAAGCCGCCAGCGAGTTCTGCCGCCGAGCTTCCGAGTTTACTGCACAAAACGGTGGCAAACCCTGGCACTACATCATAATTCCGCACACTCTCGTTGACCGCTCCTACTCTTTCAACTACATTCTACAACAATCTAAACTCAAATAGTGGATAACGGACAAATTATATTATTTCAGACGCAGGGTGGTGAGATGAAAATTGAAAGAGTCTGACAAACGTATAGGCGCTACGATGGTATGCCTCTGTGGTAGATGTAATATTCTGCACCACAGAATCGTCCCTCCGTGACTCAATTATTATTTATCATTGTCTGTTCCCTCATTCCGCTTCGCTCCATGAAGGGTTACTTTCAGTGCGGCCTGCGGCTTCCTATGGGAAAGTAAAACATGAAGGTCCTTAACACAACCGCATTTTTAATTCCTATAGCTGCAAAAATAGCCAAATGTAGTCAAATCTCATAGCCCTATTCTATAAATCCTTCTCATGCCCGAAAAGTAGCCGAAAAACCTTTAAACCTAATAACCAAACTCTCATAAAAATTGACTACCTTGATAAAAACAACAGACTTGCCACAGGAGTCTAATTGGAATCATTTTGTTTAAAAAAGAAGGCTGAAATGTCTGATATAAGTGTACGCCCTTTGTAATATGCCGTCCAATTGGTCTCAATAGTACGTTCGCCTGTAGCTTTATCGAAAACTTCCTTGAAATAATATTTCTTATTGTGATCTGCATTCCTGACATACGTTTCAAAATCATCCCATTTTTCTATCAAAATATTAAGGTGAGTTGTCAAATCTTCGTCATATTTATGCAAAGGAAGGTTTTCATCATAATATAGAGAAATAAGCACATTGACGATTGCAAACCGAGCGTAAGTCTTAGCATTATAGGAGACATTGGGCAGTTTCCCAATTTGCTCGTAGGCTCGATATCCATAGATATATTTTCTATATTCAGAGGCGTCCGGCAGTATTGCGTCAAATCTGTTTTTTTTCAAAAAGAAGATGTGCCGTGCCGGAGCGCGCTTTTACAGGGTCATTTTTTATAGCTAAACAAATACGAAGGAATTGTTCCCGATCAATAATATTCTGTCTGTTTATATACCCTGCTCTTATGCCGTCTCCGAACTCACCTCTCTTACGTTCATAGAACAGACCGAAATCTTGGAAGATATGTTTTTGTAATTCTATTTGCACTTTGTCATTTGCTCGGCGATCGGCTTCATTTACCGGGGATTGCTGGTTGGTAGCTATGGAAATTTCTTCAATTAATTTTAACTTATTATTAAGAGACACATTGTCACCATCCTCTGTATTGAAAGATATTATTTTTAATAAAACTTCCTTATTATTAAATATATCTATATTGTTTTGATTTTGCGCATAAAGTATGCTTAAAGTATAGGCAGTCTGACCGCCATTAATTATTTGGGGATTAAGGACTATTATTTCAGCTTTATTCTTTTTGCCAACTTTATCGCTATAGATGGTTTCATCAGAGAGCATGGTAATGCCGTTGTTGAATAAGGCAAACTCATTGGTCTGTAAATTTAATATCGAACCCGCAATTTTCTTGTTTATGCTACTTGATGCCAGATCAAGATAGCTTCGAGGATTAAATTTCAGAATGGAGTTTTTATATTTCCATAGAATTTTTGCGATTTCAATAGTTGGTACATATAGGGCATTGACAGTGCAATCCCCATATTGGGTGAGTGGATAATATTGTATTCTATGCCCTGCGCTTTCTTTATCCACATTCAGAGTTATTTTTAATTCCGTCGGGTTAAAATAGCTTCCGGATATCAATGGAAACAACAGTTCGGAATAGATTCGTTCATGATTGTATATATCCACATTGTACCCACCCGTTATTTTCTTTAATTTTTGTTTGTGCTTGGAGTTGACGTTTGCCAGTATTATTATTTTCGTTTGATATTTTGGTAGATCTGATACTTGTTGCAGGTCCGATATAAATTGGCATATTTTACCATTATATCGCTCTCCATCTTCATTCACAGTATTGCCATCAGTAATCTGCTCAATATCCATATTCAACAATTCATCAAGCATAATTTCTTTAGTGATGAAATTTTGATCTGTATTGCGAAATTTTGATTGGATAATGTAGAGCTTCTTATTCTCAGAATCTATATAATATGCATCAATGCCACCATCACCCGGTCCATCGGTAATAAGGTATTCTCTCTCCTCAAAGCTGATAAGTCCAAACTTAACTTTTAAGAATAAATGGATAAATGCTCGAGATCTGGCATTTTCAATATTGGTCTTAGGCGAATTAAGATCATAGCGCTTGTATGCCTCTGGCGCTTCATTACAAAACTGATCTAAAACTGAAATTAAATATTTATATTTGTTATCCATGATTCTTTAATTGTGAGGCGTTAAGGACAATTGCTTTTTTTCTACAACTATTTGTTTGAAAAACGGGTTCTGCAAAAAGTTCATTTGCGTCATACTTGGTATGCCGTGGGTGATATGGACGCGACAACAATTCGTTTCGCTCAGCCGGGAGATTTAATAATGCAGGTTTCATTACAGTCCGTTTTAGACTGCTAATATAGCGAAATTTATTCACTCATATCGCTACACTGAATAAAATAGGACTTTTTTATCCCAAATCGCTTTGTGCAATTGCTGGTGTAGAACCATGTATCTTTCGAAGAAAAAGCAGTCAGACGTTCTTCTGACTGCTTAATTATCTGTGATCCGCCTGGGAGCAGAAGTTTGAAATGCAGTGAAATAAGTATGGAATGTCATGAGATGTATAATTTGCTGATTTAGTGCTATATAGTTTGATAGAAATCGCATTGTTTCAAATAAGAATTTCATTCTTGTTTTCTTAGATTTTATTTTTGCAGACAATTTGCAGACAAAAATTTGGTGGCATCGGTCTAAAGTATTAACTTTGCATTAAACATAGTAAATCTCTCCTTATGGCAAAGATAGTACGCTCATTATCAGCTAAAGCCGACCAATATGGTCGAGCTGAAATCCTCTTCCGATTAACTATTAACCGGACTATCCAACTCAGACTTAAGACCGGCTTATATGTATCCGCCTCCCGTTTTAAGAATGGTGAAATTGTAAAACCACGAGCCAACCAAAAAGAACTGGAAGAGCTTCGGGAGGTGGAGGGTTCTTTGGTGTCTCTTGAACAGTTCCTGTTGAAACTGACTGAGACCACACCTCACGAAAAGCTCACAAAGGATTTCATCGCTAAAGAGATTGATCGATGGCGTAATCCTGAAAAGTATGCACCGAAAGAGGTAAAGGTAAAGAAGCTGTCATTTGACGATATTATAGACGAATTTCTCAAGCAGAAACAGTTGTCGGAACCACGCGAGCGGCATTACCGTGTCCTTCAGCGCGCGTTGCATCGCTTTGAGATGTATCAGCGTCTGACGGACAAAAAATCTTACAAATTTTCTTTCGACACCTGCATGACTGAGGATATCTATGCTTTCGAGGCTTTCCTTCGGGCTGAGGCGGAACTGTATGATCAGTATCCTAACATATATAAGTCTTACCCTTCCATTACTCATAAGACACATAAGGTCAAGAGGCCAAAACCGAGAAGCGATAACTACATGGTGACTTTTACGAAACGCTTCAAGGCTCTGTTTCATTGGTGCCATGCCCAAGGAATCACCATGAATAATCCTTTTGCAAAGTATGTTAGCTCCGTCTATGAGAAATACGGCACTCCTATCTATATTAAGGATGAAGAGGTGTTGCAGCTCGCCGATTTCGATTTCTCGCACAACAAGCATCTTGATACGCAGAGGGATATATTCATTTTCCAATGCTGTATCGGATGCCGCGTGGGTGATATGATGAAGATGACTCCTGCCAATGTAATCAATGGCGGCGTGGAATACATCGCTTCTAAGACCGCCGAGGAACGCCCGGAAACAATTCGTGTTCCGCTCTCGGACAGGGCGCAGCTCATCATTGACAAACATCGGGAAGAAGTCAAGGATGGTCGGTTGCTTCCGTTTATATCCCAGCAGAAATATAATGAGGCCATCAAGGAAATCTTCGAAGCGGCAGGAATAACACGCCTTGTAACTCGCCTCAATCCGACAACCGGCATTGAGGAACAGGTGCCTATCAATACCATCGCAACCAGTCACATGGCGCGGCGAACCTTTGTAGGCAACCTCTACAAGAAGGTGAAAGACCAAAATCTTGTCGGAGCTTTGAGTGGTCATTCCGTAGGTAGCAAGGCTTTCGCAAGATACCGCGAGATAGACGAGGACATGAAGCGTGAACTTGTCAATGTCATGGGTTATTGAAATAGCGTATATTTGCTGAATATGCATTATGAACAACGAGAATCATAATACTGAATATAAGCGCATTTGGAAAGATGAATACCTAAAGTGGGTGTGCGGCTTCGCTAATGCACAAGGCGGACGGATATACGTTGGCATCGACGATGATATGTCTGTCGTTGGCGTTACGCATCTTCATCAGCAGCTGGAGGATATTCCCAACAAGATTGTTACGATGTTGGGTATCGTTCCTGCTGTCAGTCATATAGAGCGCGATGGAAAGGATATAATCGAGATTGACATTGAGCCTTCCAACATTCCCCTCTCTTATAAAGGCGCTTTCTATATGCGAAGCGGCGCGACCAATCAGGAGTTGCGCGGACTGGCATTGCAGCAGTTTCTAATGAAGAAATTCGGTAGAAGCTGGGAAGATATGCCCTGTTATGGCGCGACGATTGACGATATAGACCCGGAGGCAATCCGTTATTTCTTGAAGAAAGGTATCAAGGAGAAGCGGATGCCGCCCGATGCGGAGAGTTCCACACCGGAGGATGTTATTTCGAATTTAGGACTCATGGAGGACGGAGTGCCTTGCAATGGTGCCATTCTGCTTTTTGGCAAACATCCGCAACGGCGTTTCGTTACGTCGAGTTTCAAGATAGGGCGTTTCGGATCTACCAATTTTGATCTGTTGAGTCAGGAGATTGTTGACGGCAATCTTATACAGATGCCAGAAAGAGTGATGCGTGTTTTGGACGAAAAGTATCTTATTCGCCCCATTCACTATGAGGGGATGCAGCGCATAGAACCGCTTGAACTCCCCGAAGAAGCCTTACGCGAAATCATCTGCAACTCAATCGTCCACCGCGACCATCAGGGAACTTGGACGCAGATGAGCGTTTATAGCGACCACATCCGACTTTGGAACGAAGGCAAGCTGCCCGATGATTTATCCGTCGAGAAGCTTATGGGTAAGCATACCTCTCAGCCTCGTAATCCCAAAATGGCAGAAGCATTCTACCGAGCCGGATTCATTGAGGCATGGGGCCGAGGCATCGAAAAGATTGTCAACGGCTTTAAGACCGATGGTCTAACTCCACCTACTTTCTCGGTGGAGCAGGGAGGCGTTACCGTCCACATTCCCCGCGAGAAATTCGTAGCAATCAACCTGGGCGGCACAACCGACATTGAACAGTTCAAAGGTTCAGAGAGCACAGATACAAACCGACCAGAAACCGACCAGAAAACCGACCAGAAAACCGACCAGAAAACCGACCAGAAAACCGACCAGAAAACAAAAATACTTGAATTGATGAGAGATAACCCATCAATCAGTAGAGCTGAAATAGCATTGGCATTAGGGTTACACGAAAGTAGTGTCAAGCGCAGATTGGAATCATTGATATCAAATGGTAGAATCCGTCGTATCGGCCCAGACAAAGGCGGCCATTGGGAGGTAATGGATCAGCAATAGAAGAAAATTCAGCAATACTCCATCTTTAATCCGGCAATTCGATAGTTCGCGTTGTCGGATTTCTTTTGTCATCGTAAAACAAACGATGGCTGCATGAATGAATTTGCATAAAGAGGATAGTTAAATAGTCCTAATCCGACATTTATAAATCCGGGAGCATTTTCTAATAAATGATAAAATTTATGCCTGCCATGAAACCCCCATTTGCTGCCAGTTTCTTGTAGATATATTCGATTTGTTCCATGAAGTTCCGTCGAGCGGAAATCTAATGTGAACATCTGCTAATTCAAAATGGTCTTTTGATTTATATATAAATATAATCTTCTTTATTATAGATACTTAAAAGCATTGCGGAGCTATTGACAAACCGTTTTATGCATTATAACTTTGCGGAAAAATCAAACAATTACGCAATCATTTTTGCGCTGATAAACAATAACCGTTTAAAGTTTTAATGTTCTACAACGACCAAAATACAAGTCCAAAACAAACGACGATGGTCATCATGAATATTGATGATCTGCGTGAGGCTTTCAAAGCCTGGAATCAGGAACAGATTGAGGCAAACGCGCCTCTTGAAGAAATCTACATCACCGCCAAGGAAGCAGCCAAAATGCTCGGCGTGACCTTATCGACCTTATGGAGATGGGACAATGACAAGTATCTTGAGAAGATTAAGATAGGCAATAAGGTAAGATACCGCCTGTCAGATGTTGAACGCATGATAAAAGGCGCGATATGACAACTGAATCTATCAAGCTGCTTCCGACTTATGTCGATGAAGCTACTCACTGCGATGCGGCACTGGATGAAGAATCGCAGGTGATGGATGTAGGATGTACTGACATTACAATGGAGCAAAATGGCCTGTCGAATCAAGACGACAGTGAGTGCCCCTATATCCGAGTCGGCACGGATTATTATCGTGAAGTCAATCGACCGCAGGCGAACGGCACCACTTGTAAGTGTCTCGTCTATTGGAAGGCTTCAATCATCAAGGCTGACTTCGGAAAGGATTATCTGAATGATGTGCCGAAGTATGACTGTTTCTGCACAGTTCCGAGCCATACCGATTACCGCAAGATAATCGGCAACGCATACAATCTCTATGAGCCAATCACTCATCATCCCGAACCGGGAGACTGGAGCGCGATTGACGGCCTGCTTCGCCACATCTTTGAGGAGCATTACGAGTATGGTCTTGACTATATCCAGTTGCTGTATCAGATGCCGCTTCAAAAACTCCCGATTCTGATATTGGTATCGGAGCAACGCAACACCGGTAAGACCACTTTCCTCAATCTGCTCAAGGCAATCTTTCAGGACAACGCCACTTTCAACACCAACGAGGACTTCCGCAGCAAGTTCAATTCCGATTGGGCGGGGAAGCTGCTTATCATGGTAGATGAAGTTCTGCTGTCGCGCCGCGAGGATTCAGAGCGACTGAAGAATCTCAGTACGGCAACCTCATACAAGATGGAGTCCAAGGGCAAGGACCGAAACGAGATTGCCTTTTTCGGCAAGTTCGTCCTCTGTTCCAACAATGAGCATTTCCCCATTGTAATCGACCGCGAAGAAGTTCGCTACTGGGTGCGCAAGGTCAACTCTCTGGAAACTGACGACCCGTTCTTCATGAAGAAACTTGTGGCACAGATTCCTGCGTTTCTGCACTTCCTTATGCAAAGAGAACTGTCGGTACAATGCGAAAACCGAATGTGGTTCAGTCCGGAAAAGCTGCGCACCGCCGCCCTGAACCGCATCGTAATCTCCAACCGCTCCAAGATTGAGTTTGAGGTTGCCGAACTGCTCATGGACATCATGGACAGCACCGGCGAATCATCGGTGTCATTCGTGGTGAACGACATCGCCACCTTACTCAATTACCGGAATGTCCGTGCCGATACAAGCGAGATACGGCGTCTCCTACAGATCTACTGGCACCTCAAGCCGGTCTCGAACTCCCTCACTTACCGCGCCTATGCTGTCGGCATGTACCCAGCAAAGTACACCGCCAAGACAGCCGTCGGCAGATATTACACCGTTACCAAAGATTTTATTTTGAATTTATCATTGTTTTGATGAATTGATGAATACTTTAATGAAAGGGATGAAAATAAGCAAGTTATAACGCCGTAGGCTCTCATCAGAAGATTTTACAGGCGTTGAGAAGCCTCCAATTATTCCCCTTTCATTAAATATCATCTTATGATGAAATGAATTGAACTGTAATACTGCGAGTTACACACGCTTTCATCATTTCATCAAATCTCTACCGATTTTAATTTCACAAAACAGTGTATTCCGGACTTTGAGGCCGCTATTGAATAGATGTCGGGCACATCCGGAAAGACGTAGTGGGATTGCCTGCAATAAGACCTATGAGGGTATAGCCTAATATACCTTCATGCGAAGGTTGGCGGCTCCGATGCGGAGACTGACCGTGCAAGCACCCCTGTTATATAATCAATCCCAACCAAACCATACCCCAAAGCACCAATATTTATATGTCGTCACCTAAACAGATGATGGACTTCAAGCCCGTCAAATCAGTCGATGCCAATGTCAGCAATGAACATCAGCGCAACTGGAGCAATGAACTCTTCGAGCGAAAGGCCAAGAATCCCGACCACAATTACGACCGCTCCCGAACTGCCTTGAATTTTCAAGTCGGACCCGGAGGCAGGATAACCGCAGTCGACAAATCGCGGCGCATAGGCGACAAGGTCGAGGAGATAATCAAAAAACATCTCCGGCCTGGTGCCCGAGTGACCGCCATATCCAACCGTGCAGTTATGGTCGTATTCGGCGGCAATCGTGAGCGGATGCGTGAGATGGCTTTCGGTTCTCAACTGCTGAACGAATATGAGGAAACCAACGGTCATCTTGTGCGGCAACCCGAAATCGAGCGATGGGCAAAGGATGTTTACGGTTTTGTATGCCATGAATTCGGAGAGGAAAACGTAGCCTCGTTCATCGTTCATCTCGACGAGACAGGCCCTCACGCCCACTGTGTGTTCGTGCCGTTGACCGCCGACGGACGCCTCTGCTCAAAGGAAATACTCGGAGGCAAGAACAAATTCGAAGCGAAGCAGCACATGAGAGACCTGCACACCCGGCTTGCCGAAGTGAACAGTAAATACGGTCTTGACCGTGGCGACGACATCCAGGTTACCGGCGCACGGCATCGCTCGACCGCTGAATACAACCGCGACCTTCACCGTGAAAACGCCAAACTCGAAACTCTTATAAGCGACAAGTCCGGGCAGTTGAGCCGACTTGAAGAACAAATCAAGAAGGCTGAAACGCGCGTCAAAGGACTCTCGACCATGATTGCAAATCTTGAAAGGCAGGAAGCTGAGCTGAATGACGAGATGGCCCAGTTGGGAACTGACATAGAGAATGGAGCCGAAGATGTTTCCGAATTGCGTCGCCGCATCGCCGAACTTGAAAACCAGCTTGAATCTACCGGGCGGAAACTTGCCGACAAGCGCGACAAGCTAAAGACCGCCGACCGGCAACTTGCCGAGCTTCAGGATGAACTTGATGCACTCAGCAAGAAACGCGATAATGCTCAAAAGAATTTCCACGAGTTCACGGAAAAGAATCAAGAGCAGGTGCGCATGAGGCTGACGGATGCAGTCTTCGGTAGGTTGGTTGTTGATATCCGTGAACTATTCGCGGCAATGCCATCGGAGCAGAAAGCAGATTTAGAAGGCGAATTTCTGACAGCTATCGCAGAGCAGCCCAATGAAATCTTGAAGTGCGCCATGTATCTGTTCCTCGGCTATCTCGATGGCGCAACCCAATTCGCCCAATCATGTGGAGGCGGAGGCACCTCGTCCGACTTGCCGTGGGGACGCAATCCGGATGAAGATGACCGCCGCTTCGCCTACCGCTGCATGATGCAGGCCCACAAAATGCTGAAACCATCTCAGCCCAAACGTGGCGTATCAGGCAGACGTTAAAATTTATTTATGCCTGATAGCCAAACTTTCACAGAAATTGATTAACTTTGTAATTGGAGAAACTATAAACATCTGAAAATGGCCACAAGGTTAAATACAAATGGCTGACGAAGCCAACAACCAATCAAATTCTGAAATTCCCAAGCAGTCGTTACAGGCTCGGCCAGCCCTCAGATAACTGCCGCCGGAGTTTTTATATAAATATGACGGAAGACAAAGTTAGAGACCAAGCAGGTCAGATACTAGGTTTTACAGATAGTTCCGATGCCAAATCTGGTGTTGGACAGATTACTTCTTTCAATAGCTTAGGATTTTCAGGAATAAAAGATCGCCCTGATGGGTGGTATCTTCCGTCAAAACCATTTCTGCCAGCAATTATACTTGAAACTAAGAGTACATCAACACTCCTCAAACAAGCACACATAGATGAGCTCCTGAAAAATTGTAAGATCGCACGGACAAAATACAAGAATGTAGTCGGTATTTTATACAATGGCGATGACATCATGGTATTCTTAAATGGGTTACGCCGAGAGGGAGAATCCGAGCTTCAAAATAAAGAATATTATCTTGGATTATTCTCACAAGATCGTATCAATAAAGGTATGATATATCTTCTTACCAAGCGTATAAATGACAGTCTGCATATTGACTTTGGCATCAAGAACTTATATCATAGAATGATATTTACAGCCTGCGCTCTTGTCGCAAAAAGATATGGTGCTTCACTTGTTGCAGGAATGAACTATCAAACTTTCCATACTTCGATTCATTCCACTCTTGCTAAATCTCTTGAAGAAGAACGTAAACAAAATCAGAAAATTGACATTTTACTTGATGTCTATTCTGAAATAAAAATGAACTCCACAGAGAACCAAGAGGCTATTGATAACTTTATAGACTGGGTCTCGCAAATCTCTGATAATATTAATTCTGATTTTTGGAATGGTGAAGATGTAATGGGCATCTTCTTTAACGAATTTAATCGTTATAAGAAGAAATCAGAACATGGACAGGTCTTTACCCCGGATCATATTACTTCGTTAATGTATCGACTTATTGAAGTAGACAAGAACGATATGGTTGGTGATTTCGCTTGTGGTAGTGGTGCTTTTCTAGTAAAGTCCATGTGCAATATGATTAAAGAAGCTGGAGGCGTAAATACCCATAAAGCGACGGAAATTCAAAAAACTCAGTTATACGGAATCGAGTTTGACCGTGAGATTTTTGCTCTTGCATGTGCAAATATGCTGATTCATAAGGATGGTAAAACTAATCTTAGACAATTAGATACTCGTAGTGAAGAAGCAAGTAAATGGATTAAGTCCATTGGAATTACAAAAATCCTAATGAATCCACCCTTTGAAGAAAAGTATGGTTGTATGAAGATTGTTACAAATGTTTTGGAAGGTGTCCCCGCCGGAACTAAATGTGCTTTCATACTTCCTGATAAAAAACTTGAAAAGCACGGAGGAAAGAAGCTTCTAAAAAAGCATTCATTGGATAAAATCATAAAGTTGCCTGAAAAGACTTTTAATGAGGGGGTAACCACTTCAATATTTATATTTACTGCTGGCAAACCGCATAAAGATAAGTCAATATTCGCTTGCTACATATCTGAGGATGGACTAGAAACGGTAAAAAATCAAGGTCGTCAAGATGTACGGAATCGTTGGCAAGATATTGAAGATTACTGGGTAGAAGTAATTCGTCGCCAATCAGGTGATGATTCAATTCAGTGGGTTATTCCCACCGAACATATGAGTTACCAAATGCCTAAACCACCGTTTGAACTATTTGAGGAGGACTTTGTATCTGTTCTTATGGATTATGAATTGTTTAAGCGTGAAATCTTATCTAAAGATTTTAAAGAGGAAATAGCAAATAAGATCTTATATCAGTCTCATGCTTCTGAAGATGTAGATAAATTTATATTCACTATTCCTAAGGAATCTAGTCATGAAGAAAATTGATACCTCTTGTTGGAAAACATATAAAATTACGGACATTTTCCTTGTAAAGAACACAAATTGTGTGCTTAGTCGAGACATCACGCCTGATAGTGGCATATATCCATATGTTACAGCCTCATCTGTTAATAATGGTGTTTCAACTTATGTAAATGTGGATCCCATATTACTTGATAAGGGCAATTGCATACTCATCGGAGGCAAAACCCTCGTCTTCTCCTATCAGGAAAATGATTTTGTCTCTAATGACAGTCATAACTTAGCATTATACCTTGTTGAGTCAAAATATCGTAAAGAGAATGTATATTTATTCCTAATTACAGCCTTAAAAGCGTCTTTGTCCAAGAGCTATAAGTGGACAGATTCAATTTCATATAGAGCTATTCAAAAGAATACTATTCTTTTGCCTTCTTGTTCTGACGGAATCCCAGATTACAATTTTATGGAGACATTCATAGAGCAACTGAGTGTACACGTCAAGAATCATCTTGATAAACTTTCTTCAATTATCTCACTATAATATTCCTGAGTTGCTTTTTAGAGAAATCCAAAACACAACTCAAGTGTTTCTTTGCATTAAAATTACGAAATATTAATATGGATAAGTCTCTTAGAATATTGCATTTATCTGATTTCCATTTGAATGGAGATAAACTTAAACAAGCCGAGCATGTATTAGAGTACATGATAAAAGCCTTATCAGAGATAAATATGGAGAAGGGTATTGATGTTATAATATTCTCCGGAGACTTCCTTGAAAAAGGAGGTGAAGGTTTCCAGCACGATATTCTGAGTGGATTAAATGTATTCAAAGAAAAGGTATTGACTCGTATAACTTCATCATTAGGGCTTCCTTTGTCAAGAGTCATATTTACTCCCGGAAATCATGATATAGATAGAAGCAAAATTGATGAATTTGCTGAAGATGGTATTGAACTAAGAGCTAAGAGCAATCAAGATATAATCAGCTTAATTGAGGGGAAAACTTCTCATGTTACAGGGAGAGCTGCCTCATTTAAAGAATTTGAAAAGAAATACTATGAAGATTGTAGAGATATTGAATACACTCATTCAGACTTCAATTCTCAGATTATTTTAACTATTAATGAACTAAACATTGGTTTTACTTCTGTTAATACTATTTGGCGCTGTGGAGTAGATGATACAAATAAAATTGTTATGGGTATTAATCAATTAACAGAAAATCCCATAAACCATAAGGATTTAGATTTAAAAATTGCTGTAACTCATTACCCAATAGACCATCTTAAGGAATTTGAAAGGAAGGATATCACAAATGTATTAGCCAATAATTATGATCTGTTTTTTACAGGTCATACACATCGCGGCGATGTTCAACCCTTACTGAGCGATCAGGGCAATGTTGTCTGGGCTATTAATGCTGCAGGCACACTCTCTAAGAATATCTATGAAAAAGACAGTCATTTCAAAAATGCATTTCAAATAATTGATTATGATAGGACTACTGGTTGTAAAATAATAAGGTATTTGCAAGTAGAGTATACTGATTTTTTGCGTGATAGAATGTATGGGGAAAATGGTATTTTATCTCGTCCAGTATTGTCTCCACAACAAATAAGTTTGATTTCAAGACAAAATGAGGAGCAGGAGAAAGAACGTCGTCTTGAAATATTTAAGAGCAAAATTTATCCGTTTATTCCAGTTAAAGAATTTATTGAAGCATCTCCTCGTCTTATGTCTTCTGAATTTATAACGTGCCCGGCAATTTACAGAATTAAGACACAACTTGTAGATCAATCACAAAAAACACTCCGGTTGATGGCTTTATCAGGGATGGGAAAGACAAGAATCATTGCGGAAACTTTCTATGGACAAGATAATGTGTTTTATTCTAATTCCAGTAATTGTGCTAACTCAATTTCTGCGTTTATTGAACTTGATAATCCGATTACCCTAATAGTTGACAACTGTGAAAAAGAGAGAGCAAGGCACATACAAAAACTTATTGATGAAAGTGGAAAAAATATTCGCTTAATAACGGTCTATAATGTCTTAACACCAGAAGAAAAGAGGCTATCAGCTTCAGTCTTAGAATTAAATTATGAAGATACTGTATCCGTAGTAGAAACGATGATTGATAATGAGGATTTATTAAAAGATAGACCTGAAATAAAAGTTGCCATTAAAGAACGTAGTGGTGGTATTCCTTATATGGCACTTATAATGATTGAAGGGTACAAGAAGAATAAAAATTTAAAGGTTGAAAAAATTGATGATATTCTTTCTACTCTTTTAGAGGGAGATAAATCAATTGAGAGGTTTGCTTCTAAATCAATGGAAGCCTTATCTTTGTTTGAACCATTGGGTTATAAAGATAATTACTCAGACGAGTATGACTGGGTTTGTAATACGCCTGTAATTCACCATCTTTCACTTGACATAGAAAGCTCTATATGTACCATTAATGATACGGTGAGGGAGTTTTTATCACGTCAGCTTATTGAAGAAGATGGGCCATGCATTCGCATTAGACCTAGACCATTAGCAGAATGGCTAACGGAGAGATGGTTGGAAAAGAACGGAGAGACGATGTCTGATGTTTTTAATGCGTTAAATTCAGCAGAAGACTCATTAAAACGACGTTTGACAAGGGCTATGTCAAGAAGATTTCAGGAAATGACAGATTCTGTGTTTGCTCATCAACTTTATGCCAAACTTAATAAACTTGATAACGGGTCTTTTCATAATGAGAGGGTTGCATTCACAGAAGTGGGTTCACGGCTCCTCCTCTCTATGAGTACAGTGAATCCACAAGATGTCTCATCAAATATATTCTCTTTACTAAAAAGAAACACAAAAGATTGGATTAAAGAGAATATTAAATATGAAACTCGACGAAATTTGATTTATACTCTTGAACGTACTGTCAGCTTCTCAGATGCTTTTAAGAATAGTGCGCTTGCTTTAGCCAAATTAGCAAATGCAGAAAATGAGGATTTTGGCAATAATTCAAATGGAGATTTTAATCAGTTATTCCACGTATTCCTTTCTGGAACATCGGCGAGTTTGGATGATCGATTTTCGGTAATTCTTTATCTTCGAGAGAATCTTAAAGAGAATGGTAATTTAGTTTTATCAGCTATCAATAATGCTTTGTATTCTCATGGATTTTCCAAAATTTCTCCGAGTTCTCAACTTCCGAAAGACTATGAACCAACACCTGAAGAAATTCAAGTATATTGGACTAAGGTGATTGAATTATTAAAAGAAATCGTACCGGAAGATGGATCATTCCTTGACAAAGCAGCTGAAATGATTTCAAATCATGCAATGGGTCTTATTTCTTATGAATCGGAATTGTTGTTTGACATAATTGGATTTATTTCTGAACAAAAAAACTTTGACTGGCCCGCTATGAGGGAGTCTCTTAGTAATATTTATTACTGGAAAAATATGACTGATGAGAAGATTAAAACGACTCTGAAATATTGGATGGACAAATTGGAGCCTAAATTGTTCTTTGGTAAACTAAAAGCGCATATTCAAGATATTCATAATGGAAGAATTGAGCATAAGAGCTTTGAAGAAGAGGTAGATATTTTCAGACGAGAAATGGAACCTTTTGCACTTGAATTCATCAATAAGAGGATTTATGAGACATCAGAATTTATAAATATTTGTCAGGACAATTCATCTGATTGGTTCTGGTTAATTCGTGCTATAAACCCGATTATACAAACTAAGGAAAAATCATATGAACTCATAGATGGGCTTTCAAAGGCTGTCCAGAAATTGCCGTGTAATGTTGAAAGTAGATTTATAATGTCCTTGTTGGCTCAAGTGCCAGATGGACAACCTTTAATACCGTTAAGAGATGAATGGTATAAATCTAAACGTTTTCGGCTTGCGTCTTCCTTATCTGGAATAATTGAAAATAAATTTGAGAGTCAATATGATCACATGCAAGCCGGTTATGCCAGTAAAGACTACGATAATTATTGCTTTAATAATTATCTGGCGAATAGTATTATTAGACATGGATTTAATGATATTGTCGATTTTGCTATTCAAATGCTAAACGATAATATTGATAGAATAGAGGTCGTTTATCCTTATTTAATTAGTAGATTAAGATTTCATATAAAGGATATTGACGAGAATACCTTAACAAAGGTTGAAAATCTCTTGATTCAATATGAATTTTCAGACTCTACCAATGCTTTAAATAGAGATGTCGTTGATTTTATGGGCGATTTGCTACAACAACATAATCGCCCTGAATTTGCAGTAAGTGTACACAAATTAATAGTAAAGACAACAAGTACGACATATTTAATAAACAAGCCATTTGATCATATTTACTTTTCGTTACTTCCTAAATATGAAGATGTATTACTTCCCATCGTTTTGAATGATTTAGCAGCCGAAGACGAAAGAGTTTTGTTCTATCACGCAATGAGAATGAACCTTGGATCTGGATTTGGCTCAGGTGCAGGACCTCTGTTTCAGTGCAATGAAGATCGGATTAAGGAGATATGTTTATCTTCGTCACCATCACTTGCTGTCAATCTTGCTCAAATGTGCCCTGTCTATAATTATTCAGAAGAGGGTAAGGTATCAGGTCTCAGCGACTTTTTCCTATGGCTGTGTGACCATTTTGGTGACGAGAAAGATATGCTTGATGCTTTTAGCTCAAACATGGGCACTTTCTCGTTTTGTGGAAACGAGATATCTGCAATGTATGCTTATAGAATTCCACTGTTTGAGCCACTTCTATCACACTCCAAGGACACGGTGCGTTCTTGGGCCCAACGACAGATAGATTCTTTAAAAGCTCAACACGACTATGAAAAAGGAAATGAAGATTACAACAAAGCTATTTACGGGAACCCTCTATAGTATTGTCATTACTATTTAGCGAAAATTGAATTATAAAAATATCGATCAGCCTTTTTATCATAAATATGGATAACGGACAGATTATATTATTTCAGACGCAGGGAGGGGAGACGAAGATTGAAGTTCGACTCTCCAATGAAACTGTGTGGCTTACTGCCGACCAAATGGCAGAGTTGTTTCAGCGTAATAAATCGACTATTTCAAGGCATATTAAGAATGTTTTTGAGTCAGGGGAACTTGACCCAAATGTGGTAGTTGCAAAATATGCAACTACCACTCAACATGGTGCTATTGAAGGCAAAACTCAGACCCATCATGTAGATTTCTATAATCTTGACATGATTATCAGTGTGGGGTATCGTGTCAACTCACATCGTGGTGTGCAGTTCCGCCAATGGGCAACCCAGGTGTTGAAAGAGTACATGATTAAGGGCTTTGTGCTTAATGACGATTTGCTCAAAAATGCCGGACAAGGAAACTATTTCGACGAGTTGTTAGCCCGCATCCGCGACATCCGCAGTTCTGAGAAGGTGTTCTACCGCAAATGGAGATTTATGCCCTCAGCATCGACTATGACCCTCGCACCTCTATCACCCAACAGTTCTTCAAGACTGTGCAGAACAAGATGCACTTTGCCGCGCACGGACATACTGCCGCAGAGGTAATTTATGATCGTGCCAATGCCGAGAGAGATTTCATGGGTCTGACTTCGTGGCGAGGAGCCATGCCAACCAGACATGAGGCTGAGATTGCCAAGAATTATCTTTCGGAGGAAGAGGTTGATATGCTGAACCGCATTGTCAACCTATATCTCGATTTTGCCGAACTCCAGGCAAAGAGTCATGTTCCGATGTATATGAAAGACTGGATTCAGAAACTCGACGACTTCCTGAAGTTGTCGGGTAAAGAATTGCTGAACCATGCCGGAAGCATTTCAGCCGAAGTTGCCAAGCTCAAAGCCAATGAGGAATACGACAAATTCCGCGAGCGCACCCAATACCAGCTATCTCCGGTCGAAATTCACTTCCTCGAAGCCTTCGAAGCCGAAAGAAAGCGTCTCGGCGACAAAAAATCATAACATCGATGCAATTAAAACATAAAGATAGAGCTAATCGAATATGGCAAAAGAAGGTTTAAACTATAGAAATATTCCACAATTGGTGCCAGCCCGTAAACCATGGGCGTTATGTATCGGAGCTGGGACTTCCTTTCCAATCTTCCCATCATGGGATCTACTGGCTGAAAGAATCGTATTGCATTGTTCAAAAGAATCGGACAGGACCCTAAATAAGATTAAACAAACCTTTTCGTCGGAAGTGTTGCTTCAATCCTCATATGAGCAATTAAGGGCTAAGTCAAAAGATATTGATTTCCCGAAAATACTTGCAGAATTTCTGTATAAAGACTTGTTAGATAGAATTAATAAAAAAGATGAGAAATTGTTGCGTTTATGTCTTTCTTCCCAAGTTCCAACCCCGAACTTAAATTGGGACAAATTTCTCAACATTGTACATAAGTTTGGACCCACTACTGCAGATAATTTAGCACAGTTGGTTGTGGACTCTTATAAGCATAATGCTGATTTAACTAATATCATTTCTTTTAATGCCGAGTCACTTCTGCCAACTCTCATAAATGCGTATACTCAAATCAAATTGAAGAAAAATGATAAAATCATAGACTATATTACAGAACCAACAACTCCTCATTACAGTGGCAGAATCCCTTTCTATTTTTGTCATGGATTAATTCCAATGCCAAATGTTGACCAAAAATGGATGAATGCTTCTGATAAGTTGGTTTTCTTGGAAAATGAATATTTGCAACTTGCAAATAATGCATTCTCATGGCAAGCAATAAGTTTTTACAATATTTTATCTACGAATACCGTCTTTTTTGTTGGCCTGTCTTTCAAAGATGCTAATATAAGAAGATGGTTATCATGGCTTCATAAAGCGAGAACTGATGCTATAGATAAATATGGAGGGTCAACTGAAAGTACGGCTCACTATTGGATTGAAAAAAATCCAGAATCTAATCATCTAAAAAAATGGTATGAGGCTTCTGTTGCACATCTTGGAATTAGATTAATATGGATAGATGATTGGAAAGAGACTGCAAATGTCATACGGCATGCAGTTGAAAAATTAAAAAACATTGTTTAATTATTGATTAATAAAACTACTTCCATTTTAAAATTGCTTCTATGCCCTAATTCCGCGAGCGCACTCAATATCAGCTATCCCCGGTCGAAATCCACTTCCTCGAAGCCTTCGAAGCCGAAAGAAAGCGTCTCGGAGGCAAAAAATCATAAATGACTATTGTGCGCTGCAATACCGAAAACCGCTGTATTCTGCCGGATGGGGCAAAAACAAAAACGCTGGGAATCAAGTGATTTTCAGCGTTTTGAGGTGGAAGTTCGGACTTCTTAGTGATCCGCCTGGGGTTGGCGAATCCTATGCTTTGCATTGATAATCAAGTCGTTGACATTGCTCTTCCTGTGGTGTACACGTTACGCACACGACAGTGTTTCAATGTTCTTCGGCATTTTTCATCCGATAGTGCAAATTTAATCATTTTCCGCGATGTACACGCTATCCTAAATGTTAAAGTTTCTGCAATCGGAATCAGCACATTAGCCGTTCTGCCGCTGTCAAATCTCAATTATCTTGTCTCTCTTGAAATCTCCATGCTCGTTTGAGAACACATAGCCGAGTTGGTTGCTGACGCATTTCACGCCTCCAATCTCCCGGTCAATGTTGCGGTGGGAATGTCCGTAAATCCAATAGTCGATAGGCAGAGATTCCATCATACAGTTCAAGTCGGATGTGAAAGCACCGTTGATAAGGCTTCCTTTGAACTCATCCGCCATAAGGTCGAATGACGGCACATGATGGGTGACGACAATCTTTGTTCGGGCGTTGCTATGTTCAACACTCTTTCTGATAAACTCCACACATCTGTTGTGCTCATCATTGAATCTGTTCCATGAGAGTCTATGGTCGCCATCCCGAATAGCTCTGAAATCGGCAACTCCATGTTCCGTGAAATAAGCCTCTGAGGGTGGGATATGAGCCCAAAGTGTTGAGGCTATCAAGTCGGTTTCACCGTCAAGCGAGATTACAGAGTTATAATAAGCCTTGACATTTGCGCGTATATCCAATGTCCAGTCCTCGCATAGTTCATTTATATCAAAACTGCGGTACAGTTCATGATTGCCGGGAACAACAATAGTCTGATTGAAGTTGCGGCTGCACCAATCCCAGAATGGATGTTCGGAATACAGTTCAGTGCCGAGATAGGCAATATCTCCGGCAAGCACAAGAATATCGCCTGTCGGGATTATCGGATTTTCAAGAAACCAATCGACATTTTCCTTGAACTCCAGATGCAGGTCGGAAGCGTATTGGATTTTCATCATTCGCCGGTAATATAGAATGTAGGCAATGTTTCAAGATACAGGCGGAGTGTTTCCTCATTGGCGCGCATTGCATCGCTCAGTGACTGATTGGGTAAAGAGGCTAACAGTTGCTCTGAAAATTCATTGACGGTATCAATCACTTCCTGATTTACCTCTGTATTTTCTCCCGGTACCATCGTGGCAACGAGTTTAAGCACATCATTACGGTGTTTCAGAATATCTTTTGTGTTGACATGATGCCCGCTTGTTTTTTCTGCAAGCAGATTCAGATAGGCACGGGCTTTCAATGCGGCCAACGCTACGGGTGAGGCATACCTCAATCCATTGCTCACAAATGAATTGTTGACAGTCAGTCGGTAATATGGTTCATCGAGAATGATCGCGGACAGGCTCGAAACCTCGCCGTCAATCGGCAATGGTTCAGTATGTGCCGCGTTTGTGAATATCTCGTTGTGCCGTGATAACAGCTCTATTTTCACCGGATAACCAACGGCACCATTGTCAAAGCTGTAAAGCACATACTTTGGTGTGTCGTCATCATTCTTTCTTACTCCCGGTCTGTAACCTCCGGCAGCTATGAATTGCCAGAAGGCATTGGCAAAATCTGCTGTCATATTCTCGACAATGACGATAATGTCAATATCGAGTGTCGGACGCGGGCGCATTGCAGTTCCGGCCAAAACTTCATCGCAGGCTGTTCCTCCGATAATCACAAAGTTGTCAAAGAAGTCAGCAAACGCCTCCCTGAATTTTTCAAGTCCTCCTACCATTTTATTTCATTCATCATTATTTCAGTTTCCTTCTCAACCCGCGGGTCGTTATCATCTTTCAATGTCAGATACAATGACAATTTATCCACATAGCCGGAAGTGCCTAACGGTGGATACTTCCATATCTCGATGCGCTGGGTGTCCTCAAAAGAGTGCAATTCGGGTATGGATAATTTGTGTTCACGCACCCACTCCGCAGTCAAAACTCTTGTCGGGACATCCTCCGAGGCAAGCATTGAGTAATGCGACAATGCGGAGATTCCACCAACATCTCCTTCGGGAAATACATTTGATGTATATTCTATGCTTTTGATTGGATCAATCAGATTGGTTGACACATTATCCCAAAGTTCTTTTCCTGACAGCTCAAACACAAGTTTCTTATTCCTGCTGCCTTCCAGACGAACTAATCCCAATGCTTCAAGTTGCTTTATGGATTTGGCGATTGTCTTATATTTATAAGGCACTTTATCCTCCAACTCTTTAAGCGACAAACCGTCAAGACTCTCAATCTGTAGATGATAAAGAAGAATATATTGGGTTGACGGATAAAACAATTCCTTAACCTCGCTTTTTGTTGACCGCCTGTTGATAATCAATGTCGGTACAAATGCAAATTTGTCGGCTACGACAAAATACACTCCTTGCTCCACCAATCGGTCACGCTCATAAGTCAATAGATTGTCAAAGTAAAATACAGCCGGAATATGCTTGACGCTTTCAATTCTTTCCGAAATCTTACGTCGTTGCACATTCGTATAATCCACCTCGCCTTTGGCCACCAACAAAAGCATGATTTGCCCATTGAACTCAAACTGCATCATATTGAAATTTGCAATGAGTTCAAGCCACAGACCTTTTTTGTCTTGAATGGATAATTCTTTAAGCTCTATCCGCTGTCCGGCGATTGTTACATCTTTCATGTTCTCCAAATATTTTGCATTATTCTCCAATATGCGGAGAACAATGCAAAATTACGGAGAATAATCGGATTTTACAAATATATCAGGTCCCAATTTATTTACAGGCTCATTAAATAACTCCAGAGAGGCGCGACGATATGTCAATGTTGTCGTATGGCGAAGCATTATCTGGTAATGGCAATGCCGTCAGCGGCGTTTGCCGGAGGCTGCTCTACCGCAGACCGCATTACCAAATGTTAAGAGCGGGCTAAACACCGAGTTGCTGAACGCCGGAGCCGGAGCTTCGCCAATCCTGCTCTTGCTTATCTGCAACTCCGTATTCTTAACGCCCGCTCCATTGCTTGTTCCTTTTAGCCGTCGCGCCACTCTTCCGTTGTCAGCACTCCACGATGCGAAATAACGTGACGGCCTCCGTGCATTACGGCAAGCCTCCATTTCCTGATTCCGTCACATACATTCGCCTTTCCGGGAGCGTTGCATTTCAAATTTCATGTAGGTAACACTTCGACTGATTTTAGAAAAAATCATTTCCGTATGTCGGTTATTCTGTGTCTCCAAAGAGGCACTTCGGCTCTATGTTTATTCGGCAATTTCAGCATAATGCAATCAACTGTTGGAAAGCATATTCGCTCGTGATGGAATAACGTGCCGGGAACGGGCTATTCTTTTGCCGCCTGCCAGAAAAATCTCCAGCCCTACGGGTAGTATTTTTCTGCCGTCGGCGAACAACCCGCTATTTCCCCGTCACGCAGAGATAGTAAACGAGCGAACATACTTCAAACAGTGATTAGACGCATTAAGCGGAAAATCAAATAAAAAATATCGCCTTATGACACAGAATAACCGACATATTAGAAATACGAGCTTCACGCCTTCACCAGCTCATACCGCATTAAGACGGCTGACTAAGGTGGTCGGTATAATACTCGGAATGATAATCGGGATTGTCCTTTGGGTGGTAGTGAAACCGATGATAAGAGGTATCGGGTGGCTCATCAGCATACTGACCCTTATCGCAATGATATACTTTGTATTAACATTCTAAAATATATACGACTATGGCAAACGAAATGAAATCATCAAACGCAGTTATGGATGTTGTCCGTAACTATATGGAGGAGCGTTGCGCAAGCGACCCTATCCTCGCTATCAAGTATGCAAATCCGGCGAAATCATTGGAAAAGGCTCTGAATTATGTGGCTCACGAGGTGCAGAAAAGCGGACTCACCATTATGGACTCGGATAGCGTGTTCTCTCTAATCCTTCACTATTACGATGAGAATTTGGAGGATGTCCCCAATGTCAACTGCAAGATAGCGGTTGCAAAGGAACTCACCGATACCGAGAGAGCCGAGGCAAAGGAACAGGCTATGGAGCAGTACAAGGAGGAACAACTCCGAGAAATCCGCAGACAGAACCAGCCAAAAGCGACCGCACCCAAGCACACCACCACCGCACCGAAAGCAGGTGAAGAAATCAATGTTCAACCAAGTCTTTTTGATCTCTAAAACGTTACGGATATGAAACCAAGAAATAAGAAGCAAGAGCGGATATTGGCAATGAGTGGGCAGCTTCGCCCACTCTCCAACGCCCAAATGCAGTGGGCACTCAACTACACCATCAATCATTTTGCATATAGGCTGAAGAACGGAAAGGCTGTCTGCCTTAAATGCGGTCATGAGTGGAACGCAAATGAGGGTGTTTGCCGTTGCCCACACTGCGGTATCTCATTAGAGGTCAAGACAACCAAAGAAAGAGTGAGAAAAGATAAGTCGTATTTCAACATTATAACTGCCAAAGGCGGTTATCAGGTAATCCGAATGTTCCTTATGAGCGTTGAACTCCGCAAGGGAATGGTTGCAGAGCCGTCCTTTCAAGAAATCGGTCAGTATTGGCTTGATGAGAACGGAACCGCAACAGTGGTAGGTCTTAAACGGACAATCGGATGGTATGTTGACTCTTTCGATTATTGTTCAAAATTGGAACTTAGACGCGACAACGACGCTTTCCTATTCATAGCCGACCAGTGGGTCTATCCACGTATCAAGGTGACGGACACAATCAAACGAAATGGTTTTGACGGACACACCTACGACATCAATCCCCTCACGTTGTTCAAGGAACTCCTTACCAATCCAAAAGCCGAAACTCTGATGAAATCCGGCGATGTTGAGATGTTGCGCTACCTATGTCATTCTCCATTCAATGCCGATGAGATTGATTTTTATTGGAAATCAATCAAGGTGGCTAAACGTGCAGGATTTGAGTTTGAGGACGCTCAAATGTGGATGGACTACATCAAGATGTTGGAGCGTATGGGCAAAGACCTCCATTCTCCGGTGTTGGTTGCGCCCCACGACCTTAAAACAGCACACGACCTATATTCAGCAAAGGTTGAGCGTCAGCGTATCAAACAGCAGAGGGAGAAAGACCGCAAGAGAGCGGAGGAAGATGAAGCCAAGTTTGAGGAACTCAAAG
>OFFM01000073.1_pt1 | contig 101009 bp, 110 predicted proteins | sample 1521401 | NCBI WGS metagenome assembly OFFM01 (sample SAMEA3504118, study PRJEB24116) | mouse gut metagenome | biome: mouse gut; feature: mouse-associated habitat; material: faeces | place: Denmark | collected 2011
GTTCACTGACATCCCATCCATTCTCATGCAGGATGGCAAGCAGCTCCTTGGCTTCCTCTTCGGTCGGGGTGTGAACTACGGTGTTCAGGGGGATTGGTTTTAGTTTCATATCTCGTGTTCTTTAGGGTTCTCGAATGTGGATTTGCCGAATGCGGCTTCAAGTGCAATAGCCTTGGCTCTGTTGGTCTGTCGTGCTGATGAAACCTCTTTCATCCGTTGCATGTACCATGCGTGTTGGCTGAGAATTAACTCCCGGCTGACGATGCAGTGGGTACGGAGTAGAAGTTTCAGAAATTTAGGAATGAATTTTGCTTCTTCCGTCTCATTTACCATACATAGTGGAAGATGACAATCATCTGCTAATGCTTCTGTTATTGTCTGTGCGAGCTGCTGTAGTTTTTGGTCTATCATTGTTTTTCTTCTAAGATTTGACGTATCATTGATTCTTGTTTCTCTTCCTCCAGCATCTCAATCTGTTTTTTGAGCTGCGTCTTGTAGGCATCGGCCATGCCTTTGGCCATGCCGAACTGAAAAACCACCATCAGACAACCGACAATCATGATTAATAGGAACAGATAGTATAGTGCGCTGGCCACTGCGTTTTTAGTGGATTCTTTCATTTTTTCTTCGGTTTGATTGTGATTTCTACTTCGATTGGTTCATCCTGCCATGTGAGGGAGGGAAATATATCATTTCCGAATAATTCCAATTCTGACAGTAGTCTTACATCAGTACCTTCTCTATAATGCCATATAACATTACTTTTACCAACTGGAGGTTTGTCGGAGAAAATTAATTTTCTACTCTTTGTTCTGCACATCCATCCGCTGATTGCCGCTTCGGGCTGCGGTGGATTAAGGTCGAAGTCGAGTTCAATGTCCTCGTAGAAATTTCCCTCCTTATCAGCATAGTACTGAATGAAAGGGGTTGCCTCTTTACCTGTAAGTTCTTCATAAGCGTGGCGAGATACCCCTATCACTTCAAAAGGCATACCAGTTGTTCCTGCTAATTTTGCTTTCATTCCTCAGATTCTTTAAGGGTGATTTCAATATCTATCTCTTTCTCGAAAAGGTTGCAACTGCAATCGGCATTATTGCTCTCCTTGTAATATTTTTCCGCTTCTTCCTTGTCGAAGAATACACTGACATCCCCCAGCATGTAGCCTGAACCACTCCAATAGGATTCAGCCACTACGTAAATCGTCTTTTTCATCGTCATTCTCCTTTCAGTTCTACGGGTTCATCTTCCCATGTCAGCTCTCGGCCGATTAGTTTGCGGATTGAGCCGGCGGGAAGTTGGATATAACTACTATTGTCGTTTCTGACAGTTCTTCGCCAAATGCCACGCATTAAATCCCGATACGGATTATTGTTAAATATCCACTCGCTACCATCTTTGTCTGTTGCTAAAAATGCCATATCTTTCACTTTTCTGCTTTTGAATTAAATCGATATTGGGGAATATTTCAGATTTAGATTCCTTGTGTAGCAATCGACAGACATCTTTTTTAATGCTACATCAAGTAACAACTGCTTAGCTATCCTGAACCAAAATATCCCTATTCGGTGACTGTCATTATTCCCGTAGCACAATCGCGTAAGTGTCAGCACAAAGCTCTCTCCGACAATATCGCGTATGGTGTCAAACTCCACGCCATAATCCATCTGTCGCAGCTGGTTTGCTATCCACCCATATTCGCGCTTGTAAGCAATCGTCCCCTGCTCAGGGCAATAGCAATAGTCGTACCTCTCCGTAAGATTGGATAATGCGCAATTGTGAATATTGCCATCTATAAATTCAATCGGCTTATTTTTGATTGCATTGGTAATGAGCATTTCCGGTTTGTTGCGCCAGCTCGCCCATACCACGTTCTGCCGCAAATATGAAGCATACTGAGGCTTACCGTTACGAGAACCTATGATAAGCGTAACGCGATCGCCATGGGTCTTTTTCTTGGCAGGTGCATTTTGAATTACATTAGCTGTGGTATACACCACCTTTCGTCCGTAACTTTCCAACCGCTCTATGTATTCTTTATTAGGCAAACTTATAACGGTGCCGTCAAGATGTACATAATACTTGACTGATACTCCGTATATAGGAACTCGCGCCCACTCGTCCGTTAGCTCAAAGTTCTTGATTAGCGTCTTTGCCATATTGATTCATTCTCCTTCCTTGAAAAATTCAACCCCGAAAAGCTTAATCATAGCCGCCATAGCTCCGTCATTCATACCACAAGCAAAAGTCGAGCGGAATGCAACCACTTTGTTTTTGATAAGATTGGCTTTCTCTTGCTCTTCCAACAACGCATTGCTGTTAATGCAATTTGCGTATAACTTTCTGATTTTTTCTCTCTGCACCTCGCTCAGGGTCGAGGGGTTGATAATTGGTTTATTCATTTCGATATACTATTTCAAGAGGTCTGTCAAAATAAATCCACTCCCAACGGATATTGAGCCAAGCAATATCCAACGACTTGCCATACTTGGAATAATACCACCACTTGTATCGCTTGCCAAGTGTCAAGCTGATTCTAAACGCACCTTTCTTGCGGTACGTGCTGACTATGACATAACCTTTGCGGCAATATCGCTTGCATGTCTCAAGGTCGCGGTGTTCAAAGGATATGCCCTCCAAGTCGGCACTCCGAACTTGATAGCCGCTTATTGCGCGTTGTTTCTTTTTCATCGTGGTATTATTTTACAAGTTCAAAATCGTAGACGAACACATAAGGGTTGGAGTCCCACGTTCCTTTACCGGAGATGCGGTCTATCAGGGCGGCGTAGGCCTCGCGAGGAGTGTCACCAGTTAACATTAAGACCCTCCCCGATTTACAGTAGATTGGGACGCGATAATAATTTACCTGTTGATTCCTGCCATTTTAGCAAGTTCAAGTATTACGTCAGAGTCCTTGCCTCCGGAATATGACACCTCAATCGCTCCGCTGTCGGTAGGGATGGATTGGAGCAGCTTGATTGCGAAATCGACTTTACGTTGTAAAGACTCGGTCATTGTTCTAACTTTTGAGTTTGTCTTGAAGTGGCAGCCATTCTTTCGCTATGAGCCATGAGAGTGACTTCTTGGGATTGTAGTTGTCTTGTCTCAGAGAGTGGTGACTGAGCCTGCCCTCGGTAGGCTTGAGTCCTTTGTCGTGAAGCTCGCATTTCCCGTCATGGTAGAATGTACACCATCCGTTGTCTTCCTGTCTCGCCTGTACCATATTCACGGCCTTGTCGGTAACTCCATTGATGAGTCCGACAGCCCAGACAGTCGATGCAAGTCGGTCGGAGTATCCGGCCTCTATGAGTTTGCCGATGTCTTCCGGTGTGCCGAGGCAAGGCGTGTGGCATTGCGATTGACATTGTTTGCAGCCGCACACGGTGGGTTTGCGGCCACTTTTGCGCATGATGTAGCTGAACGTCGATTCTGTTTTCATGATTATTTGGTTTTCCGGTGGCGCGGAGAGTGCGCCACCGTTTGGGTTATTGTTCTACTTCGGTAAATTGCCCGTCTACGAGTTTGTACCATGTGTCGGCCTTGATGCGTTCGCCGTCCACGACTACCGCTTTCCACTCTTTGATGTCGTAGTTATCGGAATTTTCCTCTGCGACTACAAGGACTGCGCCGAGACCGCCGCGAACCATAACGTTGTTGCCGCGTGCCACGGACAGACCGTTGGTGCCGGTTGATGATTTGCCTCTTGAAGTGGCAGCTCCGCGATTGCCCGCTGTGGCAGCTCCGTAATTGCCCGCTGTGGCAGCTCCGTAATTGCCCGCTGTGGCAGCTCCGCATTCGCCCGCTGTGGCAGCTCCGCATTCGCCCGCTGTGGCAGCTCCGTAATTGCCCGCTGTGGCAGCTCCGTATTTGCCCGCTGTGGCAGCTCCGTATTTGCCCGCTGTGGCAGCTCCGCATTCGCCCGCTGTGGCAGGTTTACCCGGCTCTGCGTTATTTTCGTTGGTGCATCTGGAGCGCACATACTCGAATGTGGCCTTGCATAGCCCGGCGATGTCGAGCCTTGCACCGATGCGTATATGCGAGGCTGCTATTTTACTGTCAGCCGAATCGCGGTCGGTTTCGCCAGATAGCTCCACCTCGTGATACACGGATTTGCCCGGTTCGTAATATTTCAGACAGTCAATCGGGTTCTCACATGCGTGGAAGCCGCTCTCGCACGCCTCGACCTTGCCTTTGTGTTCATGCTCCTTGCCTTCCTGGTATTGGAATCCACGGCAGGTCATGTCTTGATTGAATCCTTTATATGCTTTCATGCTGATGTGTGTTTAGTCCGGTTTGTCATTCGTTCACATTCAGTTCAGCACCGTAGACTTCGAGAATCGGACTCTCTGCCAGCGACAGAAGCTCCCAGTCGGACATGGTGCCTTTCATGCCCTCTTTGAGTGCATCGAGCGCGTCATCGAAATTGTCACCGCCGACAAGAATCTGCGTTATCGTATGCTTCTCCATTCCTGACTTCTCGTCGAGGAGAATGAACGCCAGCTTGGCGAGATAGAATCTGTCGTGTTCCGGACGGAATATCTCGGAGATAGAGGTGCGTCTCACTGCACGGGTCTCAAACTCGCCGCTGATGAATGGGGTGCGCTTCTCTATCGTGCGTTGCTCGGCCTCTGTGAAGCTCAACGCGTCCACGAGGAACTTCTCCGTCACTTTCTTTACCGTGCCGTTCTCCATCATCTTGTCGAAGCGGACGGCGGTCTCATACCATGTTGCCATAATGTCTTTGTTACTGTTCGTATAATATCTTGAAATTCTTGTTTCTGAATTGTTTGAGCGCAACCGCCGTGCCGTGCTCGATTGTGCATCCGCATGACATGCGCCACCCGTGGCACATGTATATCGCGTCGCAGTCCATCAGTGCGCGGACATCGGCAGCGATGCAGTCGGCGTAGGTCGGATGTGTCCCGGCGTAAATCTCGAAAGGGGAGACCGGGGTGTACCCCTCACGAGAGAGCCGCGCCTTGATCATGTCGGCGCGTTCCCGGACTTTCTGTTGGTCGAGTCCGCTGATGGGGATTGAAATGTATATTTTCATTTTGATAGATTATTGTCGGTTTGAATAAACCGGAAGCGGCAGACAGTGCCAACCATCTTGTAAATTCTTTATGAAATATTGCCGCTCCCGATTATTTCGTTAATTTTGCAATTGCCAACGTTTAAAATAAATTCTTTATGCTAAACAAAACTCGCTACGAGAGCATCAAGACTCTCATGGAAGGGAAGACATGTCCCTTCTGCGGTTCGTCCTACATCGTTTCGGATAAACCATATTTTCTCCCGGCTATGCCATCGGAAGCCACTCTGACGGAGGGACATCCTCAAACGGAAGGCATACCGGGTGACGGCCTTCTAAAAGCGGTCTGCAAAGGCTGTAAAAACACACAGTTTTTTCAACTTTTCTGAGAGCAATATCCATAAGCTCCCGTAGACTCAGAGGGGTGTACACGGTGTAATTCCCCTCTTTGAGGTCGTTCTGAATTTCGGGTGTCAGGTCGCTGAATCTGACACCCGGTCTAACGCTGCCCGATTTCATACCTCGTTCGGTTTACCGGACTGAGTCCGGCGGGTCATCGTGCGTCTGTGGCTTGTGGCAGTCGGGTCAACAATATTTCGGAGGATGCGCATCAGCTTCGTGTTCTCCGCGAGTGTGTCCTTGGTCTGTGCCGTCAGTAATGCGATGTCAGTCAACTGTCTGATTGCGGCATCGGCTCTGGCGGTTTCGTTTTCGAGGCATGCGCTTGTTTCTTGGGTAAGACGGCGCAACGCCTTGTTGTGCGCTCTTGAAAGCAGCAGAGCGGATATACATGCGCCGAGTATGGCTCCGGCCACCAGCGCGGCGATAAGGGTGTGGTTCGTTATCATTTGATAGAATTTTTGAGAGTTTTCTGATAGCCCGCGTGACTTCGTCAACAAGTCTGCGGGACAGTTCGTCAATGGTCATTCTTCCTCAGCCGTTGGTTCATATAGCTCAGGCTCTTCTTGTGAAGGGCGTTCATAAGCGTCTCGTCATCGGTTATGAGATTGCGCAGGTCTTCGTCTTTCTCGTATAAAAACGAGCAGAAGGCGTTGCTTTTTTTGATTATCTCTTTCAGCTCCGGGATGACCGAGACGGGTACGCCTCCGAGCTTCTTTACGATGTCCTCGACCGTGTAGCAGCAAGCGGCGAGATAGTCGGCGGCGAGATGCACCTCCACTATGGCGGGGACAAGTCCGGACTCCCTCAGTTGCTCCGGCGAGAAAAGCTCTGTCACTGGTTTTGGCTCGGCCTCGCTGATGAGCCGCTTCACCTCGTCGATGTCGGCTGCGAGCCTCTGCATCTCCATGTATTTGCCCCGGCGCATGAACTCGCCGCGCTTGTGTTCGAGTTTGGCTAATTGTTCTTTGTATCTTTCAAGTCGTGTCATATCTCATCCCTCCAGTCATATCCGGCGGCACGTTCCTCGTACAGGAAATAGACGCGTTCGACATGGTAGTCAAGAATCTGTTTAGCGATGTCTGACTGAGCTTGGCTTCGCAGCCGGTCTATGTAGGGTCTGCTCGTCGATGTTCTCCATGCTTCCCGTATCAGTTCCAAATCGTGTGCCGGAATGCTTATTTTTTCGCTCATGGTTTTAATTGTTTTTGGGGCAGGGCGGTTAGTCCAGTTCATAATCGCGTGGCTCTTCCGTCCCGTCCAACACGCGCACCTCATGTGCGTACCTTCCAGAAGCCAGCCGGTGCAATGCTTCGGCTGCAAGGTCGAAGTTCTGTGTGGGTGCCCATGCGGTCTTCTCGATTTTGAATCCCTTGTGCGTTCCCGATACACGGATGCCGCGCTGGGGCACACCCTCGGTTGCCGTCTCCGCCTCCTCGATTAGCTGCGGGGTCTCGGCGTAGTCTTTACGTCTGGTTGTCTGCATGATGTTTGTGTTTTGGTTTAATCACTGTTTTCTCAATGTCCTGCCCGTGAACTCCACGAAATTGAACATCTCCTTGCAGCGGTCGTAGATTCTTGGTGTATATATATCTGCAATCTGTTCGATCGAGAGGTTGGTAGTTACATGTGTGAACGAGCGGTGTCGTTTGTCGTACCGCGATTGGAGAAGGTGCTGGATTACGTTGAGCGGTGTGCCGTAATGTCCGGTCGGTATAGTTTCGCTGCCAAGCTCGTCTATGGCGAGACGGTCGGAATCGACAAACTCTTTCAGTCCGTCAAACCCTTTGCCCGCGAAAACGGAGCAGATGTCAACGGCGTTGAATATCGCGAATGAATACGGCCATCCATCCTGACATCTTGGACGCACGACCTTGCAGAATTGCTTCACAATCCGCAGTATTGTTGATTTTCCCGTACCGATGTTTCCGTATAGCCATAAACCTTTGTCGGGGTCAAGCCGCCCTTCGAGCATCATGCACCAGCGGAAAATGTCGTTGATTGTCTCACGCAGTTCGGGCTGCACAGTGAAGCCGGGACACTCCGTCCGGGCGTATTGCATGAACATCTGCTTGTAACTGTTAATCCTCGATAAGTCCATAACCGGGGGCTGGTGGCAGTTTTGAGCGCAAACCTCCCGAAGCTCCGGAGGTTTTGAAGTCTTGTTTCCGTTGGTCAGTTTCATGTTTGATTTTAATTTTAACCCGTAGAGAGTTGATGAGGTGTCTTTCCGTAAGGTCGGTTTCGCTGGCAAGTTCCCATTCGTCAAAAATCTCCGAGGCGAGCTTTCGCAGCTCCTCGGTATCTATCCGGTTACTCATACAGAAACTTTCGAGGGCAACTTTTTTTGAAAAGAATTTTCCCGACAGTTCCTCTCTCCAGCCGCAACCGCCGCCAACCCCCTCGGGGGGTATGGGGGGAGAAGATTTATCTTCTACTTTATCTTTATCTTTATTCTTTAGGGGTTTCTCTGGGGTTTTCTTGGGGTTTTGCTGGGGTTTCTGACTTATTCGGTCTGCCACCAAGTTTCCCGTATTCAGCACCTTTCTTTCCATTCTCATATTTCGTGTTGTTTGCATCGATCTGTGGCTTCACCAATTCCAGCACTGTTCTCGCAATCGGCTTCAGATTATCAGTTGTTTCTCCGTATAAGCCATACTCTATTATGGCTGTGAGCACTTCTCCCTGAATATCTCTCGGCAGATTCACGATTGCAGTCCACCAGCTTTGGTAGAATACAAATCCGTTGCGTGGTTCACTCATGTCATTATATTTACTTTCTTCAATCGCGGATGTTTGTCGCGCAGTCTCTGGTAATCGGCGAGAAGCATTGTGGCGGCGCGGCATATGTCCCTGCTGTCGAGTCTGACAGACAATATCGGAGGGTTGTTGAAAGCGGCATATTCGGCCACCGAGCAACCGTCATCGTCGTTGTACAGATTCAGGCGGTATGTTATCCGGTCGTGCGAGAACTGCAACGGGAGATTAGGCAGGATGTCCTGCGCCAGCCTCCTTGCGTCAGAGTATGATTTCATGATGGGTAAGATTGTTTAGTTCTATTTCGGTGGAGTAAATTCAAATGTCACGTCGTTGACGGTGCGGTGGAACGTCAGTATGCCATCTTTCACCATGCGGTTAAGCTCTTCCTTTACGTCGGAGACAAGACGGTGCTGAATATCCGTCATCGATACCGAGAGCGGCGTGAGGCTCTTCTCCTCGCGCTCACGTATCAGGTCGGAGAGTACTGTGGTCAGATGCTCCTGCAAAGGGTTGTATCGGGTATCGTTCATTCTTTACGGTCGTTTATTCGGTTGAGTTTCGGCATGAGTCTGCGCAGTTGCCGCGCGGCATTCAGCGAGCGTGCGTCAGTCGGGTTGAAAGCCGCCGTGTCAAGCACGCGTGACAGGCAGCGGCATATCGTGGAGAGGTCGGAGTCGGACAGCTGTTTCATATGTCATGCGTGATGTAAGGTAAAAGAAACCGTCCTATCCTCACGGACGGGACGGGAAGTAAAATCAGAAAAAAGATCAGTTCATTTCCTCGTATTCGGTGAGCTTCCGGAGATTCAGTATCACATAAGCAATGCTATATCCACCGGACTGCCTACGTATCCCGGAGGATTTTCTTCTCCGAATATGCGTCGGTCGGTTATGAGATGTCTCCGGCATTCGATAAAATCAATCAATGCCTCGCATATCCCTTGCAACAACTGTCGGGATTGCTCATGGTTGTATGAGTATGACTCCGGAAATATCATCCCGGTCATTACCGGTCTTTTCTTTGACGGCTTGGATAACTTTACCACCGTGTATTCAAATTCCTGAATCTCGGTGCAGTCTCCGCTTTCGACCACGGCATAGGGGTAGGCGTGACGCTGCCATTTCCGTGAATACTTGCCGAAAGAATATTGCCCGGTTGTCTTGATGTCAGAGATTTTGCAGCCCACCCATTCGTCAAGGAAGCCGTAGATGGTAACGTCCCCCTTTCCGGTATGCAGCGGAGCTTCGCACCTGTATTGGCAGATTGCCCCCTTGAACCGTCCGGCCACCGATTTGCAGAGGGCGGTCGCAAATGTGAATGTGGAGCCGTTTATAGCCGCTACTATAACTCTGTCATCGTTGCGGAGTATGACCGTAGGCGGCTCCACCGGATTGCCGTTGAGCATATCGACTACCGCGTTGAACGCCGTTCCCTTGTCGGCCGCCTCGATTGATTCCTTGGGGCAGCGGTTGATCTGGTCAATGAGTTTCTTCTCACATTTCGCCGCGTATTCCTCCTGAGAGCAAGGTGGAGACTCAAAACGTCCCCAGAACCGCTCCCACAGCATATCGCTGTCGAGGTAGTCCTGGAACGCGTCGAGCTGACTCGGTGTGAAGCAATACCTATTCCGGGTCTGCATACTCCTTGGTGGATTTGTTCTGCGTCAGATTAAGTTCCTTGGCCTTAGCCGCCAGAGCGAGTTTGACTTTTACGGCGGTATTGAAGATATGCTTCTGCTCCAACGCCCATGCGCGGAAATCATTCGCGTCCTTGGCGTTCTGTATCTGCGCTGCCTTCTCCTCGATTTCCGCGCAGAGGCGTTCGTATTCCGTGGTCTGGGCGATGTTCTGAGCCTGTCGTTGCTGATATGCCGCAATCACGCCTACCATGAAGTCGTTGCTCTCATGCTCCACTCCGTTGCTGTCTGTGTATGGTATCGGCTTGCCGGACTGGTCAAGGATTATCGGAATCTCGATTTTGCCGGGCATGTTGCAGGTATTCTTCGCGTAATACTTCTCGCATGGGGTGAAACTGATTGTGCGCTTGTCACCGACCATCTCGACGTAACCCACGAGGTCAAGCTCTTTCATGAGGTCGTTGGCCGACGAGCCGCCGACCTCGGGACGGATTATAATATCTTCCCCGCGCTTCTCCTCCTTGTCGTGGCCTACGAACACGACATGCTTTCCCATTACAAGGACTTGTTTCAGGAAGTCGAGGAACATCTGTTTACGTCGCCCGAAACCTTTCATCGAGAGAGACCCGTCACGGTTCATCTCGATGGGGCTTCCGCTCTTGGATTTTGTCGGGTAACGCTTGATGTAGTCCTCCATGAAAGCGAGCATCTTCCCGATTGTGTCAATGACGACCGTCTGAATTTCGGAAGATTGCTTGATTTCATTCAGGGCCTCCTGCGTCTGTTCCCATGATGATACCTGCAATGTGGGAATCTGATGTGCTCCGTGAATGCGTGTCGCGCCACCGTCGTAGTCAAGAAGGACTGCGTTCGGAGAGGAACATGCGAGTGTGGATTTACCGGAACCGGGCGAACCGTATATCAGAGCCGAGATTGCGTATTTGGGCTGCAATTCGCTTGGCTTTTTGAAAATAGACATGTATCTTTACTTTTATTGGATTTTGTTTCTTGTCCTTAGTCTCCTCTTTCTCATAAGGTGTGTCATCGCACACCGCACCGCCGACAATTGCCACGAACATGTAGGCTTCGTCGGCGGCGCGTACGATGAGCTGTCTGAGTCGCCGTATCATATGCCGAGGGCACTCTTGATTTTGTCGAAGAGTGAATCTCCGGCGTTGGATTTCCCGTTTGCCATCGCCGCAAATGAAGCGGTCAGTTTGAGAACTGTGGCCTTCTTCTCGTCTTTCAGGGCTTCCGCGGCATCAACTATGATGTCCTTGACGGCTGCGTCATCAGAAGCGGCCTGGAACAGGGTATAGATAAGCAACAACGGGATTCCGGCAGTGTTGGTTCTGACTTTTGTGCCGACTTCGCTGTTCTCGTAACTTACGAAGAACACGCCTCTCTTGTCTTCGTCATCTTTGTACCATCCGGAGATTGCGCTGACTACATCAGCGGCTTCGATATTCTTTGCCATATTGTATGAAATTAAAATGTTTATGATTGTGGGACGGGCCGGAGTCGAACCTGCATCTGACAGCGGTACTTGGGTAACCTGAAACGACTATATGATTTGACTATGAGAATTGCTGTCCGCTCTGCCATTGAGCTACTGTCCCGGTTGTCTCCCGCTGATTGACTATTTGGCTTGCTTGCTTGCGGGAGACGGAAATGAAAACTTACTTAACATAAATTGAATGAACTTGTCATCTGTTTCCGGTTTCGCGCTCTCTTGCACGGGTGTCCTCACGGATGGCCCAATATCTTAAAAAGCCTCATAAGTGACGGTATTCGAGTAGCGCACGCGGCAGAGGTGTATGTCGTCAGCGTGGAGCCGCTGCCGTGCGTGGGTTTTTTATTTCCGTCTTTCTCTACTCTCTGCACAGAGAACACGTCCGACGTGCGAGGCTTTTATGTCATATCGCCTGATACTTTATCTGCTTCTTGGCAAAACAGGCTTCCTTGCCAATCACTTTGCCCTTGCTGTCAACCTTGTCTCTGGCGAATAACTCGACACCATCGGGCAGACCGTGCAGACACCATTCGAGGTTGCGGGTGTTGGCTATGAAGAGGTCGAAGTACGCTTTGTTGACAGCTTTCGCGGCTCTCTTTACCGTGCTTTTGTAATTGCCATGACCCGTTTTTTTCAACGGGAAGTCCAGCAAATCCCACTCTTCAAGAGCGAGTGCCATTCTCCTCGCGCCTTGCAGATATGCCCCGTAATAATTGATGTTGCAGAGCAGGTTGGCTTGGTCTACTGTCGAGCGTATTTCCGTCTCCTTGCCTCTGAGTTCCGTATAATCGGGGTCTTCCGCAAGCCGGAGACGGATGTATGCGAGAGCCTTGCCAACGCGTTCAAGCGCGTCCTCGACCAACCTGCACGCCTCGTCGTGGGTCAGTTCGCATCTGTTTCTTGCCATAGTAAATGATTTTGTGGCTCCGGCGGGTTCGCACCCTGCAACCGGTGGAAAGTTCGCGCTTGTACTTGTCAGTTTCCGACTAATCTCAGCGTAGCGCGTAACGTCGGCGGCATTTCCCGACTGTTTCGGAGCCTTGTGATAAACCGCGCTATCCTCACGGACTGCGCGGAGACTTGAAAATACGAATATTAAAATCAATAAAATGTATTAACCATAAAAAGAACTTAAAGCAGTGTGGGGCGGCAGGGAGTCCAACCCTGAGCAGAGCACGTCCTGTCAGCGTCATTCAAGAGCGACAGCCACTCACGTGCTGCGTTATCGTGAGCTTCCACCCCGTGTGCCGGTCTCTCCCGGCTGTCTCATGCCGTTGCTTCCGAAATACGGATGGATTTATTATCTTTGCGTTGCCAAACATAAAAGAAATAAAATATGCAAAGAGAAATTCTCAGAGCGTCGATCCGTTTGCTTGAAACAATCGGAAACAATCGGCAAGTGTCAAATGCAACCGTCACGCAACAGTCGCAGCATACACCTCACTTGTAATATCAGTATTAGCAACAACACCGTTGCCACAACTCTTATACAAGTGGTTATGGCAAATCGTATGCGGCTGGTTCGAAGGAGGTGACGCTTGATTTCGGTGACATCGAACTGGAGTATTGTCATATCTCCGGCCATTCCGTATATCCGTTCGATAAGCGGAGAGAATAATTTGATTTTCATACGGTAGTATTTTATTTGTTCCCCGCCGCCAGTCACCCGGCGACAGGGAGAGGTGTATATAGGTTGGGACTTACTTTCTATGTCCTGCGTGCCTTATGTCGCATGGCCGTCGCTTGCGTCACCACCCATCGGCGTTCTGATTGTTAAAGACTGTGCGCTTATTCCTGCTCTTGGCCGTGCGCTTTCGGCCTCACTGCCTTTTCTTTTCTCGGTTGCAGACCTCATACGCGTGTTTATCGGCCCGCGTCCTGCCTTTATCCCATTTCTGTTCTTGGCTTGCATGGGAGTGTGCCTCATGACGTTCTCGTTTGGCATGGAGGGGAACTCCCTCCCGATTGCGTCACCCGTGTTGTCAATGTACTCTTTTGTTGTGGTGGGAGCGGCGGGTTCGACCCCGCAACCGTTGGCAGGTACGCGTAGAACCTCAGTGTCCAGCCTTTCGGCCTACGCGCTCTGTCGGCGGCATTTCCCGACTGTCTCAGCTCCCTTGATTCAAGTCCTACGCTTCGTTGTAGAACCTGAGCAGTTCCTTGCCGAGGAACTTCTTGTATCCATCTTGACCAACTTTGTAGTCAAGGCCACCTCCCCGGCGTCCGAGCTTGGCCTTCCGGAGCACAGTCCTTCTGCTTATCCCCAGCATCTCGGCAGCTTTCTTGATGCGGTACCAGCCTCTCTCGGAGAAGTCCGGGTGTTCAAAAATCGGTCTTGCCATGGTCTTTGTATTTTCTTTCCGATGTACCACTGCGCGAAGAAGGTGAATGTCATTCCGGCTATCGCGCCGAGGCAGAAGATTGTTATCATAAGTCCTGTCATATGCTTCATATGCTTGTGCCTTGCGGCGGTTGGTAAATTCGGGAGCGGCAAAAGATGCTAACTTTCAATACTCCGTTTGCGACAAGAGCTTGCCGCTCCAGAGATGAGGAAATTATGGGTTGCGTCGTGCGAACAGCGTGTTAATTCTCCTCAAATCCTCGCCATCGGGAACCGGACAATCCTTCATCCACTCCATTTCCTTTATCTTCCAAAGCGAAAGGTCAATGTCTTTCGGAAGCCAACTCCTTACTTCGGGAAAAAGATTTAGCCTTAATGATTTTCCGTATGCTTCATACTGTCTATTCAATAATGCCTTATTCAGGCTGCAGAAGCGTTCCAAATCTGCCCTTGTGTGAGGAGTTGCGACTATCCCGTCTGATGCAAGTATTGTATTCCTCGTTGAGAATACAGATGGTATGGCTGTATAGACATATATCATACTTTCCCATCCCGAGGCTCTACAAATAGAGCGAATGGCTTCTATCAAGCACAAGACATCGACGCAGTGCGTTAATGGCTCGCCACCGGTAATCATTATCTCGTCGTAGTTCCATCTGTCAACCACTGGCAATGCTGCCAAGTCGATACGGTTGTTGCAGCACATCGGACACTTATTGTGACATTCCGCAGTGACTACCAATCTTAGTTTCTTGTTCATGACTCTTGCTTGTTTACATTCCCATTACAGCGTCGCGCAGCTGCTCGTAACGTTTGATTGTAGCATCCTCGGCTTCCGCTCCCCATTTGGCGTGTATCAACACTCCGTGCGGCGTTAGCGAACAGATAAATGGGTCTCGCAGTATGCGGACAATCTTTGGCTCTTCGCTGATGAAGTCAATCTTGGCGTAGCGGTTGATGTCGGAGGTGCGGAAAATGTCTTTCAGGCGGTTTTCCTCGTCTTTGACGGCTTGTTCGATTGACCTTATCTCCTCGCGCCGCTTAGACATTCTAATCTCATACTCTGAGAGTTGTTGCGTCTGTCCGCTGAAACGTAACCCGTATCCCGCGAATAAATGCGGGGAGGGTTCTGGTGTTGACGGCTCCGCATTGCGTAGTTTTCCCAATTTATCAGTCGCTAAAGACACATTCATTTCCAACGGCTTCATGTCGGCGGCTGGAGCTGCGATGAAGAGCGCCTCCGTAATACTTCCTAAATCTGAATTTTCAGTAGCGTTAAGCTTTATTCCTGTAAGATTGCTTATTTGCTTCATGATACCCCTGTCGCTGACCCTAAAGGGTATGCGTATACGGTTTATCAATGGTTGTATGCCGGAATCCTCATCTTTAAGTAGATAGAAGCTTGCATATCCAAGTGTCAGCCCATATCGTTGATTGAACTCCTTTTGCCTCCACATCTCGTCAAGACGGTTGAGGGTGTCGATGGCTTCCTGTGGTATCGCGCCCATATAGCGGTTGAAAGAGCCGCATACCATGTCGTACTTTTCAAGGATTTCAAAGAAGTGGTCGTAACGTACAACCATGACCTCCTTGCCGAACTTCTCCCATACCTCCTCCATAAAGGCGAGTGTGTTTGTGGCCTCGGTGTACTGTTGCATCTGCGGTGTCATTTCTCCGAGCAACATTGCGTTCTGCGAGTTGTATAGGCCGAATTTGGATAGGGCATCCTTTGTTTGAATCAGCTCGCCGTAACTTTTATTCTGCTCCACTTGGTCGCAGAGTAGAGTAATCCACAGCATTGCCTTTGCCGAGAGGTCAGCAGTAACATGTGCCTCCTCATAGGGACGTGTGTAGGAAATTGTTTGACTCATGGTTCTATTGATTTTACGCTTTTCGGGTCACGGTCACTGTCCGGGACTCGCGGTTAGTTTTTGTTGAGAATTTTCTGTCGTATTGCAGTCCGCTCCGGGAGCACTCTGTGCGAATGGTCTGCAAATCTGACATCGGAAAGTCGATGCTTTCGCCAACGTCAAGGTCGAGTATCATCCCTCTGCGGGACTTTGCTGTATCTTCAGTTTTGTTAGCCATGTTTGCTTGCTAAGTTTATTTTCTTTATCTTTGTGGTGAAAACCAAAAATCGAAAGACATGAGTAAATTTATTAAAATCACATGCCTTGATAAAGGGAAGGAAAATTTTGAGCTGACGCTTAATGTCGATTCAATTGCGTACATCAAAAAGGTTGAGGGTGCACCTGTCCTTATGCTTCATCTCTTGACCGGCGAGATTCTGCAAACTGTTGAGACAGATGTTGACGCTTTTCTGAGAAAGGTTCATAAGAGATAATCTTTTCCAGCGTCTCGGCCCAATCCGCATAGGCTCGCATAGGAAGAAGTGACTCCATGATGTACCGGAGTCTCCGGTACCAGCCCTTGCGCGGTGCTGACAGCACATAGCGAAAGCTTCGTAGTTTGTCGGCATTTCTTTTATGTGTCTGTATATGTACCATTTCACATATCTGCCGATTAGGCGGTCAATAAACTTTCTCATATTCTTTCCGTTTTTCAGAATCCGCACCTTACCGCAACTTTTGAAGAAGGACTTCGATGCGTTGGATTATCTGGGCGTTATCGGCTTGCCTGGCTTTTTCTTCCTTTTCCTCTTTTTCTTTTTTTTCTTTTATTATTTCTCTTTGGTGATCCTCATTCCATTCTTTGAGATTGCCTTTTCCGAAGAGATAATCAAGCGCATTAACTACTCCTTGTGCATAGAAGTCATAGCCGTATGTACCCTCCTGCCAGTTCCCCCAATAATATTCTATTATACGCTGACGAACATCTTTGTCAAGCTGTAAAAATTGGTCTTTTGTTATCATAAGTTTTCCCTCCTTTCCACTTCCACACGTAGCCCTTTGGCATCCCGCGTGACACGCATGTCCTCAGCTGTCAATCCAAGCTCCTTGCGCGATTTCAGCGAGGTCTGGTACACCGAGTCGAGATTGGCTGCGTCGGTGCATCGCATTGTCAGCGTCGCTCCCTGCGGAAGATTCTTTACGTATTCCTTTGTTATCTTCATTTTGTTTTAAAATTTATTCCCACAGATTTGGAAAAACAAGGGCGAATCGCTATCTTTGCCATTGAAAATGTGATTGGTAGCTCCGAGGAGCGACCCGCCTTTGTGTTGTCTTTTCTGTTGACGTTTTGAAAACGACACTGCAAAGGTATATCAAATTGACAAGTATTCCAAAAATATTTGTCAGATTTAACATTTATTAACTTTTAAGGCAGTGCTGTTTATATGCTAAATACTGTAAATCAAAGACTTGATTTTTTTAGACAATCTTTGCATATCAGCAAGACTGAGTTTGCAACAGAACTAAAAACATCACAATCTGCAATGAGTCAAATTCTTTCGGGAAAGCGGCCTCTTTCTCGCGGTATGATTGCTCGTATCAAACAAAATCATCCTCGGCTAAATGAGCAGTGGCTTTTGACGGGGGAGGGTGATATGATTATTTGTAATGATAAAGGAGGTATTTATCAATTTGTAGGAAGAGATGGAACAAATTACAATGATTCGCTTGTATTAGAAGAGAAAGTCGATGAAGAGGTGGTAGAGCTTACAGAAAAGTCGTCAGGCAAAAAACTGATGGCAGAAATTCATAGGCTTAAGATCCTGCTTTTCGACAAGGAGGAAGAGTTGAAGAAAGTCAAGAATGAATTGGTTGAAACCAAAAAGAGACTTAAAGCACAAAGAAGTTAAAGTTCGCAAAAGAATAGAATATGGATAATTTGAACGAAGAACAAAGATACGCAGCAACATTCAGTGGCAAACATTTGCTTGTTCTGGCAGGAGCTGGAACGGGTAAAACCCATACAATAATAGCGCGTGCCTCGCATCTGATAAAATCGGGTGTTAATCCGAAACGCATATTAATTCTGTCCTTTACCCGTAAGTCTGCCAAAGAAATTGTCGAGAGAATTAGCGCAGAACTTCCAGACATGCAATCAGAGGGGCTTCAAGGAGCAACATTTCATTCTTGGTGTATGTCTATAATAAAGAATCATCCGAATGTTTTTCCCGAGGCAAATTATACTCTATTGGACGAGGACGGCAGAGAGAGTTGTTTCAATTTGTTGTGCGGAAGAGACTGGTCGTACAAAGGAATTGATAATAAAAAAATAGCTCCCAAAACTATATCAGAAGTATATTCTTATTGGGTGAATGTCGGGTGTTCCTTGTCAGACGCTATAAGAATGAAGATATATGACAATGCGCTTGATACTCTCGATGTTAAGGCAGACCTCCTGGTGTTGCAAGGAGTGTTAAAGATGTATCATGACTATAAACGGAGCAGAAAATATATCGATTATGATGATATATTATTGATTGTAAGCAAATACCTCAAGAAAGATGAGAATTTGAGGAAGAATATCGCAGGACTTTATGAGCATATTCTTATAGATGAGATGCAGGATACCAATCCTCTCCAGTATGAGTTATTGTCATCTTTTTATGAAGATTGCAGTCTGTTCTGTGTGGGCGATGATGCTCAATCAATATACGGATTCCGTGGAGCTGATTTTAAAACGATACATAACTTTGTAAATATCGTGCCGGATTCGGAAGTTTGTAAGCTGACAGTCAATTACAGGTCAACACAAGAGATACTTGACTTATCAAATTGGGTTTTGGCAAATTCCCCTCTTCAATATGATAAAAAACTGACTGCTTTTAGAGGCGCAGGTGAGAAGCCGAGGTTTGTTCATTGGGGCGACGAATGGGAGGAGGGCAATGACATTGCAAAGAATATCTTGATTGCCAATGAACATCGGGGTAAGAAATGGAAAGACAATATGATTCTTTCGAGGTCTGCTTGGGGTATGAAAAAAGTTGAGGGTTGCCTTATCAAGCATAAAATCCCCTATGTTATTTTTGGCGGCAACAGCCTTATGTCAAGCCGTCACATTAGGGATGTTGTGGCTCCGATGCGAATTGTCAGTAATTATCTTGATGAACTGGCTTGGTCAAGATATTTGCAGATATGGAATAAAGTCGGTCCGGTGACTGCGGCAAAAATCATCGGTGAGGTTATTGAGAAACATACCCTCGATGACAGTCTTATGGCTCTTGTAGATTCCATATCCAGCCGCCAGTTGGATACGGCAATATACGAAACATTGTTTGAGATAAGCGATCTGCAATATAATCCATCCAAAGCTATCAGGGCTGCACTTCGTGTCATGTCTAAGAGGCTTGAAGAGATTTATCAAAAAGAAAATTGGAATACAAGAAAGAAAGATTTTCAGATTCTCAGTGATGTAGCAAAGAAGACGGGATCCATATCTGAGTTTGTATCTGAATATGTTTTAGACCCTTCGCTTGAAACTACTGAAAAGGTGGCAGCAAAGACGGATGACAAGGTCGTATTATCAACCATCCATTCAGCCAAAGGATTGGAGGCAGATATGGTTTATCTGTTGAATGCCTCCACAAAATCCTATCCGACCCCAAGGGCTATTCTCAATGGAGAGGACAACATAGAAGAAGAACGCCGATGCCTTTATGTGGCTTTGACTCGCGCCAAGGATTCACTACGGGTTTACCGAGATGTTCATTCAATTCACATTTCAAGTGAGGATGAAAAGTATTATTTCTTTAATGAACTTCCGGGAGAATTGTATAAAAATGAGATTATAGCGTCAAACTATTATTATTCAGATAGGTCTAAATTTGAAAAGCCAGTCGAGTGTGATATATATGGTGATTTAAATTTCGACTAATCCCGCATCCTCTCCCAAATAACCCGGCAATCCGTAGGCTTAGGATTGACGGTTGGACTAAGAATGAAAATGGCTAACTTTGCATTATGGAAATAGTAAAGGAACTTCTGAATTGGCTTTGGCCTAACGCTCCGTGGATTATACCATCCGTGGCGGTGGCCGTTCTTTCATGGCGTTTGTCACGATGGACTAAGGATATGTCCGATACGAAAGACAAAGTAGGCAAACTGCCATGCGAGGAACGGAGACAATCAATCTTTGAGTCAAACGCCGATTTGAAACGGCTGTCGGAGTTTATAAGCAAGCTGCCATGCGAGAATCATAAATCCGAAATAGCATCAAACAAAAGTGAGCTTGACAGACACTTCGCGGAATCGGATTCCAATATATTGTCCCATACACGCAGACTGGAGGCGATAGAGTCAAAATTGGAGCGGTGGGATGACAAGATGATGGAACTCGCCCTGTCGGGAGCAAACTCGGCAAGAAAGTCAAGTCCGTATCGTCTCACTCCTTTCGGGGAGTTTATTCTTGTCAAGAGCATGGGTAAGGATTGCATAGACCGCAATCTTGAACATTACTTTGCGCAAATGGATGAACAACCCCACACAACTCCATTCGACATTGAGCGTTCCGCGCTTGGCATTGTCATTGATTCGTTCAGGACGGATATAACAAATTCAGTGAAGAATTTCATCTACAACTCTCCGTCGTCAATAGAGTTTGACGGGGAGGAAATACAGTTCTCCACCACCGATATTCAAGTGGGAATGGCAATATATCTGCGCGACCTGTACATGCGCCGGGAAGTCGATAACGGACAAATAACTCCGGCCAAACGGGAACTTGATGAAGAAATAAAATAAACTGACTGAAACAGTACTCTGATTCAAGGAGCTGATTCTTTAATAATAAATAATAATGTAAATATTAATAATAAAAAAGTAAAACAATGAACACAATGAACACTAATGACATTGAAGTGGTATTGACTATACCTGCCATAGGAAGAGAACAACGTATTGGAAGCGTGCTTAATCATGTTTGTCAAGTTATGTACCAGATGGAAAATACTAATACCGAGTCAAATCGGCGCATAGTATGGGACTTTGGTAAATGTTCTTTTCTTCATCCTTACCTTCTTGGGGCATTATCTGTCTTGAAAAGAATGTATGGGGATGTGGTAGTATGCAGAAATATCCCGGCAAATATTGTCGATTATCTCAACGTTATATATTTCCATGAGCCTTTGTCTGTGATTGATGATTGCAATAATGATGACCTATGGAATCGTTATCACGGCAAAACCTACTTGCCGATATGTGAGTTCAATCCTAAAGACAAATCTTCAATTAAGGCGCAGGAGTTGGTGCAGTCCACCGTAAGAAATCAACTTGGCGGGAATATGCACAGCGTACTGTCTTATATGCTTAGTGAACTTATAGATAATATAACAGATCATTCACACAGTCCCAGAGGCTATATATTCTGTCAGACCATTCCCCGTCAGAATATATTGTACGTTTTTATTGCTGATGTCGGACGGTCTATTTATTCTTCTTATGCGTCAGACCCAAGATATATGGAACAGCTTGATAATAGTGAATCATCTGCACTATTATTGGCACTGAGTGGTAAGTCTACGAAAAATAGACCGGAAAGTGAAAACCGTGGTTACGGAATTTCCAAAACAAGAGAACTTGTGGTAAATGGTCTTGGAGGTGAGTTCTTTTTATTGTCGGGATCAGCATTTGCACGTCATGATGCCGGAGGGGAAATAATTGCAGACTTGCCGGGGGATTTAAGGTGGAACGGCACAATAGCACTCCTTAAAATTCCAACGGTTATGCCTCCTCAATTTAATATTTATAATTATATTAGCTGAAAAAATGAAGACAATACAAATATCGGCCGATATTGGCCGCGACATCCGTACACGTTCCTTTTTCAGGCGTGATATAGATAAGCTGATTGAGAAAGTATCGGATAACGTCGTGCTGGATTTTACTGATGTGGTGTTCATATCTCGTTCCGTAGCGGATGAGATATGCAATGTCCTCGTTGATTACAATAATCTCGATGTCTCCGGAATGTCCGGAGATGTCGAGATGATGTTCACCGTCGTTCGTAACGGACGCAGCCGACCGAGAGTGTATCCTTCGGGAGATGTAAAGATTGTCCAGCTCAATACCCTCGACGAGATGGAGCGGTTCTTCATGTCTCTGTAATATGGCCGCAAGTGCTGTGGCTATGCCTCTCTCCAAAATATTCGCACCCATTAATCGGTGTGGAAATCAAATAACAACAAAAATATAACAATAATGAAGAACAGCCTGTATATCCCTCAATCCAAGGAGGGCGCATGAAAGAGGCAGCTCAGTCTGACCCGAAAACGAATCAATTCACAGTAATGTATTAACCTGCTTCATTTTTGCTTCACTCATTGAAATAAGGCTCCGTAACTATCTGATATTTCCGACAATTCCTCTTGACTGGCAGTCAAGAGGTGACGAGTTCGAGTCTCGTATGCTCCACGTAAGGAACAACATCAACATCAGAAACGCTATTTCGCTCGGAATCAGGTCAATACAAACCGGTTCCGAGCTTATTTTTTTTAATTATCCACCTAAATTTTCGTCCCAAAATATGGCAAAATTGTTATGATTTTGAGGCCTGTTGGGGGTATTTTGGGGAATTTTGAGGAAAGTTGAGGAGGGTTACTTCACTGAAGTGAAGTAAAAGTAAAGCGTAAAGAACACCACCCCGGGATTGGTGTCGTCGGGGTGGTGGTGGTTTGTGAAGGATGCTTAAACGTTGGATGTGGTGTGGGGTAGGGTGCGGTTATTGGCGCGGGGTGTTGATGAGCTCGTGCCAGTAGGCGCGGTTAAGCTCTATTACGGAGTCGTTAGGCTCTATCAGGATGGGATAGCCTGAGTCGGGCGCATCTGGCTCCAATATCAGCTCTTTGCCTTCTTTGTCCTGAAAACGATACAGGACAGTGCCTGCGCTTCCCTCGCTCTCCATTACGCCCTCAAGAAGCAGTGCCGGCAGACCACGCAGATCCGCATTGTCACCGTACATTGCCAGTCGGTACAGGTGAGGGGTGTTTTCCTTGTTTTTCGTGCGTGTGTCTATCCGGTAAACACGACCATTCGCTCTGTCGCGTAGACAGAGCACCGGACGCCAGCCGTCACGGATACGAGGATTAATGCTCTTGACCTCCTCGTTGGTCAGACTGTCTATTTTTCTGAGTTCTTTTTGTGAAATATATTGCACATCATATACGGTTTCGTCAATCCAGATATAATGTCCATCTTCCAGACTCCATCCTCTCCATCCATGGTCTTTCCATTGTCCGGGACGCGATTTAATGATTGCGTTGCGCAATGAGTCATCAACCATTTCGCGGTAATATTTCTTCATCTGGGCGGCATCGTGGATGTCGTGTAGGGGGTAGGGGCGTTGAAGCGGATAGCTTACCATTTCGGCAAAACTGTCGGTATCATTGTCGGCCAATGCGCGCACAAGCCGCTTTACACCTTCGGGTATGGAATCGCTTTGTTCGATGGCTTCGACATTGCTTTCGGTGGCTGATTGTTTTCCGCAGCCGGGCAATGCGAGACCGGCTGTCAGAGCCAATAATATTGTTGAGATCTTGATAAACATGCCATCATGGAGTTTGTGGTGTGAAACTTTAATTTGTCTTCTTCTGCCGGCAGACCGTATCGGCTAAGGCCTTTTATTGTCGCAGGCGATGTCGTGACGGGTGCGCTCAGCGGCATAGGAGAGAGGGCTTTTTGATTTGGATTCTTTATGAAAAGAGATGCGAATTCTTCCTCTCTGCGTTGCTTGATCTGTGAGTGAACCTTGCCTCTGAAGCGGGAATGTGCAATATAATTCTCGTAAATATCGCGGTTTCCCTCTTTGAGCTTTTTGACCACCGATGAACGTAACGTTGCCCCGCTTCCGATATTGTAGGCCAGGACACCCAGAAGCAGGGAATCTGCGCCGAATGAACGGAATTGCGCGCAGTTTTTAAGCAGGTCTTTTCTTAACAGTGCATCAGCCTCGCTCTCGCTGAGGGTCTTGTTTCGGTTGAATTTCTCTCCCGGAAGCACCTTATGGCCATAGCCTACGAATGGCCAGTGCTTCGGTTGGTGCATTGTTTCGTACTTTTTGATTATCTGAACCGCCTTCTCGAAGTCGGAAATGGCATCTTCTGTCTGTTCCTCGGCACTTGTGATGTTGGTGGCGAAGGAGAATCCTCCCTGGGTGGAAAACAGGCTGCCTACGGCCAGAATGGCGATTGATATAGCTGAGATCAGTTTCATTTGCAAGTCATTTTCATACGCCTGAATTCGCATCAGACGGGACAGGAATCCTCGCCATTTTATGCCGGCCAACTCAGCTAAGTTGCCGTCTCAGACATATGCGTGTGTTAACAATACGGACATAAATCCGCTCATGAATTAAACGCACAGCTCTCCGGATGGTTCAGTAGAGTTTTTGCGCACGACTTTAAAACGGCCTAAAAACAGGTATTTTTGTTGTAATTTAACAATTTTTCCGTTTCTTTTTTGTAACTTTGGGGTAAATTAGAATTACTATGGAAGTGACTGAAATCAAGAAGAAAATGGCGCGTCTCTGGAAAGAGACGTTTCACGATTCTGATGAATATGTATCGCTGATATTCAACAGCTATTTCGATCCGGAACTTGTTGAGATAGAAGAAATAGGAGGTGACGTTGCCGCCGCTCTCATGGGTGTGCCATACAGCTTCGGAAATGCCGAGCGCAATATACGCGGGTTGTATCTCTGCGGGCTTGCAACCAAGCCTCAGTACCGCTCGCGTGGCATCATGACAAGACTGCTTGCAAAGATCAACGAAAAGGCGCGTCAGGCAGGGTTTGCCTTCACTTTTCTGATTCCCTCCGACGAGGGGCTGCGCAAGTATTATCATGACCGGGAATACGTAAACGGATTCTACCGTGTGATTGATAATTATACATCTCTACACGATTTCGACAGGGACTATGAATCGTTTCTAATGGACCAGAAAGAGAAAGTCGCGGAGTTGAAAAGACGTCATTTTGCATCTCTGAAAACGGGAATTTACAGCCCTGAATCTGATTCTGACGGAGCAATCCGGGATGGTATCCGGACACTGATAAGGGGTATTGAGGATGGCCAGCAGGATCTCCAGCTCATACATTCGGACCGAGACATAGACATCCTCATCCTGGAGAACTGCATAAGTGGAGGCAAGATTCATTATGTCTGCAATTCGTCGGGTCGTGTTACTGCCGCCGCATTCACTTCGGTTTCAGTTTCCGACTCTGCTGTCGATGTCCATAAACTTTTTGCGACCGACGTGGCGAGTAAATTCAAAGCTCTCGGTTCAGTCAAGACGGCGTCACCTGAATTGGCTATCCGTCATTATGTCTCTTCAATCGAAATGGACAGGAAGGCTCTTTGGATGCGTACATATGGATCATTTATGAAAGATGCCCCGCAGGCAGGAGCGGTCTCAATTACCGAGAGGGTGTATTCTCTCGCCGCACACGCCAAAGTTTACGGAATGGTGAGAATTCTCGACTTTCCTGAGGTTTTAAAATTTCAGGCCGAGGGTAGGCACGATTTAAAATATTCGATTCTCGCGAAAGCTGACGACAACGAGGGATTTGAGCAAATCGATGTGCGCGACGGCAAGCTGAGAATTAAAAAACTCGATGCGGAGAGTCTCACGCATTCTCAGACTGCGCATGTCATGTCGAAGCGCGACATAGGGGAGATTCTGTTCCGCCGACGCGATACCGATAACCTCATAACCGAGGCATTCGGCATTCCGTCGATCAACGCCTCAATCTGTCTTATGCTCGATTGATAACATGTTTCTCGCACGCAGTTGTTAATCCTAATCCGGATTCCGGATCCTGATTAACGCTCCGCAGGATTAGTCCTGACAACACAATTATATAAAGCCATCTCCGGCCGTACCCTGAAAATTATCTTCGAGGGGTACGGCCGTTTTTTTTGATTGCGTTGCTGTTTCGCAAAAGCTCTTATATAACCGACGGGGGAGTGGGGTTGCTGTTTTTGTGGATGATGCATGAAAATATCGGTTTTGAGGCCATTTTTCTCTATTTTGAAACAGTAAGACGTAACTTGAAATTAGAGCTAACTCATTATTTTCTTCGTATTTTAAGACTGTTTTCAATTGAATCTAACGCCCTGAGATTCGTTCGAAATTCAAAACTCGTCCGTTTACGCGTGAAAACTGGAGCCTCGAAGTAAATCTGCGTGAAAGAGGGCAGGGGCGCAAGTTTAATTTTTATTTCACTTATCTGTAAAATTGTAATTTTGGTCAGATTGGAACATACTCGATTATTCATTCTGTGTCATGTAAGCATCGTTCAGGGTTGCCTTGTTGATTTGTAAATTGAAAGATTGCGTTTGTATCTATTTGCAAATGTGATTTGATATGTTTGTAAATAATCTGATATTAATAATATATGTAAACGAAAGATTTGATAATACAAATTTACAAATGTGTCTAATTTGCGTATCTGAAAATATAGCTTTAACATTCTGTAACATATGCTATAACTATCAAATAATTAGATAATTAGCTTTGAATTTGCATTTACATTCATAAAACATGGCGATAAATGCGGCTTTTGGGCTTCTGGTGGGATGTGAGCGCATAACAATCATATTATCTGTAGTTACTGTAGGATGTCTCAAGTAAAGTTTAATTTTGTAATTTAGTTTTGAAAATGGGAAATTGGAGATAATTTGGGTAAATTTTTAAAATGCAAATAGTTTAATTTGTTAATAACAATTGGAAGTTTGCAAATTATTTATTACATTTGCACATTGATTTATAAAATGAAATTTTGCAAATGGAGGATGATAATATAGCGATTCGTCTAAAAGGGTTCATCGATTCGTGCGGTCTCTCCCACTCTCAGTTCGCTGACAAGTGCGGAATACCTCGTCCGAGTCTTTCCCAGATACTTAGCGGTCGTAACAAGAAAATAAGCGACGTTATCATAGGGCAGATACATCGGGCTTTTCCGGATTTGTCGGTGATGTGGCTTCTGTTTGGAGAAGGCTCCATGCTTTCAGTGTCTAATCAAGGTGATGAGGGGGCCGGATCCGAAGCTGGTGCTGACAATGGGCGTGCACTGGGGGCGGAAAGTCAGTCGGCAGGTGTCACTGGGTTTGGATTTGGGGTTGGAGCTCAATTTGGACCCGGAACGGGTGCGTCTATGTCGGGAGATGGCGATGAGGCACAGTTTTCAGGAGTTAACGATTCCAAATTTCCCTCCAACCGGACGGGCGCGGAAGAATTTTCAAACCTCAGAGCCTTAAATACCCCCTCGGAAGCCATGCAACTTGCACAAAAGCAAATTGTTGAGGCTGAAAAAAGAATTGCGGAATTGCAAACGCAAATAGAAAAAATGAGGAAAAATCCGAGAAAAGTTACCCATATCACGGTCTATTATGACGATTCGACCTTTGAAACCTTCACTCCTCAGTCGTAACCGAGGTTTCTTGAATCAAAGTTAGACTGGTCAATATGGAATATTCATATTTTGGCTTTTAGCTCCTGACCGTTATTTTCATAATATGAACTAAACATAAATTTCAGAGTAATGAAGAAACTGATATTGAATCTATGTCTCCTCGCCGGTATGCTCCCCTCTCCGCTTCATGCACAGGAGGCAATCATGCCGGGGATGCGTGACATTAAATCTCCGGTGGTTTCAGAGGCCGGTTCGGTGCAATTTTGGCTCAATGCTCCCTATGCAAAGAAAGTATATATAACTGGAAATATTACACGTTTCAACAAGGGCGATTTTGACCCTTCAGAGCAGCAGGCAAAGGGACTTGTTCCCATGAAAAATGATGGCGGCCTATGGGAGGTAAGGCTCGATTCTCTCGCCCCGGATCTCTATACATATAAGTTTGTGGTCGATGGAATCGAGGTGCTCGATCCTTTGAATTCGCACGTGCTCCGTGACGTTGCATTGGTCTCGAACATGGTTCTCGTTCCCGGTGAGGAATCGAAAGATTTTGTTGCAGCCGGTGTGCCGAGAGGGTCCGTGCATACCTCTTGGTACAGGTCCGGTTTCAGAGATACGGACCGTCGTCTGAGCATCTATCTGCCCGCCGGATACGACAGCTCAGACCGGTATTATCCGGTGCTGTATCTGCTCCACGGAATGGGTGGAGATGAGACCGCATGGCTCGACCAGGGGCGTGCGGCCGAGATACTCGACAACCTCATTGCGCGTGGCGAGGCTGAGCCGATGATTGTTGTGATGCCTAATGGAAACATGGCTCTTGATGCTGCTCCGGGGCATGGCCCGCTCGGTCTTGACCAGCCGAATTTTTACCTGCCTCATACTATGGACGGCGTGTTCGAAACCTATTTTCCCGAGATTGTGAACTACGTCGATTCCACCTTCCGGACCATCCCGGCCAAGGAGTCGAGGGCGGTCGCAGGTCTTTCGATGGGAGGTTTTCACTCCTTGTATCTGTCGGCAAACTATCCCGGTTTGTTCAACTATGTGGGCTTGTTTTCGCCGGCAGTTGATCCGACTCAGTTCAATAAAAACGGTCTTCCGGAAATTTACCGTGACCGTCGCGTGAAGATTAAAGACCAGTTCCGGCAAGGTGTGCGTCTCTACTATTTGGCCATCGGAGAGGACGACTTCCTTTATGAGGATAACAAAAAATTCCGCGCCGAACTCGACGCGGATTCCATACCATACATATATAAGGAAAGCAAGTTCGGCCACGAGTGGACCAACTGGCGAAGATACCTCGCCGACTACTTGCCGAGATTGTTCAGGTGATTCAGCCTTTCGGCCATCTTCAGTTCCTGAGGATTGTTGCCCGGATGCCAGAACTCGATACCTTCCAGCCCGTCTGGAAGGTATTGTTGTTTTACGTAATTCTCTGTATAATCATGCGCATATTTATAACCCTCATGATAGCCCATTTCTTTCATTAATTTGGTTGGAGCATTGCGCAGATGGAGGGGTACGGGCAGGTCGCCGCTCTTGCGCACGGCTTCGAGCGCATTGTCAATAGCGAGGTAGGCAGAGTTGCTTTTTGGTGAATTCGCGAGATACACCGCGCACTCCGACAAAACGATTCTTCCCTCCGGCCAGCCTATTTTGTTGATTGCATCGAATGTGGCGTTGGCCAGCAGCAGGGCATTCGGATTTGCCAGCCCGATATCTTCCGAGGCAAGTATCACAAGTCTGCGTGCTATGAATTTAGGGTCCTCTCCACCGGCCACCATCCGTGCCAGCCAGTACACCGCGGCCTGCGGATCACTGCCCCGTATTGACTTTATGAAGGCTGATATGATGTCGTAGTGCATCTCTCCGTTGCGGTCGTAGGCCGCAGGATTCTCCTGGAGGCTATGTGTCACCCTCTCGTCATCCACGATTACGGTTTCTCCGTCGGGCGTTGATTGCTCTATCAGGTCGAGTATGTTCAGGAGCTTGCGTGCATCGCCTCCTGCAAAGCGGAACAGGGCCGTCTTCTCGCGTATGTCGAACTTGCGGGCAGCGAGTATCGCGTCTTTCTCAAGTGCGCGGGCCAACAGCCGCTCCATGCCGTCGGTATCGAGCGACTTAAGAGTGTAGACCTGTGCACGCGACAGGAGCGGCCTTATGACCTCGAACGAGGGATTCTCTGTCGTGGCTCCTATCAGCGTCACTGTGCCCCGTTCTACGGCTCCGAGAAGGGAATCCTGCTGCGACTTGTTGAAGCGGTGGATTTCATCGATAAACAGGATGGGTCGTCCCTTCGCGAACATGCTGCGTGAATCTGCCTCGGCGCGCTGAAGCACCTCGCGCACCTCTTTCACGCCAGATGTTACTGCCGAAAGAGTGTAGAACGGCACTTCGGTCATCGCTGCCACGATTCTTGCGAGTGTGGTCTTGCCGACACCGGGAGGGCCCCAGAGTATGAACGAGTTCACACGGCCTGACTCGATCATTCGCCTGATTATGCCGTCAGGACCCACGAGATGTTCCTGTCCTATGTAGTCCTCAAGTGTGGAGGGACGCAGGCGTTCGGCCAACGGGATGTTGCTGTTCATCTGTTTTCAAGAATGGTTATAAGCCTGTCGAGGTCTACGTCGGCCAATGTTCCGGTTATCAGGTCACAGTATGGTTCGAGCTGTTCTTTCGGCAGGGTGGTGGTCAGACCTGTCACATACGCTCCCGCCGCGTGTCCGGCACGTACGCCTTGCGCTGAGTCCTCGAAAACGACACAGCGTTCCGGCGCGACACCGAGTAATGACGCACCCAAAAGGTATCCCTCCGGATCCGGCTTCGAGCGGCTTATGCGGTCGGCGGTCACTATGTCGGCGAAAAATCCCTCAAGTTCCGGCTGCTCCTCGCGCAGGTGCCGCATCTTGACATCGTTGCTGCTCGTCACCAGCACGCAGCCTATGCCTCGCTCACGCAACGCCTCAAGCATCTCACGCGCTCCGGGAAGCATCTCGTAGCGCATCTTCTGCTCCATGCTGTTTAGCATGTCTATGATGTTTTGATGAAGATGTGCAGGATAATGCCTATTTAAAATTTCGGGAAGTGTTTGCCCTTTGATTTTGATTGCGAAATTATCAACCCCGGTCGGATATTGCCGGTCGATTTCCTGCCATATGCGGGTGTATTCGGTCTCGCTGTCAATCAGCACGCCGTCCAGGTCGAACAGAAATCCGATTGTAGCCTCTGTTTTATCACAACAGTTTTGTCTGTCATGACCGGACGGCTGCAAGCCTTTGTCACATGTATCTAAATTTTTCATCTTATAGTCTCTGATATTCACAGGTTGGATGCCTGTGCAGTAACTGTGTACAATTGTCTTCAAATTTACAAATAAAATCACTCATGGCCAAATTATTCATGTGTGTGAACAAACGAATCGGGTTTTGTTGTTGCTAATTAGGAGAAAAAAAGGTAAATTTGTAGGTTGAAACATAAGTAAGAGCCTGTGATAAGTGATATATCATTGAGAATCGAGCCGTCGCGCGCGGCTTCTGGCACTTCGCTTGCGGAGGCTGCGGCGCGTGCCGCACGCATCAACGTGCGCGATATAAACGCTTTGCGCGTGACGCGTCGCTCGGTCGATGCCCGCAAACAACCGGTAATGCTGAACCTTAACGTCCGCATAGCCACCGGCGATGACCATGAAGTCGCGCCGCTGCTCAAACCGGTGGAGTATCTTCCGGTGGCGACCGAGGCACCTCGTCTTGTTATAGTAGGTGCCGGACCGGCGGGACTGTTTGCCGCTCTTGAGGCCATCCGTCTCGGAATGCGCCCGATTGTGATTGAACGCGGACGCGATGTCGATGCCCGCCGTCTGGACCTCGCGCAGATTAGCCGTGAAAAGAAAATCAATCCCGTGTCGAACTATTGTTTCGGAGAGGGTGGCGCCGGTGCATACAGCGACGGCAAACTCTACACCCGGAGCAAGAAGCGCGGCTCGGTCGAGGAGGTGCTTCAGGTTTTCGTGCAGCATGGAGCGTCGTCCGACATCCTTGTCGAAGCGCATCCGCACATAGGCAGTGACCGCTTGCCCCATGTTATCCGCGCCATGCGCGAGACCATAATCCGGTGCGGTGGAGAGGTTCATTTCGAGACTTGTGTCACGGGTCTTCTCACCGAGTCGGGGGCTGTACGGGGTGTGATTACTGACAAGGGGGAGATATCTGGCGATGCCGTTATTCTCGCCACCGGTCATTCAGCTCATGATACCTTCAGGATGTTGCACGATGCAGGTGTCGGGATGCAGCCGAAAGGCATAGCCGTGGGTGTGCGTCTTGAACATCCGCAGCAGCTTATCGACCGGATACAGTATCATTCCAAGACAGGTCGCGGAAAATACCTCCCGGCGGCTGAATACAGTTTTGTGACCCAGGCCGAAGGACGTGGTGTCTATTCATTCTGTATGTGTCCGGGTGGGGTGGTGGTGCCGGCCGGAAGTACCGATGGCGAGCTTGTGGTCAACGGCATGTCGGCCTCGGCGCGTTCAGGCCGTCTTGCCAACTCCGGAATGGTTGTCGAGATTCATCCCGGCGATTTCCCTGAGTTTGCCGATGCCGGACCGCTTGAGATGTTGCTCCTTCAGGAATCGCTCGAACGCTCTATGTTCCGCGCGGCCGGAGAGACAATAGTCGCACCCGCACAGCGTATGCTTGATTTCGTGGAGGGTCGGGTGTCGGAAACACTACCGGCTACTTCTTATGCACCCGGTGTGCAGTCGGCTGACTTCAACACACTGCTGCCTCCGTTCATCGCACGCCGGCTTGCCGCAGGTTTCCGTGACTTCGGACGCAAGGCCCGCGGATTTCTGACCAACGACGCAGTGATGATTGGCCTTGAGTCGCGCACGTCATCGCCTGTGCGTGTGCTTCGCGATCCGGAGAGCCTCGGCAGTGTGTCGCTTGCCGGTCTTTATCCCGCAGGCGAGGGCGCAGGATATGCAGGTGGAATAGTATCTGCGGCAATCGACGGCATACGCTGTGCGAGAGCCGCCAAATCAAATCTTCAGAAAGCCGAAGCAAATACGGTTGTTGAAGAATAAGAAAAACAGAAAAATGACAATACTTAATATAGAGACATCCGGAAAGATATGCAGCGTGGCGCTCACTCGCCATGGTGCTCTTGAGATGCAGCTCGACGACCGCGAGGGTATGCAGCACGCAAACCGACTCGCGCCGTTTGTGGAGCGTTGCATGGAGGAACTTCACCGCAAGGAACTCAAACTCGATGCCGTGGCCGTTAGCATGGGCCCCGGAAGCTATACCGGACTTCGAATCGGACTCTCGCTCGCCAAAGGGCTTGCGTTCAGTCTCGGCATACCTCTCATCGGTGTCGATACCCTCAAGATTCTTGCCGTAAAGGCTATGTTCCGTAACATGGACTGGACAGGCGAGGAGATTCTCGTGCCGATGGTCGATGCACGCCGCATGGAGGTCTTCACCGCTCCATACGACTTCGCGCTCAATCCTCTCCAGACACCCGGTCCGATGATTCTCGACGAGAACTCATTTGCCTCGCTTCTTGACTCCGGAAAGCAGCTGTATTTCATCGGCGACGGTGCCGAGAAAGCCAAAAGTGTAATAAATCACCCCAACGCGCATTGGATAGATGGCCTGCTCCCGCAAGCCAAGGATATGTTGGCGCTTTCGGAGAAGGCACTGCGCGAGGAGGATTTCCTCGACATCGCCTACTCTGTTCCAAACTACCTGAAAGCATATCAGACAACAATGCCCAAATCAAAAATCTAACCCGAAACAAAATGTTACCATACAATACAGACATGGAGCCTGTGCTCCTTCCCGAATATGGCCGGCACCTCCAGGGACTCGTTGACTATTGCGTCGGCATTCCCGACCGCGAGGAACGCACGGTCTGCGCCTATGCCATCGCCGACACCATGGCCGGCATGTTTCCTGAACTTCTCGGTATCAACAAAGATTACTCAAAGATCTGGGACCAGATCAATATCATGTCGCGCTTCGAGCTCGACATTGATTTCCCCTGCGATGTAATCACGGCAGAGAAGATGAATCCCACTCCCGAGAAACTTCCTTACACATCGTCGGCCATGCGATTCCGTCACTATGGCAAGAACATCGAGCAGATGATCTCGACTGTGGCCGAGCTTGAGGAGGGTGAGGAAAAGGAGGTGCTTATTTCCATGCTTGCCCACCATATGAAGAAGCTTATGCTCCAGCATAACAAGGAGGGAGTGGACGATGCTAAGATTCTTCGCGACCTCGCTCTATATTCCGGAGGAAAGATAAACCTCGATCCTTCGACCTATCTGCTTCACGAATACCGCGAGGCTCCTCAGCCGCAACGCGCCAACAATAAAAGAAAGAAAAGAAAATGAGCAGCTTTATAGTAGAGGGAGGTCACTCCCTGCATGGCGAGATCAGTATCAAGGGTGCGAAAAACGAAGCCCTTGAGGTAATCTGCGCCACCCTGCTTACATCTGAGAAAGTCGTTATATCGAACCTTCCTCAGATTTCGGACGTGCGCAATCTTATCAACCTCCTTTCCGAAATGGGTGTAAAGGTGAAATATATTACACCTTCAGAAGTGGAATTTCAGGCTGATGAGATTGATCTCGCCTATATCACCAGCGACCTCTACCGCAAGAAGGCAGAGTCGCTGCGTGGTTCGGTGATGGTCATGGGGCCTCTGGTTACCCGTTTCGGGATTGCTGTCATGCCGCGTCCGGGTGGTGACAAGATAGGCCGTCGCCGTCTTGACACACATTTCGTGGGTCTTCGGAATCTCGGGGCCAATTTCAATTATGAGTCTGAAAGCCATACATACCGCATCGAGGCTCCAGCCGAGGGTTTGAAAGGCTGCTACATGCTTCTTGATGAGGCATCGGTCACCGGTACGGCCAACATTGTCATGGCGGCGGTACTCGCCAAGGGCACCACCACCATATATAATGCCGCCTGCGAGCCATACATCCAGCAGCTTTGCCGGATGCTTGTACGCATGGGTGCTCATATCGAGGGCATAGGTTCAAATCTGCTCCGTATCGAGGGTGTGGATCAGCTTGGAGGTACAACCCATACGCTTATACCCGACATGATTGAGGTCGGCAGTTTCATAGGAATGGCCGCTATGACGGGATCCAATCTGCTTCTCCGCAATGTGGGTGCGGCTGACCTCGGCATGTTGCCGTCTGCATTCGAGCGTATTGGCGTCAACCTTCAGATCGAGGGTAACGACATACGTATAGACCAGAAGGAAATCTACCGTATCGACGAATTTATCGACGGATCCATAATGACTATCGCCGATGCTCCATGGCCCGGTCTCTCGCCCGACCTGCTAAGCATCTTCCTGGTGGTTGCCACTCAGGCCGTCGGGTCGGTCATCATACATCAGAAGATGTTCGAGAGCCGCCTTTTCTTCGTGGACAAACTTCTCGACATGGGTGCGCGTGTCATTCTCTGCGACCCGCACCGTGCTGTGGTCATCGGGGCCGGAAAGTTCAATTGTCTCCGTGCCACCGACATGGTGTCGCCCGACATACGCGCCGGCATAGCCATGCTTATCGCGGCTATGGGGGCACGCGGCACGAGCCGTATCCAGAACATCAACCAGATTGACCGTGGATACGAAAATATCGACCAACGACTCAACAAATTGGGCGCAAAAATCATTAGAATAGAAGATTAGCAACGTGACATGGCGGCACTGCACATACCCCATGCATGATAAGACTTGAAAAAGGTGATAAAGAAAGAGGATATAGTAGAAATAGGAAAATTCCAGAAGACCCATGCGCTGAAAGGGGAGCTGAACGCTCTTCTCGACATCGACGGCGATTATGCTGCCGACGGGAACGCTTTGGTTGTTGCGGTCGATGGCATCTATGTGCCATTCTATGCCGAATCTGTGCGTCCCAAGGGTTCGGAATCATATCTTGTCAAACTCAGCGGCGTTGATTCGCAGGAACAGGCGCAGCAGTTTGTCAACAAGGAGATTTATGGTCTCCGGTCGAATCTCGTCGATTATTACGATGACCCCGACCTTGAACTCAAAGATGATTTCGTGGGCTATAAGGTGGTTGACAGCAGTCTCGGCGAGATAGGGGAGGTGGTAGATGTGGATGACTCCACAGCCAACGTACTTTTCATTGTGGACACCCCTTCGGGCGACCGCGTATATGTGCCGGTGGCCGAGGAATTCATCAATGCGGTTGACGACAGCCGCCGGGTAATCGAGACAACCCTCCCGGACGGGCTGGTTGACCTTAACAATTAAAAAATGTAAGTTATGAGTGAGCTGACAACATTTGATGAGGATGAGGCAATAAAGTTCATCCGTGCGACTCTCCCCGAAGAGCGTAACAAGGAGATAAGCGACGACGACATTCTATATGTCATCGACACAATATGGGACTGGTATGAGAAAAACGGCTATCTCGACATCAACGCCGATATAACCGACGAGGAGGAGTTGCGTGTTGACGACCTTGTGGCATATGTCTGCAAGGAGCTGCGCCGTGCCAAAGAACTTGACATCACTCCCGACGACGTTGAGATGATTGTAAAATCTGAATTGCAATATGAAGAGTCTATCGAAGAATTTTAGTCTGCTCCTGCTCGCGGCCGGACTCTCGCTCTCTCCGGCGGTTGCCTTCGCGCAGAGCAAGAAGACGTTCAAAGTCGGTGCTTCAGGTCAGGCGGAGGAAGTGGTATCCGCAGACAAAGCCGCCAAGGCCGAGACTTCCGATGACCTCGATGAACTCAATTTTATCGAGATGGTCAACTCTGTCCCGCTCGACAACAAGAGTGCCGAACTCATCCGGAAGTTTCAGGAGAAGGAGGGACGCAACCGTCTTTTCAGCCGTGAATACAATTCGAAGAACAATTGCACGGTCGAGACTTTCCGTAACAAGGAGGTGCTTCTTGTTACCATTCCTGCGGCGAGTCTGTTCGCGCCCAACGCCACGGAGCTGCGTTCCGACGCGGCGGCACTCCTCGCGCCTCTCAAGCGTTATCTGAAAGACCCCGACATGTATCGTGTGCTTATGGTCATGCACACCGACAACACAGGTTCGGAGGTCTACCGCGATCATCTCACGGAGGAGCGGTCCAAGGCCGTGGCCGACTGGTTTGCCGACCAGGATTGCGACACGACTTATCTTTTCCCTTATGCCTTCGGTGACGACATGCCGCTGGTGGAAAACAACTCCATGAGCAACCGTATGCGCAACCGGCGTCTGGAGGTCTATCTTGTGCCGGGCAAGAAAATGCTCGAACAGGCAAAAAAAGGCCGCATCGTCTTCTGACCGATGCGACCTTTTATTAGGGTCACTTTTCAACGCTTCCGGTTCATTCCCTGTCGAGCCGGCGGCGCGTGAAGAACATACGCGTTGACAGGATGAAGAGCAACGCTCCCGTAGCCTGCATCGCGGCCACTACCCAGAAGGCGGCTTCGTAGCTGACATATTCGGCTATGAAGCCGCCTGCCAATATGCCTGCCCCCATGCCGAGGTCCCAGGATATGAGTATCGACGAGTTAGCCGTGCCGCGCTGGTCATGCCGTGCCATCTTTATGAACATTGTCATGAATGCCGGGTACATCTGGCCGTTGCCGAGTCCCACAAGCAGGGCCGACAGATAGAACGACCATTCACCCCATGCCGTGGCGAACAGTGTATATCCCAAAAGAGAAATCAGGACACCACGCGTGCAGTTGCGCGTTATCTTACCGTCACGCAGTGACCGCGTGCCGAACACCCGCGAGAGCATTAGGCCTGCGCTTAGCAACAGGAAGAACATTCCTGTGCCGTCGGTTATTCCGAGCATCTCCTGCCCATATATGGCCACATAATTGCTCATGACACCCCAGCAGAGTCCGAACAATGAGATGTTGACAGCCAAGAGCCATGCACGACCCAGGAAGAAGTGGTCCAGACTCAGTTTCGGCTTGTTTTTCACAATCTCACGCTCCGGCAGCCTTACGCGGCAAGCGCAAAGAAATCCGAGACAGGACAACACAAGAGAAATCCAGAAAAGCAGCGAGAAATTACCGGTCATATTATATATGTATATTCCCGCTGTCGGTGCCGAGGCCATGGCCAGATTGTTGCTGAGTCCGTAGTAGCCTATACCCTCGTTGCGGCGCGATGAGGGGAGCACATCTATGGCCACTGTACTGTTGGCTACGGTGGTCGCACCGAAAGGTATGCCGTGCAACGTGCGGACAATTGCGAACATCAGCAGCGTGGCAGCTCCTATGTAGCCGGCGAAGAAGATGAAGAACGCGAAGAAGCAGATTGTCAGCACCCTCTTCCGGTTGAAGCTGTCCACAAAGAAACCGCTGAACGGACGTACCAGCAGTGTGGCCACCACGTAACCCGAAAGCACTATGCCAATCATATCCTTGTCGGCCTGAAACTGGCTGTCAAGATAAATTGGCAAGAGTGGGGTAAGTAGATAAAAGGCGAAAAAGAGCAGGAAATTGCACATCATTACCTTGAGATACTCGCTGTTCCACAATCGCTCTTTAACAGTGTCGGATGTGGCCACAACTTCGGCGGCAACGCATTTCACAGAATCATCTTTCATTTCATAGAATCATTTAGTTCCCCACTTCTAATCATTTAGTTCCCCACGTTTCAGCAATAAGAGCGGAGTCCGCAGTGGACTCCGCTCTTGTTGCTGTAAACCGGATGTCACGGTCGGTGACATTCCTCCGGTTATTTAGAAATATGTTTCGAGTGCATAGTTGATGTTCTCCAGGATGTACTGTACATCAGAATCTGCTGGATCCATCTGCTGTGCGCGCTCTGCGATTGCCTTGGCTGCCTCGAAATAGTTAACCTTCACATCGTTGCGGGCCTCGGGCTGGTTGCCTTCGATGGCGTTCCACTTCTCAGTTCCGGTGGTGTAGATTTTCTTGGCGGCGTTCTTCAGGGTCTCGATGTCGGCGGTCTCGATGCTGGCTGCCTTGCGGTAGTCGGCGAGCGATGCCTCGTCATCACCTTTGCGGTCATACACATATCCGCGCAGACCGTAGAGGAATGCCTGGTCGGGAGTCTTGTCAAGCTGGTTGCCGATAAGTGCCACAACATCGTCGTAACGGCTCTGCTGGAGCAGAGAATTCACGAGGTTGTTGATGAAAAGAGGATTCGAGATGCCGAATTTTTCATAACCGTCGCGTGCCACGTTTTCGATTTCAGTCTTTGCCTTATTCTCAAGTGTTGAGTCGCGGAGCACGAGGTTCTGCCAACATGCTATTTCATATACGTAGTTCTGCGGGTCGGTGATGCCGGCATTGCGTGCCTTCTCAAATGCTTTGAGTGCGGCATTCAGGTCATTGCCTGAGAACGCGCCGATACCTGCGTAGTGGTACGCGAGGGCAACCATCGAGTCGGGAACTGCCTTGACAGCCTTGTCAGCCCAGGGCTGAGAGGGAATGTCGCCGTAGATCATGAAGGCGTTGTATGCCTCGGGATAGTAGTGCTTGTTGTTGAACATCTCGCCACCATAGTTGAAGTAGTCGTTGTGATGTCCGTTGATTTTGGATACCATATCCTTGGAGTGCTTCGGCTTGATTTGACCCTTCTCGTTGGGAACTGAGTCGAGCGGGAGAGCCTTGAGGAACTCATTGTAACCGTTGATCAGCTCTGTGCCCATGTCGAGGGTGTTGACAGCAGGATCATCGGGGTTGATTGCGCGTTTCTTGAATGCCTCGTCAAAAGCATCGAATTCAAGTTTGCCCGCAACGTAGTATGTACGGACATCGTTGGCGGTGGCGGGATTCTCCTTCGCCTGGTTGATAAGAGCGCGTGCGTCGGCAATCTTATCGATTTTTCCCGACATTTTCGCAGCCTGGTCAACGTTTTCCTTCTGGGCGCTCATCGAACCTACAGCCGTAAGGCAGAGAGCCAAGGTCAGAATTTTCTTCATAGCTTTATGTTTTTGGTTTGTATTTCGATTGTGTAAATTAACCGTGCGGATTAATTCCCGGTTTCCTCAGTCTCCTCGTCAGCTCCCGTTTCTTCCCGGTCTGCGTCGAGTATTTCCTCAGCCTCACGGATCACACGGTTCTCGGCACGTTCCACGCGGTTCTCCTCGCTCTCGGCCTCCAGCTCGTTCTCGACTTCCTCTTCAGGCTGCGAGTCAACTTTGCAAACCGAAGCGATGGTGTCACCGCGCTTGCCAAGGTCGATGAGCTTCACGCCCTGTGTGGCGCGGCCCATCACACGGATGTCTGCCACTGGCAGACGGAGCGCCACTCCGCTCTCGTTGATAATCATCAGGTCGTTCGAGTCGTTAACGTTCTTGATCGAAACGAGTGCGCCGGTCTTGTCGGTAACATTGAGTGTCTTCACACCCTTGCCGCCACGGTTGGTGATGCGGTAGTCATCGAGTGCTGAACGTTTGCCGTAGCCGTTCTCCGACACTACCATTACGGTCTCGTCGGGTTCGCCGCTCATCGTGATCATGCCTACAACCTCGTCTCCCTCGTCGAGTGACATCGCTTTAACACCCTGCGACATACGGCCCATGCTGCGTACCGTCTTCTCATTGAAGCGGATGGCGCGCCCTGCACGGTTGGCCATGATTATCTCGGAGTTTCCGTCGGTGAGGCGTACGCTGATTACTTCGTCGTCTTCGCGGATCACAATCGCGTTCACGCCGATTGCACGCGGACGCGAGTATGCGGAGAGCTGTGTCTTCTTGATGAAACCGCGCTTCGTGCCGAACACAAGGTTGTGCGTCGTGTTGAATGCCGGATCCGTAAGGCCCTTCACACGGATAAACGCGTTCACGCGGTCATCCTGGTCAATCTGGAGCAGGTTCTGGATGGCGCGTCCCTTCGAGTTCTTCGCACCCTCGGGAATCTCATATACCTTCAGCCAGTAGCAACGTCCCTTCTGGGTGAAGAAGAGCATGTAGTTGTGGTTGGTGGCGGGGTAGATGTATTCGATGAAGTCCTCGTCGCGTGTCGAGCTTCCCTTCGCACCCACACCTCCGCGGTGCTGTGCGCGGAACTCGCTCAGCGGCGTACGCTTGATGTAGCCCAAGTGCGAGATGGTGATGATCATCTTGTCGTCGGAGTAGAAGTCTTCCGAGTTGAAATCGCCAGAGAAGGGGTTGATTTTCGTGCGGCGCTCGTCACCATATTTGTCGCGGATTTCCACAAGCTCCTCCTTGATTACCTCGCGGAGCACATGCTCGTTGTTGAGAATGTCGTTGTAATGGGCTATGAGCTTCATCAGTTCGTCGTACTCGTTGCGGAGTTTCTCCATTTCGAGTCCGGTGAGCTGGCGGAGTCGCATCTCAACTATTGCGCGGGTCTGTATCTCGTCGAGCTCGAAGCGCTCCGAAAGTCTCAGGCGTGCCTGCTCCGTGGTCTCGCTGCCACGGATTATGGCTATCACCTCGTCGATGTTGTCGGTGGCGACCATCAGACCTTTCAGTATGTGGGCGCGTTCCTCAGCCTTGCGCAGGTCGTAGCGTGTGCGGCGGAGCACCACGTCGCGGCGGTGGTCCACAAACGCCGAGAGAATCTCTTTAAGATTCAGCGTCTTGGGACGTCCGTTCACAAGTGCCACGTTGTTCACGCTGAACGAAGTCTGCAACTGTGTCAGTTTGAAGAGCTTGTTGAGAACCACCTTGGCATTTGCATCTTTCTTGATGTCGATCACGATGTTGATCTTGCCGCGTGCCGAGGTGTCGGTTATGTCGGCGATGCCCTCGATTTTCTTCTCTTCGGCAAGCTGGTTGATTGATTTCACAAGCTCACCCTTGAGCACGCCGTAGGGTATTTCTGAGATTACGATTGCGTCATGGTTCCCCTCTGTCTCGATTTCAGCCTTGGCGCGGACTATGATGCGGCCGCGACCGGTCTCGAATGCGTCGCGCACGCCCTGAAGTCCGAAAATCTCACCTCCTGTCGGAAAGTCGGGAGCCTTGATGTGCTCCATCAGCTCCTCGATTGTAAGGTCGGGATTGTCAATCAAGGCGATTGATGCGTTGAGCGATTCGGTGAGGTTGTGAGGGGGCATGTTGGTGGCCATGCCGACCGCGATACCCGAGGCTCCGTTGACCAGCAGGTTCGGTATGCGCGTCGGGAGCACCGAAGGTTCGTTGAGCGTATTGTCGAAGTTGGGAACGAAGTCCACGGTTTCTTTGTCGAGGTCGCGCAGAAGTTCCTCACCCATACGGGCGAGCTTTACCTCCGTATAACGCATGGCGGCGGGAGAGTCTCCGTCGATTGAACCGAAGTTGCCCTGTCCGAACACAAGAGGGTAGCGGAGCGACCATTCCTGAGCCATGCGCACCATGGTCAGATAGATCGACGAGTCGCCGTGGGGGTGGTACTTACCCATCACCTCTCCGACGATACGTGCAGATTTCTTTGTGTCGCCCGAGAATGTGTTTCCAAGTTCGTTCATTCCGAACAGTACCCTGCGGTGCACCGGCTTGAAACCGTCGCGCACATCGGGAAGGGCACGAGATACAATCACCGACATCGAGTAGTCGATGTAGGCGCTTTTCATTTCCGATTCGATATTAATCGGAATAATCTTGTCGTCTCCTTGCATTATTTCTGTTGTAATTATTGTCTGTCGAAAGGGGTGTACGAAGCGTTGGAACGTTCATGCACTCCAATTGACAAAATTACAAAAAAATATCGACATTTCCCGCATTTTCAGCCAAATTATGACTTGAAAACACTTAAAAAATGCCGGATAAATAAAGTGAAGGCGGATACAACCCGCAGGTCTGTATCCGCCTTCTGTCTCTGTGCGACCCCTATTACCGTATCTTACGCTGAACGGCCATTTTTAAGCTGGGTGTCAGCCGCTACGGCTTATTCCACAGGATGGTAGTCGAGCATGAGTTTGTCGTCTCCCTCTTTGTAGGTCACCGATATTGTGCCGCCGAGCTGTCCGTCAGCACCAAGCTTGAGCATAAGCTCAGCGAGCTCGTCTTCCAGATATTTCTGGATGGCGCGTTTCAGCGGTCGCGCACCGAAGCTCTTGTCATAGCCCTTCTCGGCGATGAACGTCTTGGCTCCGTCGCTCAGGTCGAGATGGAAGCCAAGTTTCTCCACGCGTGAGAAGAAGTCGCGGAGCTCTATGTCGATGATCTTGAAGATGGCCTCCTTGTCGAGCTGGTCGAACATGATGATGTCGTCCACACGGTTCAGGAACTCGGGCGAGAACGCTCTGTTCAGTGCCTTTGAAATCACGCTGTGAGCCTGCTCCTTGGTCTGCGTAGCTGTGTTGAAACCTACGCCGCCGCCGAAGTCTTTCAGCTGGCGCGAACCGATGTTGCTCGTCATGATGAGTATCGTGTTCTTGAAATCGATTCTGCGTCCGAGCGAGTCGGTCAGGCGTCCCTCGTCCATGACCTGAAGCAGCAGGTTGAACACGTCGGGATGCGCTTTCTCAATCTCGTCGAGAAGTACCACGGAGTAGGGCTTGCGGCGCACTTTCTCGGTGAGCTGGCCCCCCTCCTCGTATCCGACGTATCCCGGAGGTGCTCCGACAAGTCGCGACACTGTGAATTTCTCCATGAACTCGCTCATGTCAACGCGTATAAGCGCGTCGGCCGAGTCGAACAGATATTCCGCTATGCGCTTTGCCAGCAGTGTCTTGCCGACACCTGTCGGGCCGAGGAACATGAACACGCCTATAGGTTTGTCAGGGTCTTTGAGTCCGATGCGGTTGCGTTGTATGGCTTTAACCACTTTCTTGATGGCATCGTCCTGACCGATTACGGCACCCTTGAGTGAGTCGCCCATCTGTATGAGCCGGGCTCCTTCTGCCTGAGCGATGCGCTGCGTCGGCACACCTGTCATCAGGGCCACCACTTCGGCCACTTTCTCATCATCCACTACCTGACGGTCACTGTTCAGGCTATCCTCCCACTTCTGTTTGGCCGTCTCAAGCTCGCTCTTGGCTTTGACAACCTCGTCGCGGAGTGAGGCCGCTTTCTCGTAATCCTGGGCTTTGGCCGCAGCGAGTTTCTGCTGCGTGAGTTCGTCGATACGCTTCTCAAGCGACTCGATTTCCTCGGGCACAACGATGTTCGTGATGTGTACGCGGCTACCGGCCTCGTCAAGGGCATCGAGTGCCTTGTCGGGGAAGTTGCGGTCGCTCACATAACGCTCCGTGAGGTTCACGCATGCCTCAAGAGCCTCGTCGGTGTAGCTTACGTTGTGGTGGTCCTCATATTTCTCCTTTACCTGACGCAGTATCTCAAGTGTCTCCTCCGGGGTGGTGGGTTCCACCATCACTTTCTGGAAACGACGTTCGAGCGCGCCATCTTTCTCGATGTTCTGGCGGTATTCGTCGAGGGTTGTTGCGCCGATGCACTGTATCTCACCGCGTGCGAGTGCGGGTTTGAGTATGTTGGCCGCGTCCATCGAACCGGGTGAGCCTCCGGCACCGACTATGGTGTGTATCTCGTCGATGAAGAGTATGATGTCGGGATTCTTGGAAAGTTCGTCGAGCACGGTCTTGATGCGCTCCTCGAACTGTCCCCGGTATTTGGTGCCGGCCACCATTCCGGTCATGTCGAGTCCTATCACGCGCTTGTCGAAAAGCACACGCGACACCTTGCGCTGCGTGATTCGCAACGCCAATCCTTCTACGATGGCAGATTTGCCGACACCCGGTTCTCCGATGAGCACCGGATTGTTCTTCTTGCGTCGTGACAGAATCTGTGCAAGTCGCTCGATTTCTTTCTCACGCCCCACCACAGGGTCAAGCCGACCTTCGGCTGCCGCCTTGGTCATGTCGTAGCCGAACTTGTCGAGAGCCGGAGTGTCGCTTTTGCGCGAGCTCTTGTCGCCACGCGGTTTCTGCGCCCCCTGGCGCGGCTGTGAGCCTGCCAGCGGACTGTCCTGAACCGGCACGTCCGAATCCTCGTCGTCATCGTCATTACCGATATCTTTGCCCATCTGCGGCATCTCGCTGCCGGGACCGAAGCTCTGCACCGAAATGTCGAAATTCAGATACTCCTCCTTTATATGTTGGAGAATCGAGGAGTCCATGGCGCGCTTGTCATGAATCAGCGCGAGCAGGATATGCTCCGAGCCGATGACATGCGCGTTCATCTTGCGTGCCTCGGATGTAGAGAGCTGAAGGTGGCGTATAGCCGCGAGGTTTATCTTATATTGCTGTTCGAACAGGGTAGTGGTTTCGCCGGTCTGATGCGGTTCGGCGAGATACTCCTCCAGTTCGGTTACAATCTTGTCGATCGGAATATTGAGCTGGCTAAGAATCTTGAAGGCATAGCCATCCTGCTGACGTAGCGCGGCGAGCACGAAATGCTCGGACGTTATGACAGGGGAATCGAATCTTTTGGCCTCATTGAAAGCTATCTCAAGCATGGGCCTGAACTGTTTGGAAAAATCGTTCTTCATTAATCTCAAATCAAATTAAAGCCGGCAACCAAAAACAAATCACCGCCGGCCTACCAACTATATAACAAACCCCGTGCCAAAATTACTGTCACCCCACCGCAACTTCTGCCCAACTTGCTAAAAGTCCATAAAGTAGTTAAGGCTCATAAGGTTCTTAAAGTGATTAAAGTAGCTAAAGTGATTAAGGTGATTAAGGTGATTAAAGTGATTAAAGTGATTAAAGTAGTGAAGGTCCTTATTTACTTTTTCTTAACCATCTTAATCCCCTTAATCCCCTTAATCCCCTTAATCCCCTTAACAACTTTACCCCTCCTTAAAAACCTTATCCACCTTATCTCCCCGCTTTTCCCCAATTTCAATACCCCCGTTGCTTCTTTCTCATTGCTGTCATCTTCTCAGAGAAACCTCCCTCTGCGAGAAATTTCTCTTCGAGTCGCCCTATCTGCTTAAAAAGCAGATAATCCGCCTGATTAATGAGAATTATAGCCATGTTAGCGACTGTCTCAGGCGGTCTGGACTCTACAATCGGCCGGAAAAATTCATAGTCATTATGTGTGGCACCCAAATTGCGCATTGTTTCAAACTCAGTACTTCCTTTTTCCCATTGACGATTGCAATGCACCTTTAGAAAATCCTCATAATCCTCCACCAATTCCTTAAGGCTTGCCTTGGCTACATTAAGTAATTTGATACCGGTCTTGATAGAAGTCGGACACGCCGCGCATCCCTCTATAATGTTTTGCTTTCCGCTACGGGCGGCTTGCACCATCTGGTCAATAGTCCTGTCTCCGCGCCGCAGAAATTTCTCGCAGAAATAGCAGGTTATCAGAAAGACAACATTAGTCTTCTGATAACTCAATAATCTTTTATAATCTCCAGCCGGAGAAATCAGCCCCGTATTCATGTTCCATCCAATCTAAGTTCTTGTTTGACAATATCAACAGTTTCACCATCATCCACAAAAATACTAATTTTTCCTGACTTAACAATCACAATCCTTAATTTAGTGATAATTGGATTACAGTATAGGAATAAAGGCTGCCGACGTTGGTCAGCAGCCTTGTTTGGTGAATTGAGTGCGCAGGCACTAATTATCGGGGTGTGTTCAGCATTTGCAAAGGTTGTTGTGTCAGATGAACAGTGAGGCGATGCGGAAGGTGGCGAAGGCGAGTACCCAGGCCAGTACTGTGTTGTAGAGCACCGAGAAGGCTGTGTATTTCCAGCTGCCGGTCTCGCGGGTTATCGCCGCCAAGGTCGCTATGCAGGGGAAGTAGAGCAACACAAACACAAGGAAGGCCAGTGCCGAGGCTTCGTTGAAGGGTGTCTCGCCTGTTATCTTCGACGGCGTGCTGAGTCGAGTGGAGAGTGCTTCGGCATCGTCATCGCCTACGTAAAGCACGCCGAGTGTAGAGACCACCACCTCTTTCGCAGCAGCTCCGGCTATAAGCGAAACGCAGGTCTTCCAACCGAATTCCATCGGACGTACCACCGGCTCGACAGCCTTGCCGACATAACCAAGGATTGAGTGCTCCTGCTGGTATTCGGTGGTCACAAGTTCCTCTATGTCGTCGGCAGAATTCTCAGCTAATGTTGTAGCCGGCATCTCAGCCAATGCCTCGGTGCGGTATGTCTCGGGCACATCCTCGGGCACATAGTGGGGGAAGTAGGAGAGTGCCCAGATTATGATCGAGGCTACAAGTATGAGTCCTCCCATCTTCTTGAGATACTGCTCGGCTTTGCCCCACATGTTGCGCATGGTGGCCTTGAAGGTCGGCATACGGTAGGGGGGCAGCTCCATCACAAAGGGTGTCTCGTCTGCCTTGAACCAGAACTTGCGCATTATCTTGGCCGTGAGCACAGCAACGATTATACCCAACAGATACAAGCCGACAAACACCCACGCTCCATATTGCGGGAAGAATGCTCCGGCCAACAATACGTAGATCGGTATTCGCGCCGAACAACTCATGAACGGATTGATCAGGATTGTTATCAACCGGCTCGACTTGCTCTCGATGATTCGCGTTGACATGATGGCCGGCACGTTGCAGCCGAAACCCATCACGAGCGGTATGAACGATTTTCCGTGAAGCCCCATCTTGTGCATCAGCTTGTCCATGATGAACGCGACTCGTGCCATGTAGCCTGAATCCTCCATAAATGAGATGAAGGCGTAAAGTATGAGGATGTTCGGCAGGAAGACAATCACGCCGCCCACGCCGCCGATTATTCCGTCGAGCAGCAGGTCTTTGAGAGGCCCATCGGTCATGTATTCTCCGATCAGTCCTGAAATCCATGAGACAAGACTCTCGATCCACTCCATCGGGTAACTTCCCAACTGGAACGTGGCCCAGAACATCACCCACATCACTATGAGGAATATCGGGAATCCGAAGAGTTTGTTGGTCACGAAGGTGTCTATTATCTTGGTTGACTTCTCCTCTTTTTCGAGCGAACCATCCATGGTCTCGCGCAATGCACCTTGGATAAATCCATATTTGTCGGCCGATATTGCCGAGGTCACGTCTTCCTGAAGCTTATCCGATATGCGGGCATCCTCACGGTCGCGCAACTCGCTCCATTTGCTGTAGCTCGGATTGTCGCTGAGCATCTTTTCAACCTCGGGGTCGCGCTCTATGAACTTGATTGCAAGGAAGCGGGGTGAGAAGTGGTCTGACACGGTCGGGTCATTCTTGAACTCACGGTTGAAAATAGACACAGTCTGCTCTATCTCCGGGTTCATGTTGACGTGTATATGCCGCGTGTCGGGGTTGGTCATCTCATAGACCTCTATCACGGTGTCGAGGAGTTTGTCTATTCCCCATCCGGTAGAGGCAATGGTCGGCACGAACGGCACACCAAGCATCTTGCCGAGCGACTCGTAATCGAGCTTGGCGTTCGATTTCTTAAGCTCGTCGTACATGTTGAGGTCAACCACCATCGGCAGGTTCATGTCGATCAGCTCTGTGGTGAGGTAGAGGTTGCGCTCCAGGTTCGAGGCTACCACCACATTCACGAGAACGTCGGGTGTCTCCTCGCGCAGATAACGCATCACATAGAGTTCCTCGGGCGAGTAGGCCGACAGCGAGTAGGTTCCGGGCAGGTCCACTATGTTAAGCCGGTAGCCTTTGTAACGAAGTGTTCCCTCCTTGGCATCGACCGTCACCCCGGCGTAGTTGCCCACATGCTCACGCGCGCCCGACACCATATTGAACAGGGATGTCTTGCCGCAGTTAGGATTACCCAACAGTGCTATGTTGATAATCTTGTCGCTGCGCAGGCGGTCGCCGATGTGTCCTACTTCGGTGTGCTCCGAAGTGTCAGCTGCACGGTCGGCATGGTCGGACGATGCGTTCCAATCCTCTAAAAGTTCAACTTCCACAAGGTTGGCTTCGGCGCGTCGCAGGGATACCTCATATCCCATCAGCGCATATTTTACCGGATCCTGCAGCGGTGCGTTGAGTATCACGCTCACTTCGCGCCCGCGCACAAATCCCATTTCCATCACGCGCTTTCGGAAAGCCCCGTGACCGAATATCTTTGTAATGACGCCGGTTTGTCCCGGCTTAAGATCTGACAGTCGCATAAATTTGACTTGGATGATTTCCGCCGTCCCCGTATGTCGCAATGCGGACCGGAGCCGACGGCTTGAAAAAATAATTGTCACCGCAAAATTACAACCAATTATCGGCGCAGCCAAATGCGCACCCTCAAAATACCCTTATTAGGGTATTGCTCCGCACATCATGTGCAAAAAAACGCTGCGTCCCGTGCGGGGCGCAGCGTCTGTATGCCGGTTCCGGGTTACCCGGAAATAATCGGTTCTGATTATCTCTGCTGTGCTGAGTCTACCTCTTCTCCTGCTGTCTTTTCAGCGGGTGCGGCATTCTTCAGATGCTTGTCGAGGAAGCGGAAGAATGTGCGCTGCCAGAGGATGGCGTTCTGGGGCTTGAGCACCCAGTGGTTCTCGTCGGGGAATACGAGCATCTCAGCCTCAAGACCATGCATCTTGGCTGCGTTGAATGCCTGCATACCCTGCGATGCGAGGATGCGGTAGTCAAGCTCTCCGACGGTGATGAGCATCGGGGCTGTCCAGTTGTTCACGTAGCGATGGGGTGAGTTGGCGTATGTGCGCTGTGCTGTCGCGTTCTCTTTCTCCCAGTACGGGCCACCGAGGTCGAAGTCGGCGAACCACATCTCTTCTGTCTCAAGATACTGGGCCTCTACGTTGAAGATACCGGCGTGAGCCACGAGTGCGGCATAGCGGCCGTCGTTATGACCGGCGAGCCAGTATACGGAGAAACCGCCGTAGCTTGCGCCGATTGCACCTACATGGTCAGCGTCAACATAGGGACGGCTCTTGATGTAGTCGGTTGCCGAGAAATAGTCCTGCATGTTCTGGCCGCCGTAGTCGCCTGAAATCTGACGGTTCCATGCGGTGCCGAAGCCGGGCACGCCGTGACGGTTGGGGGCGATCACGATATATCCGTGTGCGGCCATGATCATGAAGTTCCAGCGGTAGCTCCAGAACTGGCTCACAGCCTGCTGCGGACCACCCTGGCAGTAGAGGATGGCGGGATATTTCTTGTTCGGGTCGAAGTCGGGGGGGAGAATCTCCCAGCATGTCATCTGGCCGCCGTCGGTGGTCGGTACGATGACTTTCTTCACTTCGCCGAGCTTGAGCTGGTCGAGAAGTTCCTTGTTGACTGTGGTGAGCTGGTCGGCCTTGTCTTTGCTTACAGCGAAGATCTCGTTGGGTTCGCGCATTGAGTGGCGGAGTGCGATTGCGGCGTTGTCGGCCACGGGCACCACGCTTGCGTAGTCATACTGTCCGGTCACGATTGTGTCGATGGCGCAGGTGTTCACATCGATTGTGAAGACGGGTGCCACACCCTGATAGTATCCGGTGAACCAGATGCTCTTGCCGTTCTTCGCCCATGCTATCTGCTCGGGCCAGTAGTCCCAGTTGGCGGTGAGGTCACGGGTCTGACGGCTCTTCATATCCATCACCATCAGGCGCTTCTTGTCGCTCTCATATTTGGCAGTGGGCATCGAGAGCCATGCGAGAGTGTTGCCGTCGGGCGAGAACACGGGGTCTGTGTCATAGCCGGGGAATTCCTCACCCTTGGTAAGGGTCTCGGTCTCACCGCTCGCGAGGTCGTACATATAGAGGTTGGAGTCGGTCGAGAACACGTAATCCATGCCTTTGAGCTTGCGGCTCACGTAAACGAGCTTCGTGCCGTCGGGACTCCATGCGAACGACTCGGCACCGCCGAACGGACGGACAGGACACTCGAAAGGCTCACCCTGCATGATGTCTTTTGCATTCTTTACCTCGCCGTCGAGGTCAGCCACGAAGGGGTGGGGGATTTTTGTCACCCATTCATCCCAGTGCTTGTAACCGAGGTCATCGACCACACGGCCTGTTGTCTTGGGCAGGTCTTTGAAAAGCTCCTCGTCGTTCTTGTTATAGTCGTCGATTGCTGATGCGAACACCACATGCTTGCCGTCGGGGCTGATTTTGAAGCATTCTATTCCGTTGGCCTCGCTTGAGAGTCTTTTCTCACCGGTGCCGTCGGCGTTCATGCTGAAAATCTGGGTTGCGTCGGTTTCCTTGTCGTGACGCAGGAATGCAATTTTCTTGCCATCCTCGATCCATTGCAGGTTCGACTCGGAGCCTACGGTCTTGGTGAGGCGAGTCATATTCTGGCCGTCGGCATCCATGATGTAGATTTCCGCATTGCCCTTGTTTTCCTGAATATCTTCGTAGGTAAGGGTGAAGATAATCTTTGTACCGTCGGGCGAGGGGATAGCCTCGGAGATGCGGCCGAAGGCTTCGAGCACTTCGGGCGTGAGCATACCGTTCTCAATCTTGATGTCCGGCTTCTCAATCAGTTTGGCATCGCCACCACTCTTGTCAGAGCAGGCAGTCAGAGCCAATGGCAATAACATTGCACACATTTTCAATCCTGTTTTGTTCATGATCTTTTTAGTGTTTTTTGGTATTACGGTTAAACTTATGTTTTATTTCATTCTTTTTTGTTCCCCGGCTGGTAGGTCTGTCGGACCTGTCAGACCTGTCAGACTTGTCAGACTTGTTATACCTGCCGCCTGTCGCGGCTCTTCCGCCCTGGGGGTAAAGTGCCTGAATCAGGTCCGGCCGGTGCATCTTCCTCAGCTCGGCGAGTATTGACTGCCGGCTCTCCGGCTTCCACCAGAAGAAGAACTGCCTCTGGGCGAGTTTCTCTTTCTCGGTGCGGGCGGTGAATACTTTCTCTCCCGTGTACGGGTGATAGCCGGTATAGTAGATCTCAGTCGCCACGGTCATGGGTGTAGGTGTAAAATCCTGCACTTGTTCGAGCTGAAAATTGAGATCTTTGGTTATTGCTGCCAACTCTGCCATGTGCTCTTCCCGACATGCCGGGTGTGACGATATGAAGTAGGGTATGAGCTGCTGGCGCAATCCGGCCTCAGCGTTGGTGCGGTCGAATATGCGCTTGAACTTGCGGAACTGGTCGAAGCCGGGCTTGCGCATACACATCAGCACTTCGTCCGATGTGTGTTCAGGTGCCACCTTCAACCGTCCGCTCACATGGTCGGTTATCAGCTCGCGCAGATAGTCGCGGTTCACGGCATCGGTCTTTGCCGAGCCAGAGGGTGCCATGGCGAGGTCGTAGCGCACACCGCTTCCGATGAATGATTTCTTCACTCCGGGCAGCGCGTCTACGGCGTGATACACGTCGAGCAGACGCGAATGGTCGTTGTCGAGGTTCGGACATGGTTTCGGATGAAGGCATGAGGGGCGTGCGCATTTCTTGCAGATTGATTTGTCGCGTCCACCCATGGCGTACATGTTGGCCGACGGCCCTCCGAGGTCGGAGATGTAGCCTTTGAAGTCATCCATCTGTGTAACTTGCCGCGCCTCGCGCACAATCGATTCTTTCGAGCGCGATGCGATGAATTTACCCTGATGCGCCGAGATGGTGCAGAACGCGCAACCACCGAAGCAGCCACGGTGCATGTTGACCGAGTGGCGGATCATCTCGTAGGCGGGTATGGTCTTTCCTTTGTAGCGTGGATGTGGCACACGTGTGTAGGGCAGGTCGAACGACGCGTCAATCTCACCTGTCGTCATCGGCGGCAACATCGGGTTGACCTGTATCATCTTCCCTTTGGCCTGCTGCCATATCACGGCACCGGAGTATTTGTTCGACTCCTCCTCTACATGCCTGAAGTTGAGGGCCTGAAGTTTCTTGTTCTTCAGACACTCCTCGTAGCTGTGCAGCACAATGTCTCCTTCCGACGGTTTACCGTCAGATAAAAAGGCAATTTGTTGCACATCTGTAATATCTTTTATACTCTCACCTTTGTCAAGGCGTGCTGCGATTTCAAGTATGGTCCGCTCTCCCATACCGTATGACAGTATGTCTACCGGTGCGTCAATCAGTATGGAGGGGCGCAGTCTGTCTTCCCAGTAGTCGTAGTGTGCCACGCGGCGCAACGATGCCTCGATGCCTCCGGCTATGACCGGAACGTCTGGATAAAGCTCCTTGAGTATGCGTGAGTAGACTATTGTCGGCATGTCGGGGCGCATCCCGTGCCGTCCGCCGGCTGTATATGCGTCGTCATGGCGCAGACGGCGGTTGGCGGTGTAATGGTTCACCATCGAGTCCATAGCTCCGGCCGATACACCGAAGAAAAGGCGTGGTGCCCCGAGTTTCTTGAAGTCGCGCAGATCGTCGCGCCAGTTGGGCTGGGGGACAATCGCGACCTTGTAACCGGCTTTCTGGAGCGTGCGCCCTATGACTGCCGCGCCAAACGACGGGTGGTCCACATACGCGTCGCCCGTGAAGAGTATCACATCGGCACGGTCCCAGCCGAGGGCATCCATCTCGTCGCGCGAGGTGGGCAGGAAATCAGTTCGCTGAAACATCGGCATTCTCTTTTATCAGTGACTCGCGGTGGTCCTGAAGGTTTATCAGTTCGTCACGCAGTTGAGCGGCCTCTATGAAGTCGGTGCGCTTTGCGGCGGCAATCATGTCGCGCTGCACTTTCTCTATGCGCTTCTCTATCTCAGGGAGGCTCATGTACTCTATGACCGGGTCGGCGGCAAATACGGCCTCGTGTTCCTCCTCTATATATGGACGCGGGGCTTTCTGACCGCCGGCGGATTTCGGTGTCACCGGTGACGTTGGTCTTTGCGACGGAGCTACACGGCCTTTCGACATCTTCGACTTGTCAGCTTTCTTGTCGCCGCCTTCGTAGATTTCAATAAGGTCGTTGCCCGATTTCTTGACAATCGGGGTGGGGGTTATGCCATGCTCCATGTTGTAGGCCATCTGTTTGGCGCGACGGCGTTCGGTCTCGTCGATGGTACGCTGCATGGAGTCTGTTACCTTGTCGGCATACATTATCACCTTGCCGTGGACGTTTCGGGCTGCGCGTCCTGCTGTCTGTGTAAGCGAGCGGTGGTTGCGCAGGAATCCCTCTTTGTCGGCATCGAGGATAGCCACGAGGCTCACCTGAGGCAGGTCAAGACCCTCGCGGAGCAGGTTTACGCCGATAAGCACGTCGTAGGTGCCTTGCCGCAGGTCTTCCAATATCCTTATTCGTTCCAGGGTATCGACATCGCTGTGTATATAGGCTGAGTTTATGCCCCATTTTATAAGGTGACGGTTTAGCTCCTCGGCCATGCGCTTGGTGAGCGTGGTGACAAGCACGCGCTGGTCGGCCTCTATGCGGAGACGTATCTCCTCCATCAGGTCGTCTATCTGGTTGAGCGTCGGCCGAACCTCAATCTCGGGGTCGAGAAGTCCGGTGGGGCGTATAACCTGCTCGGTGAATATTCCCTCGGTCTGCTGCATCTCGTAGTCTCCGGGAGTCGCGCTGACATATATCACCTGCGGGGTTAGCCGCTCGAATTCCTCGAATTTCAGCGGACGGTTGTCAATAGCCGCCGGGAGCCGGAAACCATATTCCACTAAGTTCATCTTGCGCGAGAGGTCACCTCCGTTCATGCCGCGTATCTGCGGGAGAGTGACGTGGCTCTCGTCTATGATTGTCAGGAAGTCCTTGGGGAAGTAGTCGAGCAGACAGAACGGGCGCATACCCGGATCGCGGCCGTCGAAATAGCGTGAGTAGTTCTCTATGCCGCTGCAATGTCCGAGTTCCTTGATCATCTCAAGGTCGTAGGTCACACGTTCGCGCAGACGTTCGGCCTCCATTATGCGTCCTTCGCGGCGGAAGAAGTCACATTGGGCGCCGAGGTCGAGTGTAATCTTGTCAACGGCCTCCATAGTCCTTTCTTTCGACGACACGAAAATGTTGGCCGGGTAGATATTGAAGCCCTCAAGGTCTGTTATCGGCATTCCTGAATCGGGGTCTACGGTCTGGATTTTCTCGATTTCGTCGCCCCAGAACATCACTCGCAGCTGAATTTCCTCGAAAGAGAGCATTATGTCTACCGTGTCACCCTTCACGCGGAACTGTCCGCGCATAAGTTCCGTCTCGGTACGGCTGTATAGCGAATCGACGAGTTTCCGCAGGAACGCGTTCCTCGATATGCGGTCGCCGACCGATATTCGTACCACGGTCTGGGCGAAATCCTCCGGATTACCCATACCGTATATACAGCTCACCGACGACACGACCACCACGTCGCGTCGGCCTGACAGCAGAGCGGCGGCGGTCGATAGACGCAGCTTGTCGATCTGCTCGTTGATCATCAGGTCTTTCTCTATATACTTGTCGGAGCCGGGTATGTATGCCTCCGGCTGATAGTAGTCATAGTAGCTCACGAAATACTGCACCGAGTTCTCCGGAAAGAAGTTCTTGAATTCCGAATAGAGCTGTGCGGCAAGGGTCTTGTTGTGCGACAGGATGAGCGTCGGACGCTTCACCTGCTGTATCACATTGGCCATGGTGAACGTCTTGCCGCTTCCTGTCACACCGAGCAGCGTCTGGTGCTTCTGTCCGTTGCGGACACCCTCGACGAGTTCGGCGATTGCTTCCGGCTGGTCGCCGGTAGGCGCATATTCCGATGTAAGTTTAAAATCCATAACTCGCAAATATAGCTAATTTCGGGCCAAAATCCAAATAAAAATCACGGTAAAGACTACTAAAAAGTCCTAATAACCTTGAAATGTCACTTGTTTGTGCAGCAGGTAGCCGAAAAATTTTGTTTTACGAATTAAATTCAGTAATTTTGTACGATTAAGCGGGCATCCAATAGGATGGCCGCCTCAAATACCCTTTAATTTTTAAAGACAATGAGAAAGAATATTGTAGCCGGCAACTGGAAAATGAACACCACTCTCGACGAGGGCGTGGAGCTTGCCAACAATGTCAATGCACTTCTTAAAGGTAAGAAGGCAAACTGCGACGTGATTGTCTGCGTGCCTTTCACTCACCTTACTTCCGTTAACGCTGTCATCGAGCCTGAGCTCGTTAAACTCGGCGCCGAAAACTGCTCCGAACATGCCAAGGGCGCATACACCGGAGAAGTCAGCGCTTCTATGGTAAAATCAACAGGTGCTCAGTATGTGATCCTCGGTCACAGCGAGCGTCGCCAGTATTTCGGTGAGAACAACGAACAGCTTCTCGCCAAGACCAAAATCGCTCTTGAGAACGGTCTTCTTCCCATTTTCTGCGTGGGTGAGGTTCTCGAACAGCGCGAGGATGGCTCGTTCAACGAGGTTGTCAAGTCGCAGGTTGAGGCTCTCTTCAGCCTTTCAGCAGAAGACTTCGGCAAGATTGTCATCGCTTACGAACCCGTCTGGGCTATCGGTACAGGCAAGACCGCTACCGCTGAGCAGGCTCAGGAGATGCATGCTCACATCCGCAATGTCATCGCCGAGAAGTATGGCAAGGAGGTTGCTGACAACACTTCAATCCTTTATGGTGGCAGCTGCAAGCCTTCCAACGCCAAGGAAATCTTCGCTAAGCCCGACGTGGACGGTGGTCTCATCGGTGGCGCCGCTCTCAAGGCAGAAGACTTCATGGGCATCATCGAGGCCTTCGGTTGATCCTTTCACTCATCAAAGCAACAGATGGCCGTCAGCTGACTCACGGGTCATCTGTTGCTTGAAACTTTTTTAGAACCCTAAGAAATCTCAGAACTTGAAAAAACTGATCCTGTCACTCACCATCGCCGCTGGCATTATGCTTCCGGCTGTGGCCCAGACTCCCCCCGACAAGGAGGAGGAGGGGGCTTCGAATGCGGTTGAACGTATCTCTGTGGAATCGATGGGCAACGTTGTCATCGACATCCCCGACAATATCCTTCAGAACATCCTCAAGGAGGAGCAGGCGGCACCAAAGCATAGCGAGCCGGTTCTTCGGCCGGGCATCAACAAGATGTCGGGTTACCGCATACAGGTCTTCAGCGACGGTCACAACCAGCATTCGCTCGAATCGCGGGCACGCGCGCGTGGCAACGCCATCGTGGCCAAGTTCCCCAAATACCGCGGACAGGTATATTCCTATTCAAGTTCACCCAACTGGTACACACGGGTGGGTAATTTCCGCTCGTCGTCCGAGGCTTCGGCCGCTCTCTCCGAGCTAAAACGCGCCTTCCCGCAGTTTGCGGCCGAGATGCGCGTCGTGAAAAGTCAGATTGTAGTTATAAAGTAAGAAGCAATGGCTACTGTCAGCAAACATGACCCGAAGTTGGTCGAGGAGATAGCATCGCATTACGAAGCGATTCTCCGTCTTGTGGGTGAGGACCCTTCGCGCGAGGGGCTTCTCAAGACCCCGGTACGCGCCGCAAAGGCAATTCTCGACATTACATCCGGCTACCGTCATGACCCCCTTGCCATCGCGCGTCAGGCTGTTTTCGAGCATGCCGGTTCGCAGATGGTTATCGTTAAGGACATCGAGTTCTACAGCATGTGCGAGCACCACATCCTGCCATTCTTCGGCAAAGTGTCGATAGGCTATATTCCCGACGGCAAGATGATTGGTCTTTCCAAACTTGCCCGCATAGTTGACAATTTCGCACGTCGCCTTCAGGTCCAGGAACGTCTCACGGCCGAGGTCTGCCAACTGCTGTCCGAGGCCATGCCGACAAAGGGAGTGATAGTCAGCTGCACCGCCGAGCACCTCTGCATGAAGATGCGTGGTGTCGAGAAACAGGACTCCGCCACCACCACCTGCGACTACAACGGCCTCTTCGCCACCGACCCGGCCCTCCGCGCCGAATTCCGCTCCCTCTGCGAATCGTAGTATCCTCAAAGACTTATGGATATGGATGAGAGCAAGTTCAAGATTGTAATCGACGCATTGGTTGCCAAAGCGAAGTCAATACTCCCGCCCGGATCACGTCTGACGCTGTACGGCTCACAGGCGCGAGGTGAGGCCACGCCCGATTCCGACTGGGATTTGCATCTGCTCATAGAAGGTCCCGAAAAAATATCGTTCGACCAGATGATGCAATATGTCATACCGTTCGGTGACACCGGTATGCAGTTGGGAGAAGTTGTCAACACAGCCGTATACACATTCAAGGGCTGGATGCGCCGCAGTTTCTTGCCTTATTTCCAAAATGTCACCAAAGAAGGCATAATCATCTACGAAAACTGATGGCACTCTCAACTGAAAAACGCGATGACGTTGTGGCCTATCGCAAGGAAAAATCGATCTTTACACTGAAAGAGGCCGAGGGTATAGCCTCAATGGAGTTTTGGAGCCTATGCGCAAACAGACTGTACTACTCTGCCTATTATGCTTGCACTGCACTTCTTATAAAGCACGGTCACACCACAACAACACATAATGGTGTTATGCGCATGATGGGTAAGGAATTCTTCATGACCGGTATTCTCCCCAAGTGCTATTCCGATTTATTGCAAAGACTATTCTCTATGCGCCACACCGGGGACTATGACGATTGTTTTGATTGGTCGGAAGAAGATATAGTGCCTTTGTTTACCCCCGTACGTGAATTTATTGAGGCCATTTTTAAATTGCTTGAATCGGGGTCTGATATTGAACCGGTTTAAGTCTCGGATTGTAGCGTAAGCTTCCAAACATTAAGGGTTGTTAAGGTGTTTTAACATAAACACTAATCAAACTTTAATGCTATGGTTAATTTTACACGTGGAATCACCCGTTTGTGGTGGATTCCGTTGATTACGGGCATCGTGGCTGTCGGTCTCGGCATTTGGTGCTTGTGCAGTCCGGTGACTTCGGTTCCGGTTCTTGCCTACATTTTCGCCGGTCTTATTTGTCTGGCCGGAGTCTTCAATCTTGTATACGTCTGCGTAAACCGTGCCAAGGCCCCCAACTGGGGATGGGCTTTGGCTCTCGGTCTGCTCGATCTGTTAGCCGGTATCTGGATGCTCTCTTTGCCGGAGGAGGAGCTGGCTGTGACTTTTGTCATAGTGCTCGGCATCTGGCTGATTTGCGTGGCAATCAACGCCATCTGCGAGACTTTCGTTCTCAGCACCGGTTCAATCTTATGGACTGTGTTCTCGGTCATCATGCTGATTGCGACCATCTGGTTTGCCGTGATGTTCCTGTCGTCACCCCTGACGATGGCTGTGGCCGGCTGGATTTACCTCGGCATCTCGCTGATAACGTTCGGTGCCTTCAGAATCTCCATCTCCTGCCGTCTACGCTCTCTCACCGCCTGACGTGCATATCACAGCCATCTCGGCAGTTTTATCCCGAATGTAACAGGCTGGGAGCCTGTGTTGCTATATGAAAACCGGGTGTCATATCGTGCGATATGACACCCGGTCTTCTGGTATAGGCGTGGCCACAGGGGCCACGCCGTTATTGTTGGGGACGATTATTTGCCGGTGGTGATGCGGATCTGGATGCCTCCGTCGGGAGCTACGTTGATCTCGAGAGTAGTGCCCTCGGCAAGACGGAGCGCGGGTGCGCCGGCCTCCTTGCGGTTGTGGGGGAGTACGCTCTGTGCAGCTGTGCCTCCCTCTACGGGTGCGAGCGCGCGATTGATGTCAACTGCACCTACTGCCTTAGGCTCTGCCTTGGGTGCCTCAGCCTTGGGTGCTGCGGGCTTCGGAGCGGGTTTCGGTGCCGCAGGCTTCGGAGCTGCTGCCTTGGGAGCTGCTCCTGCAACGCCGAACTCGATGATGGGCTGGTCGGTTGCCATAACCTCGCCCTCCTCGATGAGGAGACGGGCTACTGTGCCGGCACGGTCTGCCATCAGGTTGTTCTCCATCTTCATTGCCTCGTAAACGAGAACAACGTCGCCGGGCTTGATTGTGTCGCCGGGCTTAACCTTGAACTCGAGAACTGTACCGCCCATGGGAGCCTTCATGACTTCGCCAGAACCGGTGACAGCTGCCTCTTCAGCCGCAGGTGCGGGAGCAAGAGTCTCACCTTCGGCCATGAACTCGATGAGGGGCTGGTCGGTTGCCATAACGTCGCCTTCGCCGACGAGTACGCGTTTTACAACGCCACCCTTGTCGCAAGCGAGGTCGTTCTCCATCTTCATTGCCTCGTAAACGAGCACAACGTCGCCGGGCTTGACAGTGTCGCCTGCCTTGACGCGGATTTCCATAACGGTACCGCCCATCGGAGCGTTGAATACCGGACCGGTCACGGGGCCTTCGGCTACTGCCTGAACAGGAGCTGCTGCCTTGGGAGCCGCTGCCTTGTTTGCCTCGTACTCAGCCTTGCGCTGATTGGTGAGGAATGTCTTGGCAACTGCGGGAAGAAGTTCGAGAAGCAGGAACTCCTCTTCGTTCTGAGCGAGTTTCACGCCGCCGAATTTGTCGAGCTCGGGATTGGCCGGAGTCTTGTATGAGCTTACGTCGTAGGGTTTCTCCTCGGCGCTGCCTGTGATTTGCTCGCGGAATTTCGGGTCAACCGGAACCGGAGTCGTTCCATATTCACCCTTTACGAGCGAGATGAACTGGTTGTTCTTGTTTGTGTAGTCGGGTTTGCCGGCACGACGGTCCATGGCGAGGTTCACAGCCTGTGAGCCTACAATCTGGCTGGTCGGTGTTACGAGGGGCACGAGACCTGCGTCGCGGCGTACCTTCGGGATGAGGGCCATAGCCTCCTCAAGCACGTCCTCTGCACCGAGTGCGCGGAGGTTTGCAACCATGTTGGAGTACATACCGCCGGGAACCTCTGCGTTCTTGACAAGCTCGTTGGGTTTGGGAAGACCGAAGTATGCCTCGATCTTGTGGCATGCGTCGAGAAGTTCCTCCTCTTTGTTTGCCTTGGCAGCCTCGATAGCGCGGTCGAACTCCGCATCGATCTCCTTCGGCATCTCTTTGTAAGCCTCGTCGAAGTCTTTCGGCCATTTGTCTTTGTTGAGGTCGAAGTCTGCGAGTGCCTTGCGGGCATCCTTGAGCTCGTGACGGATTTTGGCAACTGCCTCCATGTCGGCCTCGATCTCCACGCCCATCTTGCGGCAGAAGATGTCGATAAGCTCGATTGAGGGAGCTGCTGAGCCGCCGCCAAACCACCAGATGTTGGTGTCAACGATGTCAACACCCTGGATGATTGCTGTCAGCACGGCTGCGAGACCGTAACCGGGTGTACAGTGTGTGTGGAAGTCGATGGGAACTTTGACAGCGGCTTTCAGCTTCGGCATCAGTGAGAAGATGCGCGAGGGGCTTACGAGACCTGCCATATCCTTGAGTGTCACCATCTTCGCGCCGAGGCTTTCCATCTCCTTGGCTTTCTCGACGAAGTATTCGTCGGTAAAGATCTTCTCATCCTCGGGAGTGCCCTTGGGATCGACTGTATAGCAGACAGCTGTGTCGGCTATGCCGCCCAGCTCGTTGATCATGCGGATTGAACCCTTGATATTGTTGATGTCGTTGAGTGCGTCGAAAATACGCATCACGTTCAGACCGTTCTCAATGGCTTTCTTGTAGAAACCTTCGAGCACAGAGTCGGGATAGGGTACATAGCCGAACAGGTTGCGGCCGCGTGAGAGTGCCGAAAGAAGGGAGATACCCTTCATGGCCTTGCTGCACTCGCGGAGACGGTTCCAGGGGCTTTCGCCGAGGTAACGCATCACTGAGTCGGGTACTGCGCCGCCCCATACCTCCATGATATAGAACTTGGCGTCGCGGTAGAGCGGAAGAAGTTTGTCAACGTTCTCCTGCTTCATACGGGTAGCGAAGAGAGACTGCTGGCCGTCGCGCAGCGTCAAATCTCTGATTTGTAGTTTCTTGCTCACTGTGGTTCTGTGTTAGTTAATGTGTTTATGGTATTTTATTTTGTTATCACGGTGATTTTGTTCCCCAAATTTAAACATTATTTGCCGATTAAAGAATTTTTTCGCTAATTTTTTTCATTTTATTCTGAAAAATTTCAGCGTGAGGTGTTCATGATGCTTCTCCTGCACCTTCTTATGACCTCCCGAACGCCTCCCGGACACCTCCTGAGTCGTCGGATGGGATACCGTATAGTGAAAGAAAAGCGGGCTGAATCCGTGAGGATTCGCCCGCTTTGGGTGCCATATCGGTCCCTTTTTACTTCTTCGAGCGGTTGCCGTAGCGGCTGCGGAACTTGTCCACACGACCTGCGGTGTCGACGAGTTTCTGCTTGCCGGTGAAGAAGGGGTGAGACGAGCTGGTGATCTCAAGCTTTACGAGGGGATACTCTTTGCCGTCAATCTCGATTGTCTCGCGTGAAGCCACTGTTGAACGTGTGATGAATGTCTCATCGTTCGACATGTCCTTGAAGCAGACCTCACGGTAATTTGAGGGATGAATGTCTTTTTTCATTTTCGTTTGTACTGCAGTTAGTTTTTGTTTTATTTGGGCTCAGCAGGTCGCGATCCCGCTGAATTGGCGTGCAAAATTACTAATTTTCTCTGACATACGCAAGTTTTCGCCCGATTTCTCCGGCGAAAACCACATATTTCAATATTTTATTTGCCTGTTGCGCAGGGCGTTTGTCACACAAGTTTCTTGTAACGTATGCGGTGGGGTGTGTCCGTGCCGCCGTCGCGCTTCTTCTTGAATTCCTCGTATTCGGAGTAACTTCCCTCGAAGTATGTCACCTGGCTGTCGCCCTCGAAGGCGAGAATGTGGGTGGCGATACGGTCGAGGAACCAACGGTCGTGGCTTACCACCACGGCGCATCCTGCAAAGTTCTCCAGACCCTCCTCAAGTGCGCGGAGGGTGTTGACGTCGATGTCGTTGGTCGGCTCGTCGAGAAGGAGTACGTTACCCTCTTCCTTGAGTGCCATGGCGAGGTGCAGACGGTTGCGCTCTCCGCCGGAGAGTACGCCGATTTTCTTCTCCTGGTCAGCACCGGTGAAGTTGAAGCGCGACAGGTATGCGCGGGCGTTCATGTCGCGGCCTCCCATGCGGAATGACTCCACTCCCTGCGAGATTACTTCATACACGGTCTTCTCGGGCGAGAGGTCTTTATGGGTCTGGTCAACATATGCGATTTTTACTGTCTCGCCGACTTCGAACTCTCCACGGTCTGCGTTTTCAAGTCCCATGATGAGGCGGAAGAGCGTGGTCTTACCCGCACCGTTGGGGCCGATTACGCCGACAATGCCGTTGGGCGGCAGCATGAAGTTGAGGTCGGTGAAGAGTGCCTTGTCATCATATGCCTTGGCTACGTGCTGCGCCTCGATTACCTTGTTGCCGAGTCGCGGACCGTTGGGTATGAATATCTCCAGTTTCTCCTCGCGCTCTTTCTGGTCTTCGTTGAGCAGTCGGTCGTAGCTTGACAGACGGGCCTTTCCCTTTGCCTGGCGTGCCTTGGGAGCCATGCGGACCCACTCAAGCTCGCGTTCGAGGGTCTTGCGGCGTTTGCTGGCCTGTTTCTCTTCCTGCTCCATCCGCTTGGTCTTCTGGTCGAGCCATGACGAGTAGTTTCCTTTCCATGGAATACCCTCGCCACGGTCAAGTTCAAGAATCCATCCTGCCACATGGTCGAGGAAGTAGCGGTCGTGCGTCACGGCGATTACAGTACCGGGGTACTGCTGAAGGTGCTGTTCGAGCCAGTCGATCGACTCCGCGTCGAGGTGGTTGGTAGGCTCGTCGAGCAGAAGGATGTCGGGCTGCTGGAGCAGAAGACGGCAGAGTGCCACGCGGCGGCGTTCACCACCTGAGAGCACGGCGATTTTCTTTTCGTCGGGCGGACAGCGGAGTGCGTCCATGGCGCGGTCGAGCTTGTTGTCGATGTTCCACGCGTCGGTGGCGTCGAGCTTGTCCTGAAGCTCTGCCTGACGCTGTATGAGCTTGTCCATCTTCTCCGGGTCTTCGAGTACCTCGGGGTCGGCGAAGGCGTTGTTCACCTCGTCATACTCGCGAAGAAGTGCGAGAACGGGTTCCACACCCTCCTGAACAACCTCGCGGACGGTCTTCTCGGGGTCGAGCTTCGGGTCCTGTTCGAGGTAGCCTACGGAGTAGTCATTGTTGAACACCACGTTGCCCTGGTAGCTCTTGTCGAGACCGGCTATGATTTTGAGGAGTGTTGACTTACCGCTGCCGTTCAGACCGATGATGCCGATTTTGGCACCGTAGAAGAACGACAGGTATATGTTTTTGAGAATCTGGCGCTGAGGTGGAATGATCTTGCTCACGCCCACCATCGAGAATATTATCTTTTTATCGTCAGCCATTTTTAAGGTGTTAGGTTTTAGGCTTTAAGTTTTAGACTTTGGGTCTTGGGTTTTAAGAGGGTTATTTCGCTGATACTACCCGGTAGCCGCATTTTACTTTGCCGCGCTCCATGTTGTGGAGTTTGTTGCGTATCATCTGCTTGCGGATGGGGGAGATGTGGTCGGTATACACGGTGCCGAGAAGGTGGTCGAACTCATGCTGAATGACCCGCGACATGAAGCCGGTGAATTCCTGCTCATGTTCCTCGAAATTCTCGTCGAGCCAGTTGAGCACGACATGCTCGTGGCGCTTCACGTTTTCCGACAGTCCGGGCAGTGAGAGACAACCCTCGGCGCGGCTTACGGGTTCTGCGTCCTCGATTACATCGAGTTGCGGGTTGATGAGCACCATCTTCGAGTTGGCGCATTCGGGGAAATCGTCGGCGAGTACCGTAGCATCGATCACGATGAGAGCGATTGACTTGCCGATCTGGGGAGCGGCGAGGCCGACGCCTTCGCTGTTATACATTGTCTCGAACATATCCTTGATGAGCTTCTGGAGCTCAGGATAGTCCTTGTCTATATCCTCGGCTTCCTTACGGAGCACCGGTGTCCCATAAAGGTATACAGGTAAAATCATTTATATCTTAGCTAAGTGTTTCAAGCCTGTTGATTCAAACAGTTTGACTCAACCCCGTTGACTCAAACCGCTCTCTTCAACAAGCATTTCCAATTATTCCGCAAATTTACAAAAAAATAATTGCCGGTGCAACCCGCACCGGCAACATATCTCATTCATTTATTTGTTGGCATGACGTTTGGCATCTTTTCGGTCTTGAAGGTAGAAATACCCGCCGCCTACCAATGCGATTGCCGTGACCAATCCAAACATTATCATTGCTCCCATAACTAATCTGTTTGAGGGTTATTATTCCGATTTCTATTTAATGGTCTGTCTGAAACCAGGAAAAGTCCGACCGTCAGTGTCGATAAAACAGCTATAGTACCTCCTATATACAATAACAGAGGCTCTACCTCACCGAAGACCGATGAAAGTATAACGGCTGTTGCAATATACTTCGCAATATCCATTAACCATTTGCCGAATTCTTTTCTCATGTTTTTGACATTTTTTGAACTCCGCAAAGTTAATGGTTTTTATTTATATAACCAAATACAAATCATTAATGTTCACATGAAAATGCACCTCTGAGGAATGGGTGATGTATCAGCTGAAACAGTGGCGGCGGCAGGCGGTCAGGCAGCGTCCGCAGGCTGTGCAACGCGCCGGATCTATCCGTGCCCGGCGTGTCCAGAAACTTATTTTTTCGATTTCTATTGCTCCAGCATGACATTGCCGGGCACAGTTGCCGCAACCACGGCAGTTGTATGAATTGAATTCCGGAATGTTCTTGCTGTCATCCGGTTTTTCTGTCGTATTTGAGTTTTCAGTATCCATAACGTTTTCCTGTTCTGTAATCAGATTTTCCGGTGCAAGGCACGCGAAGGGTGCTGTGAGCCATGCGATGGCCCACATATGTGTCATTTCTAACATGTTCTGGTGATTTAAAAATTCAAAAGGTCGTCGTAAAGTCCCTTCAGACGAAGCCGCAGATGTTTCACGGCATAGTGCTTGCGCGACAGCAATGTCGCTACCGGCACTCCTGTGGTCTCGGCTATATCTTTTACCGGAATTCCATCGAAAGTAGTGAGGCAAAATATTTCACTTTGCTCCTCGGGCAGTTCCGACAAGGCGTCTTCAAGCTCCTCCCACACCAGGTTGCGTATATATATGCGGTCGGGGTCGGCATAATCCGGATTGAAGAGCATCTCCGACAGGTCATCTATACCTCGCTCCGGCATGTCTGGGCCGAATCCGGGGTAATTCTGCGTTCGGCGCTTACGCCAGAGATTGAGTACCGAGTTTCGTGCAACTCTGTACAGCCACGCCGACATCCGCTCAATCCGGGTCTCAGCCCCTGTGGTACGCACAAGCTGCATGAAGACATCCTGCAGAAGGTCTTCCGCATCGTCGCTGTCGCTCACCATGCTACGCAAATATGATCGTATGCGTGGCGAATACTCCCGGTAAACCCCGCTTACGAAATCCCGGTTGGCTGTCGGTCCGGTTGCCTCACTCACCATCGGAATTGGTTTCTGCCATGCGGCGGTTGGATGTGAACCATTCATGTCGGCGGCGTATGAATTCCTTGCGCTCCTCGGCACTGAGGCTGTGCCAGTGACGGTGCGATCTGCCGCGTGGATCAAGTCCACATGCATGGAGTATTCCTCCAAGGCATACAAATCCGATTAAGAAGCCTCCGCTCATGAACTGACCGAGCATGAACAGACCGAGGGCCTGCCAATATCCGATTACGCCCATCCCACAGAGAGAGGGGAGGAGCAGGTTCCAGAGAAGCATTATACCCCATGAAGCGATTGCGGGCAGCCCCACCCATACGGCCAACGCGGCCACTGTCTTGAAAAACCTTTTCATTATGAGTCGATGTTTTGTTGTTACACATCTTATGACACGCCTCTGACCAAAATATTTTAGCTGTTCCCCGAAAAAATGTGCCCGAACGCCATAAGAAGCTCTGAAAAATGAAATATTTCAGATAATGCGGAAAAATTTCCGTAATTATTTTTTCTATTCCGAATTTTATTATTAAGTTTGCGGTCACAACAGCAATACCACGAATAACTCTATAAAAACTTAAATCTGATTCACTATGGAAATGAAAGTCGCCCAGGCGGGCACTCTCGAATCAGGCGATATTCTGGTCCGCATCACACCCTCGCAGGAGAGCGGTCTGGAAATCAACCTTGACAGCACGGTCGCCTATCAGTTCGGCGCCCAGATCAAGAAGGTCATTGCCGACACGCTCGGCGAGCTCGGCGTGACCGGAGTCCGTGTCGATGCCACCGACAAAGGTGCGCTCGACTGCACGGTGAGAGCCCGTGTCACTGCGGCCGCAGTCCGCGCCACGGGTTGTGACGTATGGAAGGATTAAGTTATCCTTGACCCTCCAAACCGGCAGATTAACCTTAAATCAAACCAGAAATGCAAAGACTCAGAAGAACAATGATGTTCGTGCCCGGCAACAACCCGGGTATGATGGCGGATGCACATATCTATGGTCCCGATTCAATTATGCTCGACCTTGAGGACTCCGTCACAATGACTGAAAAAGATACTGCACGTCTCCTTGTCTATAATGCACTGAAGAGCGTCGATTACGGCGATACGGAGATGGTGGTCAGAATAAATCCGCTCAACACTCCTTATGGCAAGAAAGACATCGAGGCTGTCGTAAAGGCCGGCGTCCATGTTATCCGTATGCCGAAGACCGAGACCGCCGAGGAGGTGATTGAGGTTGAACGCGAGATAGAGAAAGTGGAGCGTGAGCTCGGTTGCGTGGGACGCACAAAGATCATGGCTGCTATCGAGAGCGCGCTCGGAGTGGTGAACGCTTACGCCATCGCTACCGCTTCTCCCCGCATGATGGGTATCGCCCTCGGTGCCGAAGATTATTGCGCGAATCTCAAGACTCAGCGCACTCCGGGTGGTGATGAGCTCCGTCTTGCCCGCGAGACAATCGTGGTGGCTGCCCGCGCAGCCGGTATCGATGCTCTCGACACCGTTTACTCCAATCTTGATGACATGGAGACTTTTCGCAAGGAGGTCGAGTTCATCCATACTCTTGGCTTCGACGGCAAGTCGATTATCAATCCCCGTCAGATCGAGGTGGTCAACGAAGTTTTCGCCCCGACACAGAAGGCTATCGAGAAGGCACGCACCATCATCGCCGCAATCCGCGAGGCCGAGCGTAAAGGCTCGGGCGTAATCGCCGTCAACGGCAAGATGGTTGACCGTCCGGTCGTGATCCGCGCACAGCGCACCATCGACCTTGCAATCGCATCGGGTATCATTAAGAAAGAGGAGGAGAACGTATGAGCACATTGAAAGAACGCGGTGCGCTCGTGGCCGAGGCTGCCCGCAAAATGGACAAACCCGTCTACGACGGTGATATATTCAACAAGACTCCGGAGGCGCGCCGCGAACTCCAGAAGCAGAGTCCCAAACTCGCCACTCTTGAAGAGGCAATCCGTAAGAGCGGCCTTAAGGATGGTATGACCATCTCGTTCCACCACCATTTCCGTGGTGGCGACAAGGTTGTCAACATGGTTGTCGCCAAGCTCGCAGAGATGGGCTTCAAGAACCTTCATCTCGCCGCTTCGAGTCTTTCTGATGTTCACGCCCCGCTCATCGAGCATATCGAGAACGGTGTCATCACAAAGATCTCTACATCCGGTCTGCGTGGCGAGCTCGCACGCCGCATCTCCACCGGACTTATGGAGGAGCCGGTCGTGTTCCGCAGCCACGGCGGTCGCGGAAGCGCGATTGCCAACGGCGACCTCCACATCGATGTCGCATTCCTTGGAGCTTCTTCTTCTGACCCTCTCGGCAACGCGTGTGGTTACTCCCGCTCTCCGAATGCTAAGTCTATCTGCGGTTCTCTCGGATATGCTCTTCCCGACGCACAGTATGCCGACAAGGTTGTCATAATAACCGACGACCTCGTGGCTTATCCCAACACGCCCAACTCAATCTCCGAACGCGACGTTGATTTCGTTGTCGAGGTTGACTCGGTGGGTGACTCATCCAAAATTTCTTCCGGAGCTATCCGCGACACCAAGAATCCGCGTGATATCCTTCTCGCCCAGCAGGCCGCCAAGGTCATCATCAATTCCGGATATTTCAAGGATGGTTTCTCTATCCAGACCGGTTCAGGCGGTGCCTCGCTCGCTGCCGTGAAGTACCTGCGCGACTCAATGATTGAGAAGGGCATCAAGGCTTCGTATGCTCTTGGTGGCATTACCGCCCACATGGTGCGTCTGCATGAGGAGGGTCTGATTGACCGCCTTATCGATGTGCAGTCGTTCGACAAGGTTGCCGCTGAATCGCTCATGCGCGACCAGGCCCACAAGGAGGTTTCTGCTTGCGAGTATGCCGCTGCCGACGAACCCGGTTCTGCCGTTCACTATCTCGATATAGTCATTCTGTCCGCTCTTGAGGCTGACGTGAACTTCAACGTCAACGTGCTTGTGGGCAGCGACGGAATTATCCGTGGTGCGATCGGCGGTCATCCCGATACTGCTGCCGACTCAGCCCTCTCGATTATTGTATGCCCGCTTCTGCGCGGCCGCATCCCCTGTATCGTCGACGAGGTGACTACTCTTATCACTCCCGGAAAGACGGTCGATGTGATTGTCACGGAATATGGCATCGCTGTCAACCCGCTCCGTCCGGAGATTGCCGAGACGCTCCGTGCCGCCGGCCTGAATGTCGTTGACATTAACTGGCTCAAGGATAAGGCCAAGTCAATCATCGGAGACGCTGCTCCGCTGCCGTTCGGCGACAAGGTTGTCGGCGTGGTCATGAACCGCGACGGCTCGGTGATGGACGTGATCAAGAATATCGAGGATCCGGAACTCTGAACAGACTCAACGCATGGCCGCAACGCTTGAAATGATTCTCCGCTCGCGCGACGAGCGTCAGCGTCTGCAGCGGGAGCTGCTCGACCTCTATCCTGACCACGCACTGGTTGTAGCGACCGTGGTGGTGCCGGGTGCCGAGAAACGCACGGAAACTTCCCTGCGTATTGCCACGGCTATGGAGAGCGCGCTCGCTTCCGCTTACGACGGAATCATTGAGCGTTTTGACCGACGCGATCTTGAAACAGGCTACGAGGCTTTCCTGCTCGTCAGTTGCGACGGGCAGGAGGCCAAACGCCGGGCTGTCGCTGCCGAGGAGGCTCATCCTCTCGGCCGTCTGTTTGACATAGATGTCATAGGGCGCGACGGTGTCCCGATGAGCCGCACGGCTTCGGGTGTGTCTTCAAGACGCTGTCTGATCTGCGGTAACGACGCGCGTGTCTGCATGAGATTACGGTCGCATAGTGTTGAAGAACTTACTGAACATATCCAAAGAATGACCGATGGATACTTTCGGGGCGTTTGAAATAAGGGAGATACAGCTCGGAGTCAAGTCCCAGCGTGAGGTCTGGAGCCGCTTTCTCGCGGCCAACGGTCTGCGTGCTGAAAAGGTTGACTATTGTCTCGGGCTTTATGATTCGTCCGACCGGCTTGTCGGCACGGCGAGTCTGCTCGGCAATATCATCAAGGAGGTTGCGCTTGATGAGTCTGCACGCGAGGGTTCTCTGGCCAACTCGCTTGTGTCGCGTCTCATGTCATACGCTTTCGAGCAGGGTCACCTTAATCTGATGGTGTTCACCAAACCCGAGTATCTGCGAACATTCCGGAGCCTCTCGTTCCACAAGATAGGGGAGACCCGCGATGTCGTGCTCCTTGAATCGGACTCTCACGGATTATCTTCATATGTGCATTATCTCGCATCTTTGCGCCGTCAGGGTCGCAATGGTGTGATTGTAATGAATGCCAATCCGATGACTCTCGGTCACCGCTGGCTCATAGAACATGCGGCGCAGGAGGTCGATAATCTCTATCTGATTCCTGTAGCCGACAACGATGCCACCGAGTTCTCTTATCATGAGCGTGTCGATATTCTTCGCCGCGAGACATCATCTATTACCAATGTCACCGTGTGCGACGGCAGTCCCTACACTATCAGTGCCTCGACTTTTCCGTCATATTTCCTGAAGGAGGTTTCATCGGCCACGGATACTCACATCGCGCTCGACCTCGATATATTCGCACGTCATCTTGCTCCGGCTCTCGGCGTGGCGGTCCGCTTTGCCGGCTCCGAACCCACCGATGAGCTTACACGACGCTACAATGAGCGGATGCTCGACATGTTGCCTGAGCGTGGAGTGGAGGTCAAGGTTTTTGACCGTCTGGAGCTTGGCGGTGGCCCCGTAAGCGCATCTTCTGTAAGGAGGCTCATGTCTGAGAGGTCCGGAGCTTCGGACATCCTCGACATAGTGACTTCTTCGGCTGTTCCTTATGTATTCGCGCATATGGCTGCCGATGCTCTCCGCGATGAATTGTCGCTTACTCCCAAGCCGGGTCTTGTGGATTCCCACGACAGTGGGGCCCACAGTGACATGGACTTCTATCTGATGTCACGGAGCATTGACGCTCTGGAGCCATGGTTTGTGAAGATTGCGGTCGCGGCTTACGAAGGCTCGGAGGTATCTGAGATTCGCGCTCTCGGCATTTTGGCTGAGAAGACCATGATGGAGGCAACCCGTGGAGTCAACACTCATCGCGGAGCATTGTTCTGTGTGGGTATAGCTCTGTCGGCTGCTTGCCGTCTCGCTGCGAAAGGGGAGATGTTGACTCCCGACGCTCTTTCTGAGGCCATAGTAACAGAGGCATGCTCATACAGTCAGCCCGGAAATACCCACGGTGCGACGGCTATACGCAAGTATGGCCGTGGAGGTGCCCTTGACAATGCCAAGACCGGTTACTGTCAGCTCTTCTCTTCATGGCTGCCGTTTCTTCGGAATCTGCCATCGGGTGAGGAGCATTCGCGTCATCTCGCACTTCTTCACATCATGTCGGAACTCGACGATTCCAACATCCTGTACCGGTGTGGGCGCACTACAGCCGACGAGGTTAAGGAGATGGCAGCGGCTCTGAAGAATGAGGATCTTCCGCCGAATCTTCTTACAGAACGGCTTGCGGAACTCAACCGTAAATTCATTGAACGGAATATATCGCCCGGTGGCGCGGCCGACATGTTGTCGCTGACACTTTTCGCCGACCGCCTGACGAGATCTTAAGAAACATCACAGGTCCTTGACCTGAAACAATACCTGAAACATAACAACAGATTTCAAACCTTAAATACCAAATATCATGATTGAAGTAATCGACAAGGGAGTGTATCTCCTCAACGGAAAGGAATTCGCGGCCGACGCGCAGGGTCTTCCCGCGCCCGACGAGGCACGCGAGAACACTATCACCTATGGCATTCTGCGCGCCCACGATGCGGATGGTTCCAAGGGAAACAAGATGCGCATCAAGTTCGATGCCATGATGTCGCACGACATTACTTATGTCGGCATCATCCAGACAGCCCGTGCCTCGGGTCTTGAGAAATTCCCCATTCCCTATGCGATGACCAACTGCCACAACTCGCTTTGCGCCGTGGGTGGTACAATCAACGAGGATGACCACGTGTTCGGTCTTTCGGCCGCAAAGAAATATGGCGGTATCTACGTTCCCGCCAACCAGGCTGTGATCCACCAGTATGCCCGCGAGGCGATGGTGAAGTGCGGCAACATGATTCTCGGTTCTGACAGCCACACCCGTTATGGCTCGCTCGGCAACATGGGTGTAGGCGAAGGCGGCGGTGAGCTTGTAAAGCAGCTCCTCAGCAACACATGGGACATTAACGCGCCCGAGGTTGTGCTTGTATGGCTGGAGGGTACTCCCGCCAAGGGTATCGGTCCCCACGACGTGGCCATCTCGCTCGTGAAGGCTGTGTTCGACAGCGGCTTTGTGAAGAACAAGGTGCTTGAGTTCGCTGGCCCCGGTGTGAAGAACCTTCCCATCGACTTCCGTAACGGCATCGACATCATGACCACAGAGACAACCTGCCTCAGCTCTATCTGGGTGACTGACGAGGAGGTTGAGAACCACTACCGCATCCATGGCCGTCCCGAGGACTACAAGGAACTGAAACCGGGCGACGTGGCATACTATGACGGCATGATCCGAATCGACCTCTCCAAGCAGGAGTCTATGATTGCTCTGCCGTTCCATCCCTCCAACGCATACTCTATCCATGAGCTTCAGGCCGATCCCGAGCGCATTCTTCGCGAGGTTGAGGAGGACGCACGCAACCGTTTCGGTGACCAGATAGACATTGACCTCGTGGGCAAGATACAGAACGGCAAGGTTATGGCCGACCAGGGTATCATAGCCGGTTGCTCGGGTGGTACATACGACAACCTCGCTGAGGCTGCCTCTATCCTCAAGGACAAGTCTGTCGGCAACGGCTACTTCACTATCTCAGCATATCCGCAGTCTGTACCTGTTTACATGGCTACTACCCGCGACGGCATAGCCGAGGAGCTTCTTGAGGCCGGCGTGGTTATCAAGCCCGCTTTCTGCGGTCCCTGCTTCGGCGCAGGTGACGTGCCCTCGAACAACGGTCTTTCTATCCGTCATACTACCCGTAACTTCCCCAACCGCGAGGGTTCGAAACCGGGTCAGGGTCAGATCTCGCTCGTGGCTCTTATGGATGCACGTTCCATCGCTGCCACAGCTGCCAACGGTGGTGTGATTACTGCTGCGACCGACGTGGAATACAGCAACGGTCACAATCCCTACAAGTTCGATGAGAGAATCTACGAGCGTCGCGTGTTCAACGGCTTCGGCAAGGAGGATGCTTCTGTCGAACTCCGTTACGGACCCAACATCAAGGACTGGCCCAAGATGTATCCTATGCAGGAGAACATGCTTCTCGAACTTGCGGCTGTCATCCATGATCCTGTCACCACAACCGATGAGCTTATCCCTTCGGGCGAGACCTCAAGCTACCGCTCGAACCCGCTGAAGCTCTCTGAGTTCGCGCTCTCTCGTCGCGTTCCCGAGTATGTAGGCATCAGCAAGCGCATCCAGAAGGAAGACATCGAGCGTCGCGAAGGCAAGTGTCCCGAGCACGTGGAGAAGGTACTTGCGAAGGTTGGTGCTTCTGCCGCTGATACTTCATTCGGCTCATGTGTGTTCGCCAACCGTCCCGGCGACGGTTCAGCCCGCGAGCAGGCAGCAAGCTGCCAGAAGGTGCTCGGTGGTGACGCCAACATCTGCTACGAGTACGCTACCAAGCGTTACCGCTCGAACTGCATCAACTGGGGTATCGTGCCTTTCACCATCTCGAAGGAGACTCCGTTCGACTACCAGCCCGGCGACTACGTGTTAGTGCCCGGTATCCGCGACGCCATTCTCTCCGGTAAGGAGGAGGCCGATGCAAAGGTCATCACTGCCGACGGTGTGAAGGACATCAAGCTTCATTTCAGCAACCTCACCCCCGGTGAGCGCCAGATTCTGGCCGACGGCTGTCTGATGAACTACTATGCAAACCAGTGCAAGTAATCAAACAGGAGTAGCAAAAGAGAACAAAGAAATTTAATAGGTTGAGTCATTCGGTCGGGGAGACCGGGGCAACAGTGTTTTTAAGTTTGCATGGGTCTGACTGAGTCCCGGTTTCCCCAGCCATTAAAAGTGCAATATATGACCCGACCGGCAAGAAAATAAATTCAAAACTTTAAATTCTATAATACCTATCATGAAAAAGATTCAGATGACAACTCCCCTCGTGGAGATGGACGGTGACGAGATGACACGCATCCTCTGGCAAATGATCAAGGATGAACTCATTCTTCCTTTCGTTGACCTCAAAGCCGAATACTATGACCTCGGTCTTGAGGAGCGCGACAAAACTGAAGACCGCGTCACTATCGAGGCTGCCGAAGCTACAAAGAAATATGGCGTGGCTGTGAAGTGTGCTACTATCACTCCCAACACTGCCCGTATGTCGGAGTACAACCTCCACCAGATGTGGAAGAGCCCCAACGGCACTATCCGTAGCATCCTCGACGGTACTGTGTTCCGCACACCTATCACCATCCCCTCGATCAAGCCCGCAGTGAAGAGCTGGCAGAAACCCATCACCATTGCCCGTCATGCCTACGGAGACGTTTACAAGAACGTCGAGATCCGCGCTGAGCAGGCAGGTGTGGCAAAACTCGTCTTCGAGGGTGCCGACGGCCAGCGCGAGGAAGTTGTGATTCACGAGTTCAAAGGTCCCGGCGTTATCCAGGGCCAGCACAATACTGACAAGTCTATCAGCTCATTCGCACACTCTTGCTTCAAGTTCGCTATCGACACCAAGCAGGACGTATGGTTCTCTACCAAGGACACCATCTCGAAGAAGTACGATGCTCGTTTCCGCGAGATCTTCGACGAGGTGTTCGAGCAGTACAAGGCTGACTTCGAGCGTCTCGGCCTCGAATACTTCTACACTCTCATCGACGACGCGGTTGCACGTGTGATCCGCAGCGAGGGTGGCTTCATCTGGGCTTGCAAGAACTATGACGGCGACGTTATGTCTGACATGGTATCGACAGCTTTCGGTTCTCTGGCCATGATGACCTCTGTTCTCGTTTCTCCCGACGGCAAGTACGAGTATGAGGCAGCTCACGGTACAGTTACACGTCACTACTACAAGCACCTCAAGGGTGAGGAGACTTCGACCAACTCGATGGCTACCATCTTCGCATGGTCAGGCGCGCTCCGCAAGCGTGGAGAACTCGACGGTCTTCCCGAGCTCATCAACTTCGCGAACCAGCTTGAGGATGCCTGCTTCGACACACTCAACGAGGGTGTGGTTACAAAGGACCTCGTGAACCTCATGCAGGGTGTTACTCCGAGAGCAGTCAACTCTCGCGACTTCCTCCTCGAAATCCGCAAGCGCCTCGAAAAGCGCCTCAACGCCTGATAACCCGGGCAATCGCATAGAAAGGGTTCGGAATCGAGATTCCGAACCCTTTCTATGCGATTGCCCTAACAAACTTAATCCTGATTACTCCCGATTACTCGGGTCTACTCGAGATTACTCGAGATTTATCGGGATTAATCCCCCTAAATCCCGAGCAATCCCAATTAATCCCGTCACAACAGGCCAAGATTTGTCAAATCCGGATCTCGCCCATAGCCTTCTCAAAAGCCGCAGCCATCGAGGCGGCCGCCCTCCGGCCGTCTCCCATAGCGAGAATCACTGTAGCCGGGCCCCGCACAATATCTCCTCCGGCATATATCGCCGAGGCCGATGACTTCATCGAGGTCTCGTCGACGACAATCTCTCCCTTGCGGTTCATTGCCACGCCTTCGAGCTTTATCGGAGTGTTGGGCAGATAGCCTACGCTCTCAACCACAAGGTCAACCTCAATTTCTTCGATAGCCCCCTCGATGGGACGGGGACTGCGGCGTCCCGATTCATCCGGCTCTCCAAGTTCCATCTTCTGAACACGCATGGCGCGTAAATAGCCTCGCTCGTCAGCCAGATATTCAACCGGATTGCTGAGCATCATGAACTCCACGCCCTCTTCGCGTGCGTGTCGTATTTCCTCGGCACGCGCCGGCATCTCATCAAGACCACGGCGATAAACCAGCATGGCCCGCTCAGCTCCCATCCTGACTGCGAAGCGTACTGCATCAATAGCGGTGTTTCCTCCGCCGATAACAGCGACTCTCTTCCCTTCGGGCAAAACTCCGTTGGTGCCGAATATGCTTGGTCCGAGGCAGTTCAAACGTATAAGGTACTCGTTGGCGGTCATCACGCCGGGCAAGTTCTCACCTGGAATACCCATGAATCTCGGTTTACCGGCACCGGTGGCTATGTATATTCCCTTGAAGCCCTGTTCGAACAGCTCGCGGTACGTGTAGGTCGCGCCAACAAGAGCGTCTTTGCGGAATTCCACACCCATTTTGCGGAGCTTTCCTATCTCATGGTCAACAATCTCGTTGGGAAGGCAGAATTCCGGTATTCCATACTTGAGCACGCCGCCAAACTGGCTCAGTGCCTCGAATACTGTCACACCGTATCCCCGTCTGCACATATCGCCGGCAAACGCGAGTCCCGAGGGTCCACTGCCGACCACAGCAACCTTGATAGGGTAGAACTGTCTCGGTGTGTCGGTCTGGCTCTCTTCAGCTGCCTTGCGCCGTTCCGATGGCACATAGCCTGTGATCTGGCGTTCGAAGTCGGCCGCGAAACGTTCCAGATGGCCAATCGCCACCGGCTCTTTCTTCATTTTATTGTAGATGCACGATGCCTCGCACTGGTTTTCCTGCGGACATACGCGACCGCAAACAGCCGGAAGTACCGTCGTGCGGTTGAGCACCTTGATGGCCTCGGGATATTCGCGGCGTTCTATATTCTTTATAAATCCCGGAATATCATTGTGCACCGGACATCCTTTTATGCAGCCCGGATCAGGACAATCAAGGCAACGTGTGGCTTCGAGCACAGCCTGTTCGAGGCTCAGGCCCTCGTTTACCTCACGCTGTGTCCTGACACGGTAATCTGCATCAAGTTCCGGCATCTTTACGCGAGGTATCGCCGTGCGTTCCTTGGGAGTCATGGCAGCGCGAAGCTCAACACGCCATTCCACGCTTCTGTCAGTCTTGAAATTCTGGTTCATACGAATAATCTCTGACGGTTGAACATCTGGTCAAAGTCAACTTGGTGCGCATCGAAAATAGGACCATCCGTACATGTCTGTTTCCGCTCGCCGCCCACAATTACACGGCAAATACCGCAGAGTCCGATTCCATCAATCATGAGCATGTTGAGTATGCACTCGGCGGGAATGCCCCGTTCCTTGGTCTCGTTGGCGAGGCGCTTCATCATCAGCGTCGGTCCTGACATCAGCACCTTGTCGATTGGCTCTGTGGCCACGAAATTGATTGCGCTTTCAAGCATGTTGTCGTCCGATACGGTTACAACCGCATCGCAGTCACGCTGTATCTCGTTGAGCAGGCATTGCGTGCGAGACGACTGTTCCGACAATACTGCCTTTACCTTGCAGCCTTTCTCTTTCGCCGCACGTATCAGGGGAAGCAATGGAACCACTCCGGCACCGTCTCCGAAGAAAAGTATGCGCGATTCCGGCTCTATTACCGCCGGATGTCCTAATGGCCCGAGCAAGTCGGGAAGACTTTCGCCTACTTCTATCATGGACAGTATCTCATCCAGTCCGTCTGCCCTGTGTATAATGATGTCAATAGATCCCTCCTCGCGGTTGGCATCGATAATGGAGAATGGAATGCGGTGACCGTCTGTGCGGAACTTCACGATCACGAAATGCCCCGGTTCATACTTGGCGGCGATTACCGGATTAAGAATCCGCACGCGCGCCGTCTTCTCCGAATAAGGCTCAATTTTCAGTATTTCATTCATGGTGTGTATTCAGATTTAGACTTCTGGCTTCGACACGCAATGTGCGAGCCGAGATAGATTACAAAAATAAGACAAAACTTCGAGAAACCAAAATCAAAAAATTATTCCGAAGATTTATAGCCGATTTTTTTGATTTACGGACTAAAAACAGTAACTTTGTCATGCGGACTATAAGTTTTTGCTTGTCTATTACCTGTAATGCACACAGCAAATACAACATTTTTTGAAAGTTGAATTATTAACCAAATAAAAACAATGAAAAAAACTTTACGCATGGCGGGCGCTTTCGCGCTCTGCGCCGTAATGGTACCTGCTGTCACCTCATGTGGTGACGACAACGATGAACCCGGCAACGGCGGAAGTGCCGTAGTTATGGATGGCACACGTCTCACATCAATCAACAATGCCCTCATACAGTACGACAGCGAGGGACGCGTGGCTCGTTTCGGTAGCCGGAGCGACTACGGAGAGATTGATTACCGTAACGGTATCCTCCATCTTTCCGATGATGACGAATACGGGGATATGAATGTCCGTTTCAACGGTGCCGGCTATATTTCGCAACTTTCACAGGATTGGGATTACGAGGACGACGGCGAACGTTGGCAGGGTAGTGGCAAGGCTACATTCTCATACGATGGCGACGGTCATCTCGTGAAAGTGAACATATCCTCTTCCGAAAGCTATCGTGACTATGAAGATGGCGAATCGGGAAAATATACCGAGGAATATACCGTAGATCTCAGCTGGCGCAACGGTAATCTCATGACCATCACCCAGCGCGGAGAGGAAAATGAGGATGGCGACAGAGAGAGATGGGAAGAGGTGTATGACCTGACATACAATCTGCAGGAGAACCGTTATCTCCAGCCCACAATTTCCCAGTTCGAGAGCATCCTCGATGAGTCTGAGTACACCATTCTTGCTTGTGCAGGCCTGTTCGGCATAGGTTCCGAGCTTCTTCCGTCGAAGATTGTAGAGAGCGATGATGACGGTTATACCCACACAACCAACCTCACGTTCAACCTCAACGCAAACGGAACAATCGCCAGCGAGCGCGACAATTACAACACCTACATCTACGGATACAGCGACGCTCCCGACACCCGTGCGGCAGCCGAATTCCCCAAATCAAAGAAAGCCGGCCTCTTCCGCACTCACCGCAATGCCCGCCGCTGACCCCATCGGCCTGACCGCCAAAATGACCCAAGTCATCATCTCGGCATAAGCAAAGACAGATGCCTGAACAAAAAGAGAGAGACGCTAAGCGTCTCTCTCTTTTTGCGTAATATACTTTTCTATATGTCAGTTTACTTCACTTCCTCGAAGTCGACGTCGGTTACGTCTTTCTCGTCGTTGTGGGGTGCTCCGGCTCCGGGCTGGGGACCTGCCTGTGCGCCTGCCCCGGCTGCGTTCTGGGCATTGTAGATGTCCTGTGCCGCTGCCTGGAATGCGTCGGTCACTGCCTTGACTGCAGAGTCAACATCCTCTACGAGCTGGTTCTTGTGAACCTCTTTCAGACGCTCAAGGGCAGACTCTACATTGGCCTTCTTGTCAGCAGGCAGCTTGTCGCCAAGCTCGCTGAGCTGCTTCTCGGTCTGGAAGATCACAGAGTCGGCGTGGTTGAGTTTGTCAGCACGTTCCTTAGCCTTCTTGTCGGCCTCCTCGTTTGCCTTGGCCTCGTCGCGCATACGCTGGATCTCGCTGTCGCTCAGACCGCTCGATGCCTCGATACGTATTGACTGCTCCTTGCCGGTAGCTTTGTCCTTAGCAGTAACGTTAAGAATACCGTTGGCGTCTACCTCGAAGGTAACCTCAATCTGAGGCACACCACGCGGTGCGGGTGCGATTCCGCCGAGGTTGAACTCGCCGAGCAACTTGTCGTCGGCTGCCATAGGACGCTCACCCTGAAGCACGCGGATTGTAACCTCGGGCTGGTTGTCGGCAGCTGTCGAGAATGTCTCGCTCTTGCGGGTCGGGATAGTTGTGTTGGCGTCGATCAGCTTGGTCATCACACCACCCATTGTCTCGATACCGATTGAGAGAGGCACAACGTCAAGCAGAAGCACATCCTTCACATCGCCGCTGAGCACACCACCCTGGATGGCAGCACCGATTGCAACGACCTCGTCGGGGTTGACACCCTTGTTAGGCTCCTTGCCGAAGATTTCCTTAACCTTTGCCTGGATGGCCGGAATACGTGTCGAACCACCCACGAGGATAACTTCGTCAATCTCACCTGCAGTCATGCCTGCGTCCTTGAGGGCGTTCTGGCAAGGAATTGCAACAGCATCGATGAGCTTCGAAGCGAGCGCCTCGAATTTAGCACGGCTCAGAGTCTTCACGAGGTGCTTCGGACCTGAAGCTGTAGCAGTGATGTAGGGGAGGTTGATCTCAGTTGAAGTAGAGCTTGAAAGCTCGATCTTGGCTTTCTCGGCAGCCTCTTTCAGACGCTGCATGGCCATCGGGTCCTGACGGAGGTCCACGCCCTCGTCTTTCTTGAACTCGTCGGCGAGCCAGTCGATGATTACGTTATCGAAGTCATCACCACCGAGGTGAGTGTCACCGTTGGTTGATTTTACCTCGAACACGCCGTCGCCAAGCTCAAGGATGGAGATATCGAATGTACCGCCACCGAGGTCGAAGACCGCGATTTTCTGTTCCTTGGTCGATTTGTCGAGACCATAGGCGAGGGCAGCTGCTGTAGGCTCGTTGATGATACGCATAACCTTCAGACCTGCGATCTCACCCGCGTCTTTTGTTGCCTGACGCTGAGAGTCGTCAAAATATGCGGGGACCGTGATGATGGCCTCGGTCACCGGCTGTCCGAGATAATCCTCGGCTGTCTTCTTCATCTTCTGGAGAATCATAGCCGAGATTTCCTGCGGAGTATAGTCACGTCCGTCGATATCGACCTTGGGCATGTCGTTCTGGCATACCACTTTGTAGGGCACGCGCTTGATTTCGTCAGTCACCTGGTCACACTTCTCACCCATGAAACGTTTGATCGAGTAGATTGTGCGCGTCGGGTTGGTCACAGCCTGACGCTTTGCCGGATCACCGACTTTTCTTTCGCCGCCGTCGACAAATGCGACTACCGACGGAGTTGTGTTACGTCCTTCATTGTTGGGGATGACAACAGGGTCCTTGCCTTCGAGCACTGCCACGCAGGAGTTGGTGGTTCCTAAGTCTATACCAATAATTTTTCCCATGATTCTTTTTATAATTTAATTTGTTAATATTTCTATCGTCTTGACACCTTTATTATAATAGGTGTTATAACAGGGTGCCGGGGGAGTGCTGCGTTGAACCTTGGTTCTTCAGCCCTCACTATCTTATTAACAAATTACATGCTAAATGGATTATTGCATACCCAATCATTTTAAAATTATTTGTAAATAACAGTATCTCAGTTTGCTACGCTTCCGGTATCAGCTCTTTGACATGTGCCACACCCGTGCCATTTATGACATTTCCGCAAATTAATCTCTTAAAATTCCTAAAAACTCGCAGATTTTAATTAATTTTGTAGCCTATTTAAAGAATGACCATATAAATATGAAGCCCTTACAACAGAAACTTTCGGCTTACGATGCCCCGCAGCGGGCAAAGGCGGCCGGTGTTTATCCCTACTTCCGAGCAATATCGAGCGAGCAGGACACAGAAGTCATGATGAATGGCAAGAAGGTGCTCATGTTCGGCTCCAACAGCTACATGGGTCTCACCAACCATCCGAAAGTAATCGAGGCCGCGGTCGAGGCCACCAGAAAATATGGTACAGGTCTCGCCGGTTCTCCGTTTCTGAACGGCACACTGACCATCCACAAGGACCTTGAGGCACGTCTTGCAGATTATGTCGGCAAGGAGGATGCCATGCTCTACTCCACAGGTTTTGGCGTGAACCTCGGTGTCGTGTCAATTCTCACAGGCCGTGAGGATTATGTGATACTTGACGAACAGGATCATGCCTCGATCATCGAGGGTCGCCGTCTGTCGTTTTCCAACTACCTGAAATATCGCCATAACGACATGTCTTCGCTTGAGACACAGCTCCGCAAGTGCGACCCCGACAAGGTGAAGCTCATTGTCACTGACGGTGTGTTCTCCATGGAGGGTGACGTGGCGAATCTGCCTGAGATAACACGTCTCGCCAAGCAATACAATGCGGCCGTCATGGTCGATGAGGCTCATGGCCTCGGAGTGTTCGGAGAGGGGGGCCGTGGCACATGCTTCCACTTCGGCGTTCAGGACGACGTAGACCTCATAATGGGTACGTTCTCGAAGTCGCTCGCATCTCTCGGTGGTTTCATAGCAGCCGACAAGGTCGTGACCAATTATCTGCGTCACCACTCGCGCTCATATATATTCACAGCTTCAATCACCCCGGCATCGACTGCAGCTGTCAACGCTGCGCTCGACATCATTCTCGCCGAGCCGGAACGTCAGGAGCATCTTTGGGAAATCACCCACTTTGCCCTCGACAACTTCCGGGCAATGGGTTGCGAGATAGGTCACACATCCACGCCTATCATCCCGCTCTTCATCCGCGATGACTACAAGACATTCCACGTGACCCGCGACCTGCTCGACGAGGGTGTGTTTGTCAACCCCGTGGTCACTCCGGCGGTCGCGCCCCACGATACGCTCATACGCTACTCGCTCATGGCTACCCATACCAAGGAGCAGGTGGAGCGTTCGCTTGAGGCCATCGAGAAAGTGTTCCGCAAATACGGACTTCTCAACCAGAACAAGTAATTTTCAATCCGCACCGCGCCGCTGCCAATGGCAGACGTGTGTCGGGAAGAGCATACATCCGGACAAAAGAGACGGAAACCAGATGAGGTTTCCGCCTTTTTTTGCGCCATAATTGCTACTCTCGCCCCATATAGGCAAGGTCACACAAAAAATTTTTCAAGAAAATTGCTTTTCCTATTGCACATATAGCGAAAGTGCATTAAATTCGCAATGTTTTTCCTCAGGGCCATCCGAGCCTGTTCGACAAGGGTGTTCCGGAGTAAAACACAGTTTGGTTCTAAGATTCATTAAGAATAAAAAATGGTATATAGGTTTAAACTCGTAAGCGATGAAGTGAGCAACTTCAGCCGCGAAATCGAAATTGATTCTGAAAATACGTTTCTACAGTTGCGCAACGCGATTCTCGAAAGCGTCAACTACACGAAAGATGAACTCGACTCGTTCTTCCTTTGCAACGATGAGTGGGAGCGCGAAGAGGAGATAACCCTTGAGGATATGGGTACCTCCGCAAGCGACCAGGACCTTTGGCTCATGGAGAGCACGCCGCTCAGCGAGCTTATCGAGGATGAGGGTCAGAAACTCTCGTTCGTGTTTGACTATTTCACCGAGCGCTCGTTCTTCATGGAGCTTAAGGAAATGATACCCTCGCGCAATCTTGTCGAGCCCATCTGCACCATAAAGCGTGGCAAGGCTCCGGCTCAGATTATAGACATGGCTGAGTTTGACAAGACAATCGATGCGAAGGCTTCGCAGGCCTCTATTGAGGATATGGACATCGATCCTATCGATCAGGGTGCCTTCAATGAGGAGGATCTTGAAGACGGATTCGATATCCTCAGCGACATGTAATCGTCGCGGGTGCCTCTCCGGCCGGAAAAATGCACGGGCCTTATCCTGATTCAGGATAAGGCCCGTGCATTTTTCCGGTTGTCAACCGGAACATGGGGAAGGGTAGCGGTCAATCATCCTTGCCGAACAAACGGTCCAGAAACGACCGTTTCTCCGCTGGACGGAAATGTACCGACAGGTTCTTGTCGAGTTTGCTGAAGAATAATATATGTGCCTTGAAAACAAACGCGACGTTACGGTCAAATTCAAGCACCGCGAAGAGACCTCGCTTCAGGAAACGCTTGAACGGACTGAACTCGTCAAGCCCCTCCACAATAACTTCGTCATCGAGCAATGACAGCTTATGGAACGGACTGAGCAACTCAACAAAGTAGGGCAGATTGAGTTCCTCCTCATTCTTGCACGGCTTGTTGTAGCTTTTATAAATTTCGCTGATAACTTCCTGTGTAATCATATCGAATTCAAGATGTAGCCAGCGGCTGGCAGATAGATTAGAAGTTCAAAACCCCTTTTCACGTGTCGTAAACCCGCTACGTTTTCACTAATATAACCCCATCGGGGGGTCAATGGTTTTATGAGTTGTGAACTTTTTTTGCACTTTATTTAAAGTTTCTTAAACTGAAAGGTATTTACTCTATCCGACAAACAGGCAAAAATCCCGTTTCCCCTTTCGGGGGCGCGAGGATTCTTGCCTGTTAGATAGAATAGATTTTGTATCGTGGCAGATGCTTCTGCCTTAATCCCCGGTATCAACCGAGGAAGCTTAGAAGCACACCGGCTGCAACTGCCGAACCGATCACGCCGGCCACATTCGGACCCATGGCGTGCATCAGCAGGTAGTTTGAAGGGTCATATTCCAGACCAAGGTTGTTCGAGATTCGTGCTGCCATAGGCACTGCCGATACACCGGCGTTACCGATGAGCGGGTTGATTTTCTTGCCCGGTCTGAGGAACAGGTTGAAAATCTTAACCGAAAGCACACCTGCGCTCGATGCGATGATGAACGCAACAAAACCGAGACCGAAAATCAGGAGCGTATCGACTGTAAGAAACTTGTCAGCCTGTGTCGATGCTCCCACCGTCAGACCGAGAAGAATTGTCACGATGTCGGTCATGGCATTGCTTGCGGTCTTGGCCAGACGTGTGGTCACGCCGCTCTCGCGGAGCAGATTGCCGAAGAAGAGCATGCCGAGCAGAGGAATGCCCGAAGGCACTACAAAGCAGGTGAGCAGAAGACCCACCACCGGGAAGATGATTTTCTCGTTCTGGCTCACTACACGGGCAGGTTTCATCTTTATCAGACGTTCCTTCTTTGTAGTGAACAGACGCATCAGCGGTGGCTGGATGAGCGGAATAAGAGCCATATATGAGTAGGCTGATACCGCGACAGCTCCCAGCAGGTTCGGGTTGAGCTTCGATGTGGTGAAGATGGCCGTCGGACCGTCAGCACCGCCGATGATGGCCACACAGCCTGCCGACAGAGGGTCGAAACCACAGAGCAGCGCGAGCATGTAGGCACCGAATATACCGAACTGCGCGCAAGCGCCGATAATCATCAGTTTCGGGTTGGCAAGCAGTGCGGAGAAGTCGGTCATGGCACCGATGCCGAGGAAAATCAGCGGCGGGTACCATCCGCGCTCCACACCGTTGTAGAGAATGTTGAGCACGGAACCCTCCTCGTAGATACCGATTTCCATTCCCGACTGGAACGGAATGTTTCCGATAAGCATACCGAAACCGATCGGCACGAGCAGCAGCGGCTCAAAGTTTTTCTTTATGGCCAGCCAGACAAAGAAAATGCCTACTGCCAGCATCACCAAATTCTCCCACTCGCAATTGTAGAAGCCGGTGAATTTCCAGAATTCAGATATCGTCCGGGTCATGAAATCCCCGAACGAGTAACCGTCGAGCAACACCATGGGACTATTCGATTATCATGATGTCGGTTCCCTCAAGGATAGCGTCGCCGACGTTCACCAGTATTTGCTTTACGGTTCCACCCTTGGCGGTGCGGATATCGTTTTCCATCTTCATGGCTTCGAGCACACCTACCTTGTCTCCGGCATTGACAACATCGCCGACTTTCACGGTAATGCTGTTCACTGTGCCTGGAAGCGGGCTTTTCACAGCCTCTGCGTTGCCGGCCACTACCGGTTTCGGAGCGGGTTTCGATGTAGTGACAGTGGCGGGACCATGGTTTGTATGTCCTGACTGGCTGAGGGCAGGTTTCTGTGGAGCCTTCTTGTCAAGCTCCACTTTGTACGGAACACCGTTGACCTCTACGGTCACTTCATTGTCCAGGATGTCGCCGACGGCCACCGTGAACTTCATTCCGTTGATTTTATACTTGTATTCTTTCATTTTTTGCAATGGAAGTTGGTTGGGGTAATTGTTACTTGTTGCTGAGTCCCGATGGCTTGGTCCGTACATGTTCAGGCACGGCGCGGAGATTGTAAATCTTCGAGTTCCATGGTGAGTATGCCTTGCGCATACGGCGGATGGTCAGGATGGTATCCTCCATGTCGTGGCCGAGTCCTTCATGTTCGGCGAGTGCCATGCTTATCGCAGCTATGACCTCACCGGAGTCAAGTTCTTCATGATGCTCTTCTGCATTTTCCACGCTCACACCGTGAGCCTGACGCTTGCGGTGTTTCTGGAATGACGATGAAATCTTACCGAAAATCAGGAACAGTAAGCTGAGAATAATAAGTGCCGACAGCACTATTGACATTGCTATAAGGGTAATCGCGCCTCCGTATTTGTCGTTTTCGGCCGCGTTGCGGGCTTTCTCGGCCTGAATCATCCTGCGAGTCACCTCGCTTTCCTGGATTGTGTTGACTTCCTCGCTCGGAGTCCAGTCGCCAACGGCTTCGGTCTGTGCGCCCTGTGCCGAGACTTCGGTATACTCCTGTTGTGGCGAGGCAGCCGCCGTGGCTGCTGCCGGCGTCACCGCCAGCAGCGCCACGCCGAGTGCCGCACTGATTATTATAGATTTTCGCATCTTGCGCGTATATTAAAGAGGTATGTTGCCATGTTTCTTGGCCGGGTTCGTCTGCTTCTTGGTAGCGAGCATGTTGAGGGCCTTGATCACGCGGAAACGTGTGTTGCGCGGTTCGATGACATCGTCGATATAGCCATATTTGGCTGCCTGGTACGGGTTGGCGAACAGGTCGCGGTATTCATCCTCTTTCATCTTGATGAACTCCTTGGGGTTCTCGGCAGTCTTGGCATCCTTGGCATAGAGCACGCCTACGGCACCCTCGGCACCCATCACGGCGATCTCAGCTGAAGGCCATGCGTAGTTCATGTCGCCGCGGAGCTGCTTGCAGCTCATCACGATGTGGCTACCGCCGTAGCTCTTGCGCAGTGTGACTGTCACCTTGGGTACTGTGGCCTCTCCGTATGCGTAGAGAAGTTTCGCACCGTGCAGGATGACACCGTTGTACTCCTGGCCAGTGCCGGGAAGGAAGCCCGGTACGTCAACGAGAGTCACCAACGGAATGTTGAATGCGTCGCAGAAACGTACGAAGCGTGCGCCCTTGCGCGATGCGTTCGAGTCGAGCACGCCTGCGAGAATCTTAGGCTGGTTGGCTACCACACCTACAGCCTGGCCGTTGAAGCGTGCGAAACCGATGATGATGTTCTTTGCGAAATCTTTCGACACCTCAAGGAACTCTCCGTTATCGACAATCGAGCCGATGACCTCGTACATGTCGTAGCTCTGCTTCGGGTTGTCGGGAATGATGTCGTTGAGCTTGTCCTCAAGACGGTCGATCGGATCCTTGCAGTCAACGAGCGGAGTCTCCTCCATGTTGTTCTGCGGGATGTAGCTCATGAGCTTGCGCACGAGCTGGAGGGCATCTTCCTCGCTTTCAGCCGCGAAGTGTGTCACACCGCTCTTTGTGGAGTGTACCGATGCGCCGCCGAGCTGTTCCTGGCTCACATCCTCGCCTGTGACGGTCTTCACAACCGACGGGCCGGTGAGGAACATGTAGCTCAGACCCTTTGTCATGATGGTGAAGTCTGTCAGAGCGGGGCTGTATACGGCACCACCCGCGCAGGGACCCATGATGGCTGAGATCTGGGGAATGACACCCGATGCCATGATGTTGCGCTGGAAAATCTCCGAATATCCTGCGAGTGCGTTGATACCCTCCTGGATACGTGCGCCACCCGAGTCATTGAGACCGATAACGGGAGCGCCCATCTTCATGGCGAGATCCATAACCTTGCAGATCTTCTGGGCCATGGTCTCGGAGAGTGAACCTCCGAACACGGTGAAGTCCTGTGCGAAAACATAGACCAGACGGCCGTCGATTGTACCGAAACCTGTCACCACGCCGTCGCCGAGGATGTGTTTCTTATCCTGGCCGAAGTTAGTGCAGCGGTGTGTCACGAACATGTCGAGTTCCTCGAAGCTGCCCTCGTCAAGCAGCATGGCGATACGCTCGCGTGCGGTGTATTTGCCGCGTGCGTGCTGTTTCTCTATCGCTTTCTCGCCGCCGCCGAGACGTGCCTGGGCACGCTTCTCGATAAGCTGGCTGATCTTTTCTTCCTGTTTGCTCATTTTTTAGTCGTTATTGTAATTTAATGCGCCGTCAGGGGGAACCCGGCGGCGCGTGTTTGTTGTTTTTACTTATTTTTTGCGGGGATCCTCGCAGAGCTCTGTCAGAACAGCCTCTGTCGATTTCGGGTGCAGGAACGCGATCTGAAGACCGTCGGCACCGCCACGGGGAGCCTTGTCGATCACTTTCACGCCCTTCTCCTGAACCTCCTCAAGTGCGTTGGCCACGCCATCTTCAACAGCGAACGCCATGTGGTGCATACCGCCGCGGCCGCCGTTCTTCTCGATGAACTTGGCGATTGTGCTCTCGGGGCAGGTAGCCTCAAGAAGCTCGATCTTTGTGTCGCCCACCTGGAAGAAAGCTGTTGTCACTTTCTGATCCTCTACTACTTCCTGCTTGTAGCATTTCAGGCCAAGCACTGTCTCGTAATACTTGATAGCCTCCTCAAGATTGGGAACAGCTATGCCGATGTGTTCAATGTGTGAAATTTTCATTGAAGTGTTAGTTTTAGGTTATTACGTCTTTGTTAATTGTTGTTTGTTTGATGTTAAGCAACTGCCCAAATTAAAGCCTTGAAATAGTTTGTTCATTTGAACAGATACTTTACCCTGCAAATTTACTAATTTTTTCGGACTATCCCTTATAATTATTGTGTAAATTTTCTGACCGTATCAAAAAATAGCAAGTTCATGGGCTGTAATTAGGATTTGTCACGAAAAATTTCTAACTTTGCCCGTAATTTTGAAAGCGCGTCTCGACACGGGCACCTAAGCCCGTGTCGTTCGCGTGCCAGTATAACCGATAAAATAATCATCGATGAAAGTAACTCCGCTCCTGATCGCCTCTATGACCGGCGGCAATGTGGAGGGTGACGAAAATATTGAGATCAAGGGTTTTGCCAAGATTGAGGAGGCAAAACCGGGTGACATCTCGTTTATAGCCAACCCTAAGTACGCGCATTTCCTCAACTCGACCAAGGCCTCGGTTCTTCTTGTGAGCCGCGACATGCCTTCGCCCGAACCGGGTGGTCCGGTGCTCGTGCGTGTCGATGACCCTTACGTGGCTGTCGCCAATCTTCTGGCGGCGTTCGAGTCGCAGAAGCCCAAGCCGGTAGGCATTGAACAGCCTGCATATGTCTCCGAAGGTGTTGAGATTCCTGAAGGTGCATATATCGGCGCTTTCGCTTATATAGGTAAAGGTGTGCGTCTTGGTCGCAATGTCAAGATTTATCCTCAGGCTTACGTCGGCGACGGCGTTGTGATAGGGGATGACTCTGTGATCCGTTCCGGTGTCCGCATTTACGAGGGTTGCGAGATTGGCAACCGTTGCATAATCCACAGCGGTGCCGTGATCGGAGCAGACGGTTTTGGCTTCGCTCCGCTTCCCGACGGCTCTTACGAGAAGATTGCCCAGATCGGTAACGTCATTATTGAAGATGATGTCGAGATTGGAGCCAACACTACTGTAGACCGCGCTACATTCGGCTGCACTCGCATAGGCCGTGGCACCAAGCTTGACAATCTTATCCAGGTGGCACATAATGTCGTGCTCGGCGAGCATAACGTGTTTGCCGCTCAGACAGGAATCGCGGGCTCAACTAAGATTGGCTCGCACAACATGGTCGGTGGCCAGTGCGGTTTCGCAGGACATATCAAAGTCGGCGACCGCAACGAATTCGGCGCCCAGTCAGGCATACCCAACAATGTGGGCGACGGAAACCGCCTTATCGGATACCCGGCGGTCGATGCCATGAAGTTCGCACGCACTCAGGTTTATCTCAACAGGCTTCCTGACCTATTCAAGAAAAAATAAGAAATAACATATGAAACAGCTAACTCTGAACGATTCATTCACCGTCAGCGGCAAAGGACTCCATTCAGGTCTCCAGATCGAGGCGGTGTTCAGACCCGCGCCTGAGAACACGGGTTATAAGTTCCGTCGTGTGGACCTTGAGGGTGAACCGACCATCGATGCTATTGCGGAGAATGTGGTCGATACGCGCCGCGGCACCGTGGTGGGCAACCGCAAGGGCGACGTGGTAAGCACAATCGAACATGCCATGGCAGCTCTCTATGCTGCCGGCATAGACAACTGTATAATTGATGTCAACGGCCCGGAACTCCCCATACTCGACGGCAGCGCTATCGAGTATGTCGAGAAAATTGAGGCTGTGGGTCTTGCCGAGCAGAACGCTGACAAGGACTTCTATATAATCAAGGAGAAGACTCAGTTCAAGGATGAGGAGTCTGGCTCGACGCTCACGATATATCCGGACGACGGTTTCAGTGTGGAGTGCATGGTTGAGTATAACTCGGCTGTGCTGCCCAATCAGTTCGCGGTGCTCGACGATCTCGCCGAGTTCAAACAGGAGGTTGCCAACGCCCGCACATTCGTCTTCGTGCGTGAGATTGAGCAGCTTGTCGAGGCGAACCTTATAAAGGGCGGCGATCTCGACAATGCCATCGTGATTTACGATGAGAAGGTTCCTCAGGAGCGTATCGACCATATCTGCGATGTCATGAATGTTCCCCACATGCAGATCAATCAGCTCGGATACATCAACCCCAAACCTCTCGTGTGGGACAACGAGCCGGCACGCCATAAGATTATGGACGTTATCGGTGACCTCGCCCTTATCGGCCGTCCTATCAAGGGAAGGGTAGTGGCTATCCGTCCGGGACATACTGTCAACAACAAGTTCACACGTCTCGTGCGTCATGAGGTGAAGCACACCGAGATTCAGGCTCCGGTCTATAATCCCAACATCCCGCCTATCATCGACGTGAACGGCATCCGCAACCTCATACCGCACCGTTATCCCTTCCTGCTCATCGACAAGGTGATCGAGATTGACAAGAAGCACATCGTGGCTGTGAAGAATGTAACTGTCAACGAGCCTTTCTTCCCCGGCCACTTCCCGCAGGAACCTGTCATGCCGGGCGTGCTTCAGGTCGAGGCTATGGCCCAGGCTGCCGGTGTGCTGGTGCTCAACTTCCTTGAGGAGCCGGAGAAATATTCCACCTACTTCCTCAAGATTGACAATGTGAAGTTCCGCCAGAAAGTCGTTCCCGGCAACACGCTGCTCATGAACGTGTCTCTCATGACAGAGATCCGTCGCGGTTGCGCGATTGTCAAAGGCTATGCTTTCGTCGGCGAGAAGATTGTCTGCGAGGCTGAGTTCATGGCTCAAATCATCAAGAACAAGTAACCTTCACTGCTACAGTTATGAGCAATTTCTATAAGGTAAGTCCGGACGCCAAAATCGGAAACAACGTCCAGATAGGTGATTTCTCCACCATCTATGAAAATGTGGAGATAGGCGACAACTGTGTCATCTACGGTAACGTGACCATTTTCCCCGGTGCACGTATCGGAAGTGGCGTGACCATTTTCCCCGGTGCCGTAATCTCCGCCATACCTCAGGACCTGAAGTTCCATGGTGAGGAGACTTTCGCTTACGTAGGTGACGGAACCACTCTGCGTGAGTGTGTGACTGTGAACCGTGGTACAGCGTCGAAGGGCAAGACCGTTGTCGGCAAGAACTGTCTTATCATGGCTTACAACCATATCGCACACGACTGCCGTATCGGCGACCGTGTGATTATGTCGAATGCCTGTCAGCTTGCAGGTGAAGTCCAGGTTGACGATGCAGCGGTTATCGGCGGTGGTAGCCTTATTCACCAGTTCTGTCACCTTGGTCGCAACATCATGCTTCAGGGTGGTGCTCTTGTCAACAAAGACATCCCTCCCTTTGTCAAGGCTGCCCGTGAGCCTATCTCATACGTTGGTCTCAACTCTGTCGGTCTCCATCGCAACCACTTTACCGACGAGGAAATCAAACAGATTAGCGACATCTACCGCATCCTCTACCTGAGCGACCTCAACGTGACAAACGCAGTCAAGGTAATCCTCGACACGCTTCCTGAGTCGGAGTTCCGCACCGAGATTGTAGACTTCGTCACCAACTCGGGCCGCGGTATAATCCGCTCGGTAATCTAACAGAATTTGGCCTATAAGCCCCATAGGTCCTATAAGACCTATAAGACCTATAAGACCGCCTATAAATAGCCTTACGGTGAAAAAAGACAGTCACGATTTCTTCAGAAATCGTGACTGTCTTTTTTTACCTCATTCAGAGCCGGCGCTCACTCGTAGACCTCATTCTCGTCGGGGTTGTGGCTGTCATGCCAGACCTGCGCCATAAAAGGATTGCGTCGGGCCTCCTCGTCATAATTCCACGGTGCCGGCAGACATTCGGGGCACCAGTGCCCACCCTTGAGCACAGTACGTGGCGTGGCTCTGAACCTGTGCCCGAAAGCGCATTCCCATTCAAGCGGTGAGTCAAGGTCGCCCATGGTCATTGAGTCAGACAGACACTTCCCTCCCCTGAAAGCTGCCGCCCCACGCATATCATCAATTCCTAATTCTTCTGCGGGCTTATTTTCATCATAACCATGGTCGAGGCGAATCGGTACATCCGAGGGGGGAGTGGTGTCAAATTCTTCCCACCCCGGAATCTTGCTCCAGGCTTCGCGGCTTCCGAAAAATGCCCGTATTTTCTGCTCGCAGTCCTCGCGCCTGAGCCAGTCGAGAGTGCCGAGGCCCTTGGTGAGGGCAACCTGCTTCATGCCGAATTTGATCAGCCGCGCGGGTGCAAGCGGTGTAAGATTGATCCACCATGGCATTCCCGCCGCCAACCTCTTGAAATAATCCTCTGCCGTTATCTTTTCGCGGAATGGAACAATCTCCTCTAGTTTGTCGGAGTCCTCATACCATTCACCATGAAAGTTGCGTGTGGCGAACCAGTTTGGCTCGAAGACCTTTTCGGGCGGTGGACAACCAAGCGCGGTCATCAGCAGTTGCTCGAACCGGTAGTTGGTCAACCGGAATTCCTTGCCGCTGCCGATGTTGTAGAAATTGCGCCAGAACGACTCGGGCACCCCATCTTCGCATATGTTGGCCATCAGCCTCGCTGAGTCCTCTACCGTTGCCCATTCCAGGACACCGCGCAGGGGTACATGAAACGAAATCGGATCCGACCCGTTGAAAATAAGACCACGGTGAAGTATTCCTGATTGACGCAGGCTGACCCAGTGTTTCAGTCCTGACTCTGCCACTATCCTTTCCGCCTTGATTTTAGAGATACCGTAATAGTCGTATACTCCGGCCATAATCGGGTCGCCAGTACGTCCCCAGTGATGAGGTTCGAAGCGGTGCGATGTCTGGGCCACGCTGCCTATATAAACGAGCCGGACGTTGTCGGCGTCGGGCCTGCGTTTTATGGCGTTGACAATATTTGTGACAGCGCCTGTGTTGACTTTCATTGCCAGGTCAGGGTAGTGGTCGGCCAATGGTGACACCATTCCTCCGATATGCAGCACTATGTCGGCATTGCCCAGCGCTTTCTCCACATCTCCGGCTCGTGTAAGGTCGCCCCATATCGTGGTTATTTCCTCCATCGACAGGTATGGGGCAAGTTTTTTGCGGTTCTTTTTGCTCGGGCGTACCAAGAGCCTTATATCGAACCTGTCAAGACGTTGTGACAGCTCTTTAAGAGTCTCGAATCCCATCACCCCGGTGGCTCCTGTCACAAGAACCACTTTTTTCTCTCTGTTTTTGCTCATTATAGTTAGTTATTGGCGTTCTGAGACTGTTGTCCTTCGTGGTTGTGGATGTTGCGGATTTTCTCCATATGCTCCTGATATTTTCTTCTCATCCGCTGGTGGCGGGTCTCTTTCTTTTGTTCCGGAGTCGCAGTTTCGGGAAGTTGCATCTCTGAGCCGTTGAACATTCTCATCCCGAGTGCCCCTTTCTTTATATCTACCGATACCGTGTCTCCTTTCGACAATCGGTTGTAGACTTTCTTTTTTATATCGAAGTGTCGTTTCTTCCCCTCGGGAAATTGAATCTCGACGCAATAGACTGTGTAGGGTGCCCCGCGGGTGTAGACCTTGCGGCTAACACGTTTTGTATGATAGCGGGTCTCTGTGTAAACCTTTTCAACAACCGCTTTTGTATTGACAGGATTTTTATCGGCTGTTAGGAGGTTTACAGTCAGAGCCGTGCAAAGCAGAAGTGGAAACGTGAATACAAGGTGACATATCATGTTTAACGCGACGTTCTGTTTTCCCGTCAGCCATTGCCACAGCCCGCGCATTGGCAGAGCGAGTGGCACAGAGATTGCCAGAACTATCACGACGGGTATCCACCAGGGTGTTATAAGATAGTTGAATTCGGCCGCACATCCTCCTATGCAGAACAATGCCACAGCCGACATCATTACCCCAGTCACAAGCCTCCAGCCCTCTTTCGACTTTGTATTTTTGCCCATAAGTGCTAATTGTTGTTTTTGAGATGCAAAATTACAAAAAATATAGGAGCGGTTGGGTATATGCGCCCGATTTTTGTTAATTTTGTTCCGAATAAAACAAACTGTTCGGAATATGTCAAATGATAATTCAGACGGAGCGGCTAAACTTCGGTTCCGGTTTTGTCCAGATTGCGGTGCACGGCTCACGTCGCGTGACCTCGGTGATGACCTCGGGGTGCCATGGTGTGATTCGTGCGGACGTCCTTGGTTTCCTCTTTTCCCGTCAGCAATCATAGCTCTTGTCTACAACGACAGGGGAGAGGTGTTGCTTCTCAGGCAGAACTATATCTCCACAGAGTTCCATAATCTTGTGTCAGGTTATATCACTCCCGGAGAAAGTGCCGAGCAATGCGCGCGCCGCGAGATACTTGAAGAAACAGGTTTGCAGGTTGATTCTCTGTCGCTCCAACTCACCAGTTGGTTTGCAAAGAAGAATATGCTTATGATTGGTTTTTTTGCGCATACTACGGATAGGAACTTGAGCCTGTCGCAAGAGGTCGATTCAGCCGGCTGGCACCCTGCGTCAGAAATTCTGTCGCTTGTGAGCACTCGGCCCGGTTCCGTTTCCAGGCTACTTGCGGAAAAGTTTATGGAAGCCTGCGGCTCTGATTTGCATTCTGCATATTTTAATTCATAAAAAATATTCTAAAAATTTGCAAATCTGCTGCAAAATGCTTTAATTTGCAAGAGTAACAATTTGTGTGGATATACAATTATAGCCGCATTTGTACAAGGGAAATACTTTTAATAATCACAAATATGAAGAAATCATTACTTCTATTGTCAGCCCTCGCGCTGACAACGGGCGTGTCTTTCGGAGCACTGAAAGGCACGACCAGGAATGCCGGAAAGCTGACTGAGGCTCCGGCAGGTTTCATCCAGGGTCCCCTCGCGGTTCCGGGAGAGGCATCGCAGGCGGCCAATGTGCGTGCCAACGCAGAGGGTGACGATGTCAGCATCTCATTCGGTTATGGCGATGAAGTTGCCACTGCAACCACGTTCGGGGACACTGCCCTGGCCGGTTACTATATCTACTATGCGTTTGAGATTCCGGCTGAGGATGCCGCTATGTTTGCAGGAGCAACCATCACAGGTGTGAATGTCACTTCAAGTACCAACGCAACTAACCTTAACCCTGTTACTAAGGTGGAGGTGTTCGTCACTGAGGATCTGAATGTTTTCCCGACCCTACATGAAGGCAAGCTGAGCTCCAAGGGACTTACTTCCACTCTTGTTCCGCTCTCCACACCTTTCACTATCAGTGGAGACAAGTCGGTGTATGTGGGTTACAGACAGCAGCTTCCCACAAGTGCGACCATCCTCAGCAAATACTATTATCTGCCGGTAGACTACGTTCCTACCGATGCGCAGACAAATCTTGTGGCCCTCCAGGCTACAGATACTGAAATGCCCCAGTATCACAATTATGCTGACCAGGTTGGCTCTAATCCCATGTCTGCCCAGATTTCCAACTTGCGTTCAGATGTGGCGATTCAGACTTATATCGATGTTGAGCGTTATTTCAAGTTCGGTGAGACAGTTTCTTACGACCTTACTGTCCGCAACCTTGGTAGAACACCTCTCACCACTGTTGACACAAAGACCGTTGTAAGCAATGGCGCTTTCTACGAACAGATGGTTACCCTTGCCAAACCTATTGCTCCGGGAGCTACAGGTACGGTGACTGTTACAGAAGTGCCGAACCCAATGGAAGGTATCTTCACTCTCACCGGTTCTGCTACAAAATTCAACGGTGCCGATGCGTTCAAGCCGGAGGAAATGACTGCTGCATATTATACCTATGCATCCGGATATGAGCGTATCCCTGTCATTGAGGAAGGAACCAGTGTAGGTTGCGGATTCTGTCCCCGTGGAATTGTGATGATGGAGTATCTTAAGGAGAAATATCCTGACTGGATTCGTATTGCAGTTCATAAAAACTATAAAGGTTATACCGATAAAATGCAGCTGTCAGGTTATCTGGGTTTCATTAACGCCTATATCTCCGGTTTCCCGGGTGCTGTGACAAACCGTTATTATTACACTAACCCCAACGGTACAAACGACACTTTCTATAAGGCAATATACAACTACTTCAAGTCTTATCCCGCATATTGCGAGCTTGACATGGAAGTGACTCCCAATGAGGATAACAGCAGAATCACCGTAGATGCTTATGCAATGTTCTCGATCGACACAGAGATTGATCATCAGCTTTCTTTCGTTGTGATAGAAGATGGCGTAGGCCCTTATAATCAGGTGAACTATTACGCTGGCGGTAGTTATGGCGCAATGGGTGGCTGGGAATCAAAACGTGACCCTGCTTCTACTGTTTACGATGATGTTCCCCGTGTAATCAAGAGCTACCCCGGAATCAAGAATTCGCTGCCGGTCAATATTGAGAAGAATACCAAGTACGACTACAGCACTACCATTCCTATCAAAACTGTCACAAGCGACAAGTATCGCGTGGTCGGTATGATTGTCAACTCTCTTACCGGAGAGATTGTCAACGCCCGTGAGGTAAATGTTGACGTTTCAGGTGTCAACGAGGTTGCCGACGATGCACAGGCAATCGACATCCGCGTAGTTAACGGAGACATCGTTGTCAATGGTGCCAACAATGTGGCTGTCTACACTCTCGACGGTCGCCGCGTTGCAACTACAGGCCTCAGCACAGGTGTTTACATCGTTAACGCTGACGGTGTTTCTTCAAAGGTTCTCGTAAAGTAATCTGAACCATATATCATCTGAATAAGGTGTGCCCCACGGCACACCTTATTTTTTGTATAGTGCTGAGTGCTTTGTATTATGGAGAGGTGTTGTATGACCCATTTCCTGTTTCATTTGTTTAGGGTAGAAAGGGGAATCCCCCGGGCGCACTATCTATTCCGCAGGACTCTTTGATGCAACATCCGGCTGTTCTATTCACTATGAACGGCGTCTGTTTGATTCTATTCACATTTATTTGTCATGCTATGAAAAAGACACTCACAAAAAACATGGTCCGGCAGGCTGTTGAAGAAGCCTACAATGAAACCAAAACTCTGACAGGAGGCAAGAATGCGGATTATATCCCCTTTCTTGCCAATATTAATCCCGATTTATTCGGTCTGAGTCTGACTCTTCCGGATGGTGAACAATTCAATTTCGGCGACACGGATTACCGGTTCGGAATTGAATCCGTCTCAAAAGTGCTGACTGCGATTCTTATTCTCAAGGAATGTGGAGCCGAGGCAGTGCTCCGGAAAATCGGTGCCGATGCCACCGGACTTCCTTTCAACTCCATTTTCGCTATTCTTCTGGAGAATGATCATCCTTCGACACCGCTTGTCAACGCCGGTGCCATCTCGGCATGTTCAATGGTGGAACCCAAGGGAGACTCCGATGCAAAGTGGCAGAAAATCATCAACAATTTTACCGATCTCTGCGGTTCGGAGGCCCCTCTGCTTGATGAACTCTACAAGAGCGAGAGTGCGACAAATTTCAACAACCGTGCCATCACCTGGCTCCTCCGTGACTACAACCGTATCTATGATGACCCCGACATGAGTCTTGATCTATACACGCGTCAGTGCTCTGTAGGCATCACGGCGCAGCAGCTTTCTGTTTGTGCGGCCACCATCGCCAACAAGGGTTTCAATCCCGTGACAAAAAAACAGGTTTTCGACGAGTCTCTCGCACCCAAGATTACAACGCTCATATCCTCCGTCGGATTCTATCAGCATACAGGCGACTGGCTCTACACTTCCGGCATACCGGCCAAGAGTGGAGTTGGCGGGGGAGTGCTCGGAGTTCTACCCGGGGTATTCGGTGTTGCAGCTTTCGCACCGCCACTTGATGTAGCCGGCAATTCAGTAAAGGCTCAGGCTGCGGTGAAAGCAATCATGAACAAGCTCGGACTCGGAGTGTTCAACGGAGATCAGGTCGAAATCACTGACTGACGCAACGATTGCACCTGTGTAACGCTGACAACTGTCCAAGTACTTGCGTCAGCCGTAAACTGAGATCATGCAATAAAATGTTCCACTATGTCCGCGCCGTGCCTCATCGCCAACGCCGGCTCTAAAAATCTGTACTTATGCAAATCAAAACTGGAAAAGGGCCTGTCAATCTCATGGCAGTCATAGCGATCTGGTCGCTGTCCCTCTCTGTAGACCTTCCGGGTCTCGCAATCACCCCTATGTTGAGCAAGTTGCAGGATGCGTTTCACGCCTCGCAGCTCATGGCTCAGCTTGTGACTATTCTCCCGAATCTTCTGATTATTCCTTTTGTGCTTTTGTCAGGCAAGCTTTCACGATCCAACCACAAGATTGCCATCATCGTGTGGGGTCTGATTATCTACCTCGCCGCAGGCATTCTCTATTTCATTTTCGATAAGACCATGCTCGGGCTGCTGCTCATCAGCTGTCTGCTCGGTGTGGGTTGCGGTCTTCTGTTGCCTTTCTCAACCGGTCTTATCGCCGATGTCTTTGTCGGAAAGTACCGCATGAAGCAGATGGGTATCATCTCGGCAGTCGGAAATCTTGCTGTGGTCGTTGCCACCTATGTGGTAGGTTGGCTGGCAGCTGTCAATACCACTCTTCCGTTCCTGGTTTATCTGATTCCGGTTGTTTCCTTGGTTCTCATGCCTTTCATGAACAAACTCCCGAAATCGGATCTGTATTCCGCTCCTGCAGTAGCCACTGCCGGTGCTTCTTCTGAATCGGTCGCTGTCTCGAAGTCTGACACAAAGGCCCGCGCCATCATGGCCGCTCCCGCCCCTGTGGTTCATAAGGCCGCTGCCGCTGCCGCTCTTCCCGCTGTTGATGCCGACGGTTTCTCGACCAAAGGTCAGACTGTCCGCGACGGTTTCTATGTCGGCCGTTCGGTATGGCTCTGTATCACATATTTTTTCTGGGTATTCGTGACTGAGGCCGTATCATATTATGTGCCCTATCTGATGGAGGAATATCACATGTCTACCCAGCAGGTCGGTACTGTCACCGCTGTCTTTTTCTTCGCGCTCTTTATCTCAGGTCTGATTGTGACACAGGTGCTCAAGTCGTTGAAGAGCTGGACCTACATCGTAAGTATCGCATTGCTCGGTCTCGGCTTCGTCCTGTTCTGGCTCTGCAAGGATATGTGGGTCTTCTGCATAGCGTCAGCATTGCTCGGAATCACCGACGGCATCTGCCAGCCTATCATCTACGATAAAGCTACCGAGATGTGCTCTACGCAGAACCGCTCTACAATGGCACTTGCCATTATACTGGCTGTCAATTATGTCGCCATTGTTGTTTGCCCGTTTATCACAGACTTTGTACGCGGTCTCTTTGGAATACACACCGGACATGCCTTGTATAACACCTTCCCGTTCATCTTCGACCTTGTGCTGACTGCCGTAGTGTTTGTCTGCCTGATTTTCAGGAAGAATGGCTTCACATTCGGTATCCACAAACAGTATTATGAATAACATACGGTCTTCCCGGCGACTGACTGGTGCAAACCGTTTGCCGCCGGGAAGATCCTTTTAAATTATAAAATCATGTCAGAAACAAGAAAACCCCGCATTTTCATCATATATACCGGCGGCACAATCGGTATGGTGGAGAATGCACAGAATCAACTTGTGCCGTTCGATTTCAACCATCTTATCGACAACGTGCCCAAGATTGGCCGTCTCGGTTATGAGATTGGAAATTATCAGTTTCCGCAGCCTATCGACTCAAGCAATATGAATCCCGCATACTGGGGACAGATTGTGAAAGCAATAGCCGACAACTATGATGACTACGACGGATTTGTCATACTGCATGGTACTGACACAATGGCCTACACGGCCTCCGCTCTCTCTTTCATGCTTGAGAATCTGCGCAAGCCGGTGGTCATCACCGGCTCCCAGCTTCCTATCGGCGCCACCCGTCAGGATGGTACTGAGAATCTCATCACAGCCCTTCAGCTTGCGGCTGAGAAAGATCCCGAAACGGGTGAGCCAATGATTCAGGAAGTGGTCATCTCGTTCGAGAATCATCTTGTGCGGGGTAACCGCAGCACCAAGAAAAGCTCTACCAACTTCAATGCCTTCAAAAGCTATAACTATCCGGATCTGGGAGCAATGGACCTGCACCTCACATTCAACAAACCGTACCTTCTGAGGCCGGTTGTTAATGAGCCGCTGGCTCCACAGTATGCCATGGACACAAACATCCTGGTTCTTTTCTTATATCCCGGTATCACACAGGATGTGGTCAAGGCGCAGCTGTCAACTCCGGGCATAAAGGCAGTGGTGCTCCGCACGTTCGGAGCCGGAAACGCACCGACGGAACAATGGTTTCTCGACGCACTTGGCGATGCGGTGAAAAAGGGCATTATAGTGCTCAATATCACTCAGTGTGTCAATGGTGGCGATGAGCAGAAGAGATACCGTACCGGCGATCTGATGGCTCGCCTTGGTGTCACATCGGGCAGCGATATGACAGTCGAAGCAGGAATCACAAAACTTATGTACCTTCTCGGCAAAGGATTACCGCCAGATCAGGTGAGACAGTATCTCCAGACCGACATGGTCGGAGAGTTGACCGAATCATGAGTCAAGGCGCGTAGCGTCGCGAAATCCAGCCATTTATAAAAATTCCCACGTTCAGAAGCCCGCAAACTTCTGAACGTGGGAATTTTTTATGATATCTTGCTTCGGTTTAGACGTGTGGAAAAGGTGAGACATGATAAACCGGTTGTCAATGATTCTATGCGGTTTTGTCGTGAAATGACGTTTTATTCTCACAATGGTTTGATTTCTCACTCGCTTTAACTAAAAACCATTTATGATGAAAAATTTTTACGTACATTTGTTATTGTCGGCAGTGGCGTTCCCCATGTCGGCTGAGTATGCCACACCGGGTGACGGCAGAACCTATACGCTCGAATCGCTTAGTGCCCAATCGAATCCCTTCCGCTCAAAGTGTACGGTGAGGGCAACGTCATGGAGGGTAACAAGTGGGGACCATGCTCCGTGGGCAGTTCGATTGTAAATTTCGGCAAGACTGACGACCCTCTGTCCGATGATTATAATCCGGGTAACAACATTTTCCGCAACAACACGCATACAACTGCCTCAGGTCAGGTTGTGGCTTGCGATTTCTGCAATCAGACAAAAGAGACGGTATATGCCCAGGGCAATACATGGAACGATGCCGAGACAGCAGCCGAAGCGAGTGCCACTATTTTCGGAAGCAATTATAATGCGGCCTATGGACCTATAATATTTGACCCTGTTCATGGTCAATCGGGCGTGAAGGAAATCAATGCTCCTGCTTCTTTCCCGACAGAAGGAAACATCACTGTCTGCACTCTTGCCGGCGTGAAGGTCTTTGAAGGTGAAGCTGCATCTTTCAATAAGGGCTCTTTGCGTGGAGGAGCTTATATCGTGAATGGTGTGACAATGATTCTTAATTGACATCTGCAGTAAACCGGCATTCCTTAGGAAAGCCGGGCATATGACAAACGAGGCTGTCTAACAATCAAAGTTAGGCAGTCTCTTTTTTAGATTTAATATTGAGA